>ERZ887942.2381-NODE-2381-length-11717-cov-5.610358_pt1 | contig 11717 bp, 8 predicted proteins | sample MGYA00521099_ERZ887942 | MGnify/ENA primary metagenome ERZ887942 (study PRJEB32303, sample SAMEA104408605) | aquatic metagenome | biome: Brackish water; feature: Pelagic; material: water | place: Baltic Sea | collected 2014-06-07T06:48:00 | depth 16,251 m ... | reverse complement strand
ACAATTGTTTTTGATGTGATGCTTTATTCTTCCTGCTTCTGCCATTCCAGAGGATGAAATGATGATGCAGGGCTCTTTGGAAGAATTGATGGCTTTAGAGTCTTCTACCTTAGTAATGTAGTGCAAATTGTCGAACCCAAAAGCATCTCCATCCCTTTTGATGTATTTTAAAATGGCGGGATTAAACTCTTCTTCATGCTTCCGCATAACCAAAGTGGCCTTTACAGAAAGCGGGCTATCAATATAAACGGGTATCCGTGGAAGTTTTCCTTCATTTTCTAAAATATCAAGGGCATAGATGAGCTCTTGGGTTCTGTCTACAGAAAAAGCAGGAATAATCAATCGCCCCTTATTATCTACGCATGTTTCTTTTACTACTTTAAGTAAATGAGCTCTCATGTCTGGCTCGGCCTCATGGAGTTTATCACCATATGTAGACTCCGAAATTATATAGTCCGACTGCGGAAAGGCTTCTGGCTCACGAAGTATTTTGTCATTCGGTCTTCCTATATCTCCAGTAAAAAAGATAGATTTGGTTTTGCCCTTTTCGGCATATTCTATATGGACACCCGCACTTCCTAAGATATGACCTGTTTCATAAAAGCTAAAAGTAAGACCAGGCTCTATCTCAAATTTGGTATGGTAGCCTTTAGTTTCCATTAATTCAATGGCCTTTTTGGCGTCTGGTTCTTGATATAATGCCTCTAAAAGTTCTTGACCTCTCTTCTTTCTCCTTTTATTAATTCGTCTTACGTCGCTTTCTTGAATTCGGGCAGAATCCATAAGCATAATTCCACATAAACTCTTTGTGGCATGAGTACAATAAACGGTCCCCTTAAAGCCTTGCTTTACAAGCCGAGGCAATAAGCCAGTATGATCTATGTGAGCATGCGATAGAATAACGAAATCAACGTCCTTAGGATTAAACCCGAATGAGGAGTTTAACTCAGTGGTGCCAATACCTTGAGAAAGACCACAGTCTAATAAGATTTTGGTGCCTTTTTCGGAGGTCAAAAGATGCTTACTTCCTGTTACTCGTCTGGCAGCTCCGTAGAATTGTACTTTCATTTATAAGGGGTTGATATTTTTTGTATTAAAAGAGGAAGTAGATTTTTCTAAGTATCAATGCAAAAAGTGTCTTACACCTGTCATCACCATCGCGACGCCGTTTTGATTGCAATAATCAATGGAGAGCTGGTCTTTAATAGAGCCTCCTGGTTGAACCACTGCCATAATACCAGCCTTGTGACCTATCTCAACGCAATCTGGGAATGGGAAAAAGGCTTCAGAGGCCATGACGGCTCCGTCTAGGTCAAAACCAAACTGCTTGGCTTTGTCAATCGCTTGATTTAAGGCATCTACACGAGAAGTTTGACCAACACCACAGGATAGTAATTGACCATCTTTAGCCAAGACCACATTATTAGATTTTAAGTGCTTACAAATTTTTAAAGCAAATTCTAAAGCTTTCACCTGAGAGTCAGTTGGTTTGTTTTGAGTAACGGCATCGAAGTCTTTTCCAGACTCAATGCTCAAATCTTTATCTTGTTCTAATATACCGTTAAGCAAAGTTCTGTGCTGCTTAGAAGACATCTTAACATCTTTCCTTATCAATAGTCTTCTGTTTTTCTTTTTCATAAGAATATCTAAGGCATCTCTATCGAAAGATGGAGCTACCAAGATTTCAAAGAATAAAGGATGCATCGCTTCTGCAGTAGCCTTGTCTACATTTGTGTTGGTGATTAAAACACCACCAAAGGCAGATACTGGATCGCAAGAAAGAGCATTATTATAAGCCTCTACCGCAGTAGCTGCAGATGCTACACCACATGCGTTGTTATGCTTCATAATAACGAACGTAAGGTCTTCAAACTCATCAATTAACCTAACTGCAGCGTCTGTATCTACTAAATTGTTATACGATAGTTCTTTACCATGAATTTGGTCAAACATTCCATCTAAATCACCATAGAAGGTGCCAGATTGATGAGGATTTTCTCCATATCTAAGTGTTTTGGCCGTACCTGCTCTAAAGTTTCCGGCGTTTTCTGCACCCGCAAAATACCCGTGAATAGCGGAGTCATAATGAGAACTTACACCAAATGCTTTCATGGCGTATGCTTTTCTGTCTGCAAGGTCTGTTCCACAGTTTTTAACTGATAATATATCATAAACTTCATCATATTGATTTCTCGAAGAAACAATAAGCACGTCTTGATAATTTTTTGCCGCTCCGCGGATAAGAGCAATGCCACCAATGTCTATTTTTTCAATTATATCATCCTCAGGGGCTCCAGAAGCTACGGTTTCTTCAAAAGGGTAAAGGTCTACTATAACAAGGTCAATAGCTGGGATTTCCATCTCAGCGGCTGTCTTTACATCTTCAGCGTTTTCTCTTCGATGAAGTATGCCCCCAAAGACTTTAGGATGAAGTGTTTTTACCCTTCCTCCAAAAATAGACGGATAAGAAGTTAAGTCTTCTACTGCAATTACTGGGATACCTAAATCCTCAATAAACTTTTGAGTACCTCCTGTTGAGTAAATTTTGACTTCATTCTCATGCAAAAGCTTTGCAATTTTATCTAAACCATCTTTATAAAAAACAGAGATTAATGCAGATTGGATTTTCTTTATCATGCCTTTCTTAAATAGTAAATTCATCGTGAAATTGAACTACAAAAATAAGGGAAAAAGGTGGAGGAACATGGTCAATCTAAGGTTTAAGCTTAAACTCTGCGGTGGGATTTCTCAGAAGGATTTTTTATAAGTACTTTCAGGAAATTTTAAGCATAAATGAAAAGAAGAAACTTTATACATGCAGGGGCCTTAGGACTAACAGCTGGGGTGGCTTTGGCTTGTGAAAGTGAGGATAAACCAGTTCAGAATGAGAACTCTAAAGAAGGTTTACCTATCACTATTGCTACGTGGGGACCCAATTTGACCGCAGTAGATGCTGCTATGAATGTACTCGATAATGGGGGAACCGCATTGGATGCAGTAGAGAAAGGAGGTAATGTGCCAGAAGGTGATCCAAAAGATATGAGTGTGGGCTTTGGTGGCAGACCAGATAGAGATGGTAAAGTAACTTTAGATGCTTGTATTATGGATTTTGAAATGAATGCAGGATCTGTTTCTTTTTTGCAAGGGATAAAACATCCCCTTTCTGTGGCTAGAAGAGTGATGGAGAAAACGCCTCATGTGATGCTGGTAGGTGAGGGGGCTTTGAAATTTGCTAAGGAGGAAGGTTTTGAAGAAGAGGATATTTTAACAGCCGAAGCAGAGAAGCAATATAAAAACTGGCTAGAAACAGCAGACTATAAGCCGGTGGCTAATATAGAAAGACATGACACTATTGGTATTTTGTCAGTCGACAAAACTAATAAAATTGCTGGTGCATGCACCACGAGTGGAATGGCCTATAAAATGCATGGTAGAGTAGGAGATTCGCCCGTTATAGGTGCGGGCATGTATGTAGATGATGAGGTAGGCGGAGCTGTGGCAACGGGATTTGGAGAGCTGGTTTTAAAGACTTGTGGCTCTTTTTTAATAGTAGAATTAATGCGACAGGGAAGAAGTCCGCAGGAAGCCTGTGAAGAAGGTGTAAAGAGAATTGCTAATAAATTAAAGGACTTTGAGCAATACCAAGTGGGCTTCTTGGCTATTGATAAAAAAGGTAATCATGGTGCCTTTGCGATTCAGGAAGGATTTAATTATGCGATAAATCAGGGAAAAGAAACGCTTGTTTTTGAGAGTGGTTATTTAGTTTGAGTCTTTTGAAAAACAAACTCCATATTTGTTCGACCTATTTGAGAAGTTTATTTCTCTCAAATAAGTATATCTTCTTCTTAGCTTTCTTAAGCCTTTCTGGAAAAGGACAAGGGTACATTACTTCTCCTGAAAATCTAGGAATATATCAACGAAACAATAAGAATTTGGGGGTTATTCCTTTAAGATTTGAAGGCATTTCAGATATTGTATCCATCAAAGTGGCTTTGGCTGCAGTCTCCAGCCCAGATGTTGTATTGCAGGAATTTCAAAAAAACTTTAATTCGCTCTCTGGGTCTTTTGACACCACGGTGGTTCTAGAAGGGGGTTGGTACTTGTTAAAAGCAGAGATTACAAAGAATGATGGAACAGTAGTTTCAGAAGAAATAAAAACTGGTATTGGAGAAGTGTTTTTAGTGGCGGGCCAATCAAATGCGGAATTTGAAGGACCAGTGGCAAATGATGAGCGAGTAGTAGGTGCGTATTATACCCAAGATCCTACGTTTTTCTCCATTATAGAAAGCGATGAGCCTCGATGGCTGTATCCAAGCTCCCCAGGAACTTCTTTTTTAGGGGTTTTGGGAGACTCTTTAGTTAAAAGTTTGGGTGTGCCTGTACTTTTTTTCAATGCCGCTTCCGGAGGGACTTCTTCACATGATTGGTGGCGTACCGCTATTCAGGGTGGCTTACCCTTCTCAAAGGTAAATGAGGTAATATTTAAATTCCTCCGTTTTCATGGAGCTAGAGGGGTGCTCTGGCATCAAGGAGAGGCCAACTCTGTAGCTTCTGATTTCCCTTTTTCCGGAAATGACTATACAAATCATATCTCTCAGGTTATTAAGACAAGTAGAGAAATCTTGGGTTTTGATAGGTTAAGTTGGATGGTAGCTCAGGTATCTTGGGCAAAGTCTGGAATCACTGGGCCAGACGATCCCAACGATCCAAATAAAATTGATTTGAGAAATGAAACCCGTTCTGGTCAATTAAAGTTAACCGAAATCGATGAAGATACTTTTTTGGGCCCAGATTCTGATTTGATAGAAGGTTATAAAGGCTCTGATTTAAGAGATGATGGTGTACATTTTAGTTTTTTGGGACAAGCTCAACTTGCCGCCCTTTGGTTTGAAAAGATGAACCAAGGCTATTTTAGTAAGTCCATGCCTTTTGTTGCTAGTAAGGCCCAACAATCTATCCGTGACTTGGGTGTTATTCGCCAGAATTGCCTTTGGCAGAAAGCCAATATCATTTTGAATTCTGGTCTTAAACCTAGACTTGAGCTAGTTTCCGGCCCTGCAGAGGTTTTAGGAGATTCAATAAGGTTTAAGAAGGATGGAGTTGTAAGAGTAAAAGTCCTGGCAAACGGAAATGAATTTTATGCTGACTTTGAATCTAAAGAAATCATATTAAATGCTAGTGTTGGATTTAGTACACCTATTCTTTCTGATAGTTGTCAGCTTTACCGGATAGATGAGGCAGTGATTTTAAGAGCGTCTTGTGTTTCTGGCTTGCCCAACTGGTATGGAGATAGTGATTTGAATCAATTTTTGGGCTCTAAAAATGAATTAAACGTATTGCCAAAAGGAGACCAAATATTTTATATTACCTGTGGAGCGGGCTGTGATTCTGGACTATCATCTAAATTAGAGCTGATAAACAGTGAATACTCGCCAAATCAGATACGCTCAGAATTTAAACAAAAAAAGAAGTTTAGCCTAGTCACATATGAGACTCTTGACTACAACCAGATTATCAGGAATAAGTCCGGTGGGTCAATTTCTAAGAAATCTATTGATGGAACAGAAATTGGAGATGTGACAGTATTTGAACCTCAAGTTAAAGGCTGTGCCAATCCTTAGTCTGGACTCTTTATCTATTTGATATTTCCTTTACGAAAAGTGCATATATATTAAGTGGCTGAATTTTTGATTAGCTTTGTTGAAAACGTGCATTAAAAACACTACACATTTGACATTCAAAGAACTACAATTAGACGATAGATTATTGGAAGGCTTAGACGCCACTGGCTTTGATAAAGCAACACCAATACAAGAATTTGCCATCCCGAAGGTTATTGAGAACAAGGACTTAATCGCCTGTGCTCAGACAGGAACTGGAAAAACAGGAGCTTTTATTCTGCCTGTTTTACACAAAATAGCTCAGCTGCCAGAAGAGAAGAGGCATTTAAATACTTTAGTGATAACTCCCACTAGAGAGTTAGCTATTCAAATAGATCAGCAGGTTGAAGGCCTGTCTTATTTCACAGGTGTAAGCTCTATTCCTGTTTACGGGGGTGGGGATGGAAATACTTTTGTGACTCAAAAGAGAGCCTTGGAAGCGGGAGCAGACATAGTTATAGCTACACCTGGTAGGCTCATAGCTCTTATGAATTCTGATAAAGTAGACTTTTCTAAGCTACAACATCTCATTTTGGATGAGGCAGATCGAATGCTAGACATGGGGTTTTTGGGAGATATCCTTCGCATAACCTCTTATTTGCCCGACACTAGACAAACACTTTTGTTTTCGGCAACTATGCCACCACAGATAAGACAACTGGCCAAAAAGATTCTTAAAAATCCAGAGCAAATAAATATTGCTATCTCTCAACCGGCAGAGGGAATTAAACAACAAGCCTATGTGGTCTATGATACACAGAAGCTTCCTTTACTCACCACTATTTTAAAAGACGAGTCTTTCAAAAGCATTATTGTTTTTTCTTCTTCTAAAGAAAATGTAAAGAATATTGAGCGTGAGCTTAATCGCTTTAAGCTTGGTGCTAAAGGTTTCAGTTCGAACTTAGATCAATCGGCGAGGGAAGAGCTGATGAACTTATTTAAGGCAGGAAAAGTAAGAGTTTTAATAGGAACTGATATTATTTCTAGAGGGATAGATGTTACTGGAATTGACTTAGTAGTCAACTTTGACTGTCCTCCAGATCCAGAAGATTATATCCACCGAATAGGGAGAACTGCTAGAGCAGGATCAGACGGAACGGCCATTACCCTGATTAATCAAAGAGATCAACACAAGTTTTTCAGGATTGAAAGCCTTATAGGAAAGGATATACCAAAACTTGATATTCCTAAAGAATTAGGAGAAGGCCCAGCATATACTCCAGAGAAAAAACAAGGCGGCGGAGGTTATAAAGGAGGCAAGGGTGGAAAACCATTCAATAAAAACCGAAATGGCGGCGGAAGTTATAAAGGGAAATCCAACTATAAAGGTGGAGGATCTAGAAATGGTCAGTCGGGAAGTAAGGCTCCCAAAAGGTAGGCTCTAGTTCATGGAAACGCTTATAATTCTTAGTATTGTTCAGTCGGCGTTTCTGTATTTGTTATTGCTTTCAAAAAAGGATAGAAGCGAAAGCAATACTTTGCTTGGAGAATGGCTCTTACTCATGATGCTAAATCAGTTTTATTTTCTGCTGATTTACTTTTATGCTGACATCGTCGCTTTAGAGTTACTTTTGATTTTATCAGCATTCCCTCTTTTGTCTGGCCCAATTTTCTTTTTCTATGTGGCGAGTTTAACAGGCTCTGGCCTAAAGTATAAATGGCTTCATTTTATTCCGTTTATAGTTTTCCCTGTTGCTGTTTTTTTTCTTAGAGACGACATTCAGATTGATAGTGGGTTCATAATGAGTAAATCTGGAGGGTACCAGTTCTTCTACCATTATTATGGATACCTTTTTGCGGCGATACCGCTCATTTACGTCATAGCGAGTTTTGGTTTACTTAAAAAGTATAGCATAAAACTCCAAAACCAGTTTTCTAATCATGAAAAAATTAACCTGAGGTGGTTGAGGTTATGGCTTTTGACGGCCATCGTCTTTTTAGTTTTTTCATTTCCGAGCGTTTATTTGGCGACTAGCTTTGAGCTCTTTGATAGGTCTATTTCGTTTAAGCTTATCTCAGCTTTTAATACCATTTATATTTTTGTGGTGGGCTATTTTGGGTTTAAGCAAACCACTATTTTTTCCGACGTCTCGCTAACTGCGACACAAGACATTAAAAAAGAAAAATATGCCAAATCGGGCTTAGATGAAGATTTGGCTAATAAATATCAGGAGCAACTGGATAATTTAATGAGCGAGGAGAATCTTTTCTTAGAAGCAAACTTGAAAGCTAAAGATTTAGCGGAAAAGCTCGGAACATCTGTTCATGTCTTATCTCAAGTTCTGAATCAGTATGCAGGTAAGACGTTTTATCAATACATGAATGACCAACGGGTAAATGAGGTTATCCGATTAATGAAAGAGAAACAGAATGATAATATCTCCAGTGAGGGATTGGCTTATCAGTCTGGATTTAACGCTAGGTCTACTTTTATCAAAGCTTTCAAGGCAAAGACTGGTCAAAGCCCGACGGTTTTTCGAAAAAACTTGTCCGAACCCATCGGATAATACAGTTCCTGCTCTGTTTTAAGGCTGCTTTACGGCTCATAAAAACAGAAACATGAAAGATACATTACACCTAGTCAATATTTATACACACGTTTTTTTTGGTAGTGCAGCTATGTTGATTGGCCTTTGGCCAATGATTACTAAGAAGGGTCAGAAAACACATAGAAAAACGGGCAAACTCTACCTTTTAATGGTTAGTGGAGTCCTCATTACAGCCTTTTTGGGAGCCTTGTTTTTTGACTTTAGGCCATTCCTTTTTCTACTGACCATTCTCGTTTTTTATACTTCTTTTGTGAGTTATCGTACACTAAAGTTGAAAGATAAGAGGCCTGGGAAGTTTGATATTTTGGTTAATATTATTGGGGCCTCAGCGGTCGTTTTTTATCTATTCTTTTTTGACATAGAAGCTGCTGCCATGAATAGGCCTGTGGTTTATGCTACTGCGGGTTCTCTTGGTTTTCATGTAATCTATGATTTTGGAAAACATTTTTATTCTAAGAATTGGCTAAGGAATTCATGGCTTAATGACCATATATTTAGGGTCATGTCTTCATATGGAGGTTTGATATGTGCTTTTGCAGGAAATGTGTTAGACGAGGCTTACCAGCCATGGAGTCAATTATTACCTTCTGTGATTACTTACACTATTATGGCATATTTCATGATGAAGTATAGACGTTTTGGCGTAAAAGTAAGCTAAGCTTTAGTTTGTATCTCTTACTAGGACAAAAGACTCATCCTGACTATTAAATGCCGAAAATACACCCAGAGCATTTTCGACATTGGAGGGGGGTTGGTTTAAGTCTCTGGAGTCTTGTGTTCTATTTTCATAGAGTGCGGCATATTCACGATTTATATGATAAACCTTGACCTCATAAGCTCCAAAAGAAACAAGACTGCCTCCTAAGAAAGTTAGAGAGGTATCGTCTGTAGGTTCTGATACAAACTTAAACCTAGACAAAGATTCTAATACTTGCCCTGGGAAAATGGGGTCATTGAGTGCACTTTGAGCTTCTACCACCATAAAATACAAGTCATTGTTAGGGTTTTGCCAAGTAGCGTCAATTCTGGAATTTCGCATAAAAGATCCAATAACGGAAGCTATGGAGTCTCTGCCTGCACTAAAAGGTAGCTGAGGAACTTTTATGGTGTCTTGGGAAAGATTTAGCCCGATTGTCGGTGTAGGTACTGTAGTTTGGGCTTTGGCAGTTATACCATTATGAACCACTTCTAACGTAAAAATGTCATTTGTTTCTACCAATAGATCATTTCCCGGGTAATGATAATAGCCGTCTGCCCCTGAAGATACAAGCGGATATTGGCGGTTGTTCTTTGTCAGAGTTAATTGGGCGTCGTCAATAGGTATAGATAGGTCTTCTTCTTCAGAAAGACCGTATATGCTTTTTACTTTTATGTCATTTACGGGTTCACCGGCATATAAAAAGGCCTCTACCACAAATTGGTTTGCCGCTATATTGTTTAAGTTTTCCTCTTCACAAGAAATGAGAAGGAGGGAGCAAAATGCTAGGTAGATTGTATTCTTTGTCATAAAAAGTCTACACTAAAATTTAATGGCTGCAGATAGGTTAGGAGTTAAGTCTAGATATCTTACTTCTGAAATTACAGGAGGTTTTTCAGTGAAATTATATTGTCTGTACCATACATTTTTACGGTCGTAGAAGTTGAAAATAGACAGACCAAAATCTATATCATATTTGCCTACCTTATATAAATAGTGGGCAGATAAATCTAATCTATGATAAGCAGGTAACCTAGAACCGTTTTTCGGGCCTACGCTTATGTAATTGTTTGTTTCTCCGTCTAGGAGGTCTATAGCGTATTGGCCTGCAGGTTCTGTAAAGGGTTTTCCAGAGGCTAAAATAAAGGTGGCGGCAAATCGCCAATCCTCGTATTCATAGGAATGGACGGTTTTGAATTCGTGACGTTGGTCATGTAAGGCATAAAATGAAAATCCATTATTTAGACCAGGAAAGGTATTTCTAACCTTAGCTAAGGTATAGGTGGCCCAACCCGTGTATTTGCCTTTCTTTTTCTGTAAGAGAAATTCGATTCCTTCGGCGTATCCATTTCCAAGGAAAAATAGGCGGTCTAGGTCAATGTCATTTCTTTGAAATCGTAAAGAAAATTCTGATAGGTTGCTTAGATTTTTGCGATAAGCTTCAACATCAAAAATGTAACCGTTTGTTTCATAAGCAGCTCCTATAATGAAATGTGTGGCATTACTAACTCTGATAAGATCATCATCCGCCAAAAGCCAAAAGTCTCTAGAGCCCTCCGTTACATTTTCATTCACTATTCTGTTCACAAACTGATAATGCTTTCCATATCCACCTTTTTTCTTAATACGGTCTGATAGTTTGTATTCAAAGGAGAGGCGAGGAGCCCAATAGGTTTTTTTGCTCAAGTCATAATAAGTGCCTCTAATTCCAGCATTGACCAAGAAGGAAGGGAAGGGCTGCCAGATATCTGATATATAAGACGCTAGGTAATTTGCCTTTTGATTTATGTCTAGGATAGTCAAAGTGTCGTCACGTACAAACTCATAATCTACTTGAGCGGAGGTGCTTAAAAGGCCAAATTCTAGTTTGTGTTTTGCGTTAAGTTGCACTTCGTTGTCAAACCGTAGAGTGAAGTCCTTGACATTATTGTTTTCAATGCTTTTGATGTCTCTATCCACCACCACAGAGTCTGATTCCACAAGGGTGGCTAAAACGTCTGTATTTCGCCTGTAATTACTAAAGTACTTAGATGAGGCCAGCATTAGATTACTGTACCATTTAGGGCCCCACCGAGCCTTTCTAAACTTATGTGGTTTAACTCTACCAGATGATCAGCCCCTGCATAAAATGATAATGAAACCACATCCTTAGTCGTTGGGGTGATGTTTATTTTACTGTTTAGGTCATAGAAATAGAAATCAGGCTCTATGGTGTTTATTTCTAACCCCTCTATGTCTGGAGCAATGTTGGTTTGTGAGAAAACCTTAAATATTTTATCATAAAGGCCACTTTTGATGATGTCTGTGTAAGACCTTCTAGCACCTAAAGAAAAAGAACCTTTTTTAAAAAGTGGGATCTGAATATTGGCATTGGCGTTTAGCATATTTACACTTAAGCCTCCATGTAGATTGTTTGGGTCACCGGCTATACCGGTTAAATCTACCACACTAGATAATCGTCCGCCATATTTTGCAGGAAATGCTCCTTTATAAAGTTTGACGTTCTTCACGGCACTGGCATTAAAAGCCGAGAAAAAACCAAAAAAATGGTCTACATTATAGACGGTCATACCATCTAAAAGAACTAAGTTTTGGTCTGGCGTACCGCCACGTACATAGAGCCCAGACGAGCTTTCATTGCTCCCACTTACACCCGGTAGTAATTGCAATGAGCGAAAAATGTCTACTTCTCCTACGTTTGGAAGTAAAGCTAGCTGGGCAGGTGATATTTGAATGGTACTAAGACCTTCGGCCGTACTGATGACTTTAAAGGACTTACTGCTCACTACTATTTCGTCTAGAGCCACACCA
>ERZ887942.2380-NODE-2380-length-11717-cov-6.509604_pt1 | contig 11717 bp, 7 predicted proteins | sample MGYA00521099_ERZ887942 | MGnify/ENA primary metagenome ERZ887942 (study PRJEB32303, sample SAMEA104408605) | aquatic metagenome | biome: Brackish water; feature: Pelagic; material: water | place: Baltic Sea | collected 2014-06-07T06:48:00 | depth 16,251 m ... | reverse complement strand
CATCTCCGACAGCGGCCAGATCAGCGCGATCCCCAGACAGCCAAGCCCAAGATAAGGCGCCCATCCGGTTGTCATCCGCCCCCGCGCCGCGCGCAGCTTGGCCCGTGCCCCGCCAAGCGCCAGACCCCAGACCAGAGCCAAGACAACATAGGCGAAAGGCGTGCCGAGGAAAAAGCTGAGCGGCGTGATCGTGCCTGCGATTTTCACATAGATGGCCGCATGGTCGAGCCGTCGCAGCACGGGTCGCGCCGGTGTGTCGGCGAGGATATGATAGGCTGCCGAGGCGCAGAGCATCGCCAACAGCCCCGCAGCGTAGACCATGACGGCGGTGAAGAGGCCCCAATCCATCCGCGCGCTCAGGAGCCAGAAAAGCCCGGCCACCCCGATCAGGGCCGCGCCCACGCCCAAGACATGGACCGCGCCATCTGCGAGACGCTCGGCGCGCGTATATGCTGGATAAGACATGCCACTCATACCTCCTCAGCCTAGCCCGGAAATCTGGATAAGGCACCTCAAAGGCGACAGGATGACGAAAAAGGGATTAAAAAGCGGTGAATTAAACGCTCAGGCTCAGGGCAGGCGCGCGCCCCAGAGGTCGTATTCCCCGGCCTCGTCCACCGTCACACGGACCAGATCACCCACGGCAAGCCCGTCGGTGCCCTCGTCGATGAAGAGGTTGCCGTCTATCTCGGGGGCATCCGCCTTGGTGCGGCAGGTGGCGATACCATCCTCGTCGATATCGTCGATGAGTACGTCTTGCACAGAGCCAACCTTGGCGGCAAGTTTATCCACAGAAATGGCCTGTGCCTTTTCCATAAACCGGTCCCAACGCTCCTGCTTGATATCTGCAGGCACATGGTCGGGCAAGGCATTTGAGCGCGCGCCATCGACGTTTTCGTATTGGAAACAGCCCACGCGATCGAGCTGAGCTTCGTCCATCCAATCCAGCAGCGTCTGGAACTCCGCCTCCGTCTCGCCGGGATAACCGACGATAAACGTGCTTCGCAGGGTGATATCGGGGCAGACCTCACGCCAAGCGGCAATCTCATCCAGCGTTTTGGCGGCCGCCGCAGGTCGCGCCATGCGGCGCAGCACGTCCGGGTGCGCATGTTGGAACGGAATGTCCAGATAGGGCAGCACAAGCCCCTCGGCCATAAGTGGAACAAGCTGGCGCACATGGGGGTAGGGGTAGACGTAATGCAGCCGCACCCACGCGCCAAGTGACCCCAGATCGCGCGCCAGATCGGTGATATGCGCCCGGTGCCCTTTGGCCTCGGCATGGCGGATATCGACGCCGTAAGCGGAGGTATCCTGGCTGATCACCAAAAGCTCCCGAACACCGTTCTCGATCAGCTTTTCGGCCTCGCGCATCACCGCGTGGGCCGGGCGCGAGGCCAGTTTGCCGCGCATGTCTGGGATAATGCAGAACTTGCACTTGTGGTTACAACCCTCGGAAATTTTGAGATAAGAATAGTGCCGAGGGGTCAGGCGTACGCCAGAAGCGGGCAGCAGATCAATGAAGGGATCGGGGCTGGGCGGGACGGCGGCATGGACCGCATCCAGCACCTGCTCATATTGGTGCGGACCGGTCACAGCCAACACACGGGGATGCGCGCCGGTGATGTAGTCCGCATCCGCCCCGAGGCAGCCGGTGACGATCACGCGCCCGTTTTCCTCAATTGCTTCGCCGATGGCCTCAAGGCTCTCGGCCTTGGCGCTGTCGAGAAACCCGCAAGTGTTGACGATCACCGCATCCGCCCCCGCATAATCGGGCGAAATCCCATACCCTTCGGCGCGCAGCCGCGTCAGGATACGTTCACTATCCACAAGAGCCTTGGGGCAGCCGAGGCTGACCATGCCGATCAAAGGCTGACCGCTGCGCCGCAGGGAACCGGACGCGCCCTCCTGCGTTTGCAGGGAGGCGCGGGCGAGATCGGGGCGTAGCTCGGGGGGATTTGTGCTCATGGCGCTCCTATAGCGCCCCGTGAGGCTTCGGAAAAGGCCAAACGCTTGTTGCGCGCGAGGGCTGCGCGTTTACACTATGCCCAAACGTCGAAAGGCAGACTGCACATGAAATTTCTAGCCAAACTCATTGGTTTCGCCCTCGTGGCCGTCTTCATCATGGTCGGCGCGCTTTTCTTCCTGCCGGGTGACCGGATTGCACGCATCGCCGCCGACCAGATCAGCAGCATCATGGGCCGCGAGGTCACCATGACCGGCGACACCGCGATCAGCTTTTATCCCATCCTTGGCATCAGCACCGGCCCCACCACCATCGCTGGGGCCGAGTGGTCCGAGGGGCCCGCAATGCTGGTTGCACAAAGCCTCAAAGTTGGCGTGGACCCTCTCGCGCTCTTGCGCGGGGATATCCGTATCACGGGGCTGGAGGCGGTGGAGCCTGCGATCTATTTGGAGCGCGGCGCCGATGGGCGCGTGAACTGGGAGATCGGTGTGGATGGCGTGGCCCCCTCGGGGCAGTCGGACGGCGTGGCACCCGCGACTTCTGAACGGCTTGCGCTGACGCTGGACCGCGCACTCATTCGCGGCGCGTCCATCACTTTTGTGGACCGCGTGGCGGGGACCCGGACCTCACAAACGGGTATGGATCTCGACCTGCGCTGGCCTGATTATGAGGGCGAGGCGACATTCGAGGCGACGCTGCGCCCCGCCGGCACGGCTGTAACGATCGAGGGTCGCATCGAGAAAGTGGGCACGATGATCGCGGGCGGCGTCTCGGGCCTGTCGGCGACCGTCAGCACCAAAGGCGGCACGGTGGAGTTTGTCGGACGCGGCAGCTCGGCACCGCAGCTTGACGGGCGGCTCATCGCAAAGCTGAGTGATACCAAGACCTTCTTCGCCAGCCTCGGCGTGGCGGCGGCAGACATCCCGCGCGGCTTTGGGCAGTCCATCGATGCGCAGACACAGATCACCGTGACGGGCAGTGATCGCATCGCCCTGCGCGATCTTGGCGTCACACTGGACCAGAACCGTCTGACCGGGGCGGCGGATATCAGCTTGGCCGCGGATCGCCCGCGCGTCACGGCGCAACTCAAGGCCGGTGCGCTGGACCTATCCTCGCTCGAAAGTGGCTCCAGCGCCGCGACGTCCGGTGGCGGAGGTAGCACCGGCGGCACGGCGGTAAGTGACGGTTGGTCCAAGACACCAATCGACGCCAGTGCGCTGGGGCTTGTGGATGCGGAAATCTCGCTCGGCGCGGATAGTCTCGACCTTGGCACGCTGCAATTTGGGGCCACGCGCATCCTCGCTACCGTGGATCGCGCGCGCGGCGTTTTCCAATTTCAGGAGCTTCAGGGCTATGGCGGGCGCATCACCGGGCAGTTTGTGGCCAACAACCGCGCGGGCCTCTCGGTCGGTGGCGATCTGAGCGCCACAGGCATGGATATGGAGCGCCTTTTGACGGATGCGGCCGGGATAACCCGCTTTGCCACCACGGGTGCCGCCAGCCTTGATTTTCTAGGGGTTGGGGGCTCGGTTGATCAGATCATGAAAAGCCTCAAGGGCAATCTCAGCCTCAGCACTGGGCGCGGCGTGATCTCGGGCTTTGATCTGGACAAGCTCATGCGCTCGGGCGACGGCATGGGCGGCACCACGGTGTTCGACGCGATGAGCGCGACTTTCGCAATTGCGGGCGGCAATATGGTCGGCGACGATCTGAGTATGTCGCTGCCCTTGGCCACGGCCACGGGCAAGGGCCGTATCGGCCTTGGTGCGCAGGATATTGATTATGTCTTCACGCCCGTCCTGCTTCAGGGTGAAAGCCGCCGAGGTCTCGCCATTCCGGTCAAAATCCGCGGGCCTTGGGCCGATCCGCGCATCTGGCCCGATCTCGAAGGCGCTTTGGATCTCAACTTCAAGCAAGAGGCCGAAAAGCTTGAGCAGGAGGTCAAGGATGAGGTCGAGAAAGAGGTCGACCGCTTTGTCGAAAAGGAACTCGGCGTGACGCGCGAAGAGGGTCAATCCGTCGAAGACGCAATCAAGAAAGAGGTTGAGGATACGGTCGTCAAAGAGCTGTTCAAACTCTTCGACTGACCCGAGTTCGCTGCAAGAAGGAGGTGTTTACCGCCGTCGGTCGCGCCGCGCGCTCATCGGTTGGAACGCCACGCCCACATGCGCCTCGCAATAGGGTTTTCCGGCCTGTGAGGGCAGGCCGCAGAACCAAAAATCATCCGTTGCCGGATCGCCCACTGGCCATTTGCATGTCCGCGAGGTCAACTCCATCAGGTTCAAACGCTTGGCCTTCTTCTCAACCTCGGTCACCTTGGCAAGCGCCTTGGGATCGATCTCGTTGGTGGACGGCTGCGGCGGCAAAGGTTGCCCCGCAGGAATGATCGGTTTGATCCGTGTCACGACAGCCGGAGCGGGGGCAGGGGCCTCTGCCGCCGCTGGGGCGGCCTCGGGCTTTGGCGCGGCTTTGGGCTTGGCGGGCTTGGCCACTTTTGGTGCGGGCTTGGCCTTCGCCTCGGTGCTGGCCGATGCTGTGCTGTTGCCACCACCGCCATTACGGTTCGACAGGCCCAGACGGTGCACTTTGCCGATCACCGCATTGCGTGTGACCCCGCCCAATTCCTTGGCGATCTGGCTGGCCGACTGACCTTCGCCCCACATTTTCTTGAGAAGCTCTACGCGCTCATCGCTCCAGGACATCCGTCATTCCAATCCAAAAGGGCGGTCCGGCACGCGCACCACCCTGCCAATTTCAGTCTCCCCCTATTTTAATCACTCAAGCCTGAGTTACAAGGCATCGAATCAGGCAAGTAAAGGCCACGCACATGCATGACATCTCGCAAATGGGCACGCGGCGGTTTGGGGCCGTCAACTGGCTGGGGCTCTACACGCTCTGCATCCGCGAATGGCAGCGCTTTTTGTCGGTCTGGACGCAGACGCTTCTGGCGCCGCTGGTGACGGCCGGGCTTTTCCTCGTGATCTTTACCATCGCGATCGGTCCGCGTCGTGGCGATGTGATGGGCGTTGATTTCACCACGTTCATCGCGCCGGGGATTCTGATGATGACCGTTATCCAGAACGCTTTTGCCAACACCTCGTCCTCGCTCGTGATCGGCAAGGTTCAGGGCAATATCGTTGATACCCTCATGCCGCCCTTGTCGCCACTGGAACTGGTGCTGGGCTATCTCATGGGGGCCATTGGGCGCGGGCTTGTTGTCGCCGTGGCCATCTCAATCGGCCTTGCGCTGACGCTCGGGATCGTGCCCCAATACCCTTTGATGGCGTTGGCTTACGTGGTGCTTGGGGCGGCCCTTCTGGGTGCACTGGGGATCGTGGCAGGCATTTACGCTAACAAATTCGATCAAATGGCGGCGATCACCAATTTCGTCGTCACCCCGCTCGCGTTTCTGTCGGGCACGTTCTACTCGGTTGAGGCTTTGCCGCCGGTCCTATGGTATATCACCCATTTGAACCCGATGTTCTACCTGATCGACGGGTTGCGCTTTGCCGTGATCGGCGTGTCTGACAGCCCGCCCGCGCTGGGCGCTGTGATTGGCGTTGCGACCACGCTTGGGATCAGTGTGCTGGCCTACGCCATGTTTACACGGGGCACCCGGCTCAAGGCCTGAGGTCGTGGCCTTGGCCCGCTGTGGGACATTTTCGTTGACAGGCTAGCGCCCCTCAGGCAGGTCACTCCCCTTGATAGATAAGGTAATACCGCCATGATCCCCTCCGTCCTGCCCACCTATAACCGCGCGCCCCTGACGTTCGTCCGCGGTGCCGGAAGCTGGCTTTTCGAGGAGGATGGCCGCCGTTTTCTCGATCTGGCCGCAGGCATCGCGGTGAACGCGCTGGGCCATGCTCACCCGGCACTGGTGGCGGCTCTGACCGAGCAGGCAGGTGCGCTGTGGCACACGTCCAATCTCTACAAGATCCCGGCGCAGCAGGAACTGGCTGATCGCCTCACGGAAGCGACCTTCGCCGACACGGTGTTCTTCACCAATTCCGGCACCGAGGCTTGTGAGCTCGCCGTAAAAATGGCCCGCAAGCATTTCTTCGACAAAGGACAGCCCGAGCGCACGGATATCATCGCTTTTGAGGGCGCATTCCACGGCCGCTCCGCCGCGGGTATCGCCGCCGCCGGGTCCGAAAAAATGACCCACGGCTTCGGCCCGCTTCTTCCCGGCTTCAAACACCTGCCCTGGGGTGATCACGATGCGTTGACCGCGGCGATCACGGATACCACCGCCGCCATCCTGATCGAGCCTGTGCAGGGCGAAGGCGGCATCCGCCCGCTTCCCGATCAATGCCTCAAGGGCCTGCGCGATCTCTGCGATAGCCACGGCATCTTGCTCATCCTCGATGAGGTGCAATGCGGCATGGGCCGCACGGGCCGCCTCTTCGCGCATGAATGGGCGGGGGTTGAGCCCGATATCATGATGGTGGCCAAAGGCATCGGCGGCGGCTTTCCCCTTGGCGCGGTTCTCGCGACCGAAAACGCGGCCAGTGGCATGACCGCTGGCACACATGGCTCCACATATGGTGGCAACCCGCTGGCTTGCGCTGTGGGCAACGCCGTAATGCAACACGTGGCTGATCCCGCCTTCCTAGCCGATGTGCGCGCCCGCGCGGGGCTCTTCCGCCAAGGGCTCGAAGGGCTTGTGGCCACACACCCGGATATCTTTGAGAGCGTGCGCGGCAGCGGTTTCATGCTGGGCGTCAAATGCAAACTGCCAAACACTGATGTCGTGAATGCCGCCTACGATGCGCATCTGTGCACTGTGCCCGCCGCAGACAACGTGGTGCGCCTTCTGCCGCCGCTGACCATCGACGCGGATGAAATCACCGAGGCGCTCAAACGTCTCGACAGCGCGGCCCAAGCCCTTTCATCTTCTTGCTGAAAATATCCTCGGGGGTCCGGGGGCAGACAGCCCCCGCTCCGTCCGCTGCAAAAGGCATACTGCTATGAATCATTTCCTCGACATCCACAAAACAGACCCGGTCGCCTTGCGCGGCATTATCGACATGGCCGCCGATATGAAGGCCGCGCGACAAGGCCGCTCGCGCGGCGCGCCAGATGACGAGCGCGCGCTTGAGGGCCAGATGGTCGCGTTGATCTTCGAGAAGCCCTCCACCCGCACGCGGGTCAGCTTTGATGTGGGCGTCCGGCAGATGGGCGGGCAGACGATGCTGCTGTCGGGCACGGACATGCAGCTTGGCCATGGCGAGACCATCGCCGACACGGCCCGCGTGCTCAGCCGTTATGTGGACCTCATCATGATACGCACCTTCGACGAATCCGTCCTGATCGAGATGTCGGAATATGCCGATGTGCCTGTGATCAACGGCCTCACCGACCGCACCCACCCCTGCCAGATCATGGCCGATATCCAGACCTTTGAGGAGCATCGCGGCCCGATCAAAGGCAAGAAGGTGGTCTGGTCCGGGGATGGCAATAATGTTTGTGCCTCCTTCCTGCACGCAGCAGGGCAATTCGGGTTTGACCTGACGTTCACCGGTCCCGCCCAGCTTGACCCCGAAGAAGAGTTCATCGGCCTCGCGCGCAAAGCCGGCAGCGCGATCAAGATCGAGCGTGATCCGCACAAGGCGGTGGAGGGCGCGGACCTTGTCGTGACCGACACTTGGGTCAGCATGCATGACAGCCAATCGGCCAAGGAACGGCGTCACAACATGCTGCGCCCGTATCAGGTGAACGAGGCGCTGATGGCCTCCGCCAAACCCGATGCGCTCTTCATGCATTGCCTGCCCGCGCACCGCGAGGAAGAAGCAACAAGCGCCGTGATGGACGGTCCCAACTCGGTGGTTTTTGACGAGGCTGAGAACCGTCTGCACGCGCAAAAGGCGGTCATGCGCTGGTGTCTGGGTCTTTGAGGGCTGCACGGGTCACGCCCCTGCGGGCTTGGCTTGCGAGTGCGCTTTGCAAACCGGGCGATGCACCGTAGGCTAGGCAGCACATAGCGGGGAGGATGGCCGTTTGGGCAAGGCGCAGATCGGCGTATACGGGCTTGGCACGATGGGCAGCGCTTTGGCGCTCAACATGGCTGAGAAGGGCTTTGCCGTGGCCGTGACCAACCGCGAGGCGGAATGGGTGGCACCGTTTCTGGCCGAGGCGGGCGTTTTGACCGAAAAACTCCAAGGGTTTGAGGCGCTTGAGCCGTTTGTCCTGGCGCTAAAAACCCCGCGGGTCATTTTGTTCATGATCCCCTCCGGCGCGCCGATGGATGCGATGCTGGAGGCTGTGGCCCCCTTGCTGGCCGAGTGCGACACGGTGATCGACGGTGGGAACGCTAATTTTCACGACACACGACGACGCGCGGCTTCACTTGAGGCGCAGGGCCTGCATTTTGTCGGAATGGGCGTGTCTGGCGGGGAGGCGGGCGCGCGGCATGGCCCCTCGATGATGGTGGGCGGGAGCCCCCATAGCTGGGCGCAGCTCGAGCCCATTTTGACTGCGATCGCGGCGCGGTATGAGGGCGACGTGTGCGTTGATCACCTTGGCCCCGACGGCGCGGGGCATTTCGTCAAGACTGTCCATAACGGGATTGAATACGCCGATATGCAAGCGATTGCAGAGGTTTACGGGCTCGAGCGCAATGGCGCAGGCCGCAGTGCCAAAGACATCGGCGCGATGTTCACGCGTTGGAACCAGGGGCCGTTGCGTTCTTATCTGGTGGAGATTACCGGGCGCGCGCTGCGCTATGATGATCCCCTTACAGGGCGGCCCGTTGTGGAGGTCATCCGCGACGCGGCGGGCCAGAAGGGCACAGGCCGGTGGAGCGTGGTTGAGGCGGTGCGCTTGGGCCAGTCGGCAAATATGATCGAGGCCGCCGTGGGCGCGCGCAGCTGGTCCTCCGAGGTGTCCGTGCGCGGCGTGGCCGAGGAGGTTCTCGGCGGCGACCGGGGCGCGCTTTCCTTGAGCGAGGCGCAGCTGTCTGAGGCATTTCTGGCGGCGCGCATCCTAAGCTATGCGCAGGGCTTTCGCATTCTCGCGGCGGCGTCTGAGGAATATGCGTGGGACCTGAATTTCGCAAGAATCGCAGAGATTTGGCGGGCGGGATGCATCATTCGCTCGGCGCTGCTCGATGATATCTCGGAGGCGTTTCGCGGCGATCTGCCTGGAGGGCAGTTGATCCTTGCGCCCGCCATGGCCGCGCGGCTTCAGGTGACTGTTGCGTCCTTGCGTGCCGTGGTGGCCGCCGCCGTATCACAAGGCCATGCGGTGCCCGCAATGGCCGCGGCCCTCAGCTGGTATGACACGATGCGGCAGGGGCGCGGGACGGCCAACATCATTCAGGCGCAGCGCGATTTCTTCGGCCGCCACGGGTTTGAGCGGCTGGACCGGCCGGGCAAACACCACGGCCCTTGGTGGGACTGAGCCTTAGCTGCGTTACTTGCGCGGCTTGGCCCGCAGGGTCGGATCGGCCTCGCGTGGATTTTCGGGCCATGGATGGCGCGGGTAGCGCCCGCGCATGTCTTTGCGCACATCCGCGTAGGAGCTGTCCCAGAACCCCGGAATGTCGAGCGTGGTCTGCACGGGCCGCCCGGCGGGCGACAAAAGGGTGACCCGCAGTGCGGTGCCGCCCACATCCGGGTGGCGGGTCTGGCCGAACATCTCTTGCAGGCGAAGCTGGATCTCCGGTGGCTCAGTCGCGTAATCAATGGGGATCTTGCGGCCCAACGGCGTGGTGAAATGGGCAGGCGCGCCCTGATCGACGCGGCGCATTTGGTCATAGTCGAGCCGTGCGCGCAGGGCGTCCGTCATGTCAAAGCGCTTCCAGTCCTCCGCCGTGCGCAGACCGCCCAAATGGGGCAGCAGCCAGTTCTCCGCGCTTTCCAGCAGCGCCTCATCCGACATATCGGGCAGGTCTGGATGCTGGGCGCGCAAGAGTCGCACGCGTGCGGCAAAGAGGCGGGCAGAGGAGCTCCAACTGAGGCCGAGGCTGCGGATGCCGTCCAGCATGGCGCGTCTCTGCGCCTCATCCGGCGCGTCTTTCCAGTGGCGGTCCTGCAGCGTAATCGCGCCGAAACGCTCCTGGCTGCGCGCCCGGATACGGCGGTCGCGGGTGGACCAGTCGCAGATATCATGCCATGCGATCTGACCCTTAAAAAGCGCGCGCAGATCGGCCTCGGGCAGGGGGATGGCCTGCCGGATGCGGGCCTCGCGCGGGTTGCCATCCAGTTCGGTTGCGACCAGCAGGCGTGTGTTGGCGAGGGTATCTTCGAGGGCCAGATGTGCGCCCTTGCCGCCCGAGAGCAGATAGCGTGGATCATCACCGGGGCGGCGCAGCCCGATCCGGTCAGGGTATGCCAGCGCGGCCATTGCGGCGTCCGAGCGGGGCGCGCTCTTCGTGCCCGTTCGGGCACTCTTCGCGCTGGTGCTCAGGCGCTTGGCCTCTGTCTTGATGCGCTGGAGCGTGGCGTGGTTCGGGGCGTAGGGATGATCCGCCTTGGGCTGTCTGAGCGCCTTGAGGCGCAGCGCGAGGTCCGACGGCGCGCGATGCGGCAGCGGATCGCGTTCGGCCAGAAGCGACGCGAGGAGCGCCCCCTCCTGTCCTGCAAGGGCCAGCATATGCGCAAGCCGGGGATGCAACGGCAGACCCGCGAGCGCCCGGCCATGTTCGGTAATCTGTCCGCGCGCATCAAGCGCACCAAGCATTTCCAAGAGCGCTTCGGCCTCGGCATAGGGGCCTGCAGGGGGCTGTGTCAGAAACGGCATCGCCTCGGGGCGCGCCCCCCAGAGGGCCAGCTCCAGCGCCAGCGGGGCCAGATCGGCCGTCTCAATCTCGGCAGGCGGAAAGGCCGGGAGCGCGCCTTCCTCGGCGCGGGTCCAGAGGCGGTAGCACATGCCGGGGGCGACGCGGCCCGCACGGCCCTGCCGCTGGGTGGCCTCGGCCCGGCTGACTGGTTCCGTCACCAGCCGCGACATGCCCGCGCCCGTCATCCGTGCGCGCCGGGCAAGGCCGCCGTCGACCACGGCGCGGATATCCTCAATGGTCAGCGATGTCTCCGCGATGGAGGTGGCGAGCACCACTTTGCGGCCCGATGGGGCGGGGGCGATGGCCGCGCGCTGAGCCGCAAAATCCATTGCGCCAAAGAGCGGGCGGATATGGGTATCTTTGGACACGCGGTCTTTCAGGAGTGTGGCCAACCGGGTGATTTCGCCCGCGCCGGGCAGGAAGACCAGCACGCCCCCCTCCGTCTCCTCCAGCGCGCGGCAGGTGAGATCGGCAAGCGCTGCGTCGCGCCTTTGCGCCTTGGGGCGCGGGCGGTCCAGATGAACCGTGGTTACAGGATAGGTGCGCCCCTCCGAGGTGATCACTGGGGCGTCTTCCATGAGGGCGGCCACAGGGGCGGCGTCCAACGTGGCCGACATGACCAGCAGGTGAAGGTCCGGGTGTAGCGCGGCGCGGATTTCAAGGCAAAGGGCGAGGCCGAGATCGCTGTCGAGGCTGCGCTCGTGGAACTCATCGAAGAGCACCGCGCCGATCCCCTCCAGCCCCGGATCCGACTGTATCCGGCGCGTCAGGATACCGGTTGTGACCACTTCGATCCTTGTGGCCGCACTGACTTTTGCCTCACCGCGCACGCGGTAGCCTACGGTCTGGCCCACAGGCTCGCCCAGTGTTTCTGCCATCCGCTCGGCGGCGGCACGCGCGGCAAGGCGGCGCGGCTCCAGCATGACGATACGGCCGGCTATGCCATGCTCCAAGAGGGCCAGCGGCACCACGGTC
>ERZ887942.2379-NODE-2379-length-11718-cov-12.263397_pt1 | contig 11718 bp, 6 predicted proteins | sample MGYA00521099_ERZ887942 | MGnify/ENA primary metagenome ERZ887942 (study PRJEB32303, sample SAMEA104408605) | aquatic metagenome | biome: Brackish water; feature: Pelagic; material: water | place: Baltic Sea | collected 2014-06-07T06:48:00 | depth 16,251 m ... | reverse complement strand
GTATGTGTAGTTGCCTGTTCCGCCGTTTGGTGTAATTGTAACTGAACCGTTGTTATCGCCGTTGCACAATACAGAAGTGCTGTCTGTGAATGTCGCCGTAACTAATGTTGGATCCTGCAAGGTGGTGGTCACTGAGTCACGACATCCGTTGGCATCCACAACCAATACCTCGTAGGCTACATTGCCACTCAAACTCTCTCCAATGCTATCGGCCGTTGGGTTGGCAACTGCTGGAGTCCAAGTAAAGGTGTAACTCAAGGTTCCCCCGGTTACGGCCGAAAATAATTTTCCGTTCGATTCACCATTACAGCGGACTGAGCTGCTGTCAACAATTGAAATATTTAAGGCAGCTGGATCGCTTAAGTTTATTTCTGCAGAATCTTTACATCCGCCGCCATCTTCAACGATAACACGGTAGGTGCCGCTTGAAAGATTGATCGCAATGCTGTCTGAAGAGCCCGTAGAAACAGCTGTTCCACCAGAAACATCAACCCATGTCCAAGTATAAGGTCCTGTGCCATTTGAAGGAGTGGCCGTCAAACCACCCGTTGAAGTTCCATTACAACCTACGCTGGTGCTGTCGGTAAAGGCAACTGTTATCCCGGTAGGGTCGATTACGGTTGCACTATCTACAGCTGGACATAAATTATTATCGAGTACAGTCACTGTATATGTTCCTGCCCCTAAATTAATGGCAATACTGTCTGAAGAGCCTGTAAAAACGCCAGCCTCCCATGAATAGGTATGTATTGGGCGGCCGCCAGTTGGCGTAACAGTAAACGAACCGTCATTGCCACCTGGACAAGAAACAAGAATTGAGTCTGTGAATGAAATTTTAAGAGAATCGGGTTCCGTAACCTCTCGAACCAAAGTATCGCGACAACCTCTAGAATCGCGCACGATCACTGCGAAAGTATCAGCAGGAAGGTCAATTGCTATTGAGTCGCTGGAGCCAAGGGTGATTCCCCCTCCGCCATTTCTAAACCAGAAATACTGATAGCCTGGCGTTCCACCTGAGGGGGTTACGGTTAAGCTTGCATTTGTATCACCCGCACATGCAACTCCACTACTGTCTGTAAATACTGCTATTAAATCAGCGGGTTCCGCAAGGTTTGCCTCCACTGAATCTTTACAACCCACATTGTCGGTAACAACTATGCGGTAATTTCCGCTAGAAAGATTTATGGCTACGCTGTCAAAACCAGTGAGTGTAGAAACTGTAGAACCTCCCGTTAGTTCAATCCATGTGTAGCTATATGGCAAATCACCGCTGTCTGGAGTTGCGAACAATCTACCATTATTGTCTCCAAAACACCTGATGGAAACGCTGTCGGTAATATCAACAACCAAATTTGATAGATCAGATAGTGTAAATGAGGCTGTATCCTCACAAAGATTAGCATCGGTAACCGTAACCACATAGGTTATTCCAGATGTTAAGTTGATTCCAATCGAATCGCTTGCTCCAGTACTCACACCAACAGGCCAGGCGAAGGTGAGAACCCCCGTTCCTCCAGAAGCAGTGATGAATGCCATTCCGGTTGTATCACCGGAACAATTGACATTAACAACACTATCTACTGTGGCAACAAGTGCAACCGCCGGTTCATTGATAAAAATCGAGGCAGTATCTGAGCAGTTCTCTTCGTTCGTGACGGTAACAAAATGAGTTGCTGACCACAAATTGATGTCGGTGGAGTCAATGTAACTGGATGTACCACTCGTCCATAAATATTGCACTTCAGAAGGGCATACTCCAAAGCGCAAGTTCGGATGAGTAAATCCACTCTGAAGAACAGTATCCTTAAGGCAAGCATCTTCTACATCTGACTCGAAGACTGTGTAAGAGCGATTTGTTCCAGTAGTGGTATTCCTTACGCTTGCCCCAATTTGCGATCCTGCGGCATTATTGAAACATACCTCCACTACGATGTTGCTATCGCCATTCCAAACGAATGAATTTGTTAAACTCATCATTCGCCAAGTATCCGAGGTAACTCCCAAGGGAACGGATAGGCTTACTGTATCAAAAACACTAAATAAGCCCGGAATGAAGTTCGTACTAGATAATGTGTCTTTTGAGGTGACTCCCATGCTGAGTTCAAAATTCGAAACCGTTCCTATGAAGTTGTCGGCGGAAATTAAAAAGCCGAGGTTTGAAATCTTGTCACCATCTGATAGGCCAGCCGCCTTAAGCTCAGAAACCCTGTAGAGGTACTGTTGCTTTACTTTTTTCCGTCGACCAAAAGGTGTAGGATATTGACTGAAAGTATTCGCTGTAACGCCTGTTCCAAGGGTGTCAAAAGAGACTGAATCACAGGCGTCGGAAGTGGTCCCGCTGCTTATGACATCAATTCTTACAGTAGCTGAACCTGTTGAATCCCCTTTACAGCTAATTGTGTCAAAATCAACAATGGAAGCGGTAAAGGTTGGAGGCCCGTTTACGTAGAATCGATATACTGTATCGCACGAGCGTTGATCCGAGATTGTTACAAAATATCGGCCAGCACAGAGTGTATCTGGATGGTTTGTAGTGTCGGAAGTTGTGGACCAAGAATAAGAGTATCCCAATGGACCACCCACAGTTGGTGTTCCTCCGATCACTTCTCGGATGTCGATCTCGCCAAGGCAATTCCCATCGCAATCTAAGTTTGTGACAAATACCGAGTCTGGAACCACACTGATCTCATTGACCTTCGCAATGTTCTTGGAACCGAGGGCACAGGTCGTGTTGTTGAAGGAGTCGATGACTGTTACACTGTAGGAATCCGTAGATTTTATCCCCGTAATCGTTCTAGTAGTCAAACTCGGGTCTAAAATTCCATTCTTTCTCCAAACGAATCCATAAGGACCCAATCCTCCCGAAGTTCTCGCTCTAAGGGTTCCGTCCGCATTTTGAGAGCACGATTGGGCAAGTTCATTGTAGCCAACACAGGTCATGGAATCCACTACCAATATTTTTACCGTTTTACTATTGATTCCGCTGATTGCGCAATTGTCATCCTCCGCGGTAATCGTAACCGTTCTTGCCGCAGGACTCGCAGCGCCGGCTCGCCAGCTTATGGTTCCAACTGCTGAATCTCTTGCAGTGGAAGTCACGAAGTTTGAGCCCGAGAGCTTCAATGCATTGTTAGCGCTCAGGTAGATGCTATCACCAGGATCATAAAATTTAAGGTCGAAATCGAGCGAGTCCCCCTCTATGACTTCTACATAAAGCGTATCGGTCCGAATTCCTCCTTGAACATTACTGATACCACCATTTACTCCGGCTTTAATCTTCGGAACCAAATTTGATCCACAATCTCGAGTCACTACTTGAAAATCACGTCGCACTGTGGACTTTACATTTCCCGAAGCGTCGTAATCCTTGACCTCAATAACCACAATAAAGTTCCCGGCATTTGTGCCTCCTGTGGCAGGCGTAAACGTTAAAACTCCAGTTGCAGTATTAAATATCGAGTTTGCAATCGGTTGCGCTGAAGAGTAGGGCGATAAGTAGCTCATCGTAGTAATCGAGCCCGCGCCGCCTCCAGTTATTTGTTTGGCAGACTCCAGAATCGCATGAAGGCTATCACCATCTGGGTCGGTGATTTGGAAATCGTAACTCGCCTGCTGGCCTTGGCAATAATATGGCGCAGGATCGGCACTGAAAATTGGTGTGCTGTTGGTGGAATCAACCACAGTATTGATGGAGGCATCAATATACATCGTCGCACCAGAAGACCCACTGACGTTTACCGATGTGTTCCGCGCGAAACTCACAAAGGATACCGTCCAATTTGAACAGGAAGAAAGAACAACCGTATCGATGTAGGTATATAGCTCTAGCCCGGGAAGGGTACCACCAAGTGTTCCACACTCACTGTATGCAATGGAATCCGCACACAATTGTGATATCTCTGTACCACCTGGATTCGACAAAATCCAAGTCGGGGTGACTGATCCGCCACAGGAGCTGGTTATGCGCGTTCCATTGTGTCTGGCTGCACCAAATCCCGTGGGTGGCTGGCGATTGACATTATTCGTATTGGTGTTTGTTGGAAGACCAACAAAGGGTGCACCTGCGGAACCTCCACAATCCCAATAAAGGTTCATCTTTATTTGGAAGGTGTCCCCATCAATGTGTGTGTAGGAAATATCGCCACCCGCAAGGTGAGTAGCTTTAAGCTTGGGAGTAAAAATAAAAAGCAGGACAAGCAGTCCTAATATTCGTAACAATCCCGGTTTCATTCTGTGATTCGCTATGGTTGATTCACGCACGATTAGCCCCTAAAAGTACAACATTTTTCGGGAAGACCTACTTGTAAGCGGGGCAGCGCGATTCTTTAGGTCGTAATCCCGATGGGCATAGGTAATAGGTAAAGACCACTTCGTGAGAATTCTTCGCCAAACGGCTTAAATTTCCTATCGAACGTTCATAGGCATATCCAATCTTAAACTTACGATCATGCGTGTATTCTAGCATCCCTGCGACCGAATTGAAGTTACGAAGACTCAAGCCAAAGCCAAATTGCCGTTTTATCAAATACCGAATGTTCAAATCAATGGCGGGTAATTGATATGGTACAAAACGCAGCAATAACGAGTACACGTATGTATAGTAATAGTGAATCGACTCATGCTCGTGTCCTAAAGTTAGAAAATAGGTTCTAGGGTAATTTATGTCGGCCCCATTGTTCAATCCGCCAATGGTGAACTGATTGTTCAATATGTGCTTCATGCTCAAGCCCGTAAAGAAGTAATTGTGGTACAGCCAAAGTCCAGCAGTGATGTCTGGCGCTTGAAGTAAATTCTGTCCTCGGCTCGAGGCTGGGTCGTAATTCGCACTGCTCGGATTCACAGTATTGTAACCAGTACGCTGATTTCTAATCCCCACACCAATTCCCGCCGACAGATGGAAATCCCGACGAGTTCGAAGGTGATATGCATAGCTCGGACGCACTACAAGGGATTGAAAGTAACCGTATTCCTCGCGAACCATGTTCAATCCATAAGCATGAAAATGCCCATGCACACTTGGCTTGCTGTGATTCGAGAACGCAATCATATTGGCCACCGGAGCCCCATCGAATCCAGTCCACTGCCGACGATCGATGAAGGTAAATTCCCCACACTTATTCATGCCCATTGAGGCAGGGTTGTAAGACTCGCGGGAATCGTAGATGTGTACAAAATTCTCGGCGTGTTGCGCGAAGCTAAGGCCTTGCATAATCAACACAAATGCTATGGTAAGTGCTAACCTCATCTTATGATTTCTACAAATCCTCTTTCCAGACCTTTAGCATCGTCGTTGAAATCATAGAAAAACACAAAATAATAGGTGCCTTCAGCTAGGTCCTGCCCAAATTGCTTCCCATCCCAATCGTTTTGATATTGCTTTGTTCCAAACACACGCTGACCGAATCGATTGTAGACAATCACTCTATTGAAAGGGTAAAAATCGAGATTCGAGAGCGTCCAAGTGTCGTTGATCCCATCGTTGTTTGGCGAGAAGAAGTTTTCTGTTCTCGGACTGGCCATCTTCACCGAAGCTCTTTCGGAAGAGACGCAATCATTCACAGAGTGAATATCTAGGAGGTATTCGTCTTCAAATGGAACTCTATATTCAGCTTCGAAGGTATCGACGCCATTCACGACTACAAAGGAAATGTCGGGACCTGAAAGAATCTCGCCTACCCTTATGAAGCCATCGTCCAGCCCGGTGATGGGTGAAATCCGCAACTGAACAACTGAAGTATCTGTACTTGAGATTTCTACGAATTCAGTGAGGCTGTTTCCATTGGTATCGCTCACGGCCAATTTGTAGATTCCAGCAGATAAAGAATCAAAAGATCCGTCTGCCCTCTCAATGGTATCGGCAAGAAAATATGAATACGGTTTCGTTCCACCACTTACACTGTCCACCACTATGGAAGCTTGTGAACGATGGCATTCATCGTCAACCACCGAATAATGGATTTGCGTAATCTGGGCAAAACTTAAACCCGAATGCAAAACGAGTAGAGAACAAAAGCAGAATTGGAGCAGTCTCATCTTGGGCGGTAAAGATAAATCAAATGGAAAAGAAAGGTCTTGAATTAGCCTATGACCCATTTGTTGTTTGAGGAAGAGTGTCTACTTCCAAATAAATAGTGACCCCACCAGGACTCGAACCTGGATCTAAAGTTTAGGAAACTTTTGTTCTATCCCTTGAACTATGGGGCCGGTTAAAATCAATGAACGCTTCTACTTAAGTATCTCTTGTTCCCTGCCTGCCGGCAGGCAGGTATCCTTTACCTGTCCTTAGACAGGCTTGAACTAAGGGGGCCAAGAAAAACTCTAACTCACCTTTGCACCAGCAGGCATGGCCTTGCTCGGCTCCAAAAAGGCCAATTCTCCAGCTTCATTCTCAGCCATCAGAATCATGCCTTCAGAAAGAATCCCTCTTAGTTTCTTGGGGCTCAAATTTGCCAAGAAACATACTTTCTTACCAGTCACTTCTTCTGGACTAAACTGCTGTGCAATTCCAGAAACAATGGTGTGCACTTTGTCTTCATTCTGAACTTTCAACACAAGCAATTTATCCGCATCTGGGTGTTTTTCAGCAGAGAGAATCTCCCCCACCCTAAAGTCCATCTTGCCAAAATCTTCGAATTCCACGTAATTGGTTTTTGGTTCTTCAATAATCTCTTTAGACGATTGCAAGCGATTGGTCTCATCTTCGACCAGTTGATCCTCCACCTTAGAAAACAGCATTTCTGTCTGTGCCAATTTCCCTGAACGCATAGTGCTGTACTCTGAAGAAGTCGTTGGCCAAGAGTGTGCTTCAGCACCCAACATGCGCCTCAATTTTACACCTGTATTCGGAAGGAACGGATGGCAAACCATCGAAAGGCAGGCGCACAAATCAATCGCAGTGCGCAAGATTTGCTTCACACGTTCTGGATCTGTCTTAATCTGTTTCCAAGGTTCTTCGTCGGCCAAATACTTATTCCCAATGCGCGCAATGCTCATCATCGCCGCTTGCGCCGAGCGGAAACGATAGGCTTCAATATCTTGTTCGATTTGCTGAACGAATTCTTGGGCTTTGTTCAGAACGTGATTATCTTCTGCCTTAAGCTCAACGTCCGGAATCTCCCCTTCGTAATATTTGTGTGTGAGCACCACACTTCGGTTCACAAAATTTCCCAAAATCGCCACCAACTCATTGTTCACTCGGGCCTGATAATCGAGCCAGGTGAACTCTGCATCTTTTGACTCAGGTGCGATGGAAGTCAATACATAACGGAGGTCATCCAAACGCTCTGGATACGATTCGATGTACTCGTGTACCCAAACCGCCCAATTTCTAGAAGTCGAAATTTTCTTGCCCTCTAAATTCATGAACTCGTTTGCTGGAACACTATCCGGCAATACGAATCCTCCATGAAGTTTCAATAGGATTGGGAAAATGATGCAGTGGAATACGATGTTGTCTTTACCAATGAAATGAACCAGCTTCGTGTCCGTTTCCTTCCAATACAACTCCCAGCTCTTGTTGTGATCTAAAGCCCATTGCTTGGCGGCGCTCACATAGCCAATTGGAGCATCCATCCAGACGTACAATACCTTCCCTGGCTTTCCTGGAACTGGAACTCCCCAATCGAGGTCGCGGGTCATAGCGCGAGGCTTCAGTCCTTCTTTGAGCCAAGAAGTGCATTGACCCAATACATGCTTTTTCCATTCGGAAACATCGTGCTGTTCAACTCCGTCGTCCAAACCTCTTTCGAGCCATTCACTTACCCAATCCTGAGATTCATCTAGAGGCAGGTAGTAATGTTCCGTCTCTTTTAAGATTGGTGACTTGCCGCTTAGGGTTGAAACTGGATTGATGAGTTCAGTTGGACTGAGTGAACTTCCGCAATTCTCACACTGATCTCCGTAGGCACTTGGGTGACTGCATTTCGGACATTCACCCGTAATGTATCTGTCGGCAAGAAATTGTTTGTACTCTTCATCGTAATACTGCTCACTGCGCTCAACATTAAAAATGCCTTTGTCGTCGAGCATTTTGAAAAAATCTTGGGCAGTATCACGATGGATGTCGCTAGAAGTTCGATGGTAGATGTCGAAATCAAAACCCAATTGCTCAAAGGAAGTCTTGATTTGATTGTGGTACTTATCTACAATCTCTTGCGGGCTGATGCCTTCGTTCTTGGCTCGCAGGGTGATGGCTGCTCCATGCTCATCGCTTCCGCAGATGTAAAGCACATCCTCACCCTTCAACCTGAGGTACTTCACATAAGTATCTGCAGTAAGGTAGGCGCCGGCTAAATGACCAATATGAAGTGGGCCATTTGCATAAGGCAGGGCCGAAGTAACGAGGTACCTTTTCTTTTTTTCCACGGTCGGCAAAAGTAGACAATGCTGGCAGCCGATGAATGACTTAAAGAGGGCTTGTTCAGCATTCTTTAAAAATTGTGCTTCTTCATTTTCGTGGGAAGCTTTCCTTTGCCTTGAAATGCAATCGTTCAAACTTCCTCCCAGATTGACCAATGGCGACACCATTGCTTTGGTTGCCCCAGCAAAAAAGCTGACTTCCGATGTCATTGATCTTGCGAAGCACTTTCTTGAAGAAAAAGGCTATTCGGTTTGGGTTGGGCCGAACGCACTAAAAGAAAACGGTGGGTTTGCAGGAAGCGACGAAGAGCGCGCCTCCGACTTCCAGCATGCGCTCAACGACCCAAGCATAAAGGCCATTCTCTGTCTTCGAGGCGGCTATGGAAGCATCCGAATTTTGAACTTACTTGACTTCAGTTTCTTCCGAAAAAAACCAAAGTGGATCGCTGGCTTTTCAGACATCACGCTCTTCCACTCCCTTCTAAGCAACTCTTTTGGATTGTGCTCTTTGCATTCCACTATGCCCTTGGATTTTTCGAGGAACAGCCCCGAAAGCTTAGACAGCCTAATCCATACTCTAAAAGGAAAAACCTTACACTATGAATTGCCCTCTTCACCCAAAAACAGAACTGGGATAACAAGCGGCATTCTCACTGGTGGGAATTTGAGTTTGCTTCACAACCTTCAAGGAACAGAGCTCGATTTCAATCCGAAACACAAGATTTTATTTATTGAAGAAGTCTCCGAATCGCTCTATGCTGTAGATCGAATGATTCAATCCTTCAAGCTCGCAGGAAAATTCGACGAATTGGCCGGACTCATCGTTGGCGGAATGACGAAAGTTTCGGATGCTGGAGATTGGTTTTCGCACAGAGATTTACAAGACCTCATTCTTGAAGCAACCCGGGAATACCGCTTCCCGATTGCCTTCGATTTCCCGGCCGGACACATCAGCGACAATCGCTGCTTGGTGATGGGCCGAATGGCCAACTTAGTTGTAGGCGATCAAGTAAGTTTGAACTTTGTGTAAATGGCGAAACATCTTGAATTCGGTGTTGAAGGAGAAAATTTGGCAGCCAAATACCTCGAGTCGAAGGGTTACACCATTCTCGATCGCAATTGGCGCTGGAGAAAAGCCGAAGTCGATCTCTTTGTTCGAGGAGAAAACAAGCTGATTCTGGTCGAAGTGAAAACTCGAAGCAGAAGTCTTGAGCAAGAAGAAGATTTGATATCGGAAAACAAAGCACTTTTGTTGCAGTCGGCCTTGGAAGCTTACATGAAAGAAAAGAACATTTCACTGGAGGCCCGAATCGACCTCATCAAGATTGAAATGCCGAACAAACTGAAACATTTCAAGGCGGCCGTACAAGCATCATTTGAATGAAAGGGAAGAAAGTTAAACCCACAGGACCAATCAGGAAGGATGAAGCAATTCGCCTGAATCGTTACGTAGCAAACTCAGGTGTTTGCTCTAGACGTGAAGCAGATCAGCTCATCGCAAAAGGTAAAGTCTCAGTGAATGGCAAGGTCGTTACCGAGATGGGAATCAAAGTAACGCTCAACGACAAAGTTGAATACGAAGGACGCGTTCTCTCTTCCGAAAAGAAGGTGTACGTGCTGTTGAACAAACCGAAAGGCTACGTTACTACACTCAAAGACCCACAAGGCAGAAGAACTGTTCTTGAGCTCGTAAAGAACATTTGTAGAGAGCGCATTTATCCAGTTGGCCGTTTGGACACTCAAACCACTGGATTGCTTCTTTTCACCAACGACGGAGATCTTTCGGCGCGATTGACTCATCCTAAATACGAGGTTGAAAAAATCTACAAAGCAGTATTGGACAAGAATCTCAATCCAAAAGACTTTGAAAAAATCTCTACTGGAATTGAGCTTGAAGACGGCCCGATTAAGGTTGACGAGCTTTCTTACCTTGAAAAGAAGAACGAGATTGGTCTCAAGATTCACTCTGGACGAAACCGGATTGTACGGAGGATCTTTGAGTCGCTTGGCTACGATGTTGAACGCCTAGATCGCGTACTTTTTGCCGGGCTCAATAAGAAGATGCTTCCCCGAGGAAAAGCCCGTATGCTCACCGACCAAGAAGTAGGTCAACTCAAAATGCTCGGTGCTGTTAAAAAATGATTGGAATCTTCATCTGAGACAATCCCCAGCAGCATTTCCAGTTGATACATTTGAACAGCTGGGATGAAAACACTCAAAATCATAGGTATCATAGCCCTAATCCTAATTTCTCTTGGGGCTAGTTTGCTGTGGTATGCTGCCTCGAAGTATGAGGAAGTGCTCAAAACTGTTGTGCTGGGCGAACTCAATTCCAGACTGAAGACGGAGATGAAGGTGGAAAGCTTAGAAGTTTCTCCATTCACCGAACTTCCTTTTGTAAGCCTAAATTTCAACGAGGTATTTCTCCCCGCTTCGAAGGTGAAAGACGCCACCAACGACACCCTACTCTATCTTCAATCTTTGAGTCTTCACTTCAATGTGTTTGATCTTCTGAACGAAGACTTCAGAGCTCGGAAGTTGAGTTTAAACCAAGGTCTGATAAACCTAGAATTTGATGTCGATGGCTTGGGAAATTTTGAAGTGATTTCTGAGCGAAAAGACAGTGCCAGCTCTCCCTTCCTTCTCAAGCTTGAGTCCTTTAACGCAAGGGACATCCGCTTTCAATATCAAGACAAGCCCAAGAACATTGTCATCAATCAAGACATTCACTTACTCAAATCAATCGGGAAATTGTCGGAAAGCGAATTGGATGCTTCGCTCTCTCTAGACTTTAGATCGAACACAACAGTGGTGGACGAGACAAACTATTTAAAAGGAGAAGAGCTGAGCTCTGAACTGGCCATCTATTTCAACTTTGAAACGAAGCAATTTGTGTTACGCCCAAGCAGTCTTCAATTTTCAAAAACCGAGCTCGATTTGGCTGGGGATTTTAAAACCGAGTCTTACGAATTTTCAATTCAAACCAAAGGAATCGATCTCACAGAACTTCAAACGAATGTTCCTCTTTCGAGTTTAGACTTCTTGACTTCTGCGAAAGGAAATGCCAACTGCAGCCTAAGACTTACTAAACCCGAAGGCCAGACCGATGTGCAAGTAGATGTAAGCTTCCAGGCAAAAAATCTAAGCTATGCACTCGATTCAATTTTTAGTCTTACCAAATTTGACGTCGAAGGCACATTCACCAATGGTAAATCCCAAAACAATAGCACTAGTTCGTTGAACATAGCACTTGCCAGTGGGTGCTTGAACAAGAACCCTTTCTCTGCCAAATTAGTGCTGAGCAACTTCAACAAACCCTCCTTGAGCTTTGAAACTAAAGCAAGTTTAGACTTCACCCAA
>ERZ887942.2378-NODE-2378-length-11722-cov-15.030771_pt1 | contig 11722 bp, 4 predicted proteins | sample MGYA00521099_ERZ887942 | MGnify/ENA primary metagenome ERZ887942 (study PRJEB32303, sample SAMEA104408605) | aquatic metagenome | biome: Brackish water; feature: Pelagic; material: water | place: Baltic Sea | collected 2014-06-07T06:48:00 | depth 16,251 m ... | reverse complement strand
GGTCCCAATGCGTTGGAAAGCGACAGAGCGGTCCCTGCAAGTTCTGCGCGGCGGTGACGACCTGCGGGCAAGGTACCTTATGTCACATCGCCACAACTTATGTCACATCGCCATGCCTCGACTGTGTCCCGACAGGTACTCGTACTCCAAAAAAAGGAATGTGTACCAGCTGGACGGCGTACTACTGAATTTCTGTACCAGGCGTACCGGACAGTCGGTAGTGACGCCTGTTCCGACGGGTACTCGCGCTGCGTGCAGTACGGGAGATTTGAATACCAATTTTGATACGGAACAAGTAGTCCCGACCCCCGACGATACTGCGCAGCAGTCTATGGGAATGTGGTACTACTGTAGAGAACGAAGTGTTCGAGTGACTAGGTGTGATGCTCGGTTGGGATGGACATCTGTGAAGGTGGTGGTCGATCCCGTGTTTGGTGTCACCGGGTGTCACCAGGTCACCGGGTCAGGGTTCCACATCATTATTCGCTTATCGAGATTGATAGTGCGTTAGCCGGCCGACGTAGTCGAACCTTGCAGAAGCGGCGCGAGGAGGAGCGCATCTGTCGGCGAGAATACGCGCTTATCCTGGTTGCGCGACTGAATTTGCCTCCCCAAGTCGCGACGCAGATCGTGTTGTTAGCGGTCCCGGCGCGTGTGTTCAACAGTGGCCAGGCCTGCGACCCGATCAACGTGGAGGACATCCCACCAGTCGCTGGAGGACGGGTTGCTCGTCGTCGGAGGCTGACGGAGGACATCGTCGCTGGATTTTCGACGTCGAACGATAACGTGTCAGGTTCTCGCGAGGTGATGCCTACGGCGGCGCCTGAGGGTTTTCGCCCGACTGGCGAACGCACGAACCTTATCCCACCACCGGTTCGCTCAATCATGAAGCAGTCGATCGGGCACATGAGCTCCGACATTGGCATGGAGCTGCTTCCCGATGAGGCCGCCTGGCCCAGTCGTCCTGCCTTTCTTCAAGAGACCACTGTTCTGGACCACCGTCTGCTGCAGATGTTGGACGCGCTCCCCGACGGCGACGTGCTCGGCGAAATCATGACTTACACCAGGTCGGTCGGGCAGGGCCGCCTGTTCGTCGGCGGCGAATGCCCGCATGCCTGGTCGGCGTTGTGGTTGTCTGAGGACGGTCTGCGGCAGCTGGCCGCGACGGGGGCCCAGGCGTCCCCGACGGCGGTTCCCGCCAGTTACGATCTGACCGGGCCAGAACAAGACGCTGATCTGACTACAGAAGACACTGGTGCGGCGAAGGTGCTGAAGAGCTTGGACGCCGGGCGTCGGGAGGGTGCCGTCGGGGCGCCCAAGTCCGGGCGAGGTCCCGACAACCCGACGTCCCGACGTCCCGACGGCCCGACGTCCCGACAACCCGACGGGCGGCGTCCGGACGGGGCGGCTGCGGCGGGCACGCGCAAGAAGGCTCGTGCAGCAGTGAGTCCGCTGGCGGCCGAGCAGGCTCGTCTCAAGATGAACAACGAAGAAGCTTTGCAGCTCGCGTTGGCTATTTCGTCCACAGGAGCGCCGTCCGCAGACGCAGCCGTCAGCTCGACGTCGTCGGGACATCGGGCTGCGGGAGCGGGATCAGCCTCCCCGACGACCACTGCCGCTGCGCGTTCACGTCTCGACGGAGACACTGTCCATTTCGGCGACAGTTCTGAAGACGACCTGGACCTGGACGACGACGAGGAGGAAGCGCCTGCCAAGGCAGTAGAATGCACTGTGTCTTCGGCACTCGTCCTTCGCGGCGGGGTCGACCCAGCATCGAAGATTGTTCGCCATGTGGCTGTCGGCGGCACTGTGTTTTTGTTGGACAAGATCAACAATCCTGTTGAGGGCGCCGACATGCACGTGCTCCTTCGTCACGACCTGTCCAACGGCGAACGCGTCGAAGGGTGGGCCTCCATCCGACCCGACATGTCCGCTCTGGTCGAGTTGGGCGCCGAATCGGGCGCCGACGACGCCGTCGGACACCAGGAGAAGCGCGCGCGGACCGATCATATCGATGGCGCCGCCGATGCATCCCTTGGTGGCACCAGGGAAAACACAGTTGCAGGCAGTAGTGGGACGCCTTCCGACGTTGGCAGCAATGGGTCTGTTGCCGTCACCGAGGACAACACAGCGGCAGCTGGAAGCGTGGCGACTTCGTCGGAACATACGACTACCGCAGCTGCAGCCCCGACAACGGCAGTGGACGACGCTACGTTAGCAGACCCCCTCGATGACGCCGCCTCCACCCCCGCCGAAAATCAGATGCAAGTCGACGAATGCGTTCACGCTGCCGTCGTCGGTGTTCACGAAGTCGACGAAGTCGCAGGGGCGGGGGCAGGGGCAGGGGCAGGGGCAGGGGCGGAGGTGCCAACGACCCTGACCTCCAACCAGGGTGTGGCAGCAGGAGTGGGCACGACCGAAGTGCCGTCACAACCTCCGACTCAATCCGCAGCTGCCCCCGCAGCCGCACCAGCAGCAGCCCCGACTCCCGACGGCGACGACGACGACGGGGTCTCTCTCGCCGACGGCGGCACTCCCGACAACTGCGTCACTCCCGACGGCGTCACTTGCACACAAGCAGGCCATCAGCAAGCCACAGACCCAGCACTTCATCCGATGTACAAGCTGTCTACGAACGTATCAGAGGTCGGCACAGGCAGAGGACGGCACAACGGTCAGGACAGGCAGTGGACGGCGGACCTGGACCAGCAACTGCAAACAGTACTCACACGCGCAGAGCACGCCGCAAAGACGGTGTCGAAAGAGTTCAAGCGCCCTCTCCCGAGCGGCACGCGCAGGCTCTGTTTCCTCCTGCGATCGTGCGATGGCGCAGTGGCTGGCGCCGTCGGGCAGCTTCACGAAACTGACAAAGGTCACCGAGTCTTTCTGGCGTTGGTGGGCGCGTACCCGATGAAGGAAGGGCATGGCACAGCGCTGTTCACCCACCTGCTCCGCTGGTGCGCCACCCATGGTGTCGTCAACGTGGTACTCTGCGCTGACGATGCCCCGAACTCGCACCGTCCAGCCGCCTTCTTCCACAAGCAAGGCTTGAAAATTCTGGACGGGCTGCCGCTCGAAGCACGACGTCCCAAGAATGGCTTGGCCCCGGAGGTGCCCGTTGTGCAGCGAGAGATCGAGGGGTTTTGGTTGGCCAACCCCGACGGGAGAACCCACCAGTACCACCACACGCCTGTCGTCCCGATGGCGTGGGAACTGGGCGACGACGGCAACTTCGCACGCTTGCTTGCAGATGAAGTTACCATCAAGAAGGCACGGCTGCTGCTATGCCAGCTCGCGCTCCCGACGATCAACCTGTACCAAAGGCTGGAACATTGCACGAAACTTTATCGACGCCAGGTTGGGGGCCACAACCCGGCCCCGGGGGGGGGCGGGCTGTCCGGCAAGCCAAGTCACGTCCTCTCCTTCGCCAGGCTCGAGGCCGTCGACAAGGCCCTGCGTGACCGCGGGTGCATCGGGCTGCTCCATTTCATCGCGGAGGTGCTGATGAAAACTACCTGGCACCCGTTCAAGGGTTGGGGCAATGGACAAGGAATGGGCGGCCCCATCGACGTCGGGGACCACCTCGTCCAAAACGTCCTCGAGATCGCTGCGCTGCTGCGGGTCCTGCCGGAGCTCCCGAGGAGCAGCGACGACCTTGCTTGGGACACCAACCAGCAGGAGACGCCTGGGTCGCCGACGCACGTCTACGGCCTCGCTGGGAAGACCGGGAACGAGATCCTCAACGAAACCTTGGACAACTTGTTCGACACCCCCGCAGCTCACAACCCCAACATGCCTGGCGTGTCCCCCGCAAAAGTGCTGAACACCACAGCAGTCAACGAAAGTGTGTTGCTCGCCGTGCTCGTCGGGCGAGCGCAGTACACCGCAGCGACCACTGGTCGGAATCGACTCTGGCGTACTCGGGCGGCGCACCACAACGAACACCTCCACTGCGTCATGTTTCTCGTCAGTGCCGTGCTGTGTCAGCCTGTCACAGGCTCTGGCCACACCCACCCGTTCGCCAAAGGGCTCGACATGACCTGCCACGCTGGTCAACGCCCAGAAGGGCACAAGCTCGGGGCGAAGGTGCCGCTCGGCCTGGTGCAATCTCTTCAAGTGGACGACCTGTTCGCCGACCCTGAGACCGGAGAAGTGCGCGGACCTGCCTTGGCCCGCCAGGCAATTTGCCCGTGGGATGCCTCATTCGACGGCGAGGCAGGGACGGCGAAGTTCCAGCAGGCTGTCCGACAAGGAGGACTCTCTGCGGCTGAGCTGCTCGAGCAGACCAGGGAGTGCGGAAACATTTTTGGTATCAACGCCTTCGACACCTGTCTGCCACCGAAGTCCACCACCGAAGTGTGCGACATCCCATGCTTGCAACATGGTCGGAAGGATTTCAAGTTCGGGGTGGTCGTGCACAACTGCAACCCCGCTGCCGATCCCGACAACAATTGTGGCTGCCTGAATGCGTCCGCGGTGCTTCTCCCCCGAGCAGACCACAACGGCCAACCGTTGTGTCTCGCAGACGGCACGGCAAAGACGTGCATCCTCGCCCGGGACGTGGAGTTCCCGACGGCTGGGGTGAAACAGAAGCGCGCTGTGTTGAGCATGCCGACAAACTCGCGACACGGTGGCGCAGGATGGAAACAGGTGGGAGCCATTGCCAAAGCGATGGGGACGGACCGGCAGACTGTCGCCAACGTCCTGGTCCGCGGCAAGCTGTTCGCTGGCGAAGCTGTCCAGGCTGTCGTGGACGATGGCAACGTGCACGTGGTCTACACACATGCAGATTCGCACGTCATCCCTGCTTTCTGGGACGACGCGCGCCACGGCCAAGCCAAGCACACCGACCCACAGTGGTCGTTGGCCAGCGACGAATACGCGGTGGACAGCGAGTTCGGTCAGGTTCTTTTACACAGCCTGATCGAGCAGAAGATCGTTGCCGGCTCCCCGATCGTCAGCGCAATCAGCATACACACGGACAACGAAGACCTGGCTGCAGTCCTGGGAGAGGATGGGGTGGTCAACGACCTTGTCCAGGACGACGACAACAAAGGGGCGTTCTACCTGAAGTCAGGCATGGTGTGCGAGCTAAACCCCGATCCACAGGGCCTGTTCGGCGTCGGGCAACTCGCCGTGTTCGCTGGCGCGTACAAGGCGGTTCTGGGGTGGGTCGGACTGTTCTGGGGACGCTCGTTGGTCGGCGCCGACATCGATGCGTCCACTGGGGGACGATACGACCATAGCAACCGCTTCGCTGTCGGACCGGGGCTGTTCACGCTGCCGCTGCACGAGTCGCGGCGAGACGGAGAGCGGGGAACTCGTTGTGGCGTCGCAGTGTTGCCAGTCCTGGCCAAAATCAGCGACCAAGTCCCGACGTCGGCGCTGTTCGAACAGGCAAACGCAACGTCGTGCACGCTGCGGTCGCTGATGCTTCACCAACGCGAATGCTTCGCGTTGTGCAACCTGTTCGGGCAAGGCCACACCGACCAGGTGTGGATGTGTAATGCGTACCAGGACTGGCTGTGGACGCTGCTGTCGCCGATCAAACGCCCAGGAACATTGGCGGGGAACATCGCCTTGAGAACATCGCCGTCGGGCCGTGGCCCGGTCGAGGTAGCCGCCGGGGCGTGCCAGGGCCTGCCGAGGCGTGCATCGCTCACAGAAGTATTCCAACACGTTCCCGACGACCTCCGTGTGGCAACGTTGAAGATGAAAAACTACAAGGGCACGTATTTTTGGGCGTCCATCAAATACCCTGGTCTCATCTCGACGAAGACCGCAGATCAGGGTCGGGTATCAAGGCTCGAACATGCAAACATGTACGGTCTGTGTTTGGCTGCCCCGCTGACGGAGGCGACCTCCCAACCTCGGACCAAGAAACCTGTCTACTTCTTGGTCCATTTCTTGCTGAAGGAGATCCACCTGTGGCTTTCGAGGCCCCCGCGCTGGGACACGTTCGGGGATTTGTGTGCGTGCGTCGTCAGCTACGACAAGGCAAAGAACATATTCGTGCCGGAATCGGTCAAAGGTCAACGCACGAAGCACGTCTATCTTCAACACTACGAGTGCAGCAAGACCGACCCGTCCACAGTCAAAAGCCTGCTGAAAGCCCCTGAGGGGACCGTCGGGACATTGAAGCAGTTCCTGGCAGAATTCCAGGCCAAGATCCGCACTCAAGTTGGCCGGAAGGTTTCCGGTTTGGCCGCCAAAGATGCTGCTGCGGTCATGACTACCATGTTCGGGCAGGCCGGCGTTGAGTGCAAGTTTCCGACCACCGCCCCGCCTCCCAACCCCAACTTCAGCAGAGGCCAAGTTGGGAAGAAGGGCACCAGCAAGCACAAGGTAGTCGGGACGTCGGACTGCGATGAGTCAACCTCGGACAGTTCGGAGCCGAAAGAGGCGACCTCCCGACATGCCGTCGCGACGTCCCGACGCGCGACGTCCCGACGTCCCAACGTCCCGACGTCCCAACAGCGCAGCAGGAAGCGAAAGGGCAGCAACCAGCAAGTGGAGCTGGTGGCATCAAGCTCCGACAGCGATTCGGATGCGACCACGAAGCGCCGCAGACCGGCAGGCAGGAAACCAGCAAAGATCCAGGTGTCGAGCGGAAGGGCAAAGTTGTCGAAGACGGTCGACACGCAGGCTGCCCAGCTGCGCGAGCAGTCCAACGACAACGTCGCCCTGCGCAAAGTGATCGCTGATCTGGAGTCTCGAGCTGCGCTCGCGGAACGTGAGGTTGCCGCACTGAAAAACGCGCAGACTGCGACGCAGCACGAGGGAGAGCGCGCCCGGGACCCGACATGCATGGTTCCGTGGACAAAGGAACTGTTCCCGACGATGCTGGCTGCGCAGATCCAACAAGTGGTCAGAACCGTGCCCCACCAAATGGTGATGACCGAGCTCGTGAACCAAGCCCGGCACATTCAACCCTTCTCATACTCTGCCTTCTACGAGGCCGTCTCGGCGACATCGTCGGAACTGGAAACCATGACTAGTTTGGGCGAGACCATTGAGCAACAGCTGGGCAAGAGGGCGGAGTACAACACGCCGGAATACAACAAGACGAAGAAGATGCCACTCATCAAATGGGAATTGGTCGGCGCTGCTATCAAAGACGTCACGTCGGACGAACAGATGATCGTGTATCGAAAGAAACCGTCGGGCTGACCGTACAGCAGTACTCCGAGAAGGTCGGGAACGCCCGGACCGGCGGCAATGTCTTCGGAGCAGCGTGACAGCATGTTGTGTCGTAGAGGCGGGGGGGGGGCAGCCGGAGAGAGCGGTGTGGAGAGCAAGTAGCCTAGGCAGTGATGAGGGGAGATTGTGAACGCGTTGGTCGTGTCAATCAATACATCTCCCGATGAAAAGAAATGGCCTTTGTACATCGTAATGATGAACGCAATATTAAGCTTAGTATTACGTTCTGCGATTGCTTCCGACGTCGGCGACGCGCAACAGAGACTCCTCGTCGGCGGCGCAGCCTTTGCGTTGCTCATACAGCCGTCGGCACGACTCGCACATCGGTTGCATCCCTGCGCAGAGACACAGCACATTACTCTTCAATGCCCGTCAGCATTGGCCACTGTCGTGCACACGACTCACCCGCCAGCCCGCACCGATGGTGCGTGATCGCGGACTGCAGACGTGCACGTTGGTGGCTGTTCTTCTTCGTATCGGTCGGGAATTGGATCGGGCTCCCGGAGAGCCCGACGCCGACGGCCGGGTCGACCCGCAGCGGCACCAGCGGCACACCGAGCGTGTGTGTGGACGCGACCACGTCTTCGAGCGTGAGCCAGTGCCGCTCCATGCGCGTCTGTTCGCCCCGCACGTCGTCGGGACCACGTTTGGGGTGGACGATCGGGCTAAAGGTTGCCTCCAGGAACGTCTGCGTCGGGAGCCGCGGCATGTCCGAGTAGCGAGCGCGCGAGTACTGGTTCGGCGAGTACGTCATCACCAGCAGATGGCAGGCGTGCACCGTGCCCGCGTCAGCGTGGGTCGGTGGCTCGACCAGCTGCGCCGAGTGTGGCACCGGGCCTTCGATCCCGACCGCTGGTGGCGGGTCGTCGCCGCCAGCGACGTGGACATGGACGACGACGCCCAGGAACATTGGGGCCCGATCGGGCTCGAGATGGTCGGCGTCGAGCACATCCCCTGCTGCAGCATCGGCAGCTGCGCGGACGTCGGGGACCGCTTGCGCCTGGGCCTGCTGCTGCTGCTGCGCCGCCTGCAGGCGCGCAACCAGGGCAGCCTTGAGTCCTCTGGCGTCGAGAGCACGACGGTTCAGCTCTGCCCGCAGCGCAATGACCGTCAGCGCTGCGGGGTCGGGGACGTCGTCGGGGGCCGCGTCGGCGCCGTGCCGGATTGGGTAGACCCACGCGATCAGTTCCCCGACCTTCGGGTGCGCGGTGGTGCTGTCCAGCCGTCTTTCCTCGTGTAGGATCCGTCGCCAAACGATGTTGCTCTGGACGTCGTCGATGGCGTTCAGCGTGTCCCGTTTCCCCTCTGTCATCTCGGTGAACGTGCACGTCAGCTCCCGACGTTTGGACGTCCTGAACACGCCGTCTCGCTGCCCACGCTCGAGGACCTCGTAGTTGTTGTGCATGTTCCGCCCGACGACCACTGCTCCCTGCGTGCTGGCCGCAGCGTCTGCGTCGTACATGGCACGCAGGTTGATCTCCGTCGGGACGGCCGCCAGGCGGAGCGCCAGAAAGTCTTCGTCGTTGACGTCGGCGACGCGTTCGCGCCAGTACGCCGCTGCCTGCTCCGACAAGACACAGTACTCCTGCCCGGACCGAGGTGCGACCACAGCACGCAGTTCCTGCAGCTTGTTGATGTGGTGTAGGAAGCAGTCCTTCGTGACGGAGTCCATGACCCCTTTGGCGGCGCCTACCCGCTGCACCTGTTTGGTCTCGACGAGCTTCGACTCGCTGTACAACTTGAGCGGCAGCACAGGCACATCGAGGGACCCGCTCGCGCACGCCGCGGTCAGCGAGTCCTCCTTCAGCCACGCAGGGAAGCTGTACCACTCCCCATTCAGGCGCTCGGAAGTCTGGTACGCCATGTCCACGACGTCATCGTCGGCGCCGGCCTCGAAGCGGAACGAGTACGGCTTCGAGTGCCCAGCGAGCGTCCCGCGCTGGAAGTGGTCGAATGCGGTCTCGAAGTCCCGACACCCAGACATCTCCTCGCAGTGGTACGGGTTCAGCAGCGTCTTCACAGCTTCCATCAAGTTCGGGAGCGTCGACAGGTCGTCGTCGGTGGCGCGCATCCAGTGCCCGACGACCGCGAACACCTGGTCGATGACCTCGTGCGTGTGGCCGACGTGGAGGAAGTCAAGCTCGACCTTGGTGAACACGCCTGCCCGCACCAGAAGAGCGCAGAGGGCGATGACCTGCCAGTTCTTGTTGTCGCCGCAGTTGTCCGCCTGCAGATGCAGGACGCGTATGTCCGGGTCGTCGGGGAGCTCCCCGTTCGCGGCGAGTTTCTCCAACGTCTGCACGATCACTTCGCAAGTATTCGCCGCTCCGCCTTGGACGAGCAGGTCGTGGAAGTAGCACCAGGTCCGCTCGCCGCCGCGGCCCCACGTCAACGCGCCGACCAGGTGGACTGGATAGCTGTACTTGGTGTCGGTGTCCTTCGACCACCGTGCGAAGCGGCTAAGGACTGGCGCGTCCAACACGTCGTGGGCCATGCCGTCGCAAATCAGGCAGAGGTGTTGGTGTGGACGATCCTGCGACAGCCGTTGGTGGGCCATGAACTGGTTCCGACGGGCTTTGACGACACTCGCGTGCACGTCCATGTACTCAGCTTGCTGGTGAAACATCTCGACATCGGCTGCCGCGACGGCCCCGCTGCGCGTCTCCGCGAGCATCGAGCAGGTCGTGCAGACCTTGAAGTCCCGCTTCTTCGATGGGTCGTGCAGGACCAGTTTCCAGCACCCATGTGCATTGGTCGCGCTCCCGACCTTCTCGGCGATGGCGTCGCGAATCACCTGGTACTTCGCTGGGTCCTTCATGTACCCGCGGAACGTGCTCATGCCGACGAAGTAGTACTTGCTGACCACTTCCGACGACTTTCCGGATGCAAAGATGTAATGTCGCTTGAGGAAGTTGTACAGGTGTACCTTCCTCGCGAAATCGATCCGCACCTCCTTCCGCATCGGCATCGGGACGCTGTACAGCTTGATGAAGGTCGCGAACCAGGCCAGCGTGATGCGCCCGCGGGAGCCGACCCCCTCGTTGTCCAGCACTTCGGGTACGTCAGAATCGACCACCCCGCCCTCGGCGGCCTCAATGTCGGACACAGTCTGTTGGACCTTGGCCACTTGGGCTTTCTTCACTCGGTCCAGCGCCGACCGCCACTGCCGGTCGTCGCGGTTGTACCCGAGCACAGTCCGGAAGAAGTTCTCGCACACTGGGATCATTACCCCCGACCTCGACGGCAGCTTGAAGTCGAACACGTAGGCGCCGAGCTTCCCATCCTTCCCACGAACCGCTGCGTCGTAGAACACGCAGTCCTCCAGCCGACTGTCCAGCCGGTCCCTGGGGGCCGCCTGCACGCCCCTCTTCGGCACGTCGGACATGTCACGGTTCCCAGAGACAGGGTCAATGAACGCACGCTGGCGCGGCTGCGTGCGCTCGGTGTCGCCGACATGGTCGAGGCGGACGTACTGGAACAGGTTGTGGACGGCTTCCAGATCCGAGTCCCCGAACTTGGACAGGCAGCCCAGGCGCGTGCCCCACTTCGGTCCGGTCTGCATGCAGCACGCGTGAGTGCAGGAGCCCGCTGGGACCGCGAACTCGTTTTCCGAACCCGCAGGCACCAGCAGCCGGGACTGGAACTTCTGGAAATTCGTCCGCTCCCCGACGATATGCTCGAACGCATTGGCAGCAGACCGCTTCTTCATCTCCTCGCTGCTAAGCTGTTTGCCCCTCCGACGGTCGTCCGCAGTGAAGCCGTTGGCGTCGCGCAACGTGTTGGTGACCTCGCTCAGGCGCTGTGCCACGGCCACAGGCCGCGGTGGGAACTGGGGTAGGTCGGGCGAGGGAGGCCGCTGCCTGGGCCGACGGACGCCGGACCGGCGCCGCGGGCTCGCGACGACGACCATGCCTGGGCCGTCCGAGCTGCGGTTCCTCGCGACGAGGTCTCCGAACTCCTGCTCCAGCGACAAGAAGTCAGGCACGGCGCCGCCGACGTCGGCGTTTTCGACGTCGGCGGCATCTTCAGGAGACGTCGGACGCCGAACGACTACAAGGCCTCTACCCGTCGGCGGCCTCCCAGGGCTCCGCGGCCGCGGCGCCCTGAACCCGCCGGCCGATGCCATCGTCAGGGAAGTGATCGGGGTCCAAGGCTGGCCATAAAGGCCGCCCCAGTAGGCTACGGGGCCATCTTCCAGCACATTGGTTGCCGACGACTATATTGATGCTCGTCGCGCACTACATAGACTACCAAATTTCGATACTACCACAGCAGCGTCCCGACGTGCGCAGCGATGTACACTAGTACTGCTTCAGTACCAGTAATATATGAAAAGTAGATAATACAAAAAACGACCGGGTACCGGGTCGTCGGGACAAAATTTCTGGTCGGAACAGGTCATGGCGATGTGACATAAGTTGTGGCGATGTGACATAAGGTACCTTTTAGCCATCTTAGCTCATATAGTGCGGCCTACTCGACCCCCGAGCTTTCCGCATGCCATTTTTCGTTTCCGTGTACC
>ERZ887942.2375-NODE-2375-length-11740-cov-5.896021_pt1 | contig 11740 bp, 9 predicted proteins | sample MGYA00521099_ERZ887942 | MGnify/ENA primary metagenome ERZ887942 (study PRJEB32303, sample SAMEA104408605) | aquatic metagenome | biome: Brackish water; feature: Pelagic; material: water | place: Baltic Sea | collected 2014-06-07T06:48:00 | depth 16,251 m ... | reverse complement strand
AGGGGTGCTGGATGAAGGAAGAAATGTATACAGGTCTTGATGCTGAATTTTACGACGAGCTCCTGGATGGTGAAATAGATGATTTACCATTCTGGCAGGACTTGGTGAAAGAGACGGGAGGCCGATCGCTGGAAGTCGGCTGCGGAACCGGTCGAATCCTAATTCCGTTGCTTGAGGAAGGGCTGGAAGTCGACGGTATGGACATCTCCGAGCATATGATCTCGTTGTTGCGCGAGAAGACGTCGAATCTTGGTGTTGAGACGGATGTTCGTGTTCAAGCGATGGAGACGTTGGATATGGGACGACATTACTCGCTTATTTTTATCCCGGGGTTTTCATTGCAGATGGCCGAAGGTCGCGACGGGTTGTTGCAAACGTTGCAGGCCTGTAATCGGCATTTGGCTCCAGGAGGAACGTTGGCGGTGTCACTCTTTTTCCCATGGGAGGAAATGGAGGACGACGAACCTGGAGATTGGCGTTTGCGGAAAAAGCTAAAGCGTCCTGATGGGTCTCGGCTGGAGTGTTTCCAATCAACAACCATTGACTTGGAGAAACAGCAGCTGGAGTTAAAGAGCCGATATACGTTGCGCGGAAAATCGAAAGAGCTGCTAAAAGAGGAGAATCACAACATCAAGCTGCTCTGGTTTTATCCCCACGAGTTTCACTTGCTACTCGAGGAGGCAGGCTTTGAAGTGATCGACACGTTTTCCGAATACACTGATGAGCCCATGGACGAATTTACACCACACGCTGTTTTCATCGCAGAGAAATCTGGGGGGTGATCACTCATGATTGAACTTGAGAGCGTTTCACTTCGGTATGGCCCGAAGGTAATTTTCAATGAGATCGGAGTCGTTATCAACGCGCGGGATCGCATCGGTTTGGTGGGCTCCAATGGAGCCGGAAAGACGACGCTTATCAAATCTCTGCTGGGGACGACTGAAGTTGATTCCGGGCGCATCGAAATGGCGAAACTCGTCAGCCTTGGGTATTTGCCTCAAGATGGAGTTTCGATCTCAGGTCTTCCTTTGCGCCAGGAGGTAGAGGAAGCGTTTGAATCGGTGATCGAATTGCGCGGCCATCTTGATGACGCGAATACCAAGTTGGATCAACTGTCGCCCGAATCAGAAGCCTATCACGACTTGCTGGAACTGATGGGTGGTTGGGAACACGAGCTGGATATGCACGAGGCTCACAAAGTAAAGAGCAAGGTCGAGTCGGTATTGCTGGGGTTGGGCTTTCAAATGTCAGATATGGCGCGGTCCACTGACGAATTCAGCGGCGGCTGGAAAATGCGAATCGCACTGGCGAAGCTATTGCTAAAACAGCCGTCCCTATTACTCTTGGATGAGCCAACGAATCACTTGGATATAGAGTCTCTCCAATGGTTGGAGAATTATCTGAAATCGTATGAAGGAGCTTTACTGATCGTATCTCATGACCGTGCCTTTCTCGACACGCTTTGTAACAAGGTATTTGCACTCTCCATGGGGCGCCTCGATGTCTATGCAGGAAACTATTCTTACTTCGAAAGCGAGAGCAGTGTGCGGATGGAGCTGCTGGAAAAAGCCTACAATAACCAGCAGCGTAAGCTAGATAAGACCGAGCGATTTATTGAGCGATTTCGTTATAAAAGCTCGAAAGCGAAACAAGTTCAGAGCCGGGTTAAGGCACTTGAGAAGGTAGATCGCATCGAGATTGAGGACACGGAGAAGCAGATCAATTTTTCGTTTTTACCGCCACCTAGATCTGGACAAAAAGTATTGGAGGTTTCTGGCCTGCATAAGAGTTATGAAGATTTGAAAGTGCTTTCAGGAATCGATTTCTCTCTCGAGCGGGAAGATCGTGTTGCTGTGGTTGGAGTCAACGGGGCGGGTAAATCTACTTTGGTGAGGATCATCGCCGGAGAGGAACCTTACCAAGCCGGAGAGTTCGAGTTAGGGCACAAAGTGGTTCCTGCTTATTTTGCGCAGCACCAGGCGGATATTTTGGACGAAGATGACACGGCGTTGAGTGTGGTTGAGCGTGCATCCCCATCTGGAGAAGTGGGTAGGGCGAGATCGATCTTGGGATCGTTTTTATTCGAGGGTGACGATGTGTTCAAAAAAGTGGGGGTTCTATCGGGAGGTGAGCGAAATCGACTCGCTCTGGCCAAGATCCTCCTGGCTCGATCTAATTTCCTGATTCTCGACGAGCCGACCAATCACCTGGACATGGCTTCTAAAGATCGTCTTCAGGCCGCACTGGCTGACTATTCGGGAACGATGCTCATCGTATCGCACGATCGGGATTTTCTGGAACCGTTAGTAACAAAAGTTTTGGAGGTATCTCATAACTCGATTCGATGGTATTACGGAAGTTTGAGTCATTACCTGCAAAAGAAAGAGGAAGAGGCGTTGGCGCAGAGTGCGGTGGTTTCATCTGCTGTCTCGTCGCAGGATTCCGGGATGAACTCAAAAGAGCGACGTCAGCACAACGCTCGTATACGTGAAAAACTGAAGCCTCAGAAGCAAGTTATCGAAAAGTGTGAGATGCAGATTGCTCGATTGGAGGATAGGGTGGCCCAGTTGGAGGAAAAGATGAAAGACCCTGAGTTTTTTAAATTAGGTGATGAGACACAGGCCGCGATGACCGAGTATGATTCTTCCAAGCGTAAGATTGAGCGTTTGATGGAGGATTGGGAAAAGGCCACTGACACCTTGGCTGAGCTCGAGCAGGATCTACGTTAGGCTTCGCAAATGGGATAAATAAGGTCTAAAGGTGGCGTGGTTGCTGGCAATTGGGGTAATAATTCTGATTGTGAAACCTGCTTGTATTTCTGTGGTCAATCCCCATTGTATCCATTTTTACCAAAATTCTGGTCTATGAAAGTTATCCAATTACTATCAATTTTCGCGTTTTGTGCCTCATTGACAACCCTGGCACAGGCTCAACAAAAAACCGGTTTCGTCAGCACCGAAGCGATCATCGCTTTGCTGCCTGTCACTCAGAAAGCTAATGGAGAATTGGCTGAGATGCAGACCAAGTTCCTCGAGCAAGGGCAACTGATGCAGGATGAAATGAAGGCAAAATATGATGCCTTGGTGGCCCAAAATGAGGCGGGAACGCTCTCAGACAACATGAAACAACTTGGGCAACAGGAAATGAGCCAGCTGCAACAAGATCTGAATGCTCACAGCCAGCAGTCCCAAGACGCATTGGTTAAACGTCGTACGGTTCTATTTAAGCCGATCTTGAATCAGGTGAACGAAACCATTGTTAAGGTATCGAAGGAGCAAGGCTATGATGTCGTGTTCGACATACAAGAAGCAGGTATTCTTTACGCCAAGAATGACTTCAATCTGACTAAAGCGGTATTGGTCGACCTTGGTGTGGATCCCGAGAAAATCCCGACTGGGGAAGAAAAATAGAGCGTTACCATAAATTTTTCACAGGGCGAATTGCTTAAAAGCATTCGGCCTGTTTTGTAGCTGAAGTTAATTCTTTTTGCGATGACCTTTCCTGAGCTAGTAGTGTTCGATCTTGATTTCACTTTGTGGGATTGTGGAGGGACGTGGTGCGATTGCCTCCGTCCACCATTCTTGAAGAAAGAAGGTCAGTTTTTTGATTCCGATGGTCGGCACCTGACGCTGTATTCCGATGTATTGGCGATTTTAGATGATGTAGATGACTTGGGTTTGCCGATGGCTTTGGCATCCCGGACAGAACGACCCGATTGGGCCCGTGAGCTGTTGAAGCTATTCGGGATCCAAGACCGGTTTCCTTATCAGGAAATTTATCCCGGTTCGAAGGTTAAGCACCTGAAGAAAATATCTGACTTAAGTCGAGTCCCTCTTGATAAGATGCTCTTCTTTGATGATGAGCATAGAAACCTGGCTGATCTCAGGCCTTACGGTGTTCGTTGTCAGCATGTCGCTTCTGGTATGAGCGAGGAGTTATTTAGTGAAGGGCTGGAGCTCTTCGCCTAGATCTGTGCCAAGGCGCGAACGGGGCTGCCGTCGCCGCCTGTGAGTTTGAGAGGTAGGGCTATGAATTCGATCCGGTCCTTCTGTATCATATGGAGATTCTTCAGGCTCTCGACGATTGTGATGTTAGCGCCTAGTAGGATCTGGTGGATTTCGGTGACTTCCTGAATATCATTCACATCTGCAACCGATGGGGGTTCAACTCCAATCAGACTGATCTTTTTGGCAACAAACCACTCAGCTAGCTCCTTGCTGATTCGGGGCAAATCGTCTCGAAATGTATCTGTTCCGAAATGCTTTTCCCAACCCGTTTTCAAGATCACCCGATCTCCATCTTGAATCTTATCCTGATAGGTCCCCAGATCTGAGACGCTGTGCAATTGCCTCGGGCCAACGTCGCCCAGATTGATTAGCCATGCTGGCCCCATGCACACTTCAAGGGGAGTGTTGTCAATGGTGTCACCGCCGTTGATAAAGTGTTTGGGGGCGTCCATGTGGGTGTTGGAGTGGGAATACAAATGCCAAGTTCTAGCGTTCCAACCATTGCGTTCAATCGTCATGCTATCTTCGTAATCGATTCCGCGATCGCCTTTTGTTACAGCGTGAGTGAGGTCAATTATCTTGGGCATAAAAAGCTAGTTGTAGTGGGTTTTGAAGACTCCAAGGTGATCTCTTGCCAACTGCCTGGCTTCTGCTGCGTTACCTGCTTCGATAGCGGTGAATAAGTCAGAGTGCTTTTTGAGTATCACCTGCCGTTGTTCCTTCGCATTGGCGTGGAGACGCATGACTGATTCGAGCTGGTCTCGAATAACGGCGTGCATCTGGCGGAAAAAAATGTTCTTAGCCGCAACAGCTATTCGTTCGTGGAAATCTAGATCCAGTGCTCCAAATTGCTCGCTATAGTCGAGGGAGTTTTCTGCTTCCCGAAGGTTTTCTTTTAGCCCCGCAATATCTTCATCATTACGCCGCCGGGCAGCGAGTCCTGCAAGCTCGACCTCTAATACGACGCGCGCCTCATAGAGATCGCTTCTGGACTGTGTATGAAGATTGGCTTGCAAGGGAAGAAAGACGTTTTTCAGGGAGTCCATGTTGACCCGCTGGGATACTCGGGTGGTCTTGCCGTGGTGGGTATCGATGGCCCCGATCGCGTTCAAGCGGGCAAGTCCCTCCCTCAAGCTGAATCGGCTAACGCCAAGTTGTTTTTGCAGAGTTCTTTCGCTGGGTATCGGGTCTCCCGGTTTCAGCTCGCCGCTTTTGATCTTTTCTTTGAAATAGTGGAAAATAACCTCTGATGCCGATACTCGATTTTCTTCTGTCATAATAAATCTACAGTTTAACTACCTGACCGGTTTCGGCAGATTCGTAGCAGGCTTCTACGAGCTGCAGCGTTTTTAAATAGTCGTCCACTTCTCCTTCGAACGGTTCTCCGCTGAGAAGCTGTTTCACAAAATGTCTCTGGAGATGAAAACAGCAATCACTACCAAAATTCGTACGCGGGTGTTCATATTCAATGGGCTCAATGGGTTTGCCGAGTGGTTTGAACGTCAGGTCGCCAGTCAGGTCCATTTGCAGGTGACCATTTGATCCGTCAATTCTCATAATGCCGAAGGTAAACCTGGCATCGTCGGTAAGGGCTTCATTGTAGCGATTCGCGTCGAGGGTTGCAGTCGCGCCACTTTCAAAATTGCACACAACGAGGCCGCTGTCTTCGCCGGCGATGACAGGATTTCGCTTATTCAACTTTGCATAGAGTGAACTGACTTCGCCTCCAAGGTAGCGAAATGTGTCTAAAAAATGGACGCCGGTCTCAAACATCAGTAGCTGAGGGTAGTCCCGGAAATAAGGTTGTCGGTCTAAGTAGGCATCGTTTCCCCATCCATCGCCCATGCGCATGAGAAAGTGAATACTGAATAACTCTCCTAATAAACCGGTCTCCAGGAGCGTTTTCACCTTTCGATACCAAGGTTGCCAGCGCCAGTTTTCGTGAACCATGAAGCGGGCGTTTGTGGATTGAGCGACCTTCGCCAGCGCTAGGCTCTCTTGATAGGTGGGGGTAAGAGGCTTTTGGCAAATCATGTGGATGTTTCGCTCTGCCAGATAATTGCAGATTTCCATATGAGTGGAGGGAGGCGTTATGATATCGACGAAATCAGGGTTTTCGACGTCGATCATTTCCTTCCAGTCGCTGTAGGCCTTAGGGATTCCGTAGCTGCGGCACTTTTCCTCGGCCTTATAAATGGTCCGATTGCTCGCCGCTACGATTTGGACTTCTGGGATCCTCGTCCAGGCTTCATACTGAAATTGGCTGAAGTAACCGGCGCCTATAATGGCACCTCTGAGTGGTTGGGTCTCGGTTGTCGGCATGAGCTCTAAGGAGTAGTAAACTTGTAGACGTTAACTGGTCCGACCAGTGTGTCAATGACTATGCTATTACCTCCAAGGCTTACGGGAAAGTCGACAAGATATTCTGTGAGTGAGTGACTGCGTTCAAGGATGTTCAAATTTTATTTTGAGCTGAAAGGCCTGTGAATACTGGATATTTAAAATAATCCTATTTTTTTTTAGATTTATTTTGAACGGATTCATAGGTGGCCCGTCTATGTAACTAAATATAGTTCATAGTTTAGTTTCGTTTGTAGTTTGTTGTTACGGCGTCCGGTGGTTCCGGACGCCGTTTCTTTTTGTACGGGTCTCAGTATTCAGGAGATTCGTCTGACTACAGTTTTTTAAACGAGGAGTGGTTCCCGGTGGGCGTGGAGCTCTCCTCGGAGGTTAGAGACGGATGACAGATCTAAATGGTTTGGGTGCGGGGGATATTGTTCTTGTAGGATTTTGAAGAAGCGGATTCGTTAGGTTTCTCGGTTCAGAGCTCCCCTGAAGTACGTTCTAATCAAATCGCATGAAAGACTTTCGTATCGCATTACTCCCTGGTGACGGCATAGGCACTGAGATTATTAATGAAACCGTCAAAGTGCTCGACGAAGTGAGTCGATTGGCGGGATTTAGCTACACGGGTGAGACTTTTTCCGTTGGTGCAGGAGAGTATTTGAAGAACGGGGATGCGTTGCCCGAATCAGTGCTAAAGCAGTGTTCGGAGTGTGATGCTATTTTGTTGGGTGCCATGGGATTACCGGATGTGCGGTTGCCAAGTGGTATAGAGCTTACACCGCAGATTGATATTCGTGAACAGTTGGACCTCTACAACGGACTGCGCCCAATCAAGTTGTACCATGAATCGGATACGCCGCTGAAGGGCTATCAAGCGGGCGATATTGATATCATGCTCGTTCGAGAAAATACAGAGGGTCTATTTTATGAACGTAAGAAGGTCGCTGACTTGGAAGCTGATGCGGCGACGGATCTCATGCATATTAGCCGAAAGGGAGCGGAACGTATTTTTCGGGCGGCTTTTGAACAGGCTCTCAAACGAAGAAAGCATGTGACTTTGGTTGATAAGGCCAACGTTTTGCCGTCGATGGCCTATCTGCGAAACATCTTCGATCAGATTGCAAAAGAGTACCCAGCTGTGAATACAGAGCGTCAGTACATAGATGCGATGGCTCTTTTTCTAGTTCAGCGGCCTGAGGAATTTGATGTAGTCGTAACGGAGAATATGTTCGGAGATATATTGTCTGATCTGCTAGCTGGTATTGTCGGCGGTATGGGGATGGCGCCTTCTGCGGATATCGGAGACGAATACGCCGTATTCCAGCCGTCTCACGGCACGGCGCCCAGTATCGCCGGGCAGAATATCGCTAACCCTATTGCCACGATTCTCTCAGCGGCCATGATGTTGGAGTGGCTCGACACTGCTGAGACTCGTAAAGGCGCGGCAATGATCTACCGTGCAGTAGAAATTGTTTTTGAAGACCCCGCTTGTCGCACCTCTGACATGGGTGGAACTGTGACGACGGCTGGAATGGCTGCCAGAGTGATCTCCGCACTACAGGCTGATTAAGCGAGCATTACGAATCGATCTAGCGTTCGATTCTAAACTTCTGACGGTACTGATTGAGCGTCAGTTTGGTATTTTTCTTAAATACTACTGACATATACTCTGGATGCTCAAATCCAGTTAAGCTGGCGATGTGGGCCAGCGTATAATCGGTCTCCAAAAGGAGTTGTTTGATTTTATGAATCTGGACATCCCGAATCTCAACCTGAGGCGTTTTGCCGAGATACTTGCGAAACCTGCGTTCCAGTCCACTTCGAGAAATATGCACCTGCTTGACCACCCAATCGACGGTTATTCCCTCGCAGGCTTTATTTTTGATCAAGTGTAAGGCAGCTGCGACGAAAGGATCTTCGATACAAAGTGCGTCGGTGGATCTTCGGGTGATCACTTCGGACGGCTCGATCAGTAGTTCGATTTCTTCCGGTAAGTTTCCGTCCATCATCTCGTCAATCATCTTGGCAGCCGTTTGACCGTAGTATTCAGAATTGAGGGCAATGCTGCTAAGTTGAGGGTTTGAGAGTTCGCAACGAATAGTGTCGTTGTTGACACCGAGAATAGATACTTCCTCGGGCACCTGAATGCCTTTCAAACTGCAAGCTTCTATGACTTGAAGACCTCTCATATCGTTGGCTGAAAACACTGCGAGTGGCTTGGGAATCGCATCGATCCACTTCTGGATCTCTTCTACGTTAGCCTTATCCCATTCAGCCTCTGCAAGTTTCGGATGGTCGTTTAGGAAAAGTTCGGGCTCATGCCCAACCAGTTTGAGCGCCTCGGCAAATCCTTTTTCCCGTTCTTTTGACCAAGGCATATTCGAATATCCGCAAAAAGCAAAATTCCGGTAGCCTTTCTCAATGAAGTACTCTGCGGCCATGTGCCCCACCGCAGAATTATCCGGCCTGATTTTTGGAATTCCGGGAGTTATCTGAGGATAGTCGCTAAGGTCTATGCAGGGAATATTTCTTTCTAGACATTGTTCAAAAAGCTCAGGCGCAATTTCTTTACTGATGACTCCATCCCACTGTCTGGACAGTACGTAATCTGGGGTTTTCTTTGAAAATGCCTGATCGTCAACAAAAGCGGTCCATCGTTTATTGAGGCTATTGTATTTGGAAATAGCATGAAGGACTTGCGCATCCTGATCGATGTAGCAGGCAAAAATCAGGGCGACTTTGGGGTGACGAATCATGTTAGGCAGTAATGTGGTTTCAGATACTGAGTCTTACAAGTCTATTGGACGTCTTGGTCGTCCGATTCCAAAAGGTTCCTGCGGGCTGGAAATGTTCGAATTTATTAAATCAGAGACCGGCGATCTCATTGAACAGTCTGATCCGCTGACGTATGATGCGAGGTTCCCCAGACCGGCTCTATTGACAACCAGGCTTAGGTTATCAGGGGAGATACAACATATCCGATGTCTCGATCTAAAAAGCACTTAGGTGATTTTCATGCCCAACATTCCCCGTTGGGCGCATTCTCCAGTTTTACGGTTGGCTTGCCGGGAAGCCCGGGTGGCTTTGGTCACGCGCTTAGTGGTCCGGCGAATCAAAATGTCTATGTCGGTTATCGGAAAAGCTCCCGATCCAAATGGAATTTTCTGCCTTTCTTCGCTCCGCCGGAATCGAATGAGTCTGCTTTTACTGGAGAGGAGGCTACAACAGCGGTGCCTTCTGATATCAAGGTGCTGGAAGGCGCGGGTCTTCGTCGTAAGCTTGGTTGGGCGAGTGATACGTGGAATAACAAGGATGAGACGTTCGGGTTTTCTCTTTTATCTCCGTTTGGTCCGGTGGGAGATCCTGGTCGGATGAAGCGTTCGGAAAAAAGGAAACACTTTTCACCTCATATCAATGGCTGGATCGAATATGATAATCGGGACGGGAAATCGGATGTAGAGTTACTATTCGGTTTGGGAGAGGAAGAACGTTTGTTTCGTCCGGTTCAGGACAAGGATCCTTCGTTGTTCGGTTTTGCGATTAATCGTGGTTGTGGATACGCGACGCTTCCAAGTGAGCACGTCACCGCGCGCCAGGGATTCAATGTCCTGGATCCTAAGTTCCAAGATCGACGGGGCTTACATGTTGTAGGTGGGCAGACGGCATTGGTATTCAACGTTCCCGCGGGGAGGAAGATGAAGTTTCCGCTGGTGTTGGGCTTTTTTGAACAAGGCGTCATTACGGATGGAATCGAATGCTGCTATGCGTACACAGAGTTTTTTAAAGACTTGGAGGACGTCCTGCGGCACGGATTGTATAGCCGAAAACAGTACGAAACGCTCGCGGCTAAACGAGATAGGGAACTGGAGCGATCCAAGTTGACCGAAGATCAACAGTTTCTTTTAGCGCAAAGCACCCATAGTTACCTTGGAAGTACCCAGTTGTTATGGCGCCAGAACGCTCCTCTGTGGGTGGTAAATGAGGGAGAGTATCGAATGATGAATACATTCGATCTTACGGTGGATCATTTATTCTTTGAGCTGAAATATTTCCCTTGGGCTGTTAGAAACGTTCTGGACCTATTTTTAAGTCGGTATTCCTACCGGGATCGTATTTACGATGGCAATGGGACCGAGGCATCGGGGGGGATTTCATTCACACATGATATGGGCGTAATGAATCATTTCACGCCGAAGGGACAATCCAGTTACGAATGTGATAATTTAACCGGGTGCTTCAGTCATATGACGATGGAGCAACTCTTGAACTGGGTGCTGACCGCTGTGTGCTATGCAGAGAAAACGGGTGATCAAAAGTGGTTGAAAGCGAACGAAAAAACATTGCGGGCATGCGTGAGGAGCATGCAGCGGAGGGATCACCCTGTTTCTGCGAAGCGAGATGGCATTCTCAAGTTTGATACGATGCGCTGTAAACGAGGAGGTGCTGAGATCACCACGTACGATAGTCTCGATATCAGCTTAGGACAGGCGAGAAATAATCTGTATCTGGCCGTCAAAACATTGGGCGCTTGGATATTGTTGGAAAGCGCTTTTGGGAAACTTGGAAACGACAAGGCGGAAAGAACAGCCGCTAAAACAGCCAACTTGCTGGCCAACTCCATTTCCGAAAAGTTCGATGCAGATACCAAGACGTTTCCGGCTGTTTTCGAAAATGATAACAAGTCTCTGATTATTCCGGCTATCGAAGGATTTGTCTACCCACTCTTTCTGGGGATCTCATCTGCTGTTGATAGGCAGGGGCGTTTTTCGACGCTCCTGGGGCAACTATCTGAACACATGAATCAGGTTCTCAAACCGGGAGTTTGTCTGGATGCGGCATCCGGTGGTTGGAAGATCAGTAGTACGAGTACAAATACGTGGTTTAGTAAAATCGCGCTGTCGCAGTTTGTGGTGCGGAATTTGTTTCCGGAAGTGGTGAACGCTTCCGTTGCTCGAGCTGACCAGGTGCATGCGGATTGGCAGAGAAGTTCAGGTTGCGGTGCGTATGCAATGTGTGATCAAATAAGAAGCGACACCGGTGAAGCCTGTGGGAGCCGTTATTATCCTCGCGGTGTTACGTCTATCCTTTGGATAGACGAATAAATAAAAACTCTGCTACCAAACTCTACCCCATGTCTCATTTTACACAAAAACTTTCGTTCCGGGAGAAAGCCGGTTACAGTCTCGGCGACGCGGGTGCGAACTTCGTGTTTCAGGTGTTGATGGCTTATCAGTTTATCTTCTTCACACAAGTGATGGGGATCAGTTCGTTTGCCGCTGGACTGCTATTTCTTGTCGGGCGGTTCTTTGACGCATTCACCGATCCGGCGATGGGTATCGTTGCTGATCGAACGAATCATAAATGGGGTCGGTTCAGGCCTTGGTTGG
>ERZ887942.2372-NODE-2372-length-11754-cov-5.422002_pt1 | contig 11754 bp, 6 predicted proteins | sample MGYA00521099_ERZ887942 | MGnify/ENA primary metagenome ERZ887942 (study PRJEB32303, sample SAMEA104408605) | aquatic metagenome | biome: Brackish water; feature: Pelagic; material: water | place: Baltic Sea | collected 2014-06-07T06:48:00 | depth 16,251 m ... | reverse complement strand
CAACATACCGAGGAAAAGGGTCGTCGTGGCACCTTTGCCATTGAGACGTTTATTGAAGCGGCCGAAGAGGAACACGGTACCGGATGGAATCACCATAAATCCGGCCACCGTCATCGCCAGATCAAACAGCGCACTATTCATATTCATAAAAATGGGCGCCGCAAGTATACCCCAGATCAAATTCCCTGCAGCAAACACCTTCCCTACGGCAACCGCTTCACCTTGCGAAGCCTTCTTACGAACCAGCGGATAAATATCCAAAGCCACCACACTCGAGACGGCGTTGATCCCGGAATCCTGACTGGACATCATGGCCGCGACCATACCTGCGAGAACCAAACCCGATAATCCAACTGGCAGAAAGTCGCGGACCATCGTCGTATACAATGTATCCGTATTTTCAACACCGGCGTAAAGTACCGCAGCTACCAGCCCTGGAATTAGAAACAACACCACGCCAAAAAGCTTCAAATAAGCGCCCAATAACATACCGCACTGCGCATGGTGCTTATTCTTTCCCGCCAGAACCCGTTGTAGAATCTGAATCGATGTGAAGGCGTAGAAAGCAGAGTGCAATAGCTGCCCTGAAAGCACGGCCGTCCAGGGAAACTCTTTGTCGTTCGCCGGACGCAATAGTTCGAAATTGTTGGGGAGTGCATCGTGAATAACGCCTATTCCACCTACCTTCCAAAGTCCGATGACGGCCACCAGTAATCCCCCAACGATCATTATCACAACCTGCACCATATCCGTGATCACTACCGAAGTGAGACCGCCAAAGATGGCGTAGAGCCCAACCGTACAGGCGATACAAATACCACACATGACGACCGTGGTTTGATTCACCTCCCATCCAAATAGGCTGAGAATTCCGAGTGAGGCCGTGTAAATGGCGATGGGACTCGCCAAGACATTTTGCAAGACAAAGGTCCCGCCGAATATCACCTTCGAAGAGGTATTAAAACGGAGTTCCAGAAATTGGGGAATCGTATAGATCTTACTCCGCAAATAGAGCGGGATAAATACCATCGCTGAAATCGTCAGCATAATACCTCCCAGGAGTTCAGGATTGAACGCCGCGAATCCGGCCCGTGCCGCTTTCCCGGTCCACGCCACAAAGAACGTCATATTGATGTTCGTGGCGAACAGCGAAAACCCGATCATTACCCAAGTAAACTGGCGCCCCCCCAGAAAATAGTCCTCTGCAGAACCCGATTTTTTACGTCCGACCCAGACTCCAAGAATCGTCACGGCGATTAAGTAAGCTCCAACAACGGTCAGATCGATTATTTGCTCAGTTGTCATGGGGTATCAGTTAGAAGCAACGGGGTTGCCAGTTGATTAGTTAGATCAGCTCAAAGGGGTAGCACACTCAGATTGCCTGACCAAAACAAATGCGACTTGACCGTAATCTTCCAGATCGGACTCCTAAATCTAACACCTCCAGCATTTACAGCGCAATGACTTGGAATTGAATGACACCCGCCGATCTAACACTAACCGACACAGACAATCGGAGCTGGAAATTCTTAGATTATTTACCCAACCTCATCCACTTGAAAATAAACAGAATCACCCCACTAATACTTTCTTCAGCCCTCCTCTTGTTGATCGGATGCAACCATGAACCTTCCACGGATATCGACTGGTCCAGCTACTTGGGTGACAAGGCATCTAGCCAATACTCGGAAGTAAATCAAATCACTCCCGAAAATGTGGACCAGCTGGAAATTGCCTGGACCTACAACGCCCGAAAGGAAGGGGAGCAAACGGGCGGCCTAATGGAATGCAACCCGTTAATCATTGATGGCGTGCTTTATGGAACGAACTCCCGACTGATAGCATTCGCTATCAATGCGGCTACTGGAGAAGAACTGTGGCGTTTCAGTCATTCCGCGTATCTCAAGGACTTCGGTATTGAAACGACATCCGGCGGCGTCAATCGAGGGTTAGTCTTTTGGTCTGACGCTTCCGATCGACGCATTCTTTTCGGCGTTCAATCTCGGCTCTTTGCCCTCGATGCTCAAACAGGAACGCCAATTCAATCGTTTGGCACCGACGGATTCATTAACCTAAAACTGGGGCTGGGCCGCGATATCGGCAAATCGCGCTACTCGTCCAACACCCCGGGTGTCGTTTTCGGAGACCTTATTATCATGGGAAGCAGCGTCCCGGAGAACCTTCCAGCGGCGCCCGGACACATACGCGCTTTCAACATACGCACGGGCGAGCAAGTCTGGCGTTTCAATACCATCCCCCACCCGGGTGAATTCGGTTACGAGACCTGGCCGGAAGACGCTTACCAAAGGATCGGTGGCGCAAACGTATGGACCGGCATGGCGGTTGATGAAGAGCGTGGGTTGGTTTATTGCCCAACGGGTTCCGCTTCCTACGACTTCTATGGAGCGAATCGACTGGGTGCTAATTTGTTCGCCAACTCTTTGATCTGTCTGGATGCGCGCACCGGCAAACGCGTTTGGCACTACCAAACAGTGCCTCACGATATCCTCGATTACGATCTTCCTTCACCTCCCAACCTGTTTACAGTTACCCAAGATGGAAAAGAGATTCCAGCAGTATCGGTGCTCACAAAGCAGGGCTTTGTCTTTAGTTTCAATCGCGTCACGGGTGAGCCGCTCTTTCCGATTGAAGATGTCCCTGTACCCCCATCAACCATGCCAGGGGAAGATGCTTGGCCCGTCCGCAAACGACCCACCAAACCCGCTCCTTACACAAGAGAGCAGTTTACCATTGATGACGTCACAGATATTTCTCCTGAGTCTCAGGCTCAGATCCTGGCACGCTACAAAACCGTCCGTCCGCACATCCCTTTCCAACCCTTGACTGAAAAGCAGGATACCATTGTTCATCCGGGCATGCTTGGCGGCGCTGAATGGGGCGGCGGTGCTGCAGACCCCAACGGCGTTCTTTACTTCAACAGCAATGACCTGCCCGCGATTATCACCGTCATTGATCTCGAAAATACGACGTCTCAGGCCCAGTCGATATTCACGCAGAACTGCGCCCTCTGCCACGGAGCTGACCTCAACGGTGGCAACGCATTTGGACAGGAAATACCGAGCCTGGTCGGAGTATCTGAGCGACTCGAGTTTAACGACATCATGACAGTCATCAAACAGGGCCGTAACACCATGCCGGCTTTCCAACACATGAGCAGTGATCTGGTATATCAATTGGCTAAATACGTCATGGATCCGGAAAACTACGATGAAAGTGACTTCGACCAGAAAGAAGAAAATACGGATACCCTGCGCTACATGCATACAGGGAATAATCTATGGAATGATTCTCAGGGTTACCCAGCCATCAAACCACCCTGGGGAACGCTCAACGCGATCGATATGAACACGGGCGAGTATCTCTGGAAGAAAACCTTTGGCGAATACCCTGAGCTGATCGAAAAAGGCCTTCCACCCACCGGCCGTAAGAACCTCGGCGGCCCCATCGTCACGGCCGGGGGGGTGCTCTTTATCGGTGCGAGCCTGGACGGCTACATGCGCGCTTACGATATGAAGACCGGCGAAGAGCTTTGGCGGGACCTGCTTCCATTCGGCGGCTTTGCAACACCATCTACCTACACGGTCGACGGGAAGCAATACGTCGTTATTGCTGCCGGCGGTGGCAGAGGCACCCCAACGTCTGACCTTTATGTCGCTTACGCCCTTCCGTAAGCAACTCTGAGGGTAACGCATCGTAAATTTTTAATTTAAACCATTAGAGAAATTGTGAGTTTCCCGTATGCTCCGTAAATAAAAGGTTTGCCGAAGAAAGAACGTAGCTTCTTGCTGGAGTCTATCCTTACTTAGATTCCCCTTTTATCTCATGGCCTATCAATCAGAATCTTATTCTGAATCCAACAGATATAGTCGCTACTTCCGCGTATCCATCTGGTTGGTATTTACTACCTTTATATCCTTTATCTCAACTCAATCACTCTCGGCCGCCGCTGAAGCTGTCGATAACGCGAATGAGGAAGCTGAAAGAGCAACTGCGAGCAATGATGGTAGCGATAGCATCGTCAGCGAGAAAGATGAAGTCAGCCTGGTAGAAGATTCATCTGTCGCAGAAGCGGTTAAACGCCGCCCGGACCTCAATTTTGCCAATGTAACCATCGACGGGGAGAACTCGGGCATATCCCTGTCTAGCTTGTCTGCCGACGATGTGGAATCCGTAGAAGTCATGAAGGCAGTCACGCCAGATATAGATGCCGATTCTAGAGGCGGATCAATCAGCTTAAAAACCCGTCCTACCTACGCTCAAAAGAAACGGGTAACGGCCTTGGAAGGCACATGGTATTATGATTCACTCGACTCAGCACAGGGCTACCGTGGAAGGGCTTCATTCAACGGCCCGCTGAACGAAGGGAGAACTTGGGGCGCTCGCGCATCCGTTAGTTTTCGTGAATCACCTTATGCGATGCAAACGCTCTATCAGGACTGGCAATCTGAGGCTATTGACGGAAATGAGGAATTTGTACTTCGAGACACCGGCTACGGAATATATGAACGAAATATCGAATCGGTCGATCTCAGCCTTGCATTGGATTACAAAGCTACCGATTCCCTAAATTTCTACTGGAGAGCCAGCTCTGAAAGCGACGACTACACCACTTATTACAGTATATTGAAGTACCGTTTCTTCAGGGGGGATTACCTCTCCACCGATGAAGAAGGTGGGAACGTTGAGGATGCTGACATTCGGAACTCGATCTGGAACTACACCACCCGTAGTGACGAGTCTGAAATGACGGTTGGTGGTAACTATGAGAAGGACGATTTGACCATCGACTTCAAATACACCGTCATCGACGACGAAATCGAATACGTCAATTATTTCCAGGCAGACTGGGTACTGAAGGATGTCGACATGCGCTACGATTTTAATGACGACGCCCGTTTCCCCACTACATCGATCACAGACGGCAAGGACATTCAGGATGCGGACAGTTACGAATTCGAGGATCTGGCCGATCGCTACTTTCTAGGAGCAGAAACGGACAGTATTGGAGCCATCAATCTGAAATGGGATGCTCCCCTCGGCTATGACAACATCTTCGTAAAAACAGGTTACAAAATGCGCACTCGGGAAAACGAGCGGATTTCCGAATATAATATCTATGATCAGTATGACGGCGACTACACCGTGGGGACCGTTCTCTCAGGCACTACCTACCCTGGTATTCTGGACGGCCGCTACGATCTCGATACGATCCCCGACGCGGCGGAGGCAGAGTCTTTTTTCAAAGCCAATATAGACGACTTTACCCTTAACGAGAGAAGAACCCGCGAAAACAGCGACCCCAACACCTACGTCGCCAATGAATCCGTGGATTCCTACTATGGCATGGTGAGTATGGAATTCGGAAAATGGCGCACCATACTGGGTCTGCGGAACGAAGCTACCCAGGTCGACTTCGTGGGCAACGAAGTCATCCTGGAAGAAAACGATCAAGGAGACGTAGTGTATAAGGAAACCAATGCCGTGCCCGGTGAGTCCTCTTACGACAACTTTTTTCCTAACGCTCACTTCCGGTACAACTTGACGGATGCCATCACCATAATCGGCTCCTTCACCAATACCATCGACCGTCCCCGTTACACCTACCTCGTTCCTTACCGCAGAATCAATCTGGAGGAGCAAGAAATCGAAGAAGGCAATCCGAGTCTGAAACCCACGCTCTTTACGAACTACGATCTGTCGGTTGATTTCGAACTGTTCAGCGACGCCCGATTATCAGTAGAACTCTTTAACAGATCGGTTGAGGATTTCGTGTTCAGCCAACAAAGTATTATACAAAGTGGCGTCTACCAAGGCTTCGAATTAGAGACTTACGAGAACAGTGCATCCGCCGATATCCTGGGAGCAACCATCACTTGGCGGCAGTCACTGAAGGGGCTGGCCATGCTACCAGACGGACTGTCATTGAACGCCAACTACACGACTCAAAAATCAGAGATCGAATATCCAGCAAGGCCGGGTGACATTTTACCTCTGACCCAGACACCCGATAACGAGCTGAAGCTTACCCTTTCCTACCAACGCGAGAAGTTCTTCGCCCAAGTTCGCTATGCCTACGAAGACTTAATCCCCATACGCATTGCCAGCAACAGCGACGAAGATCTCTATTTACTTCCCAACGGCCAGTTCGACCTAAGCTTCACCTACCAACTGAAAAAGAACATTCGCCTCTTTGCGGATGTTCGGAACGTCACCAATGAAGCCTACTACGATCGCTACGAAGGGGAATCGAATCGCCCTGCGGGCTTCCGCTACCTTCCCTGGACAATGTCGTCGGGTGTTCGCGTAGAACTATAGAGAGAATAACCAACTACTCATTCAGTCGCAGAAACTGCCCCTGCACAGTATTAAACGAATCGTTGTCCTTTCCGCGTCCAGCGCCAGTAAAGTTCAAGGTAAACCGATCGTCATCGAACCACTTCGTTGGAAAACCGACGAAAAAGATATTTTGCTCCCACGTTAGCTCGCTCCCTTCCCGCACCGCACCAAAAGGCTGCAATACATCGTAATATTCAACGGTCGTCCAAGGCCCCCAAGGAGCTGGTGCGTCGAAGATACCTATTAACCCACGCGCGTTCCCCGTATGTTGAATCGACAACAAAACACGCTTAAATCCGGGATGATAAGAGGCCGACAAACACCAGCCTGCACCGTTAGCATCTTCAAAGACCGGCTGCTTCTGCGCTAAGGAACCCCATCGTGGCTTTCCCTTTGAATCTAACCCCACAAAAAATTCGTGGCTCGACTTGCTCGCCATCAGCTCATCTGGACGAACGCGTGAGAGATAAAGGATTCCAGGTTTATGAACGACGAGTCCCACACCAATTGGCCCTTGATGCTCCATCGTAGTGTTCTCAGGCGCGATAAAATAGGAATACACATAATCACCGAAAGCCTCCGGCATACCAGCATTGTCCTTTCCGAAATTCAAGAACGTCGGAATCGTTAAATATTCGTCCTGAGTAAACCGCCAGTCTGCCTTGGACCAGCTGGCTCCTTTATCTTTCGACATTGCTAGCTCAACGTACTCGTAGTGATTCCGGTAGTCTTTGCCGTCCGGATGATCAGGCACTACCCACATGTAGAGCACTCCCTCAACACTGATCATTCCCCAGCTTTTCCCATCAAAGCTCGCTTCAGTCTTTGCTTCGAAGCCACCCCAAACATTATACCCCCTATAGTCGTCACTATGACCTTCAATACGCGCAACTCCGAGTCCAACTCGGCCACGACCATTCGTTCCACCGAAACCACCTCCATCCCCCCAGGCACCATAGAGATGATCGTCGTCCGACCAAGTCAGTTGGAAATTGTCGCTTCCGGGCGCGTGTCGTTGATGGGTCGACCAGTCCAGTTCTATACCCTGAGTAACAGAACTCTCAGGATACGGAAGCGCTGCACTCAGCCCCGTGAACCCAACTAGGCTCACCAGTAACAATTGGACACGAAACTCTCCCATCACTCTGGTAACGCGAAGCAGTAATAACTATCACTCGATGGCGTCTGATGAATACTGCCTCCACCGCCGGCAATGACTACGTACTGACGGCCTTGATACATAAACGTAGATGGTGTCGCATAACCGGAACCATCCATCTGGTAATACCACAGCTCTTCGCCCGACTCTTTGTCGAACGCACGAAATCGTTCATCTAACGTTGCTCCAATAAAGACTAAGCCACCGGCCGTTACCACCGGTCCACCAATATTAAAAGTACCCGTTGGAGGCAATCCTTGTGCCTCCAGCTCAGCGTAGGTACCCAAGGGCACCGACCAATTGAAGTCTCCGCTATTCATATCAATAGAATGCAACTGCCCCCAGGGACGTTTATTGATAGGATAACCATCCTGATCGTGAAAATCGTGATGCCCCGTCGATAGGTAGGGAATGTCACCTGTCCAGGTAAACTGAACGTTCTCTGTCTCGATCATCTCGTCATGGCGGTCATCAAAGAGAAACGCCAAAATCGCCTCGCGTTCGAGCTCAAGAAAAGACGCCCATGAAGGCATTTGCCCCCGCCCTTCAGTGATAATTTTCATAACTTCTTCCCTACTTAATCTTTCCTTAACCGTACGCAACGCAGGAAACTCGACACCATTTATGATACCACCACTATCCAATCCGTGGCAGTTTGAACAGATCGCCTGATAAATTCTCTCTCCAAGTTCTGGCATAGCGAGCTCATCTTCCATCTTCGCTTCGCGCATGGAAATCCATTCAGCCTCGTTACTCGAGTTTATATAGAGCGTATTGTCCGCCGGATCAAACGCTGCGCCTGGCCACTCGGAGCCGCCATTAAACTGCGGAGACATCACCAGTTTCTCGAAACCCGGTGGGGTAAAAATCGGACCTAACTTAAAGTCTTTCAATTGCTCTAACACATAGGCTCTCGATTCTGGGCTCAGGTCTGTCACGTCATCGAGCGTAAAATCCTGATCTGTGTAGGCTACTGGTTTTATGGGAAAAGGTTGCGTCGGAGCGGCCACCTCGCCCGGAATCTCTGACGGCGGAACCGGACGTTCTTCAACCCCAAAGATGGGTTCCCCGGTCTCTCTATCCAACACGAACAGGTGCCCCATCTTACTCGGTTGAGCCACGGCATCGATCTCCCTCCCATCTTTTGTCAGAGTGATCAGCGTAGGCGGTGTCGGCAGATCATAATCCCAGAGGTCGTGATGCACCGTTTGATAGTGCCAGATACGCTCACCCGTCTCCGCATCGAGTGCCAACACACAGTTGGCAAACAAGTTGTCTCCGATTCTATTACCACCCCAATGATCGTAGGTAGCTGAACCAGTCCCCATAAACACCATCCCACGTTCTTCATCGAGAGTTATCCCCCCCCAGGCATTGGCACCTCCCACATACTTGTAGGACTCGGGCGACCAGGTATCATATCCATACTCACCCGGGTGCGGCACCGTATGAAAGATCCACTTGCGCTCACCGGTGCGCACATCGAAGGCGCGAATGTGACCAGGGTTGGCTTGTCCAGGCCCCTCACCAACGCTGCCTCCGATAATCAAGAGGTCATTATAGATCACGGCTGGTCCACGGGAATCGAAGCGCCGAACAATACCATCATGATCAAGATTCTGTGTCAGATCCAGTCTCCCCTGATCACCAAAACTTTCAACCAACACTCCCGTCTTTGCATCAATACAGAGATACTTATTTGCGACCCCATAAAACAGTCTCTCATCATTGCCGTCCTCCCAATGAACGATCGCCCGTGTTTTACCGGTCGCTCCAGATTCTTCATAGGGATCGAATTCCCAAATCTTCTTAGCCGTATCCGGCTTCATCGCCACAATTTTCTGCCCGACAGTCACTAGGTAAAGCACACCATTCACCATCAGTGGATTAAATTGGATCGCCGTATTCCGACCTTCCACGAAATCATCCACCCGGAACCGCCAAACCAACTCGAGCTCCTGCACATTCGTACGGTTTATCTGATTCAGAGCTGAATACTTGGCGCCTCCCCAATCGCCGTTGTAGCGACGCCAATCGACGTCTTCGACGATCGCTGATTTCTCTGGTGGCCCGCTACAACCCGAGATAGCCGCACAGGCAGCTAGCATTAAAACGAACAAAGAAGAATCTAGGGTTAACGACATGGAGCAGCTTTGGGGTAGGAATCTTCCAGAAGTATCCCAGAAGTTTCTAATTCATCACAAGCTGAAAACAGTCACTCCAGCAGCGCAAAGCAATAGAAGCTATCCCCAGACTTCGTCTGCAGTTTTCTGCCCCCACCACCCGCGATGACAACGTACTGTCGCCCATCGATTTCGAAGATAGCAGAAACGGCCCAACCAGGAGTTATACCACACCCTCAATGACCCTGACTGTATCAATAATCTCGCGACAAAAGATGAGTATTCAGAAATTCGAAGAGATCTCCCTCAGCAACTGAGACAAAAACTCATAGAACAAAAAGATCCACGGGCGCTCGGTTACGGAAACAATTTTGAAAGTTACCCCTACTACCAACGTTTACCTGAAACAGGATTTGGCGGCTTCATGGAATACGGAACCTACAATCCAGCCTTTATGATCGAAAGTCCCTCGACTCCTTAAAGTCGATACATCCACGGAAATCCCCGCTCTCAATATGTCTCACCAGGCTGCTTGTGAAATTCTGGACTGGTTTAAAGAAGTTAACAAGGACGGTGTCACCACAACCAGGTGGATGGGTCTAGTAATGGCCCGTTTGGCTGTGTCCTTTTAGCCTATAACTCTTCATCGGTGCTTTCGATCGATGAGAGGTCTCCAGGGGACTGCTCAGGATCGTAGCGCTGGATAAACTCCTTGAACCAATGAATATCGCTGACTCGATCTAGGCTTTCCTCACCAGTAAGGTCTGAATCATTCGGGACATAAGCCTGCATGAGTCCCCGTGTTGCTTCGCGTAATTGATTCAAATTCCCAGATTCGGTTTCTACTCCACCAAATTCATAAACGTTCATGGCTTGATTAAACGAATTCCATGCCTGTCGTTGATCAGCCGTTAGGTCACTGGCAGGAACAACAAACGACTCGGATACTTCCGGGCTCGTAGTTTCCTGAATTAAAACCGCCAGCTCTTTGACCGCTTCCATCCGCTCCACCATCGACCTTAAGGAACCGATAGATTCTGACAAAAACCCGGATACAAGTTGCTGTTCTTCTTGAGCGGCAGTTATTACCTGTTGCTGCTCCTTAACGATTTCAGGCAGCTTGAGATCGGCGGCCAATTCCCCCGCATGTTTGGGCACCGGAATTCTTAACTCCTCGTTCAGGACCACCCGTTTAGACGCCCTCCGGTTCCCCTGTCGGCTCGGTCCCGTGGCGACATCATTAAAGATGGAAATCAGGAAACTCAGATTGGCATCCGGTATCGCATAGGCGTTCTGAACATTCTTTATGACCTCAAGAAGGGTTTCATCACGACCCACCTGATAGATTTTAAAATTATAATTTTGCTCGTTATAGAGGGTGCCTGAGACCTGGCCCATCTCCATTAAACTTTGATACGTTTGCTCCGAGAGCAGCGTTGCACGATCTAAACCATTCGAAGCCAATTGGAGGGCAGTCAATCCGCTGCGAATATCATTGATCAGCCTGCCAGGCTCCCCAGCCATTTTCCTCTTCGTTAAATTGCTGCAATGTCTCGCCCACCAACTCGTTGACCGTGGTTTGCACATCAACGGCACGGTCCCTTTGCTCGTCATAGGCCTCCTGCAACTGTGTCAATCTGGCGTTTAGCCTGTCTTCCATAGCCAGCGTCAGTGTGGACTGAGTAAGCAGCAGCTCTTTCATCAAACTGTCTTCAGCACCTTCATAATTCAGAACCACCGCTACTTCGGCTATCTGAGGCATCTGAGGCGCTTCTTCGACGGGCTGGACGGCTTCTGAAATTTCCTCTGAAGTCTCAATCGGTGTCTCCATGGGAGTCCCAGCAAGGTGCTTCCAAAGCCATGCGTCCTTACTCTCCCTGACAACGGTGTAGGTAAGCGTAAAGAGGAATAGACACACGAGTAACCCCAACAGTAGCTTGCCTAAAATAGAGGATTTCTTGGATGTTGCTGCTTCCAGCGTATGGTCTTGGGTATTCATAATTTCACGCTTTTTAAAGCCCATTACTCATGAGTAGGAGGGTCAATGCTTATCCCATAAGCCTTTAACTGTTTTTTAATTTCTACAGGGACAATAGTGGGCGCATCCATGTCTCT
>ERZ887942.2371-NODE-2371-length-11755-cov-5.343419_pt1 | contig 11755 bp, 8 predicted proteins | sample MGYA00521099_ERZ887942 | MGnify/ENA primary metagenome ERZ887942 (study PRJEB32303, sample SAMEA104408605) | aquatic metagenome | biome: Brackish water; feature: Pelagic; material: water | place: Baltic Sea | collected 2014-06-07T06:48:00 | depth 16,251 m ... | reverse complement strand
TTTGATCCCTGCCATCGATGCCAAACTGGGAAACCAGTCCATCGCCGTGATTACCTCAGCTGATTCATAGGATGATCGAATACCAACACCCGGGCCCCAAGCGATGGCTGGAACACGAATGCCTCCTTCGTAGGTTGATAACTTTCGTCCCTGGATGGGTTGGCTATCGTTTCGGCCGGGACCTCGACCATTGTCGGAAGCGTAAACGACGAGTGTGTTATCCGCGAGGTCGAGTTCGTCGAGGGTTTTGAACAAGCGGCCTACATGGTGATCCAATTCTTGAATGGCATCACCGTAGTCACCCCACTTTGACGACCCCTTAAAGGCCTCACTCACCCCGAGTGGATTATGCAACATGGTGTGAGGAAGGTAGAGGAAGAAAGGGCCTTCCTTGTTCTCTTCGATAAACCTGATTGCTTCGTCGGTATAGCTTCGGGTGAGTTCGGCGGGATCTGGTGGACGTTTTACGACTTCATCGTTTTTCATGAGCGGTACGCCGCCGATGTCTTCGAAGTAAACGATTTCAACAGGGTCTAAGTTATGATGTAGACCGAAGTAATAATCAAACCCTTGGTTCTTCGGTAGAAATGGCTCCTCGAAACCGAGGTGCCATTTCCCGATACAGGCGGTCGCGTATCCGTTTTCCTGAAACAACTCACCCATCGTTGTTTCATCGGGATGAATGCCAGAACCGGAATCGGCGCGGTGAACCCAGATATGGTTTCCAACTCGTCTTGGGTAGCAACCGGTCAAAAGACCAGCGCGGGATGGGCTACAGATGGGCGCGGCTGCATAGTAGTCGGTAAAGCGAATACCTTCGTTTGCCATTTGATCGATGTGGGGTGTTTCGACCTCGGTGGCTCCGTAACACCCCAGGTCGTAGTATCCTTGATCATCGATAAATATAAAGATTACGTTCGATTGGGTGACTGCGGATAGCGCAGTAACTAGTAAACAGAGGCAGGGTAGAAGTCTCATAGCTGATTTGAAACCCACACCATAATCTCTGCGTGGGAGTGAACTCAAGCCAGCTTTGGCTATTTTTATAGTTACGAGGGCTCGAGAAGATCCCACTTGTTTCCGAAGCAGTCCTGGAATTCAGCTACGGTGCCATAGGGCTCTGATCTTGGCTCTTCGAGAAACGTAACGCCCTTTTTTCGATAATTGTCGTAGTCGCGGTAAAAATCGTCCGTGTGTAGAAACAAGAATACCCGTCCGGCTCCCTGGTTTCCGATCATTTGTTTCTCTTCGTTTGTGACTGCCTCAGTCAGAACGATACCGGTGCCGGCCGAACCTTTTGGTGTAACAAGCAGCCAGCGTTTGTTGTCTCCCAGGTCGGTGTCTTCCAGTAGATCAAAATCCATGACTTCCGTGTAATAGGCCTTCGCCTCGTCGTATGAAGGGACTATGATAGAAAGGTATCCGATTTTTTGTTTCACGGTTTCAATAGATGCTTTTGCGAAGCTGGGATATGGTCGTAGCGAAGCTCTCCTCCGATTAATCGCATCAGGGTGCGTCTTTCTCCACGGGCTGGATCCTTAAAGAGATAAGCTGATTCAGCGTCCGGGAATTCGGCAAATTGAGCGGTTGTTTTGTCGTAAATAGCTTTTAATCGGGCGACGACATCCGGGTGTTGATCAGCCACGTTGAACTGTTCTTCCGAGTCGTTCTCCAAGTCGAAGAGCATCATTTCGGTCGGCTCGACGCCTCCGGTTATTCCTGGGTATTGGTAAGGGCGAGGTTGTTCAAAGGGGGCGAGGATTGTAATGCCATCTGGTCCGCGGGGATCTTTCCAGGCTTTTATCTCATCGGGGTCTAATACGTACTGGTTTATGGGCCCCGGACTTATAACGTGAAGCTTCCAGTTGCCGGAACGAACGCAAGCCAGCTTATCACTGCGCATGCCGAAGATCGCTTCGTGTGGGCTCTTGGCTTCGGCATCAGTCAGTAGTGGTAGGATGTTGCGTCCGTCTATGATCCGATCACTGGGAATGCGAGCACCGGCAAGGGCTGAAATCGTGGGTAGCATGTCCACCGTCGCGGCTGGTTCATGATTAATGACTCCGGCTGGAATGGTGCCGGGCATTCTAGCGATCATGGGAACTCTCAGGCCGCCTTCCCAGGTCCGGCCTTTCATACCTCTCAGGTTTCCGTTCGAACCTCCGTAAGACGCCCCGTTGTCGGAGGTGAATATAACCAGGGTGTTCTTGTCGAGATGGAGCTCATCGAGCTTGTCGAGGATACGTCCAACCGAGAAATCAAGCTCGGCCATGACATCTGCGTATAGATCGTCTGGAGTCTCCGGCGTATAAAAATCGTCCGATACAGCGAGCGGTTTGTGAGGCATCGCCATCGGTAAATAGATGAAGAACGGATTGTTTTTGTGGGTCTCGATAAATTCCAGAGTTCTGTCTGTATAAGTCTGGGTGAGTTTTGCTTGGGGAACCGGGTATTCGACGACCTCTTCATTTTCCACCAGTTGGACGGGATACATATCGTTGGAATAAAGGATGCCATAATATTCATCAAATCCTTGTGTGCGAGGGAGCCATTGTTCCCGGTGACCCAGGTGCCACTTGCCGAACATGGCTGTTTGGTAGCCACGGTCTTTTAGCAACTCTGCGATCGTGACCTCGGACGAGGGTAGCCCAAAGTTGCTTTCTCCTGCATCTGGAGCTGGGTTTCTGACGAGGGTGTGACGAAATGGGTAACGTCCTGTAAGTAAGGTTCCGCGAGACGGTGCACAATAAGGAGTCGGAACATAAAAGCTGGTAAGCTTGGCACCTTCTGCCGCCATCCTGTCGAGTCGTGGAGTTTTGAAGGGGGAGTTTTCGAAGAATGTACTGACGGAACCGTATCCGAGATCATCTGCAAAGATCAGCACGATATTCGGTTTCTCCGGAGTTTTGTGAGACGTCGCCTGGGCGATGGATCCGTGAATGCTCGATACTAGCAGGCAAACGAAAACGAAATAGAAATAGCGTGTTGGGTAGAATAGTCTCATGAAATTCACAGAGTTAACGTTGGAAGAAAAATGACAATTGCGACTGAGGTCAATCTATCGGTATCCTCCAGAGACTGCTTGTAGGATCGCCTTTCGAATCCGAACCGGTAAATGTATGCAATTATGAAAGCGGATCGGATTTTCGAAACAGTGCTCTATGCGGAGGATTTGCAGGCGGTAAAACCGTTCTATGAAGAAATCTTGGGATTAGATCTGATAGAAGAGTCGTCACTTTTTTTGGTATTTCGACTTTCGGAGAGTGTTCTTTTGATTTTTAACGCGAAGGAGAGCCAGGTGGAAGGCCGCGGTATCCCGCACCATGGAACATCTGGCCAAGGGCATATTGCATTCGCGGTTTCTCAGGAGGCAATTCCGGTCTGGAAAGCTCAGTTTGAGAAATATGGAATCGAGATCGAAAAGGAAGTTACATGGTCTCCCGGAGCAACTGGCCTGTATGTAAGAGACCCAGCTGGAAACTCGGTTGAATTCGCTCCGTCAACGTTGTGGGGCGGTGGTTGGAGTTTCTGAGGGCGGTTATATGCTTACTACCTAGCTTTCGTTTTCTTCCTGCGCACTCCCTGGAGTTTTGTTGGAATAAATACCGACTAACCGGGCTACGTTCACCACTAAAAAAATCTGACCAACTACCGCCTCGGCAGTTGTCATCATTTTGGCGGCTGTAGAAACAGGTGTGATGTCTCCGAAACCAAGTGTCGTTAGGGTAACCAGGCTGTAGTAGAGGGAATTGATGTAGCTGAGATTGCCATCTCCCAATAGTCTAGCATGGTTCTGAAAGCTTGCTGGGATATCAAAAGCATGGGGGTCCAGATCATCTATTAAGGTGTATCCGAGGGACCATAGTAGACCGATAAGTAGATAGGCGCATAGTGCGCCTAGAATAGTATAAACGGTTACCTCCTTGGTGTTATAGAGGTTACCTATTATGGATAGAATGATGCGAACGATTACCCACATCATTAGCGCACTACTTAGTATATGCAGGATCTTGTAATCAAGGGCTATGTATAAGGCCCCCAGGAGAGCAGATACCAGAGTTCCTCCTAGAGCGAATCTGAAGGCGTTACCTTTGGGATCAACGATCGATGATGCAGCTAAAAGAACAGCGATGTAACCACCGAGATACAAGATTCGAGAGGTCGCTGAAAAGTATCCCAACAAAACATCGTCAAGTAGTGGCACAAAAAAATACAGGGCCGATAGGGAAGCCAGCACATAGACAAAATGCTTTTCGTTTAGGTCACTGATTCTACGGCGTTCTTTTTTCGGTTGGCATACGTTTCGTGGTCGGAAAAGCCTATTGTATCAGTTGTTGGGAACCCTGAAAATAATGGCGTAAAAAACAGGGAGTACCAACATCGTGAGAACCGTTGCTACCATCAATCCGAAGATAATGGTGATTGCCATCGCGACGAAAAAGGCATCGAAGAAAAGAGGAATCATACCTAATGCCGTCGTGGCTGCAGCCATGGCTACGGGTCTCAATCGGCCGACTCCCGAATCCAGGATAGCGCTTAGCGGAGATTTCCCACTACTATTTTGTTCATTGATTTCGTCGACCAGTACGATCGCGTTCTTAATGAGCATACCGACTAGACTGAGGAACCCCAGAATCGCCATGAAGTTGAAGGGCTGGTCGAACAGGAGTAGTCCTGCTGCGACCCCTATTAATGTCAGAGGCACGCAAAGCCATATGACTAACGCCTGACGCAACGAATTGAATAGGAAAATGGTTAGTATTACCATTATACCCATGAATATGGGTATACTCGCAGCCAGAGATGCATTCGCTTCCGAGGAGCTTTCGAATTCGCCACCCCATTCGAGGTAGTAGCCGTCGGGTATATCCAGAGCTTCAATTTTTGGGCCTATCGTTTCCAGTAGTTGACTTGCAGTTCCTTGTGCCGGGTCGGCGTAAATCGAAATGGACCGTTTTCTGTCACGGCGATAGATGATTTCATCCTCAAACTCGACTTCCGTGTGGGATACGACTTGCGAGATTGGAATCATCTGTCCTGCTACCGAACTCCATATTTGGATGTTTTTTAAGCTAGCTATGTCTGAGCTCTCTTCTGGCGGAGCTTTTAATATGATCGGTAGAAGTAAGTCTCCTTCGCGAAATACTCCTACAGTCAAACCCTGGAACGCCATCCTCAACGTTTTGGCGATGGATGCTTTATTCAAACCTAGTTCTATGGCTTGTTGCTCCAATATCTGGGGTTTAATCACTTTGACGCGCTCTCGCCAGTCTGTGCGTATGGATTTAGCGTCCGCTTCGGCATTTAGTATAGAGAGTGTCTGATTCGCCAAACTGCGCAGCACATTGGCGTCCTCCCCGAAGAACCGAGCTTCGATCTTACCTTTCGAGCCAGGTCCCAGCTCAAATTTGTATCCGTAGAGGTTGGCGTCTGGAAACTGCATCGGAAACTCGTTGTCGATGGTTTCGATGATCCCATCGATGTCCTTGGCGTTCTCAACGTCGACTAGGAAATGGGCGAAGGAACTGCTGGGGCGTTCCGGAGCGTAGGTCAGTAGAAAGCGTAGAGCACCTTTGCCAACGATATTGGTGACATTGGTGACGCCTTCCATTTCCATCAGCTTTTCTTCCAGCTTGATGGACTCTTGCTTTGTAGTGTCAATATGGGTACCAAGTGGCATCCGCATGTCGACCATGAATTGAGGCCTTGTGGACGGTGGGAAGAATGCGTTCTTTACGAAACCAAATCCCCAGACTGAAACGAAGAATACCACGGCAACGGAAGCAACGGTTATCCAGCGGAATCGGATGCAGGATTTTAGGAGTCCCCGGTAACCTCTGTAGAACTTCGTGTCGTAAGGGTCTTTCGCCGGCTCTTTGCTTTTTTCTTTGGATGCAGGTTTTAGTATGAGGATACCCAGCAATGGCGTGATGGTAACGGCCGTTACCCAGCTTAAGCTTAAGGAGACCAGGATGACCTGATACAATGATCGGCAGAATTCGCCGGTGCTGTCTTGTGAAGTTCCGATGGCGGCGAACGCCATAATTGCGATGACTGTTGCGCCGAGTAAGGGTAATGCGGTTTTGGATACGACGTTGATTGCGGCTTCTTTTGAGTCCTCACCTTTTTGGATTCTGATCAACATTCCATCCACGACTACGATGGCGTTATCCACCAGCATTCCCAATGCAATAATCAGTGCCCCGAGAGAAATTCTATCCAGAGCAACCTCCATGTTTTTAAGAAAGATAAAGGAACCTAGGATTGTGACTAGCAGGATGAATCCGATCAGAAGTCCGCTCCGCATGCCCATGAAGAAAAGCAGGACTATAACCACAATTACTACGGCCTCGATGAGGCTCACGATGAAATTGCTGACAGCGGTTGTAACGGCATCCGACTGGACCGATACCAAGCCGAATTCAATGCCGTAGGGAATGGATCCGCGCAGTTCTTTCATACGCGCGTCGAGAGCGGTCCCCATGGTTACGACATTTCCGCCCTGAACAGTCGAGATGCCCATGGCTATGCCGCTTTCACCGTTGAAGCGGATCAGATCGGTTTGGGGCTCTCGGTAGCCGCGTCGAATCTTGGCTAATTCTGACAGCAGTATTTGCTTTCCTCCGACTCCAATCCGGATGTTTCCGAAGTCTTCCACAGTTTCAACCTCGCCGGTAGGATCGATCACTGGGAATTCCGAGCCGATCTGTATTCTACCAGAGTTCTGTACCAGGTTTTTTTGCTGTAACTCATTGATAACGACTTCTACAGGAATACCCGTCTGTCCCATCCGGTCGCGAATGAGCTCAACATAAATGGCCTCGGGGTTTTCTCCCAAGGTATCTATCTTGGCGACATCTTGAACTAGTAGTAGTTCTTTTCTCAGGTTATCCGCGACGGACTTTAGTTCAGCATAGCTATACTCCTTGCCGAAAAGGACGAAGAAGACGCCGTAGACATCTCCGTAATCATCGACCACAATCGAAGGGCCTGCTCCCGGTGGAAGGGTTCCCTGAGCGTCAGTTACTTTCCGACGAAGCTCGTCCCAGACTTGTGGCAAAGTGTCTGCTCCGTATTTATCCTGAACCGTGACTGTTAAAGTTGATAGATCTCGTTCGGAGCGAGAAACGATTTGATCCAACTGCCCCATTTTCTGCACCACGATCTCCATCTCATCGGTAACTTCCTCTTCTACTTCTTGGGCGGAGGCGCCGGGGTAGGGAGTGATTACGAGAGCGTCTTTAATCGTGAATTCCGGATCTTCCAGTCGGCTCATTCCCTGGTAGGACTGAATTCCCAGTCCAATCATCAGGAAGGTGATGACCAGCGTTACGACGCGGTGGTTTATAAAGAACTCAGCTATGGCTTTCATAGGATTGGCCGCGCCTTAAAGTTCGCTGACGAGAGAATTTTCCTCAAGATGATGGACTCCACTGATGGCTATACGGTCTCCGGATTTCAATTCTTCGGACATGATCTCTATCAATTCTGCAGATAGAGTGCCACCGGTATTAACAGGGACCCTGTTAACAGTTCCTTTGTCCGTATCGACCTTCCAGACATAGGCATTTTTGCTGGAATCGCCTGCGACTGCACTCAGAGGGACGGGGAACCCTTTCGGGGCGTTGAGGCTAGGATTAATGATGAACTCCAGTCTCACGTTGGCAGTCATACCGGGTAAGATCCTAATGTCTGATGGTTTATCGAAACCCGCGGTCACCTCGTAAGTCCTGGTTAAAGGATCCACTGTAGAGGAAGCCTCCGTAATCTGGGCAGGAAACGATCGGTCTGGCAGCGCGCTGAGGGTGACCTCTGGTTTGGCCAGCTTGGTTACCTCTTCGAAGCTTCGATCCGTGCTTCCCAATACGCCTTTGCTTTCCGGCACATCGACGACTATCTTCATTTTGGATAAATCCTGCATGATCAGGATGGGCGTCCCGGCAGCGATGGTTACGATATCTTCCACCAGGATTTTGGCGATCACCCCTGACATCGGTGCCCGCAATTCCGTATCTTCCAATGCTTTGGTAGCCCGTTGCAGAGCTGCAGTTGCTACTTCGAGGTTGCTGGTCGCGGTATCCAGGCGTTGCTTGGAAGTTGCCTGGCGTTCATATAGGGCCCGGGCTCTTTCTTCCTCGATTTTGGCGGCGTTGAATTGAGCTTGGGCAGAGTTTTTGTTAGCTTGATAATCGCGATCGTCCAGTTTGGCTAGCAAGTGGCCTTTTTCGACTTGCTGGCCTTCGCCCACAAACCGTTCCTGCATGAAGCCTGACACCTCGAAGGCTAGGACGGCTTGGCTGAAAGGTTGGGTCTCTCCAGGAAATTCGAAAAAGATCGGCATATTCTCGTCTCGTAGCTCCAGCATTTTTATGGGACGTGCGATGGGGATCGTTTCGGCCTCCGGTTTCTTTCCGCACCCGAAAAGGAGTAGCCCGATAGAAATAGGCGCTAGTGTCAGCGCGGCAGAGAAGCACTGGGTTGGTTGGTAAGTATTCGAATGATTCATATAGATTGAACCGGGTTAAAACGATTATGGCTGAGGCTCGGCTGATGAAAAATCACCGCCCAGTGCTAGGTGAAGGTTGATACGTTCCGTTAGTCTTGAATTCTGCAGGCTTATGAACGCGACTTTGGAGTTGATAAGGCGCGCCTGGATTTGGAGCAGGTTGAGCAATTCGATCGCACCGGCGTTGTATTTATCCTGTGCCAGAGTAACGGCTGACTGGTTATTCTCTACGACGGATTCGAGAAACGCGGCTCGTTCTTTGAGCAACGTTTCGTTGGTCAATGCCGTCTCCACTTCTCCGAATGCTACGAGTGCTTGCTGACCATATTGGGCCAGGGTGCCTTCCTGTTGAGCGTTACGAATATCCACTTGGGCAGCCAGTGCTCCACCCGTGAAGATGGGGCCCATAAAGTTGGCCCCGGCATTCCAGAAAGTATCACCGGCTCCGAGTAGGCTGGTGAGCTGACTGTTTGAAGCTCCGCCGGCCACACTTAGGCTGAGGGTCGGTAAGCGCGCTGCTTTTGCCGCCGTCGTCAAATTGAAGGCTTGGGCGACTCTACGTTCCGCCGCTATCAGGTCGGGTCTTCTTTCCAGCAGTTCGGAGGGTAGTCCTGCGGGTACGGAAGGCGGCACGGGTACAAACTCATCTGATACTTCCAGTTCGGCTGACGGGTAACGCCCCAGCAGTAGCTCGAGGGATCGTATCGCTGCGCGGTGTGCGCCGTCTAATTGACGCATACGCTCCTCAGCGCTCGCGAGATCCGCGCGGGCCAAGTGTACGTCGGTCATGTCGGCGTCGCCAAATTCATGTTTGGTCGAAACGATATCTAAAGTCTTTTTATAGAGCTCGGTAACTTCAGCAGCGAATTTCAATTGCTGCGTCGTCTCCGTCGCCGTATACCAGCTTTTAGCGGTTTGTCCTTTAAGGGAAAGTCTGGCAAATTCGAAGTTTGCGATGGTTTCATCAAGACCGGCTTCGGCAGCCGACTTCTCGGCTCTTACCCGTCCCCAGATATCCAGTTCCCACGATGCACTCAACCCGACATTGGAACTGGAGGTTGATGAAAGGCCTTCGTAACCGGTTTGAGCGGCTTCTCCAGAGGCTGCTACCACCGGAAGGAGTTGGGCACCGGCTTGGGTTACTAATCCGCCTGCAGATTCAACCTGAGAGGCTGCTGCCTGGAGATTCAAATTGTTTTGTAATGCTTCATCGATAATCGCTTCCAGCTCAGGGTCATTAAATGACTTAATCCAGTTGTCCGGAATAACCATCTCTCCGGTTTCGGAATCCTCAACAAAATGATCTGGTATGATCGTAGTTTCTGGCAGGGCACTTGCCAGCGCCACTTCTGGAGCAGGAGGTTCAGGAATCGCGCATCCCGCAAACGAGAGCACGATAGTTATAAAAACGACAGCAGTGCTGCGGCTCAAGAATTGTGGAAAATAAGACTGCATGTTGTGATGGAAAGGAGTCACTCGGTCCATGCTTTGGGTTTTGGCCAAACCGCTGGAGACCGTTGAATAAGTGAAGATTCATCGTTCCGATCGATGGTAATTGATACCAGCTATTGACTCCGAAATAGTGGATGGTAGCTCGTTCATCGTACGTCCGTTCAGTGCCCATACCGATGTGAGCGTAAGGCCGTAGCTCCCACTTTTCAGAAACGGCGTATCGAAAATCGATACCCGGCACAAAGGTGATTGTTTTTAAGTTATCCAGATCTAACACATCGCCGATCTCACCCAAATCCAAATTCTGAACGCCGAAGGTCAGAGGCAGTCGAAAAGTGGCCTTCAGACCGTAGTCCTCAAACCAGTCAACAGGAACTTTGGGCACGGTTGTCAGAATGTAGACACTGTCATCTCCCACGGTATAGTAACCCGTTCCGAAGGCTGCACTATACGCCCAGTTTAACAGGTCGCGGTCTCCTTCAAGACCAGCTTCAGTCAACTGCTTGGATACGCTTCCGTATACAGCTAATGGCAGAAAACTAAGTATTGTAAGTGCAAGGATGTTAATTGTTAAGTTTCGCACAGGGATTTTAGTATGTCTTCGGTAATGGATTTATTATCGTTTAATCGATTGCTTTTCTGTCTGTGAAAAATGAATACGTTAGAGCTCTAGATAGTTTTTTAGAGTTGGCCTTTGATGGGGAAGAGTCCGAGTAAACTGGCTGTGAATCGTTGAAACCATTTGGTGAGTGGCTCCTTATCGTAGATCACTTCACTTTCGGCATCCCAGCCTCGCCAACGCAGGTTTCCCTTGCTATCGAGAAATACTTCAAATGCTTTTGTCTTAAGCGCTGCTTCTGCTCTGTCGGCAAAGTAGTCTGCCAGCTCCGGGCTTTTGATAATGACGCCCATTTCGGTATTGATATTGGCAGATCGTGGATCGAAGTTGAATGATCCTATAAATAGATCCTTTCGGTCGATGATGAATGCTTTCGTATGTAGCGTAGCTTTGGCCCCGGATGCCGCAACGAACTCAGCGCCATCGATCTGAGAGTCGGGTCGGATTTCGTAAATTTTGACCTCTTGTTGAAGGAGCGGTTTGCGGGACGGAGCATACCCACTGTGCACCATCAGGTGATTGTTGGCAGCCATAGAATTGGTCAGAATGGTCACCTGGACACCATTTCTTTGTTTGTCTGTTAATCCGTTTATCCCTGTTTTTCTGGGAACGAAATAAGGCGAGACGAGCAAAACTTCTTTTTCGGCAGAGCCAATAGAATCCGCCAAAGCAGTTGTAATGGAGGGTGCTTTTTTTGCTTCGGATCTTATGCCTTTTTCAGGAGAATCGTAGACGAGTTGATAGTCTGACCACTGGAAAGCATCGTGGTTTGTATCCATGAATGTCAGGATTTTGCTTTTAACCGCTTCTTCGTATTCCGAGGCCAGGATGTTCCTGTAGGAATCCTCGAGCAAGTGGCTGACTCGTTTGAGTTCCGCGTCGGTATCATCCAGTTTTGGCATAAAGGCTCCGACTGGAATAGCGGTTTCATGATTCCAGTAAGTATCAAATAAGGTCGAAACTTCTTGGACAATCGGACCGATTCCCACGACATCCAGATCGGCGAAGTTTTCGTCTTCACGCGCGCCAAAGTACTCGTCCGCAATATTGCGTCCACCAATAACCGTGATTTGGTTATCAATGGTGAACGACTTATTATGCATGCGTCGGTTGATACGGGAAATATACTGCCCCCGTTTAAGAGTTGAGTTGGAATAAGCGAGTATTCTGGAAAGGAT
>ERZ887942.2368-NODE-2368-length-11764-cov-7.749936_pt1 | contig 11764 bp, 13 predicted proteins | sample MGYA00521099_ERZ887942 | MGnify/ENA primary metagenome ERZ887942 (study PRJEB32303, sample SAMEA104408605) | aquatic metagenome | biome: Brackish water; feature: Pelagic; material: water | place: Baltic Sea | collected 2014-06-07T06:48:00 | depth 16,251 m ... | reverse complement strand
ATACCCTTATATCTGCGCCTCAGCTGCCTCAGATTCAGTTAACTGAACAACAAGCGAGTGATTATATCGTTGTCGATTACGAGCATATTATGCCCATAGCGCCGGGCGTGGTCCTAATTAAATCGCCCGGTCATACACAAGGTCATCAAATGGTTTACCTCCAATTGGCGAGCGGCGAAGAACTACTATTTATAGGTGATATCGGGTGGTCGCTAGACAACATAACAACATTGACACTGCGTCCTGAAGCGACTATCGCGAGAATAAAAGAGGATCCAGCGGCACTAACGCACCAAATGACCTGGATTAAACAGGTCATGGATGAAGAGGGCGTTTTAGTGGTGCCATCCCACGACGATCGCTTGCTTACGCAATTTGTAGAGGATGGGATTCTTGGCAGTTTCTAGTATCTGGTTTGGCGCTAACTGATTAATGCTCACCAGGTGTAGACATAAGAATTTCGTATGCCCCGGAGACGTTTCCAGCACGAGATCGCTCGTATTCCATAACATGGCTATATTCTTCCATCAGAATCGAATCGACCAATTCTTGCTCGGTTTTGCCAGCTGCGATACCTTCCGAAACCGCCGCGTATAACTCTTCCAAATAGCGTGTTTGCTCTGACACATGTGCCTTTGTTCCAGGTGCTTCGTGCGCAGGCACAATAATATCGAATTCCAATTGTTCAACCTGCTGTAATGATTCGACCCAGTCAGGTAAGAATCCACCGTCCAGTACAGTCCATGCTAGGCGGTTAGGTGTTAGAAAATCTGCAGTGTAAATAGCTTTTTCGGCTGGGAATCGCACCACGGTCATATCATCGGAATGATTTAGGCCTGTGTAATTTAATTCAACCGTCTTTCCGCCTAATGTAATAGCGGCTTTATCGGTATAAAAAATATCAGGCATGCGGACAGTGGGACCACCAAATCTGGCGGCCCATATTTCAGCACGCGAAAGGGAGCCGTTGGCATCGGTGTCAAATAACGCGAATGCTCCTTCGCCACGATCAACTCCAATATATCCACCGGCCTCTGATTCTTGAATTACACCGTCGTTGTTCACATCCCATAGCTGCTCCCTTGGCAGTAGGGGGGCATCATCGGATGGGCGCTGTAAATTCTTTCTCGCATTTTCATGGGCGACAAATGTCGCAGTATCCGCAAACACGTCGCCACCACCAGCGTGGTCATTATGCGTATGGCTGTAAATTACGTATTTTACCGGCAGGCCAAAACGCTCATCGAGCTGCTGCTTGAGCCACGTTGAAAGCTCTGGAAAGGTGGGGTCCACAACAATAATCCCTTCATCGGTAACCAAAAACACACCAGCATGCCGAACTTGCCTGAACCGATAGAGATCCCCTCGAATATTGAGAATTTCACGCTCTGGCTCAGCTGCAGTATCGGTTTGGGCATACACCTGGCCGACTAAACCAAAATTGAAAACAAACGCTGCTAAAATTAATACGGTAGTAGCTACTTTAGTAATGAGTTTTGTGCCTGCCATGGCGAGCCTTCGCGTTTGATTTAAAAACATAATTTTCCTCGTTGTGTGGATACCCAATTTGATTGCTCAATTATAAATCTAATAAGCATAAAAGATTCGCCCAGTGTGCCGAATTAGGCGTAAGCTGGACGAATCTTTTGAGGCGTCAGTCGTATCTAGACTAGTTTGCAGCTTTAGTATATTTATGAACAATACGCTGTGTTTGCCCGCTCGGAGTGTTGTCGCGCCAGTAGATAGTAATATCATCTTCTGGGTGATCAGCGAGCAGATCACTTTCTGCGCTCAGCACAAAACCAGCATCTGTGATGTCAGACACGGCAGTTGCCGCTGGGATTCTATGCAAAGCAGCACTTGCTTCACGAGTAAGGCCTTCAGGAGCAAGGTGCTCGACAATGGCAAATGTGCCGCCAGGCTTTAACATTCTTAATATATTGGCGTAATTGGCTTTGGAACCAGCTGGGGTAACTTCGCCTTGCTCTTGATTAAAATGCCAATGGTGGACAATCAAAAATAATAGTACTGCATCTACCGAGTTATCTGGCATTGCTAATTGCGCCGTTGGTGTAAGGTCAACTTCGACATTGCCGTACGGCTCATACATGGCAACCAGTTCAGCCATGCGCTCTTCATTGACGCGACGTGCGTTATTTTGAGCAATTACTTTGCCATCTGCGCCTACAATGTCGGCAACCATGCGTGTGTAATACCCGCCACCAGATGATATATCTACAACCGTCTGCCCAGCTGATATTCCAAAAAACTTTAAGACATCACCTGGCCTTCTACCAGCATCACGGGCTCGATCTTCCGCCGGACGAGCTGTTGCCGCAACGGCGTCGTCATATACATCGGCATTTACCGGTGTAGCACTTGCCACTACTAGAAATATTGAGGTAGCCAACGTGGCCACCAAGCCTGGTTTGTTAAGTCGAATATTTTTCATGAGAGTCTCACTTATTGTTTAAAGGATTGTTTGGGCGATTAAAGATTAGATCGAAGAGATAATACCTTAGCCGTCGAGGTAGGTCGATTATGGCGAGACTATCGGAAAGCGTAGAAATTTTGTTTGCCCGGTCTTCTGAACAGTCTCACATAGCTAGAGGCTGAAAAATGGCAATGCCTGCTGGCAGGTTGAATATTCCCGGGCATGACAAAAAACACAAGATATAGTAATATGCATGACACTATAACTCGACATATAGTGGCCATAGTGAAAAATGAACATGTTTTTGAGCTTATTAGTGCCCGTTTATTGCTCGTAATATCAAGTGTCTATCGTCTTGCTTCTGGCTTATGTCAGAGCGGGTTTCTCAGATTAAAAAGAAACTCTAGCGACCGGGCTGGCTTAGTAATCCAACTATCAATTGTACTTTTTGCGCTGACGACATTGTGGGTCAGTGGCTTGTCACTGATGCCACTAGAGAATACAGGTTTGGTTGAGACAGTAGTGACTGAAAGCTCGATTGATAAGTTAGTAGCGATTGAGCCTGAAGATGACGAGTACAAGGTTCCGAAAATCGAGCCAATGCAACTTTTTGCTGTAAGTTCCGACTTCGACAATATAATTTTTAATATTAGTTTGGAATTGGATATTGACCCGGCCTTGGTTAAGGCGGTGATTCATTCTGAATCTGCATTTGATCAATTTGCGGTTTCTAGTAGAGGTGCCAACGGGCTGATGCAATTAATGCCTGAAACCGCAGAAAGGTTTGCTGTAGCAGACCCGTTTAATGCGGAGCAAAATATACGTGGTGGTGCGCGGTTTCTAAAGCATCTGCTTTTGACATTCGAGAATGACGAGCGATTGGCAGTAGCAGCATATAATGCGGGCCCTGGGAGGGTTCTATATTATGGAAATGTACCGCCATTTGTAGAAACCTATACATTTGTTTATAAAGTTTTAGGTTTACGCAAGTTGTACGCCGATTTGTATGCTGATTATAAGGATAAATCCGGTAAATCACTCGCCTCGCTAGAGGCTTCGATTTCAACGTAAAGGGAATTTGCCTAGGCTAGGATGCAGGGTAAGTACGGGATGATATGTGGAGCAGGAATTGGGCTTCTACAGATAGTAATTTCGACGTAATATTCTACGCGAACAAACGGTCATACTGATCTAGCGCAATTGTCTTGGAACTGCGATAGTGTCGCAATGAAACAGAGAATGAATATGCGATATTTTTTGGAGAAAATATGTACACCGAAGTAAGTGAATATTATGGTAAGACCCTGCAGGGGTCTGAAGATTTAAAAACCGATGCCTGTTGTACAGATACTGATTTACCGGCGCATGTAAAAACCAATCTCTCGAATATACACGACGAGGTATTGGCTCGTTATTACGGCTGCGGTTTGGTAGCACCGCAAGTATTAGAAGGCGCGCGCATTCTTGATTTGGGTAGTGGTAGTGGGCGAGATGTCTATGCGTTGGCACAAGAAGTTGGAGAACATGGTGCAGTTGTTGGTGTGGATATGACTGACGAGCAGCTGGAGATTGCTAATCGACACATCGAGTACCATCGGGATAAATTTGGTTACGCCAAGGCAAACACTGAATTCCATAAGGGTTATATTGAGAAGCTTGATGAATTAGATCTGGAACCGGCAAGTTTCGATGTGGTGATTTCTAACTGTGTTATTAACCTTTCGCCTGATAAGGAGTCAGTGCTTAAGCAAGTATGGAATTTGCTTAAACCCGGTGGCGAAATGTACTTTTCTGATGTTTATTCCGACCGCAGAGTACCGATGGAGCTCACCAAAGATCCGGTGTTATATGGCGAGTGTTTATCAGGTGCTTTGTACTGGAATGACTTTTTGACACTGGCAAAAGGTGCCGGGTTTGTTGATCCAAGATTAGTGGACGATCGACCATTGGCCATCGATAATGCTGAAATTGAGGCAAAGATTTCACCTATTAATTTTTTCTCAGCAACCTATCGTTTATTCAAAATTGAGGATTTAGATAGCTCCTGTGAGGATTATGGGCAGGCAGTGATCTACAAAGGTAATATTCCCCTGCATGCCGATAGGTTTGTTTTAGATACACATCATTCGATTGAAAAAGGAAGAGTTTTTCCTGTTTGTCGGAATACATTTAGAATGCTCGGTGAATCACGCTTTGCCGAGTATTTTGAGTTTATAGGGAACGGTGAGAATCACTTTGGTATTTTCCCGGATTGCGGCGAATTGATGCCTTTTTCATCCGTACAGTCTAATTCTGCTTCCACTAAGACAGATTCATCAAGCTGCTGCTAGGATAAATTTTATGCACGATATGCGAACATTGCTGCAGCCAAGTGACTTCCCTGCGATTCATCGGAAAGAGGTAACTACTCTTCAGGTGAATTTGGGATACACGTGTAATCAGACTTGCTTGCATTGTCACGTTAATGCGGGGCCAACTCGTAAAGAGCAAATGAGTCAGGATACCATAGATTTGGTTCTTGATGTTCTACGAAAAACTAATGTAACTACGTTGGATCTAACCGGTGGAGCTCCAGAGCTGAATGTGAATTTTCGATATTTAGCAGCTGAGGCCCGAAAGTTAAATGTACATGTTATAGATCGCTGTAATCTGACGATTCTTAGCGAGCCTGGCCAGTCTGATTTGGCAGAGTTTTTGGCCGAGCATGAAATCGAGGTTGTGGCATCACTACCGTGTTATCTTGAGGATAATGTTGATGCCCAACGTGGTGATGGCGTGTATCAGCGGAGTATGGATGGTTTGCGAGCCTTGAACGAATTGGGATACGCCAAGGTGGATAGTCCGTTAATTTTGAATTTGGTATACAACCCCGTCGGGCCATACCTGCCCCCTCCACAAATGCAACTGGAGGAAGATTATCATCGAGAATTAAAAACTCGCTTTGGCGTTGAGTTTAACACCTTGTTTACAATCACGAATATGCCAATTTCTAGGTTTGGCAGCACCTTGGTTTCGCATAAGCAATTCGATGATTATATGGTTCTATTGCGAGGTGCAATGAAAGTAGAGAACCTTGAGTCAGTGATGTGTCGGGATATTGTTAGTGTGGACTATCAAGGTTTTTTATACGACTGCGATTTTAACCAGATGCTTGATATACCTCTGGGTGGGACTACCAAGAAAAAACATCTGCGAACGTTACTGGAAGAGAACATAAATGGGGCAAAAATTGCGGTAGCAAATCACTGTTATGGCTGCACTGCTGGGCAAGGTTCTAGTTGCGGGGGCGCGCTGGACTAACGTGATTTCGGTCGTTATTCCGGTTCTCCGCGAGGCGGAAAACATATCTACTTTGCGTCAGTCGACACAAACGTTTCGAACCCTAGGGGCTGAAGTTATTATTGTCGATGGAGGCAGTGATGATGGCACGCTGGATCTGGTGCGGTCATTGGCCGATCAGCTTGTACACGCGCCAACAGGGCGTGCGAAACAAATGAATGCCGGAGCTGAAGTCGCTAGTGGTCAGATATTGCTATTCTTGCATGCGGATACATTTCTCTCAGAAGAGGTGTTCAGGGAAAGTTTTGATGAAATTTGGGGTAGCCAATGGGGCCGGTTTGATATTCGTATTGATAGTTCAAAGTACCTATACAGAGTGATTGAGTTTCTTATTAATCTTAGAAGCCGATTGTCTGGAATAGCCACCGGGGATCAAGCAATCTTTGTCAAAAAGACACTATTTACAGATATGGGGGGATTTGCTGACATTCCATTGATGGAAGATGTAGAGATATGTCGTCGTTTGAAAGCGAAGGTTCGACCAGTCTGTTTGAATCAAAAAGTGGTTACTTCTGCACGTTATTGGGAGAGAAATGGACCATTTAGAACTATCTTCCGAATGTGGGGTATACGATTTGCATATTGGATAGGGGTATCGCCTGAGTATCTAGTTGAACGTTACTATCGTTAATTTGATGCCTGCGTAGCCACCACCTCGCACTAATGAAAGGATGCATTCAAATTTTTGCTAAAGCTCCGATAGCTGGGAAGGTGAAGAGGCGTATGCAGCCAGAGCTTGACGCTAATCAAAGCGTGGAATTAGCCAAAAAGTTATTGCATCATAGCTGCCATACGGCCAACGAATACGGCGATGCCGAGGTGCAGCTATGGTGCGCGCCAGATACAAGGCATTCGTATTTTCAAGAGTTAGCTGAAAAGTTTTCGCTAACTCTGTTTGCTCAGCAGGGTGAACACCTTGGACAGCGTATGATTAATGCAATGAACCACGCTTTGGAATTAGGGTTACGGCCCATGTTAATCGGAGCGGATTGTCCCTTTATTGACGATCAGTACTTAGATGCCGGATTTACGTCTCTCGATCGGCATGATGTAGTGCTGGGGCCCGCAACCGATGGGGGTTACGTACTGGTTGGTAGCAAAGCGGTGTTTGCGAACGATTGTTTCGAAGGAATTGAATGGGGCACGAAAGATGTATTGCAACAAACTTTACAAAAACTCATTGATGATGGATTGAGTTTCGAATTACTAGGTCCTTTAGCGGATATTGATCGTTATCAAGACCTTGAACTACTCGTTGATCTTTTTGAGTGATTAGTATTAGTGATTCTTCCAAATCTCTGTTTTTGTATTTGATATTAGCGCTTGGTATCAGTGACCAATAAGCTTGTTTTTGTAAACAATCCAGGCATAAAAAAAGCCCGGACAAGCCGGGCCTTTTTTACAAGTCACTACTAGTCTGTTGCGAAACAGTAGAAGTAACCATTGCCCCCAGTGGCTTGTAGATTTTCTTGGCCACAACCACGTGATGGGTGTGCGGAATTCCAAGAAGTAGGATTATCACCGCCGCCTTGGCGATCGTGATGTCCTACAAGAGCGCTGCCATCTTCGCTATTACTCGTCCAGTTCCCGCAGGTTGTGTCACCGTCAGCTGACGAAGCGGTGCCGTCCATCATCGAACCCGTCATAACATCGTGCATATTCGGAGTATCACCGCGGCCGTTAATAACGGCACCTGTTTCAGATACAGAGTTTTCTTTACTCGTCTGAACGTTATCGCTGTGTAGATCATCTACATCACTAGCGATCATTACGCCATTAGCGTTGTACCACGGGCCGCTACCTATACGATCGCGCGCATTTTCGCCGCCGTCACCACTAGTGCTTAAATACGCCGCCCAGGTTCTATTGCCAGCACCAGCTGCAGTTGCTAGTGCTGTACAGTGGGCGTCAGCTCCAGCGATTCCACCTAGATTTGCGCCATCGCCCGAACCGCTGCCAGTCATGAAAAAACTCATTCCAGTGTCTTGAGCCATGGCAGCTGGGCCCGCTAAGAGCGCTGCTAAACCAATGCTTAATAGTGATGTTCTTTTGTTCATTTCTAATACTCCGATTGGTAATTTTTAATTATAAAGATAAAATTAGCTGCCGCATATTATCAGAAAATCTTAAAATTTTTATTTTCCGAAGGCTGAACCAGAACTTAAGTGCCTGATTAAGTTCCTTAACATAAAGCAGGCTTCTGAATCTCCTGCTAGTCAGGGAAACGAGGCAATTTTTGAGCACCTTCTGGTGGTTTGTATTGTGCGACATTCATTTGCATCGCCAACAGAGTGTAGTAAGCATTTATGCCGGTTAAATCTACTATACCTTTGTCGCCAAATCTCTGTTGTGCTAGCTGATAGGTCTCATCGCTTACGCTTTTATTGCGATGTAATTCCGTAGAGAAGTTATAAACTATTTCTTCGTCATCACTCATGTTGGTCGGTCGGCGTCCCTCGGCAATCGCATCAGCCGTATCGGCACTTATTCCCGCCTTCAAAGCAATAGGATGGTGTACAAACCATTCGTAGTCTTGCGTCCATTCTCGTGCGGTTATTAATATCACTAGTTCGCTTAGAGTGTTTCCCAGAGCAGATTTGTAGCGTAAATAATCGCCCATGGAGCGGGCTAGGTTCATTACATCCGGGCTGTGCATTAGTGGTTGAAACGGACCAAAAACGGGTGCATTTCGTGCCTCTAGAAACACCGCCGCGGCAGCTTGTTGCTCTTCGTTATAACTTTCCGGGGGGATTACCGGCAAGCGTTCATCTGCCCATAGATTCGTCGCAACTATGGATCCCATAAATATCGTGGTTAAGAATTTCTTCATCGCAAATTTTAGATTAATTGTTAATTTGTTAAGATGGCAATCATTACAAAACAAATCTGCTGGCGGCGTTCGCTACCAGCATAAGGTTTTTAGAACAGTGCGAACTTTGAATATCTATAGTCATATATCTCGGCTGTTCTAAAAAAGACTAATAATTTGTATCAGGCTCGCCTCCGGGACGGGGCACGCGCTTTTTTGAGCCATCAACGGTTAGTTGGTAGCGAATTCTACGCAAATCATCGTCAAGGAAACTAAGCGATTGTTGGAAAAGTCCTTGTGGCAACCCACCGGCAGGGACGATGGCCTCAATAATGTATAAACGTCCTTGGTGCAGATACATGCCTGCGTAAGTTCGTGAATTATCGGCATTGGTAATCTGTAATTGGTGTCCTTCGACCATATCAATATGGTTCCACGCATCGAAGGTTATCTCACCGCCGCGTTTACGAATGTTATGCGCGGCATAAGACATCGAGGCTCTTTGATCATATAGCCAAAGCGCAGAATTATTTCCTTCGTCGGTTCGATCTGGCAATTCTTGATATATTTTCTGCCCGGCATTGTAATTGACTACCGTGAGGCTATAGGAGGCCTCGTCATTTTCAAGAGTATAAGCCTTGGCTGGGAGTGTAATTCCGTATTCCGATTCATATCCGAATTCGCGGACTTCAGGTATGCCAGGGAAATTAATTGCAAAATGTTCTTCCGCATCGACATACTCAGCCCAATCTTGAGCGGATGCAGTTCCTGTGATGATTAGTAATGACCCTATGATTGCAAGTAAAATTCGCATCATTTAATTCCTCGGTTTATTGTTTAAGCTATTGTAATTTAATAAATATATTCTCAAATCTAGATCTATTCTAGATTCATTTTAGATTGCTAATCCCATTCTTTTTCAACGCCACCCTCGGTAGTGACATAGCCTAACAGACAGCCATTGGCGCCATCACGAAGCTGATGACATCTTACGGAAATGGCGTCACCGGCTTGAATGTCGTCTTTCTCCCACCCTCGACGCGCCAGTGCATTTAGCCCACCGCCTTCCAGTGCCCACAGTTCTGTTTCGCCACTTTCGTTAGCGACTTCAAGATGGATCCAAGCATGCGGGTTGATCCAGATTACTTTATTAACGGTGCCCGTCAAATGTGTATATTCGTGTAATGAGTAATTTCCGTGCGAATGATGTGCCATGCTGGAAATAGGCAAGCTTAGCAGTAGCAGAGCAGCCATCTTGGTAAAGGTTTTAATGTACATAATTACTTCTCTAAATAGTGGTGACGAAAGCTTCGGTGTTGTTAAGTAAAAAATAAGCTGAGTCGGGGCTAAATGGCATTAAATTGGCGGTTCGTATGTGTAAATTACCCAGAAAACTGACCGGTAGCAGAAAGTTCGGGATCACAATTGTAGCGATACATTTTTAATTTAGGCGTAAAGTCCCACTGAAGAGTAGCGCTAAAGGATTCTGCAAAATACTCTGGATCTTCCAAGAATACGTCAATTTCTAATCGTTTACCTTCTTCAACGAGTGAAAATCTTTCGATGGTATGTTTTTGAGCTCCGGATGGCACGCCATCGCTGTATGGCGCACGGTTGTCTGCAAACAATCGTGTATCAACTACCAAGGTATCACCTTCCCAATGACCAATAGAGTGGCCCTGTACGGTTCGTTCTCCATTTTCTGGGTGGTCACGTCCATCCGTATAAACAATTCTTTCGTTATCAAAAAATTCATTTCGAATATTGACGCGATCGTCCAGAATTTCGATATCAGTGAGGTAAACCGCCGTGGCAGTTAGTATGCGTGGTGTTGGTGGAGATATACACTCAGCGATAGGGCTATCGGTAACATAGTTGTAACTGGCTTTCGCTTGAGCACCAGCATCGGTTAATGGTGTTGCGACAAGCTTCTCCATAAATGGCCCAAGAGTCGACGTCCGACCTTTCCAAATCCCGGCAATACTAGAGGCAATGTCAGATCCTTCATAATCACTTTCGTCTTGAATCCACAATTTTCCGTCCGGGGTTTCAGTAGATATCATCATCGCCATCTTGCGATCTGGGTTTCTGTCTGGATGCGCCCTTACAGAGACTGCGTCCCCTGGCTTTAGCATATCGGGTGTCCAGCCGCTACGTGACATGATTGGAGTTGAGCCGGTTTCGATGGCCCATTCAACCGTTTCGCCGTTCTCCTGCTCAACTTCTATATAGGTTGTGACGTGCGGGTTTCTCCAAACGTAACGAACGACGGTCCCTTGGATAGATAAGATATTTTTTTCGTCGTAGCCAGCATCACTATGGTGTGCAAGCGCTGGCGTTAATAAAATTGAAACGATACTCGCAAAAGCGGTAATATTTAAGGGAATATATATCTTTCTCATGTGGATTCAGTTTTATTAGTATCTTGTGGTGAATGGACTATGGAATGAGATGAATTGAAAATCAAGAGCGCTTGGGTCCGCAAAAATCATATTTTGGGTCCCAAGCTCCTACAGTTGCTAATTAGAAGTTGAATTTAGTGTCTTCGTCTCTAAGCACGTAAAGTGTGTAACACGCTGCTAACATAGGCCATGCTGCAAAAAATAGAAGTGCAGGGCCTTCAAACGGATTTAGATACATTGCAAATGGGGTTAGGGTTGATACTGCATGAATAATAAGCACTATTAAGTAGGTAATGTTTTTAAATCTACCGATTAGAAATAATGCAATTAACACTAGTTCAGCAATTGCAATTACCAACATTATCGTTCCACCCATGCCGCCTAGGAAATAAAACTTTTCGAACACACCTGCAGCATGTGCGGGATTTAATATTTTTTCCACGGTCCACATTACTAAAACCAGAGCGACGCTAATACGCAAGTAAAATAGGCAATTTGTTAGTTTGTTATTCATGTTGAGTCTCCATCTATTGAGTTGAGTGGTTGGTGGACCCCCTATACCTGCACACCTTGCCATGTTGCTGCTATTCATGCAATTGCAGCCGTTTATTCGCAATCCATCAATAGACTCACGAGCTAACGAAAAATTAGAAGAGCTTAGGTTACTTAAAATTGTGGGGTTCTAGTGAAACCTTGCTGTAATATTATTGTTGAATGTCCGTTATTTGCTGCGATTTCAACCGGTCGACGCAACAGTTTACTCTCTTATCAAAGAGAAGG
>ERZ887942.2366-NODE-2366-length-11767-cov-13.018101_pt1 | contig 11767 bp, 9 predicted proteins | sample MGYA00521099_ERZ887942 | MGnify/ENA primary metagenome ERZ887942 (study PRJEB32303, sample SAMEA104408605) | aquatic metagenome | biome: Brackish water; feature: Pelagic; material: water | place: Baltic Sea | collected 2014-06-07T06:48:00 | depth 16,251 m ... | reverse complement strand
GATTATGAGTTGTTCGATGCCGAAATTATTGACCAGCAGGCTAAGGCTTGGGCAGAGCTCCCAATTCCGATTTACCGAGCCACCGGGACTCTATCCAGCTGGAGGATTCAAAAAGCTATCGAAAAAGTGCTTGATGCCGGTCACCAGGCCCAGGAGGTTTTGCCAGCGAAGCTTCTCGAACAACAGAAGCTCATGCCGCTTTTGATTGCAATAAAAATGATTCACCGCCCCAAAAAAGACTCGGACTGGGAAAAGGCAACTAAATCTTTGAAGTTTCACGAAGCCATGCTCTTGCAGCTTGGATTGCTGCAACGCAGAAAAAATGCCGAACTAGAAAAGGCCGCCGTCTACAAATCCGGGGTGCTGCTTTCCCAATTTGATGAGGCTCTTCCATTCGAGCTGACCCCTGGGCAGGTTGCCGCAGGAGACCAGATTGCGGCCGATTTAGCTAAAGGCCACCCAATGAACCGAATGCTGCAGGGTGAAGTGGGTTCGGGCAAGACGGTTGTGGCGCTTCGAGCGGTTCTCGCGGTCGCTGAATCTGGTGGTCAGAGTGCCCTATTGGCACCAACCGAGGTCTTGGCATCGCAGCATTACCGTTCAATAGTTCAGGCGCTCGGACCGGCTGTCACCAAGGAGCTTGGAGTCAGGCTACTTACTGGGCAGCAGCCCCTTTCTGTCCGTAAAAAGACTTTGCTTGATATGGCCTCAGGTAATTGCCGCCTTGTGATCGGAACTCACGCGTTACTAAGTGAGAATGTTTCGTTTTTTGACCTCGGTTTGGTGATTGTCGACGAGCAGCATCGATTCGGAGTGGGCCAGCGCGAAGTCCTAAAATCCAAGGCGAAACACTCCCCGCACAGCTTGGTGATGACCGCAACTCCAATTCCTAGGACTCTCGCTGTCACAGTCTTTGGTGATCTTGATGTCTCATCCCTCAGAGAGCTACCAAAGGGCCGCCAGCCAATTGTTACTCACGTCGTGGACATCTCTCGCAAGGACCTTGTCGCCAGAGTATGGGAACGGGTTTCCGAGGAAATCTCGGCGGGCAGGCAGGCGTTTGTTGTTTGTCCAAAAATTGACCCTCAGCATTTAGAAGACACTGGAGAAATGGTTCCGGAACCTGAGAATCTGGAATCCGAGCCAGGCCCGGAGCCTGCGAGCGTGACAAGTGTTTTTGCCTCCCTGGAAAACAACAAGATGCTGGCAGGAATTCGCATTGGCTTACTCCACGGACGCATGAGCTCGAAAGAAAAAGACGAGGTCATGGATCAGTTTGAGTCGGGGCAATTGCAGGTGCTTGTCGCCACCACCGTAATTGAGGTTGGAGTGAATGTTCCAAATGCCTCAACGATGGTGGTGCTCGACGCTGATCACTTCGGGCTTTCCCAACTTCACCAGCTTCGTGGTCGGGTTGGTAGGGGAGAGCATGCCGGGCTTTGTCTCTTGGTTTCGGGGGCAGAGCCTGAAACCTTGGCGTTTCAGCGCTTAGATGCTCTCAGTCGAATCAGCGACGGTTTTGAGCTTTCGGAGATCGACCTTGATCTTCGAGGCGAGGGCGATGTTTTGGGCGACACTCAGTCGGGAGGTCGCTCGTCGTTGCAACTTCTTAGAGTTGTCAGGGATGCCAAGCTGATTCAAGAGGTGAGGCCTCTGGCCGTAGATGTTGAAAAGGCCGACATGTCTGAAGAATTGAAGTTGGTTTTGCAAATACAGGATGCGGGGCAGCTGGCACGCGGCTAACCTAGTGACGTGAGTTCTGTAGCGATTTATCCGGGGTCCTTTGACCCGATAACTAAGGGGCACCTGTCGGTTCTCTCGCGCTCCGCAACGGTCTTCGACCAGGTTTACCTGCTAGTAGTGCATAACAGCTCCAAAACAGCTGCTATGGACCTTGAGACGCGCGTGGCGATGGCCGAACGGGTGATAGCCGAAGCTGGCCTCGCAGACAAGTGCTCAGTTCAGTCTCTGCACAGCGGTCTTCTTGTGAAAAAAGCCGAAGAACTTGGTGCGAATGCCATCGTAAAGGGCTTCCGCAACTCCGCAGACATCGACTACGAACTTCCGATGGCCAAGGTTAATCACGACCTAGCTGGAATTGAGACGGTGTTCATCGCCTCCGATGGAAACTACGGACACGTTTCCTCAAGTTTGGTCAAGGAGGTCTTTGCCCTCGGCGGAGACATATCCAAATACGTCACTCCATCGGTTCTCAAAAAGATGCAAGAAGGAAAAGAATGACCCTGCTGGTTGCAGTCCACGATCTAATGAAACGACCCGGTCAAATGCGGGAGATTCAGATTGATCACGCGCCGGAAATGGGAATCGGAACCTCGGTTGTTGAGGTTCCTGCCAAGTCAACCGTAAAGATTTCTCTTAGGCTGGAGTCAGTACACGAAGGTGTTTTGGCCACCGGCGAAGTATTTGCGGCTGCCGAGGCGCAGTGCTCCAGATGCCTAGATCCAATCAACCTTGATGTTGAGGTGGATTTTCAGGAGCTTTTCGCCTATTCTTCTAGCTCGGATGAAGATCTAGTAGTTCTTAGCGAGCACATCGATTTAGAACAGGTCCTCATTGATTCGATAGTCTTGAATCTTCCTTTCCAGCCTGTGTGTTCCAAGACCTGTCTTGGCTTGTGCCCAGAATGTGGAATAAGGTTGACCCAAGACTTAGAACACGGCCACGAAAAACCGGTTGATCCGCGTTTCAGTGCGCTACAAGATTTCGCGAATAAGGAAGAGTAAAGATGCCAGTACCAAAACGTCGACAGTCTCGCTCGAACACACGCTCACGTCGCTCTCAGTGGAAGGCTGCGCCAATCACATTGGTAAAGACCATTGAAAACGGCGAGACCGTATACAGCTTGCCTCACCGTGCCAAGGTGGTCACTGACTCCGTCGGCACCGCGCTTTACATGGAATACAAGGGTCGCAAGGTAGCAGACGCATAACCAATGCCCCTTGACGAGCTGTCTCAAGCGCTCGGCATCGAGATTGATCCCGAGCTGCTTACGCTTGCTCTGACGCACTCTTCTCACGCTTACGAAAACGGCTCCAAGGACAATGAACGTCTCGAGTATCTCGGTGACTCTGTGCTTGGTTTTTTAGTCGCAACCTTTGTTTATCAAACTCATTCCGACCTCCAAGAGGGCGAGCTCACAAAGCTTAAAAATGCCGTCGTGTCTGCTAACGCCCTGGCCACAGCCGCTAATCGCATGAACCTTGGTGCCTATATTTTTCTAGGTAAAGGTGAAGAGCAGACCGATGGTCGACAGAAAACTAACATTCTCGCCGACACTTTTGAAGCGGTCCTTGGTGCCGCATATCTTTCAAACGGCCTCGAGGGCGCAAGCAAAATTGTGCAAAAGTTTATTCTGCCGCTTTTGGATGACCCGGACGCGGTCCGAGAAGCCAGCGACCCAAAGACGTCGTTGATTGAAAAACTTCAGCGACTATCAAGAGAACCCGCTTCCTACGAAATAACCGCCACTGGACCTGAGCATGAACGGGTATATCGGGCGGAGTGTTTTTCGGCCGGAAAATTATTGGCGGTCGGCGAAGGTAGAACTAAGCGCAATGCTGAGACCGAGGCTGCCATTCAAGCCCTCAGGTTGCTTCAAGAGTCCTAATGCCCGAACTTCCAGAGGTTGAGACTGTTCGCGCTGGGCTTGCCTCCAAAATAATCGGCGCCCGAGTGGTTGATGTTTCAATAAGTGACGCCAGATCCTTAAAGCGTCACGTCTTAGGCCCCAAGCACTTTGTTGATGAGCTTTTAGGGCAGTGCCTTTTGGCAGTTGTTCGAAGGGGCAAGTTTCTTTGGCTGCCGCTGTCAGATTCTCGAGCCCTTGTTGGTCACCTAGGCATGAGCGGCCAAATGCTCTTGCGAGACAAGGGTCACGACTCCGATCCCCAGACCAGGGTGGTTTTATCTGTTGAGTCCCAGTCAGGTCAACAACTAGAGATCAGATTCGTCGATCAAAGAATTTTTGGTTCTTTGGCAATTGAGGATTTGGTTCCAACTTCGGATGGCGCACCAGGAGGCTTTAGCCCGGAGATTCCTGTGGGCAGCAGCATTCCTGCTGTGGTTGCGCACATCGCTAGAGACTTGCTCGATCAACATTTCAACAGCGATAGCGTCGTAAATAAAATGCAGGCTCGATCTTCTGGCATCAAGCGCGTGCTACTTGACCAGAATTTGCTGAGCGGCATAGGCAATATCTACGCCGATGAATCACTCTGGCTCGCGCAGCTTCACTATGACCAACCAACTAACAGCATCGCTCCTGAGAAGTTGACGAAGCTGATATCAATCGCAACCGGAGTCCTCGAGCGCGCGGTTATCCAAGGTGGGACTTCTTTTGATGAGCAGTACAAAAACGTAAACGGCGACAGCGGTTATTTTGCCCAGTCGCTAAATGCCTACGGGCAGGCTGGAAAGCCATGTCCAAGATGCGGGGAAGAAATTAAGCGAGTCGCTTGGGCAAACAGGGGAAGTCATTTCTGCCCAAACTGTCAGCGGCTAGCTAGCTAGGTCTTGAATCCCCTCGCCACTGCTTGGAGGAAATCCTTGGCCACATCGCCACCGCAAAGGCCAGCACCGCGGCACCGTAGGACCAAATAAATCCGGCTTGATTAGCCGGAATCATTTTGTCTTGCCAAAAGCTTTGGCTAAATAAAAAAAGCAGCCCGAGGACAACAAACGCAAAAACGAGATTTGGACTTTTGAAGCCTGAGGCAGTTCTTATTTGGAGGGCGACCAGCAGCACCAGGCCGAGGCTTAGGACTGACCCAATTGGGAACTGGTCGAACAGGAAGCTTTGATGCAGGATCGTTCCGAAAACCGCAACGGTTGCGGCCTTCAAGACCGCAGAAATATTTTTGCCAAGGACTCTTTTTTTGCTTTCCACATCTTGAGCCTAGAACCTAAGAGCACACCGCAGCCTGTCCCACACCAGCCTTTGAGATGCATGCCAAGTCAAACGGTAAGAAAATCGCTAAACTTCTGGCTCGGATAGGCTTTATCTAGAAGCGAAAGGGGTGTTTGAGCTTGCATCTAAAAAGCATCACCCTGAAAGGCTTTAAATCCTTCGCCCAGGCGACCACGATTGAGTTGGAACCTGGAATCACTTGCGTGGTCGGACCGAATGGATCCGGTAAGTCCAACATCGTCGACGCTCTAGCTTGGGTGATGGGTGAACAGGGTGCAAAAACCCTTCGCGGCGGCAAGATGGAAGATGTAATTTTCGCTGGAACCTCTACCAAGGCACCGCTTGGCCGGGCGGAAGTTTCACTCACCATCGACAACTCGGACGGCGCTCTGCCGATTGAGTATGCCGAGGTCACGATTTCAAGGGTCTTGTTTCGAAACGGGGCCTCCGAATATTCGATCAACCAACAACCTTGTCGTCTGTTAGATGTTCAAGAGCTTCTGAGCGACACTGGTCTTGGCCGAGAGATGCACGTGATCGTCGGCCAGGGGCAGCTTGACACCGTGCTTCGAGCCACGCCACTTGAGCGTCGCGCTTTTATAGAGGAAGCTGCAGGAATCCTAAAGTTTCGTCGCCGCAAGGAAAAGACAGAGCGCAAACTGGAAGCTATGCAGTCGAACCTCACCAGATTGCATGACCTGATCGCGGAAATTAGGCGGAATCTAAAACCGCTTGGACGACAAGCGGAGGTTGCGAGAAGCGCCCAGGAAATAGGTGCCGTGGCAAGGCATGCCAAGGCCCAGCTTCTTAGCGTTCAGGTACGCAACTCCAAAGAAAAGCTAGAAGTCGCCTCTAAGTCCGAGAACGAACGCAAAGCCGAATCCTCTTTTGCTCAACAACAGCTAGCAAGCGCTAGAACCGCCATTGCGCAAATTGAATCCGAACTAAGTTCGGATGAATTAGATCAAGCTAGGTCGAAGCTGTTTCGATTCGAAGCCATCGAGCAAAAACTCAGAAACTTAAAAAATCTTGCGGATCAACGCGTAAGCCTCCTGGCGGATAAGCAGTCCGAATCTTCCGTTTTTGAAATCGAGGCATTAGAAACAGAACTCTCATCGGCGACGGATTCGCTCAGAGCCATCGAACTTGAGATAGAGGCCAGCGCTAAAAAGCTTGCTGGATTCGAGCAGGCCAGGCAACTGGCTGCAGAAGCCATGAACTTATTTGATGCGGACGCTATCCGTCAACGTAGCGAGCGAGAATCTCGGGCCCGCGAGAGAAATCAGGCGACCGGGGATGTTTCCCTGCAGGAAGCAAGAATCGAATCTATAGCCCAAGCCCGCCTCAAGCTGCAGGACAGCATCTCCCAGGCCGAGTCTCGCGTGACGGAGTTGACTAAGCAGCAGTCCACTATGAAAACGGAGGGCCTATCGACCTCAGACGATGCGCTTCGAAAGGGTTATGAATTGGCTCAGCTTGCCGAATCAGAAGCTCGGAAGCTAGTCGACGAGTCTCGCCAGCAGTTGCATTCTGCCGAGCGAGAGCGCGATGCTCTGGCCGCAAGGCATGCCGCACTGGGCCTAACCCTCGATCAATCAGACGGCGGCGGAGAAGCATTAAGGGCGAAACTGCAGGGCCTCAAAGGCCTACTAGCCAAGAGCGTGAGCATTGAAAAGGGCTTTGAGAAGGCCATTGCCGTTGCACTGGGTGCGCTTTCGGACGCGATAGTCGTCGACACTAAGGCTCAGGCAATCGAAGCTATTCGGTTTCTTAAGGCTCAAGATCTCGGGCGCGCGGAGTTTCTTATAACAAGCTCCGAAGTTGAAACTGGAAAGCTTGCCCAAAGGGCAGGACTCGTAAACGCCAGCACGCTGGTGAGCGCACCAAAGTCAGTTCTGTCTCTCCTGGAACATTTCTATGTGGCAACAAACCTCGACGATGCGGAAAGGGCCCTAGAAATAGATCCCGAAATAACCGTCATCACCAAGGACGGAGACATGGTTTCTGAACATTCGGTTCGAGGCGGCGGAACAAAGGTTGCATCCAAGCTAGAACTGAGTGCCGAAAGAGATTTTGCAGCCAAAGGCCTATCTAAATTTGAGTCTGAAATACAAAATCTTGCGAACAAACTCAGCGATGCCGAGGCAGGTTCGGTGATTGCAACTGCAGCCGTGAAGACAAGCCTGTCTGAGTTGCAAGAACACGATGCGCTTTTGGCAGCAAGTGCGGAGCGCGCTGGAAGGCTCATAGCCCAACTAGATTCCGGTCGCGCTGAAATCGCAAGGTTCGAGGCCGAAATTGAACTTCAAGACAAGTTGGCGCTCACCGCCAATCAGGAACTTGAAGGCTTGACTAAAAAAGTTGCAGATCTCCCTGAGCAGTCTTCAGTCGAAGTGTCCATAGAGGCACGCTTAGAGCTTTCGAAGAATCTAGACTCCGCTAGACAGCAAGAGCTTGAAGCCAGGATTCAGGCCGGAACTCTTGCAGAGCGAAGCAGCGCAGCCTCCAAGCAGCTGGCGGTTTTGAAGGGTCGATTAGCTGAGGCCGTTTCTGCCAAGCTTGCTGCCAATGATGCGAGCCTGGCACGAGAGAGCCAGCTTGCAAGCGCTAAAGACGTTCTTTCGAAACTGCCTCAAGTTATGACGCTTACCCAAGCGCTGTCTTCTAAGCTGCGCGTTGAACTTTTGGACCTGGAAGCCAAACGGTCGCAACGAAGCGAGCGTCTAGTTCAGCTGAGGTCTCAAGGGATTGAATTGGAGGCTCGATTTACCAGCTTGAACTCCTCTGTTCACGAAGTCGAGATGCAAAATTACGAGCTTCGCCTAACCTTGCAAAACCTAAAGGAGCGCGTCGAGTCTGAGTTATCGATGAGCATCGAGGAGTTGCTGGAGGAAAATGCCGATGTTGATCAGCCGGTCGAAGAATTGCAGAAGTTGCTTAGACAGGCTGAAGCCAAGTTGGCACAACTGGGCGCCTTCAACCCACTTGCACTTGAAGAATTTTCAGCACTTGAAGAGCGGCACAAGTATCTGAGTGATCAGCTAGCTGACCTAACTGCCGCTAGGGCTGACTTGACCGGAATCATCGGCGACCTTGACGGCAAGATGCAGCATATTTTTGCCAGTGCGTTCGAGGACACTAAAAAGGAATTCGAAAAAGTGTTCCCGCTTCTATTCCCAGGAGGGACTGGTTCATTAAGTCTGACCGACCCCGATAATTTGCTCGCGACCGGACTCGAGGTATCGGTCAAGCCTGCTGGCAAGAGAATTGAGCGAATGTCGCTTCTTTCCGGTGGAGAGCGATCCTTAGCTGCAGTTGCGCTGCTTATTTCAATTTTCAAGGCACGGCCAAGTCCGTTTTATGTTCTGGACGAGGTTGAAGCGGCGCTAGACGATTCAAACTTGGGTCGTTTATTGAACGTGATCAAGTCACTTCGAGACAGCTCGCAGCTGATTGTTGTTACTCACCAGAAGCGCACCATGGAAATCGCCGACGCTCTCTACGGCGTCTCGATGCGTCAAGACGGCATCACACAGGTTGTTGGCCAGAGAGTCGAGTTGGCAAGCTGATGTTCAAATTCCTAAAGCGGCTTCGCGGCAAAGATGTGGATGCCTCAGCGCCAGAGCAAGAAAATCAGCCGGCGGCAATCATTGAAGTATTGCCCGAGCTTGATGTGCCTGCTAAGGACGTTGCTCCGGTGGAGCAAGAAGCCGAAACTAAAACTCAGACAACCGCGCTCAAGTCGGACACTGTTGCAAATAAGGCAGAGAGTAAAGAGCCAGACCTTGTTTCTGTGGAGCTCCCTAAGCGCTCACTCGGCACCGGAATAAGGTCACTATTCAGCGATTCAATGGATATCGATGAGCTTGAAGACATTTTGATTCTGGCTGATTTTGGAGTTGAGACAGCGGAAGAGATTGCTACCGAACTAAAGCGTGAGGCAAATAGGCAGGGCGCAACCACCGACCCTGAATTGCGATTATTGCTCAAAGACTTGTTGGCAAAAAGGCTTAGCCGAACTGACTCAGCGCTGAACCTAGATGACGGCACGTTGCCATATGTGATTTTGGTAGTGGGTGTGAACGGTGCTGGAAAGACCACAACAATTGGGAAGCTTGCGAGGTGGCTGAAGGATGGAGATTGGGAGGTTGTTCTAGGAGCGGCCGATACCTATCGAGCAGCCGCGGTTGATCAACTGGAAACTTGGGCCAAGAGAGCTGATTCCCCAATCGTCAAGCCGGTCAAAGAAGGAGCTGACCCTGCCTCGGTTGCTTACCAAACGGTAGAAATGGCGATCAGGACTCAGGCTGACATTGCAATCATTGACACCGCAGGCAGGTTGCAAAACAAAAAAGACCTGATGGACGAACTTGGAAAGATCAGAAGAGCAGTCGAGAAACAAACAAAAATCTCAGAGGTGCTGCTAGTAATAGACGCAACGAATGGTCAAAATGCCATGAGCCAGGCTAGGGCTTTTACCGAGGTTGCAGAAGTGACCGGCATTGTTATGACCAAGCTGGATGGAACTGCAAAGGGTGGAATCCTTTATGCATTGCAAAAAGAATTGAATTTGCCAATTAAGCTCGTTGGTGTTGGCGAGCAAATCAATGATTTCGCGTTTTTCTCACCGGAAGAATTCGCCAAGGGCCTAGTCGCTAAGAAATAGGAGTTTCATTGTTCGGCAATCTTTCTGATCGGTTATCAGACACTTTCAAGAACCTGCGAGGCAAGGGCAGGCTCTCGGCAAGTGACATCGATGCCACGCTCAGGGATATCCGCAGGGCGCTGCTGGAGGCTGATGTAGCCCTTGAGGTCGTAAAGGACTTCATAGCTGCCATCCGTGAGCGTGCACTCGGTGATGAGGTTTCTAAGGCCCTGAATCCGGCTCAGCAGGTTGTTCAGATCGTCAATGACGAGCTGACCAAGATTCTCGGAAAAGAAAACAAAAGAATTCAATTTGCCAAGTCCCCTCCAACCGTGATCATGCTGGCCGGGCTCCAGGGTTCCGGAAAAACCACCTTGGCAGGCAAGCTTGCCAAGTGGCTAAAAGAGCAGAATCAAACTCCACTTTTGGTTGCGGCTGATTTACAGCGACCAAACGCGGTCACGCAATTGCAGGTTTTGGGCGAAAAGGTCGGTGTTCCGGTCTTTGCTCCGGAGTCCGGAAACGGCGTAGGAAACCCGATAAAAGTTGCCAAAGACGCCATTGCTCATGCCAAGAAGGCGCAATTTTCAGTTGTCATCGTGGACACGGCTGGACGCCTGGGTGTCGACGAGGAAATGATGCAGCAGGCCATCGGTATCCGCGATGCCGTGACTCCAGACGAGATTTTGTTTGTCGTCGACTCGATGCTGGGTCAGGATGCAGTAAACGTGGCGAAGGCATTCAAGGATGGCGTTGGGGTAACCGGAGTGGTGCTGACAAAACTTGATGGCGATTCAAGGGGTGGTGCGGCGCTTTCGGTTGCAAACATAACCGGAGCACCGATTCTGTTTAGTTCCACGGGAGAAGACCTTGACTCATTTGAGCCGTTTTATCCAGAGCGGATGGCAAGTCGGATCCTTGACATGGGTGACGTGGTCAGTCTCATCGAGCAGGCTCAGAAGACCTTCGATGAGGAAGAGTCAAAAAAGCTTGCCGACAAGATAGCCAATGAGGAATTTACGCTCCAGGATTTCCTTGAGCAAATGCAGCAACTCAGAAAAATGGGCAACATGAAGAGCCTGCTGGGCATGCTTCCGGGTGCAGGGAAGATGAAGCAGCAGCTCGAGGACTTCGACGAATCCGAAATCGCTAGGACCGAAGCAATCATCTATTCAATGACCCCTTTGGAAAGAAATGGCCCCAAGGTGCTAAACGGATCACGGCGAATGCGGATAGCAAAGGGCTCTGGCACATCGGTCACAGAAGTTAATCAACTCGTCAATAGATTCGAGCAGGCAGCCAAGGTCATGAAGACTATGTCAAAGGGTGGAATGCCAAATATTCCTGGCACAAATCCCGTCGCGATGGGTGGAGCTGTTGGCGGAGGTTACATCGGTGGGAAAAAAACCAGCAAGAAAAAACAGGGCTCCAAAAGCGGGAATCCCGCTAAAAGAGCGGCAGAAAATCAAGGTTTGAGCGTCTCGCAACCCCCCGAATCAAAACCCGGCAGTGCTTTTGGTCTCCGAAACTAGCGAAACTTCGTGTTTTCTGGCAGACTTTGACAGTTCGAGCGTCTCGACCCTCTAACGAGACGTAATCGAAAAACCTTAGAGAAACACCAGAGTGTGTCCCCACGCTCACGGTGAAACTCATCCCAGAAACTCACAGGAGAATTGTGGCCGTAAAGATCAGACTTCAGCGCATTGGTAAAAAGCGCAGCCCTCACTACCGCATTGTGGTAGCCGACTCTCGTACTCACCGTAATGGTCGAGTAATCGAAGAGATTGGGCGTTATGTTCCAACTAATCACCCGTCAATCATTGAGATTCAATCGGAACGAGCAAAGTACTGGCTATCAGTTGGCGCTCAGCCAACCGAGCAGGCTGCTGTTCTTCTGAAGCTCAGTGGTGACTTGGCCAATGAAAATGGTGAGTTCAAGAACACCATCAAGCCTCAGGTTGCAAAGACTCCGTTCGTGCCAGACGCAAAGAAGAAGTCAGTTCTTCTTCCTAAGGTCGAGAAGAAGGCACCGGTTGAAGATGCGCCTGCCGCCAAGGAGACAAAAGCTCCTGCTGCAGAGGCACCATCTGAGACTCCGTCAGCCGAAGCTCCAGTAGCTGAAGCACCAGTGGCTGAAGCAGAGACTCCAGCTGAGGCAGTGGCCGAAGAGGCTCCTGCGGCAGAGGCAGTAGAAG
>ERZ887942.2363-NODE-2363-length-11778-cov-5.134948_pt1 | contig 11778 bp, 15 predicted proteins | sample MGYA00521099_ERZ887942 | MGnify/ENA primary metagenome ERZ887942 (study PRJEB32303, sample SAMEA104408605) | aquatic metagenome | biome: Brackish water; feature: Pelagic; material: water | place: Baltic Sea | collected 2014-06-07T06:48:00 | depth 16,251 m ... | reverse complement strand
AGGTGAATGTTATCTACATTCACTACTGAACAATCTGCATTAACAGCAGGTAATAATATTAACACGCAGAAGGCGGTCTACACAGTCCCGGAAGCTGCATCATACCTCACCATCTGTGAACGTAAGCTACGTGAGCTTATCGCAGAAGGCGAAATACGCCATTGCCGGATAGGTCGTCGGGTTCTCCTGAGAATAGAGGACCTATCGGATTACCTTGAATCTCAACTGGTATAAGGAGGTCATCAGTATGAAAACCGAAAAGACTTCCGATGAGTGGGCCGAAGCGTACGGCGAAACCGTTATCTTCAAAGAACTATCTGACAAACAAGACAGGATTTGGCGGCTACAAACGGGTGACCCGGACGTTGTAAGACGCGTTCGCCGCAAGAAAGGCTATAAGCAGGTAGCTTGGCCGGAGTGGGGCTTCATTTGGATCTTCCGAACAACATTTAAAAACCGACGGAACGCCATACGTGCATTGGCCCGAATACTTGATACCGAAACCTTCTGGGAAAAAAAACGGGCTCTGGTAGCTGCTCGGGATGATTCAAAGAACGATGGGGTTGCATCATGATTATTACGTCACCCCTTGGGCGCGTTTACGGCCATTTCTTTGGTACCGTGCCGCCTGAAAATTTCTTTTGGTATCGTTGCCCTCCTAGCCCTATTGAACGCCTTCACGGGCATTTAAACCGGGGCTTATTACCTAGGAAGGAGCCGGTGATATGATCGACTTAGATAGCCCACTCCATAAAGCCATTGAAGCTATAAATATACCCGAAGCGTGGCATCGGTTAGGACTCGAAGGAAGCCCTGGCAAATCATGCAAGGTGCCATGGAGGGACGACAAGAAACCAAGCCTGTCCGTCTATGATAATGACAGACTGTTCAAGGACTTTTCAACCGGAGAAGGCGGAAATGTAGTGAAGTTTATTTCCTTGGCAACGAATCTAAGTCAATCGGATGCAGCCAAAGCACTCATTCAATGGAACGGCGGAACGGCTTTATCTTTTAGCTTACCCGCAAAAAGGGCACGGCCACCAACACCCAAGACTAAGCCGATCAAAGGGTTAAAGTTACCCGCACTGGATATTGGTAAAATTACGGAGCTAACGGATCTGCGAAGATCAAGAGGTATCCCCGCTTTTGTAGCGTTCGAGTTACTTGGGAAACGTGGGATGTTTGGTTTTTGTGAGTGCAAGCCAAAGGGCTTAGCTTCCACTAGGTGTTGGTTAGTTACTGATCCGTCATTGAAAAACGCACAGGCGCGACCTCTATATCCAGACAAAGTGGATTGGCCTTTCAAGGCGTATACGCTACCGGGGTCATATGCGTCTTGGCCAATCGGAGCTTCAACGATAGAGGACTGCGATACGGTCTTATTAACAGAGGGACTACCCGATTTGTTGGCAGTGGCTACCGCTGCATGGAGTGAGTTGGACGGCCAAGGATTCGACCGTATCGGACTCTGTTGTATGGTTGGAGGGAGCCTTAGTATAGCCGAGGAAGCCCTTCCCTTATTTAAGGGAAAGCAGGTCAAAGTCTTCGTTCACAACGATGAAGCCGGTCGACAAGCGTTCGATCGATGGTGGCACCAATTGAAACCCTTTGCTTCCCATCTATCGGGATGGATCAGCGAACGCGAAGGAGAAGACTTCAACGATTGGGCAAGTCGTAAATGGTTAGAATCATATGACGGAATAAGCCTGCCCGAAACGTTACTACCGAAAAACGAAAGGCCCATCGCAGGAACGACAGGCCAATCAGAAAATCTTAACAGCAATATAGAATGACAACACTACTAGAACCATTTAAACAAAGTCAAATCAGGCCCGATGCGGACACACACCAAGAGCCCGTTATATCCAGAAAGGATTTCGATTCAGCAATCATATCATCCACAGAGTTGGCGGGTATGACAATTCAACCAAGGAAATGTTTGATTGGCCACTGGTTTCGAGAAGGAGACCTTGGATTTATCTTCGGCAAACGCGGATTAGGAAAGACCTGGCTGGCTGTTACCGCAGCCCGTCACTTGGCCGAAGGGGAACAACTATGGGAATGGGCAGTGCAAAAATCGAAGGTTCTGTATGTCGATGGTGAAATGCCACTGGAGGCGATAAAGGACCGCGATGAAAGCCTGACTGAGGTTGAGACCGAAGACCTTCTGTTTCTGAATCATGAAACGTTTTTTAAAGCTACGGGCAAACCGCTTTCTTTGTCCGATCCTTTACAGCAAAACTGGCTAGAAGACTATTGTGAAGAGAATGGAATCCGCGTTCTCTTTCTTGATAACCTGTCCTGTCTTTTTTCCGGAATGCGGGAGAATACCGCTGATGACTGGGAGAAGGTTCTACCATGGCTTCTCAGCTTTCGCCGTAAGAAGATTTCAGTTGTTATAGTTGCTCATGCCGGAAGATCCGGAAATCACATGAGAGGCACTTCCCGTAGGGAAGACGCAGCATTCTGGGCAATCGGATTATCCGATTCAATCAAAGGCCGAGAGGAAAAAAAAGACGGTGCACGTTTTTTGACGAGCTTCACTAAGGATCGCAACTCAATCAATGGCGATGAAACCAGACCGCTGGACTGGCACTTTTATAAAGCTGCCGATGGGAAAACGCAGGTAGCCATATATCCCGCTGACAATAAGGAGATCGTTTTTCAATTGATTGATGACGGTCTGGAATCTTGCACCGACATTGCTCAGGACATAGGGTTATCCAAAGGGGCTGTTTCAAAGATCGCAAAGAAGTTGGAACGTGAGGAGAGGATTATGATTGCCGCTGGCGGAAAATACAAAGTCAAAACTGGGAAACCATAGGAAACGAAACCGAGCTAAAATGACCAATAATGTTTCCACGTTTCCAGAATGCCAGTTTCCAAAGTAACCGCCGAAACCCGCATGAATAAGGGAGTCAATATATGGAAACGCTTTCGTTTCCAATAATGTTTCCATTCGTTTCCACGGACACACCCATGGGTATTTCCAAGGAAACACAGACGAACAAACTACAACGAACAAGACCATCTATACTATGCCCAAAAAAAAGAACATACCCCGTGACCAGTTCATAACCGCAGCCGCTGATGCTCTCAATGGAAAGTCTATCAGACAGCTTACCAGGGACTTTTCCATGAGCGAACGTGATGCTAGGTGGTTATCCCGCAATCAGGGTCTATGCGCTGATGAGTTTCGCGATCTAGTGATTAATCGAATGCAAGTTCTTCAGGAAGATTTATTAGATAAGATCCGCGAACGCATTGACGATATACCAGCGGGTCAGCTAGCGGTTACGTACGGTATACTCTCCGACAAGATGAACCGCGCTCAACCAACTATCCATAATCTTAACGTTACTAAGAATGTGGGAGTCATCGTCGATGGTGCCACGTTGGACCGGGAAGCGTTGATTCGGTTGGTAAGCGGTGGGAATAAGAAGGGTTCAGAGAGAGAGAAACAGGACGTGATCGATTGTTAGGGCTTTTGGCGGGGAGCGTGGGCAGGTGGGTAATGGGTCTAAATACAATTGAGGCTACTCCGTTCGCGCGGTTGAAGGATCGATCATCCCAATGAATTGAGCCTGAAATGGATCTGAAATATCAAAGGAAAGCATGGCACCTGTCTCGCTCTGTACTATTATATTTCCCTCACCAACAGGAAATATAATTACACGCCAGCCTTTAGGCATGCTATCGACATGAACAGCGACCAACTCCCCCTTAAAGGTGTAGGCAATTGCCTGAGTATTCCAACTGAACCTCTACTACCTACCTCGTCTCTAAGATCAACGCTGCGCCTATCTACACAATCATCACATATGCGCCTACTAATAGATCATATGTGAAAATATTTGTCTTTAGATTTTCGTCTCAACATGGAAACCTCCATCACATTTTTCTTCATGCTCTCGCACACATTCTCGAATCCCATATTCAAAAGTATAAACTTTACCATTCGGTTTTTCCTTTTCGCAGTTTCTACAGATCTTGGAGATGTCAGGATTTGACGGGTTCATAAATAGGAGCAGATGTTTTTTTAAGGTTTCAAATGGATTATATGTTAAATTCCTTAAATTTGATAGTAATAAGGAAACGGTTTGTAAGGTCTCAACGACCAGTAAAATCACCTCCTCCACAGCTGAGCCGCCGAAGAGCAAATTCCTATCAGTAATCTAAGATGGGATTGATCAGCAAATGTCGTAATTACATTAGGTGGCACCCCGTCGTCCAGAATAGGCGGCGGAAACGAGAAAAGCGACTCTACATACGCCAAAGAAATCAGCGCTACCCTCAGCTGATCTGGCAAGAAGCACAGCCTTGCCCTCAAAAGCGGGTCGAAGCTGCCCGGATGCAAGTCGGCTCAAAGCTTTTTGTGTTTGGTGGCTACATTACGCTCGAAACTGTAAGCCGACGAGTGGATCTCTTCGATCTGGAAACACAGCGTTGGCAACAGATCGGCACCCTTCCCGTCGACGCAGCGGAGACGCATAACGGCACCGTTTACGACGGACACAATCATATCTATCTGATCGGCGGACAACTCGGCCCCAGTTGCTCTCCTGTCTCAGCAAACTGCTTTGTCTTCGACATCCGAACCTACCAGTGGAGCAAACTGCCGCCTCTGCCTGAAGGCCGCTACATGTCGCTGATCCATTTGCATAAGGGGCGTATTCATTACATATCAGGCACCATGCCAGACCGCTGCTCCCCGGCGGATCAACACTGGAGCATCGGCGTCGCCAATGGTCGCAGCACCGAAGCGGAGTGGACCAGTCATGCACCGATTTCATCCCCACGCACACACACTGCCTCTTATTTACATAATGACGAGATGTTCGTATTCGGCGGGCAAACTGGCGACGTGCCTCCCATCGAAGGCAACGCAGAGTATCTCTGTAACTTTAACACCGCCTTTGACGAAGTCTTCAATGAAGTTTATACCTACAACCTCGTCACGGGAGAGTATCAACTCAAGGAGCCCATGCCCGAGAAACTCTCACACTCAGAGCATGCAGTCGTTCGCGTCGGCTCGAAAATCATAATCGCAGGTGGCGTGCTGAATCGCTTTCACTTATCTGACCTCATCCTCAGTTATGACTTAAATTCTGGTCAGTGGTCTGAAATCGGCCGGCTGCCCTACCCGATGAAATCGAAGGTCACCGCTTACTGGAACGGGCGCATCTACATTGTCACGGGGCAACGATCAGAGAGCGAGCTAGACCTCACTCCAGGCGAAGTGCTCGACACTGTCTGGCACGCCCCATTACACGTTGATCTCCCCTCTCTGTAATGAGTCATAAAAATCTCCGTATTGCACTTCTCCCAGACTCAGGTAGCCATTGGATCGCAGGTGTGCTCTATGTCCAGGCCGTTTCACAAGCGCTCTCAACCGTCCCGAAAAGTAAGCGTCCCGAAACACACTTACTCATTCGAGAAAACCTGGATGGGACGCACTACACCACACTGCGCGAATCCGTAACCTCAACCCAGGTTTTCAATTACAGCTCAAAACTCACGCGTTTAGAGCGATTCAAAAAAAAGATACGCCCATTTCTCAAAAAAGGCCCGAGCCTGATTCACATAGAAGACAGCCTGCGCAAGACACAGGCTGATTTATTGTTCCCCTGCGGTCGAAGCCTGGGGGCTAAATTCTGTTTACCATGGATCGGATGGATTCCGGATTTCCAGCATAAGCACTTACCCGAGCTATTCAGCGCAGAAGAGCTGCAAACACGCGACCAAGAGTTCCAGTTACTCATCGACGAAGCCGCACACATCGTAGTCAGTAGTCAGGATGCCTATAATGACCTGTTGCACTACTTCCAGGCTCCCCCAGAGAAGGTGAGCGTTTTCCCCTTCCGCACTCATGCCGATCCAGATTGGTTTACAGGCAGTCCTCTTCAAACGGCAGAGAAATATAAGCTACCTGAAAAATTCCTAATGTTTCCCAGCCAATTTTGGCAGCACAAGAATCACCTCACCTTGCTGCAAGCAATTGCATTAATGAACGAGCATGGAGATGAGAACATCTGCTTAGTGCTCACCGGCAAGGATCAAGACTATCGCAAGCCAGAGCACCCGAAAATCCTGAAACGCTATATAGCTGACCACGGGCTGGAAACAAACATTCGCTACCTCGGCCTACTGCCCCGCCAAGACCAGATCCATCTAATGCGACGAGCCTGTGCCATTGTGCAACCCTCCCACTTTGAGGGCTGGTCGATGCTCGTCGAAGATTGCCGCACACTAGGAAAAACGACCTTCCTCTCTGACATTCCAGTGCACCGTGAACAGGCCTACGAGAGAGCTCACTATTTTGACCCGAAATCTGCCGAGTCACTGGCTCAATTACTAGCAGACCATTGGTCGTCACTCGCAGCGGGCCCGAATTTAAAAGCAGAATTGCAGGCACAAGAAGAGAATCACTCACTCACACAAGATTGCGGCCGACAGCTGATGGATATATTCCGCAAGACATTAGCCAAATAGCTTTGCCTCTGCCTGCAAAACACGTCACCCGATTTCCACAGCGCAGAGCGAATCACTTTAGGGCAATCTATGGAGATCGAACTCATGCCGAACGAGGCATAGCGCCAAGCATCGACTGGATCGTTCACCGTCCAGATGTTTAAATCGATATCCGATTCCAAGATCGCTTTGTATGTCATCGAGACCGCGTATCCGTCTCAAGGTTGGATCACCGCGTTTATCATTGAGATCACCAGCAACAATAATCATAGCATCGGGATCTAGTGTATTCAGATAATGGCGACGCAAAATAGAGGCTTGTGCGATTCGCTGTTGATCCTGCTCGTGCCCGCCGCGTTCCGATGATAAGTGAACGACGTATAAATGTATATCGTTTCCGTCCGCATTCTGAAAGCTCACCCGCATTCCTTTTGAGACTCCTGTCTCACTTTCAGTTTCGGGGTCATCCAACTCCTCCCAATAATGTTCACGTCCCGGTATGCTCGGCAATATGCTGGTAAACGGGATCTTTGATAATACGCCTACATGCTGACCTGTAACAGTGTCTGTCGAGCGGTTAGGGCCTATGAAGTCATACGTTACGCCTTCATCAATTAAAGCCTGCCTGAGCACCTCCAGGTCGTTAGCATTACCTACTTCTGTTAGCGCTAGGACATCCGCGTCCACCTGGGCTAATACTTTAGCTACGGACTCAGAAGCTTCTTCCAGCTTCTGTTCACGAAAAGCGGGCGTCCATGTGGCGGCGTCTGTAGCTGATAGGTTGAAAGATTCACCGAATTTAATGTGAATGCGTTTGGAGTTGAGGAACTCACAATTGAAAGTGGCAATGCGGATGGTTTCGGCAGTAACAACTATCAAGGAAAGCTGTAGGAGGAACCGACACGCCTGATCCAATTGAAATAGACGAGATGGTTAAGAAGCGTGAATCAGGACAGTAAACCTTATTGCCAAAAGTGTTACCTAAATGGCGTCAATGCGGAGCATCGGACCGTCCTTTTTGCCTCCACCGTCGAATGAGACGGCATCTCGCTCACCCGTTCCTTTGATAATCAGAACCAATGCGTTTCCTTCCTGCCAATCCTCTTGGTTAACTACTTCTTGAATTATTGTAGACAAGTCGGGGGTACGTGGCCTTTTCGCGTGAGCCTGCTTCGGATTCCAAGGTTCTGGTGACCATATTACCGCCGTTTTCGTAAGCTCGCGCGAAGATAAATTCTTCGCTTCTTCATTAAACGATTCGCCGTTCGCGGACAATTCTGCGCGAATCGTCAGTTCTGTCGGCTTCTCCTTCGGACGATTTCCTTCCATTGTAAATTGCAAGAAAGCGCTGTTGATCTTCTGTTCTTTAGCAACGCGTATTCCGTCGAAGCGAATACCAATAGCTTTTGCCGATTCAAATCCTGACAGCTGACCCAAATCAAGATCCTCATTTGTCAGATCAACCTCAACATTCGTTCCTTCTTCCGCGTCATCCTGCGAACGATTAACAAAGTAATCCGTCCACGGTACTTGTGTAGTAGTCTCTGATGAGTCCATACTTTCGGCGTCGCTATCCGACTTTTTATTGTCGGTTGAGCAACCAAGCATAGAGGGTATTAGAACCGCAGCGAGTATCGTGATGATGCGTAAAGTTTTCATTCCTTTTATCGGCTGTTTTTAGAAGGTAAGCGTATTAGCTGCAACCAACATAAGTAATGCCGAAATACACAAAAAAGTTACACTTATTAATGGACATCCTTTTCTTGAAACACATACCCACGGTCGGAGATGATTTGGAGGTTTTGTTGGCTTTACCACGTGCACGCCAACCGAAAAATCGTCCTTTTGGAGTGAATGAAACACTATTAGGTATAGTGTTACCTTTTTGGACTGAAAATCCGGAGTAATCAGGCCATAATTACCGTCAAGCTATGCAGAAATGTAACCTTATTGCAGCATAGTGTTACATAGATGATTAACCCCCTACATTCCCTTCACCCTCTTCGCCTGAACACCATCCAACTTCAGAATCAACGGTTCATCAAAGCTAGTCTCGATTCTGAACGTGGCAGCATTACCAAAGGCACGGTGGACCCCATAGCTTAACGCACCATACAATCCCACCTCCTTACCGAGATCCTGGTCAGTGAAAACCAACGGGTGCGGCAGCGTGTTCTCGGAGTTCGGAGTCAGTATCCATTTTTTAGCTCTGTCGTCGTAGATGATGCGAAATTCCATTAACTACTGGTAGTGATCAATTGTTCACTTATTCAAGGAGAATCTTATAAATTTTCAATCCGCAGTAACTCCTTTTGACGGAAAAAATCTGTCCGCTTGGATCAATACTAAGATAAGTGGTATGGAAAAAAGCCGGAAGCCCTCCCCACCCTACTCTATTCCTATCATATTCCTATCACAATGAATACAGGGTAATTCAATTTGCTTGCATCCCTATGCATTGCAAACTCTCATAAACACTTAACTTTCCACTAATCTCGCGGGGTGTGAGCGTTTTCGAATCCCGCTCTCTCCGCCATTTCAAATTCTGCAAAGCTCAGCCAATTGCTGCAGAAGAATACTAGGGTTCACTTATGCGTATTCTCTTCCTCCAGGATCATCTCAGAATAGGAGGAACTGAGAAACAAACCGTGGCTCTGGCCCAGTTCGGACAAAAAAACGGATACCAGACTGGACTCTTGGTATTTCGTCCGGGCGGAGCGTTACCGATGAGAGAAACGCCTGGCTCCTATTTTAAGACTCTTCAGCCATTCAATACTCACATTGATGAGTGGGCACCGGGACTCATTAGGAACATCAAAGACTTTTCGCCAGACGCCATTGTTTTTATGGGAAAGGTAGCTCACCTCTATTTGGAACGCCTAAAGAGCTATTTCCCGAATACAGCGATGATTGCGACCTTCAGAAGCGGAAAAAAGCCCGTTCCTTATTACTTAAGAGCTCTAAGCGCTTCACACGGTATCCTTACCAATAACAAAGCCGAAGAACGAAAGTTATCACAGCTCAACGAATCGAGTGCTGCTAAGATTCAAACGATTCACAACGGATGTCTACTCCCCAAAATAGCGTTAGGAACCCCAAGAACGCTCACTAGCCCTTTGCGGATCATCTATGTTGCTATGTTTCGGCCGCAAAAGAATCAAGCTGAGCTCATTACCATCTTGTCCAAGCTTCCACCATCCATCAACTGGACTTGCACGTTGGTCGGAACCGGCAAGACACTCAACACCTGCAAGCAACTGGTGAAATCGTTAAGACTCGAAAAAAGAATACGATTCCTAGCGACCCCGGACCCCCAGCCGCTATACTACGAGCATCATATCGCAGTATCAACTTCCGATAAAGAGGGGTTACCCAACTCATTGATTGAAGCTCAATGGACAGGCCTTCCTGTAATCGCTTATCTCGTCAACGGAGTTGGGGATTGTTTTGAAGATTCTGTATCCGGTTTCGGTATACCGTTTGGGGATCAACAAGCTTTTTCGGATGCGCTCCAGCTACTCGCATCCAGTCCGGAGCGTCTGAATGAAATGAGCAAGTCCGCAATCTCATTCAGTCGTAAACAATTCAATTTCGAGGACCGATCGCGAGATTTTTTCCTAGCCGTCAAACAAGTTCAGTCTTCCTTCGGGTCGAAAGAAAATCGTTGAGATACACCGCACCGACGATAATACCACCTCCCATAATTAAACGCAGTAGCTGCTGCCCGGTAACGTCTTCGAAAAACATAAGGCTCACAGCAACTGCCAGGGGGATCTTAAGATTATTCATGACGGCCAGGTTTCCAGCATTCGTCAACGTGGCTCCGTAGTTCCACAAGAAGAAGCCGAGCCCAGAAGCAACTACACCCAGTAATAAGATAACCGCAGTCTGTGTTCCCGAAAAAGAGATCGCTGATAGGTCAGATCCGAACGCCATTAGTACCAGAGTAGCAACTACACCTCCCAAATACAACAATGCGAAATGGTCCTGGCTCCTCAATTGCGTATTCGAAAGAAGCAATCTTCGATACAGAACTTGTCCGGCCGCAAAACATAGGTTTGAAGCCTGCAATAGAAAGATTCCAATCAGCGTTCCAGACAAGTCTATCGTGTTGTAGTAGATGACAATCGCTCCAAGTACCGATACCGCAGCACACAAAAGAAACGACACCCTAAATCGCTTCTCCAATAGGTCGTCCAACAGCGTTACCATAAGAGGGGTCGTGACCGTGAATAATGCAATTTTGTGAGCCTCCATATACTGAAACGTGTAAATATAGGCCCCATACATGACTCCAAATTGAATGGCTCCGATTGCAAGGAACTTAATACTTAGCCCTCGATCAACCGTACAAAGCTTTAGAAACGGAAGAAAGACCAGCAAGGCCACAAACAAGCGAACACCACTTACAACAAACGGGTCCAAGCCCGTAAGATAGGTTTTTATAAGCCCAAAAGAAAAAGCCCAAATAACTGAAACAATGATCAGATATCTCATTAATTAGTGGGCGAACATAACTGCCGGGTAAAGTAACCCACAAGGAAATTGGACAGGGCTATTGCTGGACCATACGAAACCTGAAGAACCGAGGAGGCGAAGCCCCAGTCACCAATTCAATCTCGGAATGTATTTGCCCAGCGATCTCGTCATTCGTGAATGATTCAAGCCATGGATATTGTTCCAAATCTTTTGCAGAAAACGGTTCCCAAACGACCATATCATCGGAAAAACTAAATCCGACTCCACGAGCTCCTAGGACCCATTCTCCTCCTATCGAAATACCACTTTGATCGTTGGTAATCGTGGGAACCAAAATCACGCCCTTATCACTTGAGCCTGGATCCAATCCGAAAGCCCACTCAAGCGCCGTCTCGATTCCATCATCGTCAGGATCTTCATAAGGGTTCGGCATTGATATATTCTCCGTTTCTATCCATTTCCGATAAGGATCCATACGTCCCAGTGCTTCGTTACTTCCTCTGAATTTCGGCCACCTGGAAAAGCCTAAAGGACTGTCACCATGAATGGCATACACGTTGCCATCCGTCGATCCGACATAGACGGTACCGTCCGGTCCTATCGCGGGTGAGGAATCTACAAAACCACCCGTAGGAAACGACCAGAGTTTGTTTCCCTGACTATTTACGGCATAAAGACGCTTATCTCCTGAACCAAAATAAAGGGTCCCATCCTCAGCAATAGCAGGGGTCGAATAAACCACATCGTTGGGTTCAACAAAAGGCCAACCCGATTTGACGGCTCCCGTTTGACCATCCAAGGCGTAGACGCTGTCAGAACCGGTACCTA
>ERZ887942.2358-NODE-2358-length-11794-cov-6.427464_pt1 | contig 11794 bp, 7 predicted proteins | sample MGYA00521099_ERZ887942 | MGnify/ENA primary metagenome ERZ887942 (study PRJEB32303, sample SAMEA104408605) | aquatic metagenome | biome: Brackish water; feature: Pelagic; material: water | place: Baltic Sea | collected 2014-06-07T06:48:00 | depth 16,251 m ... | reverse complement strand
AACCTCAACCTCAACCTCAACCTCAACCTCAACCTCAACCTCAACCTCAACCTCTGGCTCTGGCTTAGAATCTTCGACGGCTGGTTTCGGATCCTCAACCTCGGCAACTTCGAGTTTTTCCTCGTCTGCTGATTTTGCTTCAGGTTCTTCAGTCGTTGCCTCTTTTTCTTGAGCGACCACTTTTTTCGAGGGAGCTTTCTTCTTCGGGGCCTTTTTTGAAGTAAATTTCTTTTTCGATTTTGCGGCTTTCTTCGGAGGTGGCGGCGCCTGCTTGCCAAGAACCAATTCGGTTCCTGCAAACTCAATAATGTAGCCTTCCAACGTCAGCCATCGCAAATCGGCGAGAACGTTTTTCTCGTCTTCGGTCAATTTGTGTTGGGCAATCGTTTCCCCTTTTTCGCGTGGCTCCGGATTCGGTGCAACGACGGCAAGCATATCCAACACTTTACACCGCGAATTTTGACCGACGTGGTTCACAACTTTCATGACCCGCTCGGACAATTTCAGATTCTCGCCAATCCCACGCGGACGAGCCATTGAAACGTGAAGCGCTTTTTTGCCTCGTTTGAAAAATTTGAGCCCTGTTTTTTCAAAGCGGCGGCACAACTCTTGAATAAGCGGCAATGGAAATCCACGCCGGAGTTTTTCCGTTTCGGTCTTCAACAAATTCAATAGTGGCGGAGAAAGCAATCGTCCGGCGATATCACCGTTTACGATTCCTTTGTTCACTGGAGAAATCGCATCGTTCGCGAAATTATCACGGAAATGGCGCTCCAACGCTTCTGGTGTCAGGAAAAGTTGCGGCTCTTCTTTTTCAACAGGTGCTGCTTCAGGTTCCGGCTCAGAAGCCGCTTCCGATTCAGCATGGGTTTCAGAATCTGATTCACCTTCACTTTCCGACTCAGCATCCGCTTCGACTTCCGTCTCCGCTTCTTCAGCAACAACCTCTTCCGTTTCGGCTGCTAGTTCTTCTACTTCTTCAACGACCGACTCTTCTGCCGCAAGTTCGGCAGCAGCTGACTCTGTCGGCTCTTCGGCTACAGGAGCCTCCGAATCTGGCGCAGTCTCGACTGCGTTATCTGCGGCCTCAGGTTCACTTGCAGGTTCTGCGTCGGCTTCTGGTTTCGCATCCTTTTCTACGGCTTTGGCTTTTGCTTCAGCTTTTTCAGCCTCCGCTTTCGCAACTTCTGCGGCACGATCCTCTTCAGTTTTCAGTCGAAATTGTTTTCGGGCGCTCGCCTGTGCTTTCCACTTTTCGATCGTCTCCTCGTCCTTCGCCATTTGGATGCGGGACTTGAGCTGGTCGGTCGACATATTCGAGAATTGCGAAGCATGAAGCCGCGCAATTTTGGCCTGATATTCGTGATGGTTCGGCGGCCCGAGAATAATTCCCGTCATGCCGCAGACGGCCACCACGGTGAACGTTCCTTTCGGAGGATCAACCGGCACTTCTTCCCACACATAATATTCCATCACCGCGTCGCCGCGCAGCACATGGGAAATCGCCTCATCAATTGATAGCCAAAGCGACCCATCTACGTTGCATTTGTAAAAAGGCTTGGGCGTTTCGTCACCGCCACCTTCTGTTTTCTTCCGCTGAAAAATCACTTCGTAACGTTCACGAGCCCCCAGAACCATTTTTGCCACATCGACCAACGGGAATGCACGAACGGTGCTTTTGATGTGCTTTGAAAGTGCCGCGACGGCATCTTTCGTAGGTCGGACATACACTTCGACATCACGCAGAATAATCTCACGCGGCTCACGTTGACGATCATCGTTTCTGCCACCGCCGCGTCGGTCATCTCGTCCGCCGCCTCGACGATCACTTCCGCCACCCCGGTTGTCACGATTTCCACCGCCACCTCCGCCACCACGAAAATCTCTTCCGCCGCCTCCACGGCGATCACCACCGCCTCCGCCACCAAATCCTCCGCGTCGGTCTCCACCTCCACCGCCGCCGCGATTGTCCCGTCGATCACTACGATCTTCGAAACGACGTCCACCGCCTTGTTGTGCTTGTTTTTTGGGGGACTCGGGTTTGCCAATTTCCTGAACCCAGTCGGGCATCAGGTCTTTTGCAGAAAAGTCCAAAGAATCGGAGTCGGAATCGCTCATGTACGGAAAAATGACGGGATATAGCAACGGAGCCTATCACAAAAATATATGTCGTGTGGCCTAAATACCACGGGGCGATATTTTTGTGGCTGTTCTGAAGAAAACCAGCGAATTTAAGCTCCCACCCCTTCGGCCTCGGATTCTGCTTCATTGTCGTCGTGAAAGTATTCACGAGGCTTGTAAAAATACGCCACCACCACAAAAATGATCGCAGTGCCAAGCATGAGCCATGTGAAGAACCAGAAATAGGCGGCTCCTTCCAATTTGGTTTGCCCCCCAATGAAATAGTCACGCGAAACCGAGGATTCCGCGCCATCAGCAGAAGCGACATTCAATCCCAGCTCAAGCTTTCGAGTATCCAACCAAGGTCTCTCTGGCTTAATTTTATCAAAGAAGCCTGCCTTGGCTTTCGGCTCAGGAATTTCCACAGAAATGGTCGCGCCTTCATCCCAGCGAGTCATCGCTTCGCCATCAGGCCCTGAACTGTAAACACGACTCTTTCGACTGTTAACGATTGTATAAACCAATTCCTTCCCAGTCGAATCAACCAACCCTTTCAGCAAACCGGATGCCTCTTCCCGCGTTGGAACCCGCCATTCATTCGATTCTACAAATGCTTCGATTTTATCCGCAGCCTGATCGATGACGTCTTTCGATTGAAACGAAAGTGACTCCTGCTCGCCTTCGTTATTGATTTCGACGATATCATCAGCCGTGTTTGCCTTGCCATCAAAACCGGGATTCCTTCCTTCCCCTGACTCCGGAGATACCAAAGCGCCCAACGTATTTGGCACCTGAATAAAGTGATTCACCGACGCGGTGAAAGCATTTCCAACTGAAACGGACACTAAAAATAACGCCATGATCCACGACTTCATGGATTTCGGAGCCTGGGTGTAACTGAATTCTAGACAAACAATTGAGATCATGATCTCGGCCGCCGTCACAAATGCGAACGCCAGAATTTGCCAGGCAATTGATGGTCTTGCACCGCCATCAATCCATTCCTGCGTGACTGCGACAATCGAAAAGCCAATCGTCATGATAAATAGACCGATTGAAATTTTCCGCATCGGAGTCAGCGGAAACACTTTACTGATCGCCGGATAAATCACATACGTGAAAAGCGGAATGAATGTCAAAATCAGCAACGGATTCGCCAACTGAATCTGACTCGGCAACCACGTAATCCCCAGCCAATTTCGATCCATGTCATCCGCTTGCAACACCCACGACGACATAGTTTGATCAAACAGTGCCCAGAAAATTGCCACAAAAATGTAAATGATCGCCAGTTTGCCCATCGCTGCGAGACCTTCTTTACTAAAAACTTCGCGGCCAAACCACCCGGCTCCTTTCGCCGGAATGTGAATAAATTTCCGCCGCCCCAACCAGAAAACAAACGTTGCCAGTGCCATTAACACACCCGGCACACCGAACGCCCAATGCGGGCCATACCAGTGCAGGAGCCACGGCGTCGCCAGCGTCGAAACGAACGCGCCTAGATTGATCGACCAGTAAAACCAGTTAAAAACCCGCGTCATCAAGTGGCGGTTCGACTGCCCGAATTGATCACCGACGTGTGCCGACACACAGGGTTTGATCCCGCCTGCACCCATCGAGATTAGTGCGAGTCCGGCGAACAGCCACATTCCGGCTGAACCAGTTACTCCCATAAAAGCCAAAGCTCCGTGGCCCAAGCAATAGACAATCGACAACCAAACGATCGTCCGGTATTTCCCAAAAAAGATATCTGCAATCAATGCGCCAATAAGCGGCGTGAAATAAACGGCGGTAACAAAGAGATGTGATTTTTCGACCGCCGCTGCTCGCGACATTTCCATACCCGGAATCGCGCCCATCAGGTGCAGGTATTTCACCATGAAAATGATGAGAATCGTCCGCATCCCATAAAAACTGAATCGCTCAGCAGCTTCATTCCCGACGATGTAGGGAATCCCCTTCGGCAAGCCGGTGGTTTCAGTTGGGGTGGAGCGGTATTCGGATTTTGCGGACATGGACATGCAGGTTTTGCCACGATTCAGCCTTCGAATCAACTCAAACCGAACTTTCCCTCCGCCCCCGAATCCTGATTCCTAAATCCTGAACCCTTCTTTTCCCGGTCAAACAGGGTTCGGTCGATGACTCAACAGGGTCAGATCGTAGCGCCCGTCTTCTTTTTGAGATAATTTCACATCACCATCGAATGCTTCTGAGAGAATCTCGGACGTCAGAATCTCCTCTTTCGGCCCCGATGCGAGAACGCGCCCGTCTTTCAAAATCAGCACGTGCGTGATTGCTGGAATGATTTCTTCTACGTGGTGAGTCACCAACATGAGCGATTGAAAACGCGCATCGCTCGCCAGGTTTTGGATAAAGACGAGAAACTGCTCCCGAGCGACGGGATCGAGTCCGGCACACGGTTCGTCGAGCACGAGGAGATCCAGTTGCTCCAGCATCAACGCCCGACCGATCAGCATTCGCTGGCGTTCGCCCTGCGACAAATAGGCCCACGGACGATCCGCTAATTTCCGACTGTTGATCTGATCAATCACCTCCCATGCCGCCGCAACATCATCGGGATTGGTCTTCTGCTGCCAAAAATTGATCATCGCGTAACGCCCGGCCAAAACCACATCAAACGCAGGCTCAGAGCCTTCAATCATGCGACTGATCGTCGAGCTGACAAAACCAATCCGCTTTCGCCATTCATCCCAACGCTGCCCTTTATGCGCCAACGCATTTGCCCGCCCGGTCATCGTGACTTTTCCGCGCGAGGGCGTCAGGTAGCCCATCAGCACAGAAAGCAGCGACGTTTTGCCACACCCGTTCGGCCCCAGAATCACCCAATGTTCACCGGGATTCACCGTCCACGACACATCGAAAAGAATCTGCTTCTCGCGATGAACCGAGAGATCTTCGATTTCTAAAACAGGACCGGTGGCACTTTCTGGCATGGAGCGAGATTAGCTGAGTTTGCAATAATTTCCACTTTGCGAGCGTCTCCGGCTAAAATTTAGTCGAGGGAGTTTCTGTAGGAATCGGACTGCCGCGCGAGTTAAAAGTTCAGCATCAAAAAAACATCGTTCACACCCGTCTGACGGCATCTTCAGGTCGACGGATGCCAATCCCATCCTCACTCAGCAACACCCGGATTCCGTTTTATGTAAAGAGACTCGATTCAATGAATCATCTGCTGGCCAAGCAGCCCGAGCAAAAAGCCGAGAACGGCACCGAGAGCCGGCGCTTTCCGGTTTTTCAATTGGGCCTGGGGAGCAAGGTCCTGAAACGTGAGGTAGAGGATGCCACTTGCTGCGAAAAGCATGATGAAACCGACGACGGACGGATACGGGGAAAGCCATTCGTGACCGATAAACCCGGCGATGGGACCCAGGGGAACCAGGAGGAAGAACATTGCGATGGTCTTCCCGCGGCTTTTTGAACTTCCGCTGTCGATAATCTCACGGTAGGCATTGAAACCTTCAGGCAGGTTCTGCAAGGTGATGAGCAACGCTAGAAGGAGCCCGGCATTCCCGCCGGCGGCAAAGGCCGCGCCGAGCTTCGGGTATGAAATCAGAAAGCATGGCGACGAGCTGGGTCATCGCGCCCTTGGCCCGCGCCAGCAACCGATCGAGTCCATAAAATACAATCCCACCGAGAACGAATGCTGAGATGGTGCCTGCTCCGCTGGGAAGTCGCTCGACCCCATCCGGAACCAACACCAGAGCGACCGCGGAAATCAAGACCCCGCCACCAAACGCAATCACCGTGTGTCGGAATTCTTCTTCGAGCCATTTTGATCTGATGTTTTCAAAACGAGCAAAGATCGCTCCGATCGGTATCGCCAGCCCTGCCATGGTCGTGAGCAGGAGGTTTTTCGATAAGGTATCCATCCCGTATTGGTGAGTTTGTGGACCGGTATTTATACGCCGGTTTGTAAGATTTCGAAGTGCAATTCGCAATTATACTGCGGAACATCGGTAGTGGTGTTTTTCCGAGAGAAAAAGAGGCGCACCCTCCAACGAATTTTTCGAGAATGAGCCAGGTTAGCCTTTTCAGGTTCAATAATTTTCACTTTGCGAATTCATGGTAAACTGACAGTCTAACCAAAATTTCGAGTCCCCTTTTTTATGTCTTTATCCTGTGTCCATTCCGGAGCGCTTCATGGCGTCGATGCCCTGCCAGTTGAGGTGGAGGTGAATGCGCGGGATCGCGGTGATTTAAAAATCACGATGGTCGGATTGCCCGATGCCGCGGTGCGTGAATCGGTCGATCGCGTCATGACGGCAATTCACAACTGCGGCTATTCGATGCCGTATCATCCGATCACGATCAATTTGGCGCCGGCGGATTTGCGAAAAGAAGGCCCGAGTTTTGATCTGCCGATTGCGGTTGGAATTATTTCGCTTGTCGAGAGTAATGGTGACTTCCCCGAGGACGCGCTCGAAAAATGCGCCATCGTTGGTGAACTCGCGCTGGATGGACGGATTCGTCCGGTGAAAGGAATTCTGCCGCTCACGATCGAGGCAAAAAATCAGGGCCGAAAAGCAATTCTCGTCCCCAAAGACAATGCCGTTGAAGCCAGCATCATCGACGGGATTTACGTCTACGGAGTCAGCGATCTGCGCGAAGCTGTGGAGCTATTGCAGGGCGAAAAAAATGTCGCTCCGGAGAATTTAGATCGTGAAGCCTTCTTCAATTCACAGCGGAAATACTCGATCGATTTTTCCGACGTCAAAGGCCAGCTGCACGTGAAGCGAGCCCTCGAAGTGGCCATGGCGGGTTCGCATAATTTGCTGATGTACGGTCCGCCCGGAACTGGAAAATCGATGCTCGCAAAACGGCTGGCAACGATTTTGCCGACCATGGCGGAAACCGAAGCGATTCAAACGACGAAGATTCACAGCGTCGCGGGGATGATCGATTCCAAAAACAGTTTCATCGCGACTCGGCCCTTTCGCGCACCTCACCACACCATTTCAGATGCAGGGTTACTCGGCGGAACCGGCAATCCAACACCGGGCGAAGTCAGTCTCGCCCACAACGGAATCCTCTTTCTCGACGAACTTCCCGAGTTCCGGCGGTCAACGCTCGAAGTGATGCGCCAGCCGCTCGAAGACGGCTACGTCACGATTTCACGAGCCGCTGGAAAGTTCACGTTTCCAAGTCGGTTCATGCTCGTCGCCGCGATGAACCCCTGCCCTTGTGGGTACCTGGGAGATCCCAAAAGGGCATGTAATTGCTCGCCCGTTCACATCGAGCGCTACCGCCAACGGATCAGCGGTCCCTTGCTCGACCGAATCGATTTGCATGTCGAAGTGCCCTCCGTCGATTACAAAGAACTGCGGTCTGAAAGCGGCGGCGAAACCTCCGAAGTCGTGCGGGGCAGAGTCGAAGAGGCCCGCGAAATTCAATTGAATCGCTTTGCGACCGAAGACGAGACACTCACCAACGCTTCCATGCCGAGCCGACTCGTGATGCGGTATTGCAAGCTCGATTATCCGAGCGAATCGATGCTGGAGCGTGCAATGGACAGTCTCAACTTCAGCGCCCGAGCCTATGATCGCATTCTAAAAGTTTCCCGAACGCTGGCCGATTTGGAAGGCTCCTTCGACATCAAAGTCGAACATGTCATGGAAGCTATTCAGTATCGAAATCTCGATCGGAATATATTTTGATCCAAACGCAGTTTACTGAGTGTAGCCGTTTTTCTTCGACCACGGCTTCACCTTCGGCTGACGGTTTTCGGCGTCTCGCTCGGTTTCATTGCCACGATCACCCTGCTGCCTCATCCATGAATCGAGTTCGGTTTGCATGACTTTCTGTTTTGCTGCGAATCCGGCATCACCCGCCAAACTTTTGAAACACCACGGATCTGATTTCAGATTGAAGAGTTCTTCGGCAGGTCTTTTCTGATACGACGAAACCCGCTCGCGAGCGAAATCGGAATCGACGGTTTTCCATGATCTGAAAATTTCATCCTTCGCCGTCACCATGTTTTGGAAAGATTCGTCGGCATGAAGATTTCGAATGAAGAGAAAATTTCCGTCAGTGACAGCACGCGTCGCGTAGGCTTCAGAGCCGTTGTAAATCCCTCGCGTGGTGTGCGTCGCAAAAACAAAATCATGATGCGTCGTTTTTTCCCCACGTAAAACTGCGGCGAATGGCTTCCCGTCAAAATCTTGATCGGCGCCCTTTCCACCAGCCAACTCCAAAAACGTTGGCACCACGTCAACGTAACTGATCAATGCATCCGATTCGGAAGCAGCTGCAATTTTTCCGGGCCACCGCATCACGGCGGCGGCGTGAATTCCGGTGTCGTAGCAGGTCCATTTACAAAACGGCAACTGAGAGCCCTGTTCACTGAGCCACAAAAAAGCGGTGTCATTTTCTTCACCAGTTTCCTGCAAAATTTGCATCACCTCCGCGACCTGCCCATCCATGTAAGTGATCTCAGCATAGTATTTTGAAAGCCCCTCGCGAGTCTCCGGCGTGTCGACGAGATAAGGCGGGACAGTCAATTTTTCCGGTGGATAAACCAATGCGTCCCCCCGATTCCATGGCGTGTGGGGCTGGTTCGAACTCACGACCAAACACCACGGCTGATCCGCATCCCGCTGGATAAATTCTCGCGCTTTATCCAAAGGCAGATCCGCGCCGTCTGGAGTTTTTCCCGAATCGCCATGCGAGCCTCCGAGCATTTCGAAAGGGAATGCCTCCGCCGGCGCTTCGTGACGCTTCCCGACGATCGCCACTCGATACCCGAGTGGTCGCAAATAATGCGGCAGCGATTTCACACCTTCATAAACCTGACTGTGATTGGGATGCGCGCCATTCCGGATCGGATAAATCCCCGTGTAAAGGCTCTGTCGCAGCGGCGAACAGGTTGGAGTCGAGCTGTAAAATTTCGTAAACCGCATTCCCTCCGTCGCCAATTTATCGATCGCGGACGTTTTGACATCGGGGTTTCCGTAGCAACCGAGATCGGTAAACGTCATGTCGTCCGCCAAAAAAATCAGCAGATTTGGGGCAGCGTTTGCCGAAGAAATTGCAGCAAAAAAGAGGAAGTAACAAAGCGTTTTCACGAATCAATAGGGTGTGTTTGGCGAACCAATAGGGTACGTTCGAAATGGCGTTTCGAATCAATAGGGTACGTTCGATGAACCAACCCTGTTGCTTCGTAGCGACTCCAAAATCGTTTCTCCAGTCGGTGATAAAATTCGGAGGTTCCGAAATTCGACTTCGGATTTGAAACTGCCCAAGCCAATCGAACCGGCTACCGGATCGCCTTCGAGCGGTTCGTCGTGGATTATTTCGTCGTTTAAAAAACAGCGAATCTGACCTTTGCTGATCTCAATTTTCACCTGCTGCCAGACGTCGCTTTCGACCTTACCTTTGAACGGCTGGCGGCGCTGTTCGACGTCCGCGCCTTGCACAAGCAAGAGTGAATGTTTGCGATTTCCGAACGAACCGATGCTGAGTCGGACGTAGTTTTCGTGATCTGGCGCCATCACCATGATTCGAAAACCTTCGCTGCCTTTGGTGACTCGGCCTTCGACTTCGAGGGTGTATTCGGTGGCTTCCAGTTTCGGAGAAAAAATCGAAGTCGCGCCCTCGAATGATTGGTGAAGAACGTCGTCAGTCACTGTCCACAATCCTTTTTCAATTTCCCAATTGGGCAGCTCGGTGAAGGTTCGTTTCTTGCGTTTGAAAATTCCCGGCGGGCGAGAATTTCGACCCAAATCAGAACGATGGTGGCCGAGAAGTCGGGTGAGTTCAGCGACGACTTCGGGAAGTTTTTTCGAAAGGTCAGTCGTTTCAGAAAGGTCTGCTTCGAGATCGAACAACTCGCCTCCGAGCAATTTCCAGTTCCCTTTCCGCACGCCTTTGGTTCCGTAAAACCATGTTTCGTGCGGTGACTTCGATCCCTCTTGACCTTCGATTAACGGGACGATACTTTTTCCGTCGATCGGCACTTCGTTGCCCAAACTGGCGCCGGTTAACTCAGCGAACGTCGGCAATAAATCGATCGTTCCCGCAATCTCACCACTCGTTTTCCCAGCAGGGATTTTACCCGGCCACCACATCACACATGGCTCGCGAACGCCGCCTTCCCAAAACTGAAATTTATGGCCCCGCAGTGGAAAAGCAGATCCGCCAACCCCCCGATTGGTGTTTCCTTTTTCTTTCGATTTCTCACTGCCTTTTAAATTCCACGGACCGTTGTCGGAGGTAAAAACGATCATTGTATTCTCGGCTAAATCGAGCGCGCGCAGCTGGTCGATAATTTCACCAACCGCCCAATCGATTTCTTCAATCGCGTCGCCGTAGAGCCCGGCATTGCTGGTTCCGCGAAATTCATTGGAAACGTAGAGCGGCACGTGCGGCATCGTTACTGGCAGGTAAATGAAGAACGGTTCGTCTTTTTTTTCTTTAATAAATCGAAGCGTCTCTGCGGTGTAACGTCGCGTCAGCAACGTTTGATCAACCGGGTATTCGATGACTTTTGTATCGCGCAACAAGGGAGGGTTTTTCCCCTTCAAACCTCCGTTGCGAAATTTCTTGAGGCTTGCGCCATCGCGCCAAATCACGTTTTCAGAAACATCCATGTCAGCATCGACGCCCATGTCATTTGAATAGGGAATGCCGATATATTCATCAAATCCCTGGGCAGTCGGGAGAAACGGTTTGTGATGGCCGAGATGCCATTTTCCAAAACACGCCGTGGCGTATCCCTGTGTTTTCAGAATCTCGGCGATGGTGATTTCTTTCGGATTCAAACCGCGATCAGACCGAGGAAAAAGCACCGGCAAGCCGCCGACACGATCGGGATAGCAGCCCGTGAGCAATGCCGCGCGGGACGGCGTGCAGATCGCTGCGCCGGAATAAAAGCTGGTGAAGCGTATTCCTTCCGCCGCCATTTGATCAATCCGCGGCGTTTTGATGTTTGGCGAACCGAAACAACCGAGATCGTTGTAGCCCTGATCATCCGTGAAAATAAGAATGAAATTAGGCTTCCTCTCGTCTGCCTGAATCGGATTCGAAAAGGCAGAAACGGTGAGAATAAAAAGTAAGGCGCGGCAGAAAAAATTCATCTTCAAACGAAGAATCCAGCAGGTTGAAATTAGTGTTCAGTTTGGTTCACATATCAAAATTAGAAAACGGCATCTTCACGGAAAAAACGCTCGAATACGGTTCTTTTAACGATCCAACTCTGTTGATTCATAGAAAATGCCCCGTAAAATTCGGAATGTCCTCGCCCCGTGATCCTTCAACTCTCCGCAGCGCCCGTTGGTTCGCACCGGATGATCAACGCTCTTTCGGTCACCGCTCGCGCCTGAAGCAAATGGGGTTCGACACCGATGACTTCAAAGAAAAGCCGACGATCGGGATTTTGAACACGTGGTCGGAGGTGAATAACTGCCACACGCACTTTCGGGATCGGGCCGAAGAAGTAAAACGGGGCGTTTGGCAGGCAGGTGGATTTCCTCTCGAAGTACCCGTGATGTCGCTTTCGGAAAGCTTCATGAAGCCAACAAGCATGGTTTATCGAAATCTGCTCGCGTTGGAAACAGAAGAGACGATTCGCTGTTATCCATTCGATGCGGTCGTTTTGATGGGGGGCTGCGACAAGACGGTGCCCGCGCTGATTATGGGCGCAACTTCGGCTAACGTT
>ERZ887942.2357-NODE-2357-length-11794-cov-30.521850_pt1 | contig 11794 bp, 11 predicted proteins | sample MGYA00521099_ERZ887942 | MGnify/ENA primary metagenome ERZ887942 (study PRJEB32303, sample SAMEA104408605) | aquatic metagenome | biome: Brackish water; feature: Pelagic; material: water | place: Baltic Sea | collected 2014-06-07T06:48:00 | depth 16,251 m ... | reverse complement strand
TGTCTTTGCGAAAGATTCATCAAAATCACATCGAAATTACCGAGGGCATATGGTCCCAAGAAAAAGGAGCGGAGCTATTCGGCAAAACAGTTGGGTTGCTTGGTTTTGGAAACATCGGGCAAAAGTTTGCTTCTTTTCTGCAACCCTTTAATTGCAGGATCATTTTTTTTGATGAGAAGGTTTTTAGCGATGAAGAGTTATCAAGCGCGTGCAAAGATCTTGGGTTAAAGCGAGAGCTAATCCAGCAAGATGCACTCGCAGCAGTTTTAAGTCAAGCGGATGTTCTCAGCATTCATCTCCCACTTTTAGAGGAAACAGAAAATATTATTAGCTCAAAGGAACTCAGCCTTTTAAAGTCATCCGTTTCTATTATCAACACTGCTAGAGGCGGCATCGTCAATGAGCCTGCTTTGCATACCTTCCTCTCCAACAACCCCGATGCTTTTGCTGCTTTTGATGTCTTTGCTGAAGAGCCAGCGCTAGAGAATCCACTCTTTGAATTACCTAATTTTTTTGGAACCTCGCATCGCTCCAGTCTGACGCATGAGGGCATCAATGCAATGGGTTTAGCTGCTATAGCTGGATTAGATGATAATAAAATTTTAACTTAAGAGGTTAGTATATGAGCAATCATTCAATTGGAACTTGGCTAAGTCTACCCAATGAGTCAGTGGCAGAAATTTTTGCAAAGGCAGGCTATGAGTGGGTCGTGATTGATTTAGAGCACAGCGCGATTAATATTAATCAAGCAGAGCAGCTTATTAGGGTTATTGACCTTGCTGGCTCCAAACCCTTTGTGCGTCTTTCTGGACATAGTGCCTCACAAATTAAAAGAGTACTTGATGCTGGGGCAAAAGGAATTTTAGCACCCATGGTTGAGTCGCAAGCTCAGATCGAGGGGATTGTAGCTGCCTGCCATTATCCTCCCAGAGGCAATAGGGGCATGGGCCTTGCGCGTGCTCAGGGGTATGGAGAGGCGAATGCTAAAAGTGAATACATCACAACCACTTCCAAGCATATTGAAATTTATGCGCAAATTGAATCAGTGGCTGGCATAGCAAATCTTGATTCTATATTTTCTCAAGAGATTGATGGGTATTTCATTGGCCCATATGATCTTTCAGCATCTTTGGGGAATCCAGGCATCTTTGATTCTGATGACTTTATTGAGGCAGAAGAGCAAATTTTAAAAGCATCTCAGCGACATCAAGTGAAAGCTGGATACCATCTAGTTGAGCCTAATGCCAAGCAAATCCCAATTCTTTTAAACAAAGGTTATGACATGATTGCCTTTAGTGTTGATATTCGCATGTTAGATTTATCTGCAAGACTGCCTTTTGCTAAGTAAATGAAAAAAACGCTTGGTGTTATTCCTGCCAGAATGGCGTCCTCAAGATTTCCAGGGAAACCTTTAAAAGAAATTCTAGGGGTGCCAATGTTAGCCCATTGCTATGAGCGAGCACTGCTATCTCAAGCATGCGATAACTTGGTTATTGCCACTCCAGATGAAGAGATTATGAGTTGGGCCAAGCTTTACAATATTCCATCAATTCTGACAGGTCACCATCACGACAGAGCAACCGAGCGGGCGCAGGAAACAGTAGATATTTTAAGCAAACAGGGAGAAGCATACGATTTTATTTTATTGCTCCAGGGAGACGAGCCACAAATTTTTCCAGAGGATATAAAAAATTTAAGCACTGCATTTTGTGGAGATGATTTTGAGGTTGTCAATTTAGTTTATCCTATCGACGGGGATGACCTAGGCAATCCTAACGTAGTGAAAGCCATTATGACCAATGCATCAAAAATATCTTTTTTTACTCGAGCCCATGTTCCGCACAGCAGCCATCAAGCGATGAGGCAACTGGGGATGATTGGCTTTACAATTGCTGCATTGTCTCAATATACAAAGCTGCAACCGACTCCTTTAGAAGAGCTGGAGTCTATTGATATGATGAGGCTGCTTGAAAATGATTATGAAATTCATGCAGTAACCTCATCATCACCAATCTTAGGTGTTGATAATCCTGAGGACATTGCCAAAGCAGAGCTCATGATGGCTCAAGATTTTTTGTTAGAAACCTATCAAGATAAATATCTCTCATTCATTTGATGAAACAAATACTTATTATTAGCGATGGCATACCAGGGCATTTTAATCAGTCCAACGGCGTTGCCCTTATGATCAGTGAAACATATGAATGCACCATTGCAACGCATGAAATGTCTTGGCGGCTTAATTTCCTGAGGTCCGCCTGCACTGTTATTGCTAAGCTTTTGCTTCGGCTGGAAAATAAAATTATCGCCCGATGCATTCTTTGGATGTATTCACCAATTCACATCCAAGGGTATGATCTGATTATTGCAGCAGGTGGTAACACTATGCCGGTTAGCGCAGCAATTAAATTAGTTCATTCAATACCAGTGATTCAACTGGGCTCTCCAAGAGGACTGCATTCATCGATGTTTAATGCCCTGGTCACCATAGAAAAATACTTTGAGCACCCTTCAAATATTGTTGCTGCCATATCACCTAACTTATATTCCCCAGCGGTCTGCTCTCGGGCAGCTCAGAAAGATAATCGTGCAGAACATATTCTTTTTTTGATTGGGGGTGAGGGCATAGGGTATTCCTACTCATTCAAGGAGTGGGAGAGCATGCTTGTGAAGATTCAGGCTTTACACACTCAAGTTCAACTACCCATATCTATTGTGACCTCAAGACGAACATCGCCAGAGGTTGAAGACTTATTTCAATTACGCCTTAAAAATATTCTTGGAGATTATTCTGCATGGTTCCACCATGGGGATAAAAATTTTAATTTAGCTTCTTTATTAGGTTCAGCAACAAATATTTTTGTAACCGAAGATAGCGCCATGATGATCTCAGAGTCTATTTCTAGCGGAAAACCTGTAACAACTTTATATCCGTCAAGCATTAAATCTCCTCTGCGATATGAGGATCATATTGCTAAATATGCAGATTTAGAGTTGATTAAGAGGTCGCCTATCTATGACTTTGAGCTCAGATCACAGCAAGATTTAAATGCAAAAATTACAGAGCATCGCAATGAGTTGGCAAAGAAATTAATGCAGGCCATTAAATGGTGAAAGGCTTAATGTGGTTTAGATCAGACTTGAGAATTGATGACAACCCAGCTTTATTAGAGGCGACTCACTTTTGCGATGAGGTGATTAGTGTGTACATTTTTTCTCAAAAGCAATGGAATCTGCATCATGAATCTAATGTGAAGCAAGATTTTTTAATACAAAATCTTTTCACTCTAGAAAAGCAATTAAGGAAGTTGCATATACCCTTGATTGTTCTACAGACTGATACCTTTAAAGCCCTCCCCGAGGACTTGCAAACATTTGTTAAGACCCATCAAATTAATTCATGCTATTGGAACAATGAATTTGGGGTTAACGAGAATACAAGAGATGATGCGGCAGAGACGTTGTTGAGTGCAAATAATATTCAAATATCTAGGCATCATGATCAGGTGGTGTATGAGCCTGGTTTCTTAAGAACCGGTCAGGACAAACCCTTCTCAGTCTTCACTCCCTTTAAGAGGCGGTGGATTGAGAATTTTTCTATGAGTTTTTTAGATCTCAATCAAGCGGACAAGCCATTAAAAAAAACTAATCTACCCAGCGATCTTTCAGCCTTGAAGCTAGAAAAGTCTCATCAGGTAAATATGGATTATTGGCCAGCAGGAGAAGCTGATGCCCATGCTCGCCTTCAAGAATTCCTAGGTCAAAAAATTAAAAGCTATAGTGACTCTAGAAATACTCCAATTTTAGATGGCACGAGTCGCATATCACCCTATCTTGCTTTAGGTATTATTTCACCAAGAAGATGTATTGTAGAGGCCCTAAAATTAAATAACTTTGAGTTTGCGTCTGGCAATCCAGGTATTTGCAAGTGGGTGGATGAGTTGGTGTGGAGAGAGTTTTATAGAAATATCATGCATTCTTTTCCAAAAGTAAGTCGCAACCAACCCTTTCAAGATTACACTCGCGATATTCCATGGCGCAACTCTAGCTCTGAGATTGAAGCTTTTAAGACTGGCAATACCGGGTTCCCTATTATTGATGCAGCCATTAAGCAGATGCTCACAGAAGGGTGGATGCATAATCGCCTCAGAATGATTGTCGCCATGTTTTTTACAAAAAATATGCTTCATGATTGGCGGATTGGGGAGCAATTTTTTATGGAGCACTTAATTGATGGAGATTTTGCTTCAAACAATGGGGGGTGGCAATGGAGCGCCTCTACCGGCACAGATGCAGCACCCTATTTCAGAATTTTTAATCCTATCACCCAATCCCAAAATTTTGATCCAACAGGTGCATTCATTAAAAAATTTATCCCCGAGCTAGAAAATACGCCATTAAAAAATATTCATCAACCAACCCATGACTTATTTAGTGATACCACTTATCCAAAACCTATATTGGATTTAAAAGAGTCTCGCCAACGGGCCATTATTGCTTTTAAAGAAACCAGGGATGCCGTTACTATATAAATTATTTATCCTTAAAATAAATGCTAGTTATAGTAAAAGAAGTTCAGTTATAATTAATTTCAATTTTTTTGAGGATTAAAATGATGGACAATCTATTAAAGTTTTATATCAATGGAGCATGGATTGACCCTGTGGGCTTGGAGACTATAGAGGTAATCAACCCTTCCGATGAGTCAGTAATTGGCACGATTGCCGCTGGCACAAAAGAAGATGTGGATGTCGCTGTTGCAGCTGCTAAAAATGCATTCAAGTCTTTTGGTTTTTCTAGCAAAGAAGACAGAGTTGCAATTATTGAAAATATTATAGTTGAATACGAAAAGCGCTCAGAAGAATTAGCGCAAACAATCTCCAGTGAAATGGGAGCTCCTTTGTGGCTTTCTCAGATGGCACAAGTGACCGCTGGACTGTCCCATTTCAAGGATACCTTAGAGGTTTTAAGATCATTCGAATTTGAAGGCACAGAAAATAATTATTTAATTAGAAAAGAGCCAATCGGCGTTGTGGGTATGATCACGCCTTGGAACTGGCCAATGAATCAAATGTGTACCAAAGTTGCCTCTGCCATTGCATCAGGCTGCACCATGGTATTGAAGCCAAGCGAAATAACGCCTTTATGCGGTATTATTTTTGCTGAAATTTTGCACGATGCAAAAGTGCCAGCAGGAGTATTTAACTTGGTGAATGGCATGGGTCCGATCGTTGGGGCTGCTTTATCCGAACATCCAGATATTGATATGATGCACTTCACAGGCTCAACTCGCGCAGGCGTAGCAGTGGCGATTGCATCAGCTCCAACTGTAAAAAGAGTCTCTCAAGAATTAGGTGGCAAGTCAGCCAACATTGTTTTGGATGACGCTGATATAGAAAAAGCTGTTACTGCAGGGGCCAATCATTGCTTTATGAACACAGGCCAATCATGCAATGCGCCCACCAGGATGCTTGTGTCCTCTAAAAATTACGACGCTGCACTGGAAGCAGCAGCTGCTGCAGCCAAGGCAACAGTAGTTGGTCCGCCTGAGATGGAGGGCGTTAGAATTGGCCCTATCTCTAATAAAACCCAATACGAGAAAGTTCAACGAATGATTCAAATTGGCCTTGATGAAGGCGCAACTCTCGTTGCTGGGGGTCCAGGAAAGCCTGATGGTTTAACCGAAGGCTACTTTGTGAAGCCAACAGTTTTCGGCAATGTGACTAATGACATGACCATTGCAAGAGAAGAAATTTTTGGGCCCGTGCTATGTATTCTTAAATATGAAACCGAAGAAGAGGCAATCGATATAGCAAATGATACTCCTTATGGGCTAGCAGGATATGTTCAATCAGGCGATGCAGATCATGCAAAAGCCGTGGCTAGAAAAATTCGCGCCGGTCAAATTAGCATTAACGGAGGGCGCAGGGGTCCCGCAGCGCCGTTTGGTGGCTTTAAAACATCGGGCAATGGAAGAGAACATGGTTTGGCAGGCATGCACGAATGTTTGGAAACTAAAGCAATTATTGGCAGCTAAGAGCTAGTCAAATAGATCGGGCTCTTTTTCGGCGATCATGTCGTACAAAGGCTGAAAGCTTGCCCATGCAGCAAAGTCATTGGCTATGAATTCTCGAGTTTTAATGGCTGTTTCGTGAGGTATGAGCGTGGTCGCTCCAGCCGCATCGGCCATGAGTTGAGATTGACAGCATCTTTCTAGTGAAAAGAAGAACCAAAGGGCCACATCAATTGAGGTGCCTGTGGTTAGGATTCCATGGTTTTGCATAAAAAGGACTGTTTTGTCACCCAATGCAGAAGCTATCTTATCTCCCTCTTCAGTTTCCTCTACGACGCCTGCAAAATGGTTATGAAGGGCTTGTCTTTCATAAAATGCACAAGAGTCCTGAGAAATTGGGTCTAATAATTTTCCAAAAGTAGAAAATGTTTTTCCATACATGGAATGAGAGTGAGCCGCGGCATTAACATCGGGCCTGGCTTGATGTAATCGTGAGTGAATGGCAAAAGCCGCCACATTAACCGGTCTATCTCCCTGCACCACTTCCCCATCATGATTAACCAAAAGTAAATCTGATACTTTGATTTGGCTAAAGTGAATCCCTATTGGGTTCACCCAGAAATGATCTGAAAACTCGGGATCTCTCACCGTGATATGACCTGCGACACCCTCATCGTAACCAAAATAAGCAAACAATCTAAAGCCTGCGGTTAATTTTTCTAGCTGCTGCCTTCGAGTTTCCTCTATAGTTTTGCATTCAACCATCTCAAGGCCTTTGGGTTTTGGAGGGAGCCTACCTTTAGTTGTATCTATTTTTATTGCCATTTTAAAAGTTATAAATCGAGTAAAAAGTGTAAAATAAGTATAGAGGATAAGGAGTTAATTATGAAATACAGAATAGAAAAAGATTCGATGGGTGAGGTGAAGGTGCCTGAGGGAGCCCTGTGGGGTGCTCAGACTCAACGCGCTTTGGAGAATTTTAATATTAGCGGGATTCGATTTGCTTTTCCATTCGGGCGCAGCTTCATCCAAGCCCTTGGAATTATTAAATTCTCAGCAGCCACAGCAAACCAAAAGCTTCAATTGCTTGATGCCAAAAAGGCCTCTGCAATTAAGCTAGCTTCAAAAGAGGTTGCAGCAGGACAGCACGATGATCACTTTCCACTGGATATCTTTCAAACTGGCTCAGGCACTAGCACCAACATGAATGCCAATGAAGTGATTGCTACGATTGCCTCCAAAAAAGCTCGAATTAAAATAAACCCCAATGACCACGTCAACATGAGCCAAAGCAGTAATGATGTTATCCCTACCGCCATTTGTATTTCATCCATGCTGGATACTGAGCGCTCATTATTACCTGCTCTAGAGCACTTAATTAAGACCATAGATAAAAAAGGATCCTCCCTCAAAGGCAAGGTTAAGACAGGCAGAACACATCTCATGGATGCAATGCCAATTGATTTTTCTCAAGAATTATCTGGGTGGTCAGCCCAGCTCAAAGCTGTAAAAAAATCCATTCAAGCTGCCGTCAAAGAGATGTCTTACCTTCCTCAAGGCGGCACAGCGATTGGCACCGGGATCAATGCGCATAAAGATTTTGGTCGCATTTTTGCTGTTGAGGTTAAAAAACTCTCTAAGCTTGATGTAAAAACTTCTTCTAATTACTTTAAATCCTTAAGCTCGCAGGATGCAGCCGCCCAATTATCTTCTAGCGTCAAAAACCTAAGCTTAGTTCTGACTAAAATTTCAAACGATTTGCGCTGGATGAATAGCGGACCGCTCACTGGTCTGGGTGAGATTGAATTAGAGGCTTTGCAACCTGGAAGCAGCATCATGCCAGGCAAAGTTAACCCCGTTGTGCCTGAAGCAGTGGCCATGGCTTGCGCAGATGTTGTGGGCAATGACGTGACCGTTTCCATTGCCTCCCAGTCAGGCAATTTTCAGCTCAACGTCATGCTGCCAGTGATCGCATACAATTTACTTAAAAGTATTACATTGATGGCCAATGTGATGCCCTTGTTAGCAAACAAAGCCATCAAAACATTTAAAGTGAACGAAGCCAATATCTCTGAATCATTAGGCAAGAACCCCATACTAGTTACCGCCTTAAATAGAGAAATCGGCTATGACAAGGCAGCCAAAATAGCAAAAAAAGCTTACAAGGAAAACAGAGCAATTATTGATGTGGCGCATGAAGAAACTGGTATTTCAATTAGCCAGCTGAAAGCACTTCTGGATCCTGCAAAGCTCACCAAGGGCGGTCTGTGAACAATCTGTCTCAACAAAGTTGCTCTGCATGTGAGATAGGGGCTCCGCTTGTTCCCAAGGACCAGATAGATAGCCTGCTCGCGAACCTTGATGGCTGGGCAGTGGAAGATTCAAGCATGGATAGGTTACTCAAGAAATACACCTTTCAGAGTTATGCAGCAGCTATGGAATTTACGAAGTTAATTGCTGATTTGGCAGAGAGCGAGGGTCATCATCCAAAAATTACTCTTGAATGGGGATTGGTATCTTTAGAATGGTGGTCTCATAAAATCAAAGGACTGCACATGAATGATTTTATATGTGCTACTAAATCTGATGAAATTTATAGCTCGCTTTGAAAGATAAAATTGTTTTAATTCTATCAGGAGGCATGGACTCATTTACCTTATTGCATCAGGCGCTCAATCAAAATTATGAAGTCGACTGCCTAACATTCGACTACGGTCAAAGACACATCAAAGAGATTGAATGCGCGCGCTTAGCATGCCATGAGAATCATCTGTCTAATCTACAAATCAAGATTGCGAATGTGGAATCAATCTTTGCAGCATCTGCTCTAACATCTAACAGTATTGACATGCCTCATGGAAGCTACCAAGCAGAAAGCATGCAAAGCACCATAGTTCCCAATAGAAATATGTTGTTTATTTCCCATGCAATCGCTTATGCAATTTCAAAGAACATCAAGCAAGTTTGGTATGGCGCTCATGCTGGCGATCACTTTATTTATCCTGACTGTCGGCCAGAATTTTTATCTGCAATGAATGCAGTGGCGCAAATCTGCCACACTTTTCCAATCAGTGTGGAGGCTCCATTTTTAAACTACAGCAAAGCTGAGATTGTTAAGATTGGGCTAGACCTAGGCATTGATTATTCTAAAACATGGACATGCTATGAAGGACAGGATCTGGCCTGTGGCAAATGCGGCTCTTGCAATGAAAGATTAGAGGCGTTTGCGCTCAACAACACCGCAGATCCATTGACCTATCAAGACTGATGTATTCAATTAAGGAGATCTATAAAACGATTCAGGGCGAGGGCGCCCAAGCGGGCAGAACCGCAATGTTTGTTAGATTCTCAGGCTGTAATTTATGGTCTGGGCGTGAGCAGCATAGATCGTCTGCGATCTGCAAGTTTTGCGATACAGATTTCGTGGGAACAAATGGCATCAATGGCGGGACGTATGCTGCCAAAGATTTAGTATTAAAGCTCACTGAGCTATGGGGCGACCAAGGGAATCGACTCATTGTATTCACTGGTGGCGAACCCATGCTGCAGCTCGATGCAAGATTGATAGAAGAGTGTAAAAAGAGTGGGTTTGATACAGCCATCGAGACCAATGGAACTATTGCGATAGATCTAGACCTTGATTGGATTTGCGTGTCTCCAAAACAGGGCTCAGAGTTGATCGTTCATCAAGGCAATGAATTGAAGGTGGTCTATCCGCAAGAGGGCCAAGATCTCGATCATTTTCTGGATTTGAAGTTTGATCATATGTATCTTCAGCCCATGGATGGGCTTGAGGGCAAAGAAAATACAAGGAAGACCATTCAGTATTGCTTGGAGAACCCTAGGTGGAAACTTAGCATTCAGCAACACAAACTGATTGGCATGGCTTAAAATCTTTTTTTCAATTTCAGCTTAGGCTATAATCTGTTATGGAAAAGATCAAACAAAAAGCATTCACGTTTGATGACGTGTTACTTCTCCCGCGTTTCACTAATTTCTTGCCGTCAGAGGCAAATCTTGAAACTAAAATTTCACGCAACATTGCCCTCAAGATTCCCTTGGTATCGGCTGCTATGGATACAGTCACTGAATCTAGAATGGCCATAGCGCTCGCTGAAAATGGCGGCATTGGGATCATTCATAAAAACAACTCCATTGAAGAGCAAGCGCAGCAAGTCAAGGCGGTTAAAAAATATGAAAGTGGGGTGGTCCGTGACCCTACCACCATTAAATCCACCAAGACCATTGAAGAGCTCATGCAATTAACGAACGAGCTAAGTATCTCAGGCATGCCAGTGGTTGATGATGGTGTCCTCATGGGCATTGTTACGCGCAGGGATTTTAGATACGCAGATAATCTTGCAGACCCAGTCTCTACCATTATGACCCCCAGAGATAAACTCATCACAGTCGAGGAGGGCACGGATCAAGCTGAAGTAAAAAAACTCATGTATAACAACAGGATTGAAAAAATACTTGTGATTGATGGAGCTGGAATGCTTGCCGGACTAGTCACCATGAAAGATATGGAGAAATCTGCAGAGTATCCATTTGCAACTAAAGATTTAAAGGGACAGCTCCGAGTTGGAGCGGCCTTAGGAACAGGCCCTGATACCCTGGATCGAGCAACGGCACTAGCAGCAGCAGGTGTAGATTTATTTGTTGTAGACAGCGCGCATGGCCATTCACAAAATGTTATTGATACCATCAAACTTCTAAAAATAGAATTCCCAGCAATCGATATCATGGCTGGCAATGTTTCAACCCCAGAGGGCGCTATAGCCCTCCGTGATGCCGGAGCCGATGCGATAAAAATTGGCATGGGCCCAGGATCAATCTGTACTACCCGAATTATTGCTGGAATAGGCGTGCCGCAAATTACGGCTATTTTATCTATTAAAGAAAAATTTCAATCTAATGACGTGCCCTTGATTGCAGATGGTGGCATTAGATTCTCAGGCGATGTATCTAAAGCCCTGGCAGCTGGTGCCGATGCTGTAATGCTTGGGGGGATATTTGCGGGAACTGAGGAAGCGCCAGGCGAGGTAGAGTTATATCAAGGACGAAGCTTTAAGACTTATAGAGGCATGGGTTCTTTAGGCGCTATGTCCCAAAGGAACGATCTAAACCGATACTTACAAGATGGCGTAGAAATAGAAAAAATGGTCCCAGAGGGAGTCGAAGGCAGGGTCCCTTATAAGGGCTGGGTTGTCAATGTGATCAATCAGCTAACAGGGGGCATTAGACAATCCATGGGGTATGTTGGCTGCAAGACTATCCCAGACATGCAAAAAGATGCTCAGTTCATTGAGATTACCAATGCCGGAATGTTAGAAAGCCATGTTCACGATGTCATGATTACAAAAGAAGCCCCTAATTACCAAAGAAACTAATTTTTTATCATGACCAATTCTAATGAGCTAGCTCTAGATCATAGCAATATCGACACTATTTTAGTCTTGGATTTTGGCTCTCAATACACGCAACTCATAGCACGAAGAATTAGGGAGCTTGATGTTTTTTCTGTGATTTTACCCTGGGATATTTCCAAGGAGAGAATCATTGAACTGAATCCAAAAGGGATCATTCTTTCTGGCGGCCCAGAATCGGTTACCAACAGCAACACCCCTAGAGTTCCTGAGATTATTTTTAATCTAGACATTCCCATTTTGGGTATCTGCTATGGCATGCAAACTTTAGCTGAGCAATTTGGCGGTCAAGTGACCGCCTCCAAAACAAAAGAGTTCGGACATGCAGCCATTACCATTGAGCAGACCTCAC
>ERZ887942.2354-NODE-2354-length-11799-cov-13.143222_pt1 | contig 11799 bp, 13 predicted proteins | sample MGYA00521099_ERZ887942 | MGnify/ENA primary metagenome ERZ887942 (study PRJEB32303, sample SAMEA104408605) | aquatic metagenome | biome: Brackish water; feature: Pelagic; material: water | place: Baltic Sea | collected 2014-06-07T06:48:00 | depth 16,251 m ... | reverse complement strand
TCGAGACATTAGACAAGTCAAGATCGATAAGCGACTACGACGGTGTAATGCGAGGACTAAACAAATGGCTCGGGGGTCTCTATCGAATCTCGCCCGGTCCAAAGGCGGTTATAAATAAGCTTCATCGCGCCGCAACAGCCAAGAGACCAAGGGCCCACTATCCAGGAAGCTGGGATGTAGTTGCACTAAAGCTTGCCTTTTACCTATTGCCAAGAAAAACCTTGGATGCTCTAGTGCTATGGCTCGCCAAACACTGAATCAGGTCGGATCAAAGGTCGTCATTGGCGCCTTTTTGGTTTCAGGTACTTTCCATCTGATTGCACCGGCCCAGTTCATGCCGCTACTACCGGATTGGACGCCCTACCCTTTGGAGTTGGTGTATTTATCTGGAATAGCTGAACTGCTGGCCGCTATTGGTCTGATTGCGAGATTGCGCTGGGCACCAATTTTCACAGCCCTCGTGCTTCTGGCCGTGTGGCCTGCCAACTGGCGGGTGGCAATCGAGGCCACCAATAATGCAGAAATAGCCACTGCAGTAATTGCCTGGTTGCGGCTACCTCTTCAATTGCCACTTATCTACTGGGCACTGAAGTCACCTGTCAAAAGGGGCTAGCCCTTTAGGACAAAGATTTAGAAGCGGATGGGGGCACCTGGAGCGAGCGACGGGAATCGAACCCGCACCACCAGCTTGGGAAGCTGGAGTTCTACCATTGAACTACGCTCGCGAGTACTTAAATTCTAGCTCTGGGCCTCAGTCAGAAATTACTGGCTAACCGGCCAAGCTTTGTACTTGCGAGAATAGGAACCGACAGGGTTTCTGATCGGCTGAGTTATTGGACTCGAGTTGGTAATTTAGTGCTCACTTGATGCCGGTTTTTTGTTTGAGCTCGATAAGAATACCGCCCTAAACTACAGAACATGAAACTACCTGAGCCAATCATTATCGACCCGCAGTCCGTCCCAAGTTTGAGATGGGGAATCATTGGGCCGGGCCGAATAGCCGAGACGTTTGTAGCTGCTACCCAAAAGCACACTTCTCAGCGGTTTATTGCCGTCGCCTCAAGAACTACTGGCCGAGCACAGGAGTTTGCAAGCAAATTCAACATCCCGAAGACCTTCGCCAACTACCAGGATCTTGTGGCTGATGAAGAAATCGATGCTGTTTATATTTCTAGCCACATGTCCGATCACTTCGAGCACGCAATGCTTGCAATCAATGCTGGAAAAAGCATCCTTGTTGAAAAGCCGATTACCTACCTGCCCGAGGAAGCTGAGCAAATTTTCGCTGCTGCAAGGCAAGCAAAGGTGCTTGCAATGGAGGCCATGTGGACAAGGTATCTGCCCCAGTCCACTATTTTGCGACAGCTTCTAGAATCCGGCGACCTTGGAAAGCCAGAACTACTAACAGCAAGCTTTTGCGCAGACAATCGGGCTGTTGAAAGACTCTGGAAACCAGGTGGCGGTGGAATTGTGTTCGACATGGGCATCTACCCGATTGCAATCGCTCAGGAAATACTTGGGGAGCCAAGCTCCATTGCTGCGACCGGAAAAGTTAGACCGGATGGCATGGATGAGGAAAGCTACAGCCTCTTGAATTACGAATCTGGTGCCAGAGCGTCACTTACCATTTCAGGCATTGCGACCCTCCCGATGCTTGCCAGCTGCTCCTTTGAAAACGCAGTGATTTCTCTGGGCGAACCATTCTTCGTGCCATCAAGCATCAGCCTAAAAACCAAGGACTTTTATCCAGAACAGACCACCTGGGTCGATGAGTCAGGAATTGCCGGCCACGAGGGCCTTAGCTATCAGGCAACCTGGTTCGCTAAGTACTTGTCCGAAGGCAAACTTGAATCCGAAGTCCATACCCATGCTCAAACAGTGGCCAACATCAGAACAGCCTTTGAGATAACCAAGCAGATCGGCGCGAAGCCCTTCTAGCCTTTAATCCCAATAATCATTGGGTCGTGGAAGGTTCCGCCGAACGCTCGCTCGGAAGCTCCGCTGCGATCTAGGTATGGGGTAATTCCGCCTAGGTGGAATGGCCAAGCTGCACCCATGATCATGCCCAAGTCGATGTCCTGCGCCGACTGAACGACGCCCTCATCGAGCATGAGCTTCACCTCTTTGGCAAGACCTAGATTTACTGACTCAAAAATTTCTTCGCTAGAACGACCCTTGCCTAAGCCATTGCCAACGATTTCCATTGCTTTTTTGTCGTAGCCCTTGATGTTTCCCTTTGCATCGCGATCAATTAGCTTGCCGTATTCAGCCAGCTTGTGGAGGTTCGCGCTGGCGTAAAACCTATCGCTACTAAAAGCGTGCATCGAATCAAGCACGTGGGCCCCAACCTTTAGCCCAACTAGTTCTAGGAGGTCGAAAGGGTTCATTGGAAGACCAAGTGGCGCAATTGCTTCTGAGACCTGCTCGAAAGAGGCGCCCTCATCAACAGCCCGCATTGCTTCTCCAAGCAAGTACCCCAGCAGTCTGTTCACGACAAACCCTGCCGAGTCAGAGGTGATTACAGCCGTCTTTCTAAGGTTTTTAGCAACATTCATGGCAGTTGCAACCGCTTGGTCCGAAGACTTAGGTGCTCTTACGACCTCAACCAGCGGCATTACCGCAACCGGATTGAAGAAGTGAAAACCAACTACCCGCTCAGGGTTTGCTAACTTGGAGCCGATTTCAGCAACAGACAGTGAAGAAGTGTTTGTTGCCAAAATGCAATTTTCACTGACGTGTTTTTCTAGCTCTGCAAACACTTCTTGCTTGATCTTGAGTTCCTCAAAGACCGCCTCGATCACCCAGTCGCAATCGCTAAAGGCCGCGTAATCCAAGGAACCGGAAAGGTTGCCTGCATAGCGATTTCGATCATCGGTTGAAAGTCTGCCCTTTTCAACTAGCTTGTCTAGCTCTCCGATTATGTAAGACAGGCCCTTGTCGATCCGCTCCTGGGAAACATCGGTGATTACCACCGGTATTTCAAGTCTCCGCAAAAACAACAGTGCGAACTGCGAAGCCATTAGGCCGGCTCCAAGAACGCCAACCTTTGTTACCGGAACGGCCAAGGCCTTATCCGGAGCGCCCGAGGGCTTCTTCGCGTGCTTTTGAACCAGATTGAAAGCGTAGATCGATGCGTGGAATTGGTCGGAGGCGCTCAGGTCTTCAATGGCCTGGTCTTCCCTAGTAAAAGCATCTTTCTTGGTTCCAGATTTTGCCGCATCAATCAGATCAAGCGCCACGTATGGTGACAGCGGAACAGAACCGAGTTTTTGCCGAACAGTTTTTCTGGCAATTGACACAGCCGGCGACCAAATGGTCGCCTTTTCAACTTTGCCCGGCTCGTTCTTCCGCTTTACCTTCTTGCCCCCGAGAACATCGTCGGCCCAATCCAGTGACTGCTCCAAAAACCTCGGTGAATCGAACATCACATCGGCAATGCCAAGCTCCAGGGCTTCGGCAGGCTTCAGCATCCGGTTTTGCTTTAGAGGATTTTCAATTATTACCTTCAGGGCATTTCTGATTCCGATCAAGTTAGGAAGCAAATATGCGCCCCCCCAACCCGGAATCAACCCCAGAAACACCTCGGGCAGTGCGATAGCTGGAGCAGCTTGGTTCACAGTTCGATAATGCGCGTTTAGGGCAACCTCGAGCCCGCCGCCAAGAGCAAGACCGTTGATGAACACGAAGCTTGGGACTCCTAGGTCAGATAACTTATCCAGCGCCCAGTGACCCATTTCTCCGATTAGACGCCCGGAGTGGCGATCCTTGAGGCCCTGAACCTTGGTCAGGTCAACGCCGGCAGCTAAGTAGTAAGGCTTTCCGGTAACTGCAACTCCGTGAATCTCTTTATTGGCCGCACGCTTTTTTAGTTCATCAAGTTTTCCGGCGAATTCCAGCAATGTGTGCGGTCCGAGTGTGTTGGGACGAGTGTGGTCTTTGCCGTTATCCAGGGTTATGAGAGCAATCACTCGACCCGAACGCAAAGTTACGTCCGAGACATAGGAATGGCTGATTATTTCATCGGTGTCAGCAAGTAGCGGCGCGAAGTCCTGCATTTTCCTAGCCTTTCCAGTTGCTGTTTTCCCAAACCACGCTGCCGCCCATACCCAGGCCGATGCACATGGTGGTGAGGCCGAAGCGAACTTCGGGGTGCTCTTCAAACTGCTTTGCAAGCTGATTCATTAGCCTCACGCCGCTTGAGGCAAGCGGGTGCCCAAAAGCGATTGCCCCGCCAAATTTATTTACCCGGGGGTCGTCGTCCGTAATCCCGAAGTGATCTAAAAATGACAGCACCTGAACGGCAAAGGCCTCGTTGATTTCAAACAAGCCGATGTCTTCAATTTTCAGTCCTGCTTTTTCAAGAGCTTTTTCGGTGGCTGGAATCGGGCCGATGCCCATGATTTCCGGCGCTACGCCAGCAAAGGCAAACGAAACGAGCTTCATTTTTGGCTTCAGCCCGTGCTTAGCCAAAGCCCGCTCACCGGCCAAAAGCGCAACTGTCGCGCCATCGGTTAGTGGAGAGGCATTGCCCGCAGTTACTTTTCCGTGAGCACGGAAAGGAGTTTTAAGGCCTTGCATGCCCTCGATTGTTGACTCAGGTCGCATTAGCTCATCTTGTGAAACCAGGGACCAGCCGGCTTCGCTGCCAGCCGAGACCGGTATCAAATCTGGCTGGATCTTATTGTCCTTATAGGCCTTGGCCGCCTTTTGCTGAGATGAAACCGCGAACGCGTCTGCTCTGTCTTTTGTCAACGCTGGAAAACGGTCGTGGATCTTCTCGGCCGTGCAGCCCATGTTGAGGGCATCCGGGCTCACTAGCTTTTCAGATAAAAACCTGGGGTTTGGGTCGGCATCGAAGCCCATTGGGTGTCGACCCATGTGCTCAACACCACCGGCCAAAACAAGGTCATATGCCCCGATACCAATTGAGCTTCCGGTCGTTGTGACGGCGGTCATCGCTCCGGCACACATCCGATCAATGGCAAAACCGGGAACACTTTCGGGAAGACCGGCCAAGATGCTGGAGGTTCGGCCGATAGTTAGGCCCTGATCGCCCTGCTGAGTGGTGGCTGCAATTGCCACGTCGTCGATTGCTGAGCGATCTAGGTCTGGGTGTCGCTCCAAAAGACCGATCATCGCCTTCACGATTAGGTCATCGGCTCGAGTGTTCCAGTAAACGCCCTTCTCGCCAGCTTTTCCGAATGGTGTTCTGACTCCGTCTACGAAGTAGACATCTTGAGGTTGCATTATTTCCTAACTAATTGCGAGCGTGTTGCTTGTCGTTCCTTCTCGTCCGCGGCCAAGGTAGTGCGGACCAGACCCGGTGTTAGCAAGAATGCGTCAACCAGGCTTTCTGCGTGGGGCCTCAGTCTTGGCAACAGCCTGGTATCGATGTATTCGGTTATTGCTTCGGCTCTTGAGGAAGATAGCCGCCCATTGATCAAGTACCAGGACAGGTTCTCTTCCAAAACGCTGAAGCCATAGAGGTCTCTTAGCCAGGTAAGGATTTGCTTGGAGCCTTCGTCCTCAATTGTCTTGAGTGCCGACGTGAATGCCTCCCAAAGGATTAGTTCGCCGTGGGCTTTTGCCGCAAGAATCAAGTCATTCTGATAGCGGTTAAACAGCTCGGCTTGCTTTTGCGCATTTTTGGGACCCGAGTGCTTCAAGTTGTTTGCAAGCTTCGCAATCATGGTGTGAACTCGGTCAGTTAGAAGTTGGTGCTGGTGCTCTTCTTCCTTGACGTAGCCAACGGAGCGAGCAGTAGAGCCAAAGTCAACCATTTTTTGAGCAAGGCCCCGCAGGCCACCACGATTAATTGTGGCTTCGCCAACCTGACCGGCAACATAGCTTGCAAGGGTTCCAAAATCAGGAGACTTGAAGGCTTTTGCGTAGTCGCCCAGAAGGCGCTTGGCAACAAGCTGCAGCATCACATTATTGTCGCCCTCAAAAGTGACATAGACATCTAGGTCTGCTCGAAGTCCCGTCAACCGGTGTTCGGCCATAAAGCCCTGACCACCACATGCCTCGCGACATTCTTGAACTGTTTCTAGCGCATACCAAGAGCTGAGCGCCTTGGAAGCAGCAGCCACAGTCTCAAGATCCTGTCTTGACTCATCGGTGTCGTTTTGACCGGTAAAGACAGCGTGGAACTGATCAAGAAGTTCCTGGTGAGTAAAGACTTGGGCATAGGTCCTGGCCAACAGCGGCAAGAGCCTGCGCTGGTGACGTCCGTAATCCATGATGGTTTTTTCTTCACCATCTGGTCCTGGAAACTGTTTGCGCTCAAGCGAATATCTGATGGCAATGTCCAAGGCAAGCTTCTGAGCGTTCACGACGCCGCCGGTGAGAGAAACTCTTCCCTGAACCAAGGCGCCAAGTTGAGTAAAGAATCTTCTACCGGAGGATTCAATGACCGAGGTGTAAACACCGTCTTCGCTCACGTCTGCGTAACGGTTTAGAAGGTTTGTCCGTGGAACTCTGACGCTGTCGAAATGCAGTCTTCCATTGTCGATACCGTTTAGACCGCCCTTTAGGCCGTCGTCTTCGCTACCAACTCCGGGCAACAACTTTCCACGCTTGCGAATTGGCACGTAGAAGGCATGAACTCCGTGCTTTTCACCGCCGGTGTAAAGCTGTGCGAAGACAACTGCAGCGTGACCGTGGAGTGCAGCATTGCCTAAGTAGTCCTTGTAGCTGTGGCGATCCGGAGTGTGAATAACAAACTCTTTGGTGTCGGCGTCATAGGTGGCGGTTGTGCCAATCGAAGCCACGTCTGAGCCATGGCCCGTCTCGGTCATCGCGAAGGCGCCGGGAATCTCGGTACTAACTGCACTGCCCAAGAAGGTCTTGTGGTGGTATTCGGTTCCCAGGTACAAAATCGCAGAGCTGAACAATCCGTACTGGACGCCATATTTAATCTGCAGCGAGGGGTCTGCAAACAGAAGCTCTTCGAAGCTAGAAAGGGAAGCCCCGGGGTTCATGGTTCCACCGAACTCTGACTGGAAACCGTGCTGTGTTGCTCCGGCGGCTACCAGGGTTCGAAGCTGCTTCAAAACTGTCTCTCGGTGCTCAGCCATTGGCTGACCCTCTTGCTTGAAAAGCTTGTGCTCTTCTATCACCGAACGGGTGTGGCGACGAACGTCTGCCCACCTGCCTAAGACTCTTTCCCCGATTGCCTCGACGTCTAGTTGAATGTCCTCATTGAAATTCATTTCTCACCTCAACCTCTAGTAAATGACAGAATCGCCTTCTCGCCAAGGGGTGTTTACAAACTTTGTGACTGCGCACAATCCACGTCATTTGAAGAATTGGTTCTTTAGAGCTTTCCTACAAAAACAGCATAGGCTTTTGTTTTATAACAGACAAGAACTAGTTGCCCTCAAACTTGGCAGGCTGCTTGGTCATGAAAGCCTCCATGCCTCTTGCAACGTCTTTTGTCTGCATCAAGGAGGCCAGTCTCTGAAACACCTGCTTTTTTTCTTGCTCCGAATCGATTGCTCTTGCCGAGGCAAGCGTCGCCTGGACAGCCAGCGGCGCCTGATCAGCAACTCGGTTGGCAATTTCCAGAGCGATATCAAATTCTTCGCCGGGTTCGCACACTTGAGTTACTAAGTTCATGGCTAGTGCCTGCTGAGCATCAAAGCTGTCTCCAGTCAGTAAATAACGCATGGCATTTGCATGCCCGGCAACTCTCGGAAACCTGATGGTTCCGCCGCCAAAGGGCATGATGCCCCTGCTAACTTCAAGCTGAGCAAACCTTGAGTCAGTTGCCGCGATTACAACGTCGCTTGCCAGGGCTAATTCCACGCCCAGAGTGAAGCAAGTCCCTCTGGTTGCCATAACCACTGGCTTTGAAACCTGTTTTGTAGTTATGCCCCAGGGGTCTAGTCCGCCCTCCGGAACCATTTGAAGTTTGCCTGCGGCAAGCTTTGGTCCAACATCCTGCAGATCAAGACCAGCGGTGAAGTGGGCGCCGTGGGCGAAGACCAAACCAACTCTTAGATTGGGGTCGCCATCAAGCTGGCCGTAAGCAAGCGACAGCTCGTGGAGCATCTGTTCGTCAGCGGCGTTTAGCTTCTCGGGGCGATTCAGGCCAATAAGTAAAACGTGCCCTTGGGTTTCTAGAGTAATTCTGGTCATCGTCGACATGGCTCAAAGATTAGACGCTGTTAGGCCGGTTGCGCCAATATCTGGTCCAAATGCTGCAAAGGGATTTAGTGTTCACCCAAGCTATGTCACTTTAGTGGCGTGCGTTAGACAAGATAACTAGCGGCGTTTTCTGTTTGGCAAAGTGAGAATAATCGAACCGATAATTAGGCCCAGTAGCGGAAATATCCCAATCGCCCAACTAATGCTGATGCCGAAAATAGCAGCGAACCCTGTCAGCGCATTGAAGACCATTGCTATCCAAGGTTTTAGCTTTTTACGCCTCGATAAAACGGCCAACAGTATGTTGATTACCGCCATGCCAACAAATACAGCAAGGATGGTGGCAACCAGTGCAGCTAGATCTTCCATGGCTAATTATCTCAAGTGATCGCCGCTAACGGTTGCCGGGCTTTTTCGCTTTCCGGCTGGACACCCAAAGCCAAACAACCAAAATTAGCAGTCCCAATAAAGAGGAGCTCAGCCCGAGGCTGGCTAGCCCGAGTGCCCAAAACTCCTCGACTAGAAAGCCCTCATCGTCGACATAATTTGGCGAGAGGTTGTAATAAAGGACCAATAGAACAGACATCGACGTGGTCACACCGAGTGCCCTGAATAAAATCTTCTGCCCTGTGTTCATAATCGGAAGCCTAGCTTTCACTCAGCAAGCGACCAAGCAAGCAACTAATCCAGAACTCGCATAACATTCAAGGATGCTTAGCTATGAAAATTGGAAACAACTAACCCAGTCCAGACGATCAACCAGAGACTTCCTGGACTCGCCCATCGAACCAGGTGTTCTTACCGACATTCTCACCGATGGCCTCACTGCACCTAGCTGGTCGAACACCAGGCCTTTTGTCGTGGCGGTTGCCGAGGGTGAGCAGCGCGATCGAATAAGTCAGCGCCTGGTCGCTAGGTTGCGAGAGTCAACGGAACTTCCAAACCTAGGAGCCAAGCCGGACTTTACACACGAGATTCCCTATCCAAAGGGGCTTGCGGAGCGAAGCCAGGCCGTTGGTAAAGGTATTTACGACACACTCGGCATTGACCGAAAAGACACGGCCTCAAGGTTTAGCTTCTTGGAGCGAAACTATGAGTTTTTCGGCGCACCAACAGCGCTGTTCTTTTTCACCCACCGCGGCCTGGACCAGTTTGGAACGCTCGATCTTGGACTGTTTATGGAAAACGTGATGCTAGCGGCCAACGCTAAAGGTCTGGGGACTTGTGCCCAGGGGTACTTGGGTGGACACCCGGACATTATTCGCTCTGAATTCGAAGTTAGCGATGACTACGCATTGGTTTGCGGAATGTCGATCGGATATCCATCCGATCACCCCATCAATGGCTGGCACGCCGAAAGGCTCCCGATAACTGACTTGCTACTTAGCCCCAAAACCCAGTAACCGCATTTATACGCTCAGTGTGAACATCGGCTAAACGCCGGAATGTTGGTCATGGCTGTCTGTTGCAGTGAATATACGTCCCGAGACTTTCGTTCCGTATTCCATGCAGATCGAAACATTGAGGAAATCATGACAGACAAGAACATAGTAGAAGTAGCAGTCGAAGCAGGAACATTCACCACTCTTGCAGCAGCACTGGGCGCAGCTGACCTAGTAGCAACCCTGCAGAGCGAAGGACCGTTCACAGTCTTCGCACCAACCGACGACGCCTTTGCGGCCCTTCCAGAGGGTCTAGTAGCAGCACTGTTGCTACCAGAAAACGTAGACGCTCTAAAGTCGATCCTGACCTACCACGTAGTATCCGGTCAGGTTCATGCCGCAGACGTCACCACCGGTGACGTTCCAACAGTCGAGGGTTCAACAATGGCAATCGACACAGCCGACGGCGTAGTTATCAACGGCACCGCCAAGGTAACTGCAACCGACATCGCGGCTTCTAACGGTGTTATCCACGTAATCGACGCAGTGCTAGTTCCAGCAGGCGTCGACGCAGCAGCATTGCTTGCGTAATTCGTAACTAAGTCACAACAGAAGAGCCAGGGAGAGATCCCTGGCTCTTCTTTTTAACGCGCACGTCTTTTATGAAAAGGCTAATCCTTGTCTTTTTTAGACTGAACAGACCACAGCCAGGCACCAACACCCGCCGCGCTTAGGGTTATGCCAGCAAGAGCGACAAGATAGGTGTTGTCCGCATAGGAGTCGTAAGCAGAAACGACCCCAAAGAAGAGTGCAGCGTAGGCCAGCAAGATCCACTTATTACTCATGCAAAAAGCCTAGCCGCTTGAGTCAAGTGTGTGAATTCGAGACCTCGTGCCCACCATGGCAAAACCTAAACCTACGCCTCACACATAAATTGACTGTCATGCGCCTGGCTGAAAAGATGAGGTAACTAGAAAAGGAGCGAGAATGAGCTGGTACTGGGTTGGATTTGCGATCGGTATCTACATGACCTGGGGTGGTGCAACTAAGTCCTCCGCAAAGCCCTATTTCTTTCTCCACGCAAGGGCGAGCCTGCTTTGGAAGCAACAAGCCCACACTTTTCTAATGATTTCTGGCATTGCGGTGTCACTAGTGATGCTTTTTCTGGCATTGACTCGGTAAAAAGAAAAACCCTCCCATTTCTGGGAGGGTCTTCTTCCTTGTGGAGACTAGGGGGGTCTATGTCCCCCGCCAAACCAATGGTTTAGGGGCTATGTTTTTGGAAATCAGACTATAAATCAGACTATTACAGGACGTTTTAGATGTCTCTCTCGCGCCAAGCCAAGATCATCGATGGTGCCGAGGCGAAGGCCATCAGGGTGGCAATCAAGAGGAAACTGCCATCGTTTCCCGTTGATTCGAAGAGAGTTAGCTCAGGACCAAAAAACATCAACAGCAGCAAACCTATGACCAAATAACTCATGTAGAAATAGGCATATCTGAATGAGCTGTTTCGGACGAGGACTTGCCTTTCGTCCAGTAGCTCTTCTGGCGCGTCGGCAATACCCCTAACAGCAATACGAAGCAGCGAATAGCTGCCAAAGACAGCTATCACAACAAATATCGCTGTAACCACGTAAATAACCAATTCTGTCTGTGCCGAGAGATTGAGATTAGTCCTAATACTTGGAAAGTAACTTGCCAGTGCAACCAAGGCGAGTCCGAGTAGTTGAATTAGAACTAAGGACCTTCGATTTCGTTGAGATCTAAGCCAAGTGAAGTTTGAATGCTCTTCACTCAAAAGAGCCCTAACTCCCTTTTCTGTAACTCCTTCAAACCAATATATTTTGTTTTTCTTTGACATAGTCACTTTCCTTCACTTCTCGGCGTTAGAGAGAAGAGTTCCGAGACTTCCTGTTTGAGGGCTCGTGAGATCCTTAGGGCTAGCACCAGGGACGGGCTGTATTCGCCTCGTTCTAGATAGCCAATTGTTTGGTAGTGGACACCCACAAGATCCGCAAGTTCCTGCCTGCTCAAACCCATAGATGTGCGGGCTGCCTCGATTTGATTGAAGACAGGATCCTCAGAATTTCTGCTCATGTCTGTAGCATACATACTACATAGCATTAATACAACATAATTTTCGGAAACCGAAATTGCCGCCATGTCTGAGGTTAAAGAAAAAAGATCCGCCATTTCTGACGGATCTTTCTCCATTGTGGAGACTAGGGGGGTCGAACCCCTGACCCCCTGCTTGCAAAGCAGGTGC
>ERZ887942.2350-NODE-2350-length-11812-cov-5.241303_pt1 | contig 11812 bp, 9 predicted proteins | sample MGYA00521099_ERZ887942 | MGnify/ENA primary metagenome ERZ887942 (study PRJEB32303, sample SAMEA104408605) | aquatic metagenome | biome: Brackish water; feature: Pelagic; material: water | place: Baltic Sea | collected 2014-06-07T06:48:00 | depth 16,251 m ... | reverse complement strand
ATTGCCAAGAGCAGCGAGGATGCCACCGGAGAGGATGCGGAGCGCGTCGAAGAAGCCGACGACGAGATCACGGATCTGCGACATTCGATCCTTGTAGAACTCGGCGATGATGGGTGCCTCGAAGATCTGCAGCTTGCTGGTGCGCCGATGGACCTGCTTGAGGAGGCCAAAAGTTCTGGCGATCGTGTGCGAGTTGTCGAGATGGACACGGACGATGCACTCGCAGCGGTCGTTGCTGCATGGCCGGGTGAAGGTTCGGTCGTGCCAGAGCTAGGACCTGGCAGCGCCGCCAATCAGCAGTTTGTGCGGCGCCGCATATTGGTCGCTGCCGACCAGCTTCTGGCCCCTCTTCAGGTAGCCGAGCGCGAGATCGATGTGCGGCGAGGTCTCGAGGACCGCGAGTTCGCTGATGCCAACCGTGCGGCTTTGTCGACGATGCAATCGGCAGTGGGGTTTCCTGACGAGGACACCACCTCCAATGCTCCAGACGCTCTTGTTCAGAGCTGGGTCTCGGTAGTGACCGGTGTGGCAGGCGAGTTAGCTCCTCGGGAGCGCGATGCCCTTCTGTGGCTCGAGTGGGCTGACTGGCTTGGCGCAGGTATCGGGCTGTTGCGGGCAGGCGCTGGGACCCCTGCTGACAGTTCGTCACTGGTGGACCACGTCAATCGTTGTCCCGAGGTTTCATCGACGATCAGCAAGGCTGACCGTGACTACGCGGAGTGGGCGTTCGATGTTGCTCTGGACCTGCTCGAAGATGCGGGAGTCGTGACCGAGGACCATGTCTTGACCGAGGCAGGGCGTCAGTCCCTTTGGGTCGGACTCGCCAAAGCATGGAGCACGAGCGGATAGCCCCGAACCGCCTGTTATTAGTAACGGGCGAAGTTCTGGGTTACCCAGACCTGTCTGCCGTTGGTGAACACACCAATACCGACATGGGTGAAAGGGCCAACCATGTTTGCGTAGTGGCCGGGGCTGTCCTCGAGTGAGTCCTGGGCATCGAAAATGTCGGGAGCACTGGCGATGTTCTCGCCCCACTGACGCCATCCAGCAGGGAGCATCACGTTCAGTTGGTCACCTGGACGGTGGATGAAGAAACCGCCTGCCGCCATCTGTTCCGACCAGTCTCGTGAGATGAGGGAGATGTTCGGGTCCATTGCGACTGGCGCAAGGCCAGCCGTGGCTCGGACGGCATTGATCTCGCCCAACACATAGGCCTCGAGGTCAGCAGCGCTCTGCATCGGCACTGGTGTGGGTTCCGGTGTGGGTTCGATTGTTGCTTCTGGTGTTGGTTGCTCGACGTCGAAGGTCTCGACGGTTGGCGTCGGTTCAGGTTCTGTCGTCGCTGTGGGTGCCGGGATAGCGGTGACGGTTGGTTCAGGAACCGCGGTTGCCAGGGGTTCCTGCGCTGTTGCAGTTGGCGCTTCGACAGGCGCAGCTGGCGCATCGGCTGAGGCGGTCGCGCCTGCGGGTGACACTTCGATGGTGGGGGCCGGTTGTGGCGTGGGTTCCGGGGTTGCCGTGGGGATCGCGGTAGGGGAGGGCAGAGCGGTTGCCGTGGGGGCGGGTGTGGGGGCTGACGTAACAGTGGCGGTCGGCATGGCCAGTGGCGCAGTGGTTGGAACTGTCGTGGGCAACGTTGGGTCGATCTGCTGGGGCAGGTTGAGGATCGACTGAGTCGATAATGATGTGGCCGAATCCTGTGATCCTGATCGGTATGCGTCCGCCAGAAACAGCACGACAATCGTTGCCACGACGGTAGCAACAATCTTCAGTGTGGTTCGGTTCGTTGAGGTGGTATCGGGAGTGTCAGGCATACGTGGTGTGGGACCGCTTATCGATTCCGTCACAGAACGGTAATACTTTCGCGCCCCAAATGGAACGCGCCCTCCAGATTGTGACGAACGGCCAAGTGTCGTTCCTGTTTGTCAGCGCTCAACTCTGGAAGGTCGCTATCAGTCGCGGTACGGTGCTGGAGTGAATGCTGGTACCGATTTTGACAAGCTGCCTGGGGCTGGCGACGACGGCTTCAACCGGCCCAGGGTCACGCCCGTGCCAGCACCGCCTGATGACCAACTGATTCGGCTGGCCAAGGTAGCAGGCATCATCGGCGGCATCGCCACGCTGGTCATCGCCCGCTGGTTTCATAAACACCTCCGAATCACCTGGCGTAGCTGACCACCAGCATTTCCTGGCGAGGACGTCTTTCAGCCAGCTTCGGCATAGATGACTGCGAGACCAGGGGCATCGGCTCGGACCGATCCGGCTTCGTTTCGTGCGATGACTTCTTTCTGACCGTCGGGACATTCAGACAGGAACGGGCACCATGCGCACAGCGGGCCTGTTGACGTTGCGAACTGGTTAGTCTCGCAAGCGCTTGTAAGCGACGACCATGTTGCTGACAGTTCTTGCACCGCAGCCCCGAGATTCGATGGGGTAACGCGTACGCCAAGTGTGCGCTGGCCGAGATAATGCAGCCGAGCACCGCTTGGACGCTGGCCGAAACTTGCTTCGACGGCGGCTGCGTATAACAACACCTGCTTGAGCGGACGGTTGCGATAACGGTCCAGGGGCGCCTTGCCTGACTTGTAGTCGGTGATCACCAGCGCATCGTCGACAACATCAACCCGGTCGATGATGCCTCGAAACGGCACACCCGAGATATCGACCTCGACCTCGTGTTCGGTGGAGTGGACCTGGGTTTCGTCGGGGTTTTCGAGTACCCATAGACCGGCGATGGCTTCCCAGGCCTTCCACCGGAACGACTTGGATTGTTCGTCGGTCAACCCGAGTGCCTGGTAATCCTTTTCTTGTTCCATCTCGTGCCAGTAGTCGCGAGCGAGCTTCTTGGCAGCGTCTTGAGAACGTTGGCCTTCGGGGAGCTGCAGCAGATGCTCGAGCACGAGGTGGGCAAACGTGCCGACAAGTGCGGGCTCACCCGGTGGATCAGGCAGACGGTCGACATAACGATGGCGCCATTTGCGAGGACACTGCTGGTACAGATTGGCGCTGCTGGGCGAAAGATGGCGGGGCTTGTAGTCGCTGCCCAATCTCAGATGTTCGTCGGCGACAGTCAGGTCGCGTACGGGGGGTTCGGGGGCGAATTCCATACCTGTAGTTCTACCACCATGGTGTGACAGCTACGGAGTGACAGCGAGAACGCTCATCCGGTTGTACCGTTACTGCCATGATCGCAGCATTCCAGAGCACGCCCTACAACATCTTGTATCTCGTGCACATGAGTAGCGTCGTGCTGGGTGTCGGCATGGCGTTTATTGCTCCGATCATGGCCGTTCGGGCCCGCCGCTCTGCAGGCCAAGCGCTCGAAGAGGTCGTGAACGAAACTGCATCGAACATCATGTTCCCGATGTTCCTTGTCGCTGGCATTGCTGGTGGGGCACTGGTTGGCCTGAGCGACGACGTGTACGACTTCCAACAAAGCTGGCTCAGTGTCGGTGGCGCTGTCTGGATGCTCGTGCTTGTGCTTACCGCAGCTGTGTACCCGCCGAGCTGGCTCCGGTTGTTCACCGTCGGCGACAACCGCAAGCAGATGCTTGGCGGCATCCTGCACCTTTCACTGGCAGCGATGTTGGTACTCATGACGTGGAAGTTCGGCGTCTGATCCAGGACAGCCCAGCCGGCTGAACGTCAAACGTCGAGCGCTTCGCGGTCGAAGAGTGCGGTTTCTTTGATGATGTAATCGCGCCGGACTTCGACATTGGAGCCCATGAGAACGTCGAACATCTTGGCTGCGTCCTTGGCCTGCTCGGCATCGTGCATGGTGAGACGTTTGAGGATGCGGGTTTCGGGATCGAGAGCAGCGGACGCTAACTCATCAACGTTCATCTCACCGAGGCCCTTGAAACGTTGCCACCGGATGTTCTCGGCCTTGCGGTTGCCCTTGGACAGCTCAGCGGTGATCGATTCCTTCTCCTCGTCGGAGAATGCTCGATAGTTTTCGCCGTTGACCTTGGTGGTGAACAGCGGCGGTTGGGCAGCGTAGATGCGGCCTGCTTCAAGCATGGGACGCATGTACTTGTGCATGAGCGTGAGCAGCAGGCAACGGATATGGCTGCCGTCGACGTCGGCATCGCACAGGATCACGATGCGGCCATAACGGGCTGAGTCGAGATCGAACGCTTCGCCGCTGCCGGCTCCGACTGCGGTGAAGAGTGCCTGGGCTTCGCTGTTGTCGAGCACCTGTTTGACGGTGGCCTTGGCCGCATTCACGACCTTGCCTCGCAACGGAAGGATGGCCATGGTGGCGCTATCTCGGCCGGCCATGGCAGGACCAGCAGCCGAGTCGCCCTCGACCACCAGTAGTTCGCTATTGATGCCGTGTTGGCGGCAGTCGGCGAGTTTTGCAGGCATACCAGACGAACCCAAACTGGCGGCTTTACGTTTGTTTTCGAGGGTCTGGCGAGACGCCATCCGGTTTAGGATCGCGGTGGCGACCTTGTCGCGCAGCGCATTGACATGGGACTTGGGGCCTTCGCCTTCGAACCAGGCAGTTAGCTGGGTCTTGACGACCTCATACACGATGCTCTGGATGGCAGGTGTTCCCAACTCGCGTTTGGTCTGGCCTCTGAACTGAGGCTCGGGGAAGGTGACCTTGATGGCGGCGACCAAACCTTCGTGCACGTCGTCCTTGACTGCCCGGTCCTTGTCTTGTTTGGCGAGTTTGGCCAGCTTCTTGGTGCCAGGCAGGAGCTTGTCGTTGATGGCCCGGGTCAACGCTCGCTCGAAGCCATTGAGATGGGTGCCGCCGTCGGGAGTGGGCACGGTGTTGACGAACGACGATACCGAGGTGTCGTAACCAGCGACCCAGCGCATCGCTATATCGACGGTGCACTCGCGTTCGACCGTGGTCATCTTGCCGTTGACCGGCACCTTTTCTTCGAAGGTTTCTATGCCATTGAAGGTGATCACCTTGGTGACCGAATCGCCCTTGCTTTCGTACTCGACGAGATCCTTGAGACCGCCGCGAGACAGGAACTCATCTTCTTGTTGTTGGCCGGTACGTTTGTCGACAAGCTTGATCTTGAGGCCAGGTACAAGGAATGTGGCTCGAGCAACGCGATCTCGCACGATCTCGTAGTCGATCATGGCGTCGGGGTCGAAGATGTCCCAGTCGGGCCAGAAACGAAGCCGGCTACCGGTCTTGGTCTTAGAAATCTTCTTGAGCTTCTCGAGGTCATGGCCTCGTTTGAACCGGCCGCCGTTGAAATGGCCAGCCTTCTGGTCTTTGAAGTCGAGTTTCCAGGTGTAACCGTCGCGATCGACTTCGGCCGTCATGCGAGAGCTCAGTGCATTTACCACCGAGGCGCCTACACCGTGCAGGCCGCCGGACGCTCCATAGGCACCGCCACCAAACTTGCCACCTGCGTGGAGTTCGGTCAGCACTACTTCGAGTGCAGACACCTTGTGTTTGGGGTGCTTGCCAATAGGAATGCCGCGCCCGTTATCGATGACCTCGATCGATTTGTCACGATGGAATATGACCTCGATCTTGTTCGCGAAGCCGCCAGCGGCTTCGTCGACACCGTTGTCGATGAGTTCCCACACCAGGTGGACGAGGCCCTGGCTTCCGGTGCCTCCGATGTACATGCCCGGCCGTTTGCGGACGGCCTCGAGGCCTTCGAGCGTCTGAATTGCAGCTGCGTCGTATGTGGAGTTCGAAGCCATGGTGGTGGGTGCTTTCGGTGAGGACTCGGGCTGCGGGCGTGCTGTGTGCGGGGCAGGGGATTCGGGTTACCAGCGCACAGGGGCGATGGTCAGGATCTGGCGTTCAGTACCGGAACTGACGAGGTCACGTTTGGTGGGTTCGATGTCGAAGGCGACAGGTATCGGATCCAGCTTGGAGGCGTCTTCGTCGGTCGACATCAGTACCCACAGGTCCTCGGTCGAACCAATGATTGCGGTACGCAAACGTTCTCCGGAGCGCAACTTGGTTAAACGCACACCGCCACCGCCGCGACCCTTGGCCGGCAACTCATCGTACGGCGTGGCTTTGGCTTCGGCATTGGTGGTGACCGAGACCACGGCGCCATCCCAGATCTCAGGATCGACGGGCCCGGCCGCGATAATTTTGGTGCCATCTTTAAGCTTCATGCCTGCGACACCCCCTGCAGCACGACCTTGCACACTGATGCCATCAGCGGCGGTGCGTAACACGCTGGCTTGGTCAGTCACCATGGCGATGTCGATGCCGTCGCCGCACAGGAACGCTGCTGCGAGCTGATCACCCTCTTTAAGGCGCATGACCGTGCTGCCGGAACGTGTGCCTTCGAGTTCTTCTGCGGTAATTCGTTTGGCGATACCATTCTGGCTGACCAACACCATATGGCCACCAAACGGCCCTGAGCTGATCGTCAACACCGATTCGCCGCTATTGGTGCCGAACAGCTGGCTAGCGGCGACCCCACGGGTCCTACCGGCTACCTCGCCGACGTCGTGGGATAATGCCGACAACGCTCGGCCCTCGGACGTAATTGCCCACACCGGGGCGGTGGTCGTTGTCTCGAGGTTGGCGATAACCAAATCGTGGCGGCCAGGAGTGGCCCTCTTGCCGCCATCAAGCGATTCTCGGCCGATCTGGCCCGACGATGACAAGGTGATCACGCAACCCTCGTCGATGATCTCGGTGGATGCCGCTGGTGCAAGGTCGGCGGGCGAAAACGTCTGGATCTCGTTCACGGAAACGATCTCGGTTCGCCGGTCGCGCCCATGACTCTCAACCAGCTCCATAAGTTCTGCCAGGACAAGTTTGCGCTGCCGCGTTTCGCTGGCAAGTAGCTTTTCGTAGTCGTCGATCGTGGAAACGAGCGTGTCACGTTCGTCGATGAGTTTCTGTTTCTCAAGCCCGACCAGACGGCGGAACTGCATATCGAGGATGTGGGTGGCCTGAATCTCGCTCAAGTCGAGTTGTGCTACGAGTTCGGCCCGGGCTTCGGGCACCGTCTCTGACCCTCGGATGATGGCGATGACCTGGTCGATGTTGTCGAGTGCAATCAGGAGGCCAAGGACGATATGTAACCGGTCCTGGGCCCGGACAAGTCGATACTCGGTGCGCTTCTGAATGATGTCGAGACGGTGGGTGACGTAGTGCTGGCACAGGTCATAGAGCGGCAGCGTGGTGGGTACCCCGTCGACCAGAGCAACATTGTTGATCGTGAACGTGTCTTCGAGCGGGGTCATGCGATAGAGCTGGGCCAGCACAGCTTGGGGGTTGACGCCAATCTCGCAGTCGATCTGCAATCGCAGTCCTGAATGGCGGTCACTGAAGTTGGTGATGCGATCGACGCCCTTGATCTTGTCGTCGCGCAGCAGCGAATTTACTTTTTCGACGATCTTCTCGGGCCCAACCAGATACGGCAGTTCGGTGACGATGATGCCCTGTCGTTTTGGTGTGAGTTGCTCGATGTGGGCACGGGACCGAAGCGTGACAGACCCCCGTCCGGTGGCGTACATGTCGGCCAAACCGTTGTCGACGATGATGCCACCCGACGGGAAATCAGGGCCCTTCACATGCTCCATGAGCTCTTCGACGGTTGGTTTGGGGCGACGTTTGGTGAGCACAAGCTCAATGGCGTTCGCTATCTCGGCCAGATTGTGTGGCGCCATCGACGTGGCCATACCCACGGCAATACCACTAGTGCCATTCACCAGCAGATTCGGCAGCAAACCAGGAAGGCACTCAGGCTCGGTGGAGTCGCCGTCGTAGGTCGGCGTGAACTCGACGGTTTCTTCGTCGAGTTCACCCAGCATGGACATTGCGGCCGGGGTGAGTCGACATTCGGTGTACCTGTACGCGGCCGGAGGCTGGTCAAGGCTGCCGAAGTTTCCTTGCGGGTCGACCAAGGTGACATTGCGGGAAAAATCCTGCCCCATACGGACCAGGGCGTCGTAGATAGCGCCGTCGCCGTGGGGGTGGAACTTACCGATCGTGTCGCCGACGACTCGGGCGCATTTACGATGTGGTCCTTCGGGGCGGATTCCCATGTTCAACATGGAGTACAAGATGCGGCGTTGCACTGGTTTTAGGCCGTCGCGGACATCAGGAATAGCGCGGCTCGTGATGACAGAGAGTGAGTACGCGAGGAAGGATTCCGACATCTCGTCGGCGACGGAGACATCGATCACTTCGCGCGCAAAGTCAGCTGGCATTGGCAGCTCGTCCTGGGGCATTAAACGAGTATGACACTGCCCTAAGACAGCCTGGTGGAGCGTCGCCATTTCTTCATCGTCGGACCCGCTTTTGTAGAACATCCTCGGAGGCAGCCTCGATGGTCACCTCACACCCTGGTTGGGCAGGTAGAGCTGCTGGCCCATCGGGTAGCAGGAAACATCAGGGTTGAAGCCCTGGGTCCCCCAATGTGGGCAGTGGCGGAGTTGGGTGGCTGAAGGCGTCGTGGCTGAGGCTTTGCGCCACCCAATACGGCTAGGGGAAGCGTCGGGTTGGTGGAATGCGGCGTTCGCTCGTTACTTGCTGAACCCTGTTAGCGCTCCGCCCGGCTGCGGTCTCGGAAAGCTCTGATGGTTCGCTACTGCGGCGGGAACGTGAAACCGAAACACTTGGTGGTGCAGAGCGAGCCTGAGCCAGCTCCCAGGCTGCTAATGCTGAGTTTGGCGTCGGTCGTCGTGACATCGTCGGTGTCGATAGGAGCATCGAGCGTGAAAGCACCGTCGAGTGTTGCTTCGACCTGGGGGTTTGTGGGTGCCCAGGTGAGCGGCCCAGACATGTTCAACAGGATATGTGTGCCGTCGATATAGGTGATATCGAGCACCCCTTGGAACGCTCCGCTGCCGTCCTGAGCAAAACTCACCGTGATGACGTTCTGAGACACGATTGCACCGTCGTTCTCATCACCTTTGGTGAAGAACGTGCCCTGGACGGTGCCTGAGGTCGTTGGCAACGATGGCGAGAGGGACGTGGATGTTGATGTACCGCCGTTGTCAGCCGACGTGTCGGGAACCAGTGTTGGTGCAACTGCAGCAGCGACTTCAGCGGTACGTGTTGGTTCAAGCGTGGGGACAACGATGATCTCGCCCTCGGGGACGGTTCGTTGGTCGATGGCGTCGGTCTGGCTGTCGTCGGACATTTGCGGCGAGTCGTCGCCGAGATCATCGATGGGATCGCCGAGTTCGTCGAGCTCGACAGTCGTGCCATTGTCGTTGGCGTTGTCGCCGTCGGCGGCTGGAAAGCCGAACGTGTCTGCAGGTACGGCAAGGACCGGTGATTCACCAGCGGGGCTGATCACGATGATGGAGACGTCGGGCTTCTCGCTCAGGCCAATAACCGCAGCGATCGCGGTGACGACAACAGCGAGCGCGAGCAGGATCGCGATCGATGACTTGGTGTTGTCAGGCGTGTAGTCGGTCTTCATCGGGGACTAGTTCTAGCTGGTAGCGAGGGCAATTGAACGGTTTGTGCGCAGGGTTCTGCTGTTTGTGACCCCTGCATGCATGGGTGAGCATCGCAGATCTTCACCCGTTCGTTCAGTCGCCGTGCAAAACAATGATCTCGGCAGTGTCGCCCGGAGCGAGGCCGTTGCCATCGGGCAACGCTGCGAGCGCGTCAGCGCCCGCCATCGCTGACAGTTGATGTGAGCCCTGCCCGCCAGCAGATTTGATCAGTGGTGTGCCGTCGACCCACCGCAGATTGACGCGGGCAAAATGGGTTTTGCCATCCGGGCGACGGGACAGCGACTCCTCGGCCGTAGCTCGAATGCGGGGCCGGTGAAGAGCATCGCCGGTCAACCCCAGCAACTTGCGCAGACCCGGTCGTGCCAGGAGTTCATACGAAACCATCGACGACACCGGGTTACCGGGAAGCCCAAACACCGGGGTGCCATCGAGCGTGCCAAAGGCCATTGGCTTCGCTGGTTTGATAGCGATCTGCATCCACCGCATGTCAGCGATGCGGCTGAGCACAAGCTTCACGTAGTCGAAGTCGCCCATGCTGACGCCACCACTGGTGATGATGGCGTCACACTGTTCGGCGCCGCTGCGTAGCGCTGCTTCTACCGCGTCTTCGTCGTCGCGAATGAGGCCGAGGTCCACTGCGGTACAACCGCTCTGGGTGACCATCGACAGCAGCGTGCGCCGGTTCGAATCGCGAATCTGGCCGGGTGCAAGAGGTTGAGGCCCTTCGACAAGTTCATCGCCAGTCGAGATCACGCCGACAAGCGGACGGCGGTGTGTAGCGATCGACTCGATACCCAGGGTGGCCAACACGCCGAGGTGGCCAGGCTGCAACAAGGTGCCACTGTCAAAAACTTGCTGACCCGGTTGCATGTCTTCGCCAGCTCGACGCACCGCAGCGCCGGCTTCGACTCCGGTGTGGATGGTCACGACGGTGGCGTCGTCGTTGGTGGTGGTCTCCTCGACCATCACGATGGCGTCGGCGCCCTCGGGTAAGGGGGCGCCGGTCATGATGCGGATCGCGGTGCCCGGCGTGATCGGTGTAGACGGAGCTTCGCCGGCAGCGATTGCTCCAACGACCTGCAGGTTGACCGGCGCTGCTGCGGTGTCAGCGGCCATGACAGCGTAACCATCGACCGCGGTGTTGTTGAACGGCGGCACAAATTCGTTGCAGTTGATTGGCTCACCGGTAACGAGACCCAGTGCGTTGGTGGCAGTCGTGGTGGTTGTGTCCAACGGTGAACAACCAGCAAGCACGTATGCCTGAGCCTCATGTAACGGAATCATGCAATGCCCTGTTCTTTCACGATCGTCGCGAGTAGTTTGCGGAAGTCAGCGCCAAGTTCGGGATGGGTGAGGGCAATCTCGATATTGGCTCGTAGATAGTCGAGCTTCTGGCCGGCGTCATACCGTTTGCCTGAGTTCAAACACGCGGTTACGCCGCCCTTGTCGATCATCGCTGCGATCGCATCGGTGATCTGTATCTCGCCGCCAACCCCAGGTGGGGTCGCATCGATCTCGTCGAAAACCGACGGAGGGAAGACATACCTTCCGGGGGCAAGGCCATAGTTCGATGCGGCCTCTTCGATCGGTGGTTTTTCGACAATATCTCGGACCTCGATGCGATCGCCGTCGATGCTGATCGGTTCGATTACGCCGTAGGAGGTGACTTCTTCAAGCGGATAATGGCCAGCAGCGATGACTGCGGATTGGGTCTCGGCGTGCACCTCGATCATCCGGCTTAGGAGTGCACCGTCGTCGACCAGGATGTCATCGGGCAACAGCACAGCAAAAGGTTCGTCGCCAACAAAACTGCGGGCCATGCCAATTGCATGGCCTAACCCAAGTGGGCGACCTTGGCGGGTGAAGTGCAGCTTGATCATCGACGAAATGTTCTGCACCAGCGCAAGCATGTCGCGCTTGCCTCGGGCCTCGAGCAACCCCTCGAGCTCATAGTTCGTATCGAAATGATCCTCGAGTGCCTTCTTTGACGGCGCGGTGATGACCAGGATGTCTTCTATCCCGGCGCCGATCGCTTCCTCGATCACATACTGAATTGCCGGCTTATCGACAATGGGAAGCATTTCCTTGGGCACTGCCTTAGTGGCAGGAAGGAACCTGGTTCCGAGCCCAGCTGCTGGAATGACTGCCTTGCGTACTTTTGGCATGTGTTCAGGTTAGTGGTGGGCTCGTGGGTCACCGAGTGTTGGGGCGGTCGAACCTGTCAGTCCGCGCGAGCAGCGAAGAAGGCTCGAATGTTTGTGTGGTGTCGTGCGACGATCAGCACGGTGATGCCCCAGGCGATCAGGACCTCGGCGATCGGGCGGCCCATCACCATGGTGCCGATCGCGACTGTTGGAGTGCCTGTCATCGCGCCGATGAACGAGTGACC
>ERZ887942.2349-NODE-2349-length-11816-cov-5.920925_pt1 | contig 11816 bp, 9 predicted proteins | sample MGYA00521099_ERZ887942 | MGnify/ENA primary metagenome ERZ887942 (study PRJEB32303, sample SAMEA104408605) | aquatic metagenome | biome: Brackish water; feature: Pelagic; material: water | place: Baltic Sea | collected 2014-06-07T06:48:00 | depth 16,251 m ... | reverse complement strand
GGAACACTTACGAGTGTTTGATATTGCCAGTAAATTAGAAATAATACCAATGATGAATGCGCGCGTCCATCCAAGAAAGGATGGTACGTTAGAATTTCTCTCACTTAACAAACTGACGTAAAATGAATCAAACCACATGGGCTTCATTTTCTCTATACGAAATCCATTATTCGATAGTAGTATTTCAATCGTTGAGGGATTAAAGTGGTATAAGTGTCTTGGTAAATCGTAAGCAGCCCAGTCCGATTCATAGAAAGTAGCATCATAGCATGTATGGTTTGGCACGGCAACAACAAGGGTTCCGTCAGCCTTCAATATTCTATGAAACTGATTGATCGTTTCAGTTAATTGGTGAACATGTTCCAAAACGTGCCAGAGAGTGATAATGGATTTAGAGGCTGTTTTTACGGATGTCAAGTCATCTACTAACTGGATACTGGAGTGTTTTTCTAGTATCAATTTACGAGCAGTTGCATCGGGTTCGAATGATGTAACATTCCAATCATTACGGGCCAGTTCAGCGGAAAAATCACCGCTTCCAGCCCCATAATCTAGGATTGATCTGTCACTGGTAAAAGGTTCAAGGAGATTACGCTTTTGTTTAAGTGTATGATTTTTAACGAGACCATAAAGAGTGAAAAGCAGTCCCATGTTCGTGTCTGTATGTGATACGTATTCGGGGCTATCGTAGTACTTACCTATTGTTTGTTCGGTTGGTCTTGGATTGGTAAAACACAAATTACAAGAAGAGCATTCTAGTATAGAAAACAAGTCTCGTGAATATGTGTAATCAGTACACGAGATTGTATCAATGAAGGAATCTTTGCCGCATGATGGACATGATTCAAGGGTTTCTAATGTATGTTCCACGTGAAACTATTTACCTAAATGAACGAGTAATACGGAGATGTCTGATGCGGAAACGCCACTGATTCTTGAGGCTTGTCCGATAGATTCAGGGCGTATTTTGGATAGTTTTTGGCGCCCTTCAGCAGAAAGTGATTGAAGTACTGAATAATCGAAATTACTCTTTAACCTAATATTCTCAAACCGCTGAATTTTATCTGCACTGTCTTTCTCCTTTTGAATGTAACCACTGTACTTGGCTTGTATTTCTACTTGCTCAATAACTTCAGTATTCGTACATACGGAATGGATTGTTTCCGCTACCGAAGGTATGGAGCTAATCATGGAAGGTAAATCGACTTCTGGTCTTGAAATAAGTGAGTATGCGCGAAGTTTCTGATTGACGTTTTGACTTTTTCTACTTGTCAAATATGGGTTGCTCTCCGAAGTGTCTAAACTGAGTTTTCCTAGCAGTTTTTCAATGTTGTGTACATCCTGCTGTTTGGATTCCACGCGCTTTAAGCTATTTGAAGAGGCAAGCCCTATGCTGAAGCCAAGCTCGGTAAGTCGCACATCTGCATTATCTTGACGCAGAAGTATGCGGTGTTCTGCGCGCGATGTAAACATCCTGTAGGGCTCTTCTGTGCCCTTGGTAATAAGATCATCGATCAAGACACCGATATAGGCTTGTGACCGTGTTAAAATGAATGGGATTTTGCCCGAAACATTATGATGAGCATTTATACCAGCCATTAATCCTTGGCATGCAGCTTCTTCATAACCAGTCGTTCCATTTATTTGGCCTGCAAAGAACAGGTTCTTTACAAGCTTGGTTTCAAGTGTATGAGTTAGTTGGGTAGGTGGGAAGTAGTCATATTCAATAGCATATCCAGGGCGAAACATCTTGGCTCTTTGAAAACCAGGGATTAATCGAAGAGCCTTTTCTTGAATATCTTCTGGTAATGAAGTTGAAAATCCATTTAAGTATACTTCAACCGTGTCCCAACCCTCAGGCTCAACGAAAAGCTGGTGACGGTTCTTATCCGAAAACCGTTCAATCTTATCTTCAATTGAGGGGCAGTACCTAGGGCCAATTCCTTGAATTCTTCCAGTAAACATCGGGGATTTGTCGAATCCACCACGAAGTATATCGTGAACCGCATCGTTGGTATATGCTAAATAGCAACTTCTCTGCTTCGTTAATTTAGGGGTATCGGAGAAAGAGAATTTACTCGGGTTTTCATCTCCTGGTTGTTCTTCAATCTGCGTGTAATCTATAGACCTTCCATCAATTCTTGGCGGTGTACCGGTTTTCATTCTACCACTTTCAAAACCAAGTTGATTCAGGTTTTCGGTGAGTCCGGTCGCTGCTCTTTCCGCGCTTCTTCCTCCACCAAAATTTTTTTCCCCAATATGGATAAGTCCGTTCAGGAAAGTTCCATTGGTTAATACTACTGCTTGAGCTTTAAATTCAAGGCCTAGAGATGTTTTTACCCCCACTACAGTATTATTGTCAACAACTAATTCGTTTACGGTGTCCTGCCAAAAGTCAAGGTTATTGGTCTGCTCAAGCATCATTCGCCACTCGTACGCAAACTTGTATCGGTCGCTTTGGCATCGTGGGCTCCACATTGCAGGACCTTTGGATCGGTTCAACATTCGGAATTGTATCATCGACTTATCCGATACAATACCGGAATAACCACCAAGTGCATCTATTTCTCGGACTATTTGGCCCTTAGCAACACCTCCCATTGCTGGGTTGCATGACATCTGGGCAATGGTTCCCATGTTCATGGTAATGAGCAAGGTGCTAGAACCAAGATTGGCTGCTGCTGCTGCGGCTTCGCAACCTGCATGGCCGCCACCAACTACAATTACATCGTATTGCTTATGCATGACTGGGTTTTTGTTTCACGTGGAACAATCGTAATTAATTGAAAACCAAAAGGTTAAATCGATTAAAAGGCGCGCAAAGATAGATAAAAATCCTCTTTGGCGGTCATTTGCTGTTTGGCGCTTGCCTCCTTATCGGTATAACCGATCAAATGGAGCGTTCCGTGTACAATGATTCGATGCAGCTCGTCAATCATGTTCACATTGAGTTCTTGTGCGTTCTCCGCAACACGTTCGATGCTTATGAAAATATCGCCAGACACTTCAAGACCTTCGCTGTAGTCAAAGGTTATCACGTCTGTGTAATAATCGTGTTTGAGATGCTTTTGGTTTACGAGAAGGAGGTAATCATCCGAACAAAAGATTAGTGAAATCTCGTCAAGGTTTTTGCCTTCTTGTCGGCAAACATTTGTTAACCAATCAACTATTCGTGACTCATTGGTAATGGAAAAATCGGTTTGCTCCGAATGGAACGAAACAGAGGGCATTTATCCAACTTTAAACTTCATTTCGACCTTGGTGCCATTCTCTGAGAATTCAACTTCATCAGCCAAATGTTTCATGAGAAACACACCACGACCACTAATTTTTTCCAAGTTTTCTGGATCTGTCGGGTCTGGAAGTGCTTCGTGATCAAATCCTTCACCCTCATCCTTCACGCTGAATGCTAATCGGTCAGCACGCTCAATAAATTCAAGATGCACCTTCTTGTCTGGATTTTGTCTATTGCCATGATTAATGGCATTGTTCACTGCTTCGGTCACGGCAATCAGAATATTGCCGTAGTAATCCTCGTCAACTGAGAATTTCTTACAAACATCATCAACAAGTTTCTCGGCAATGACAATGTTGTCGGCCTTCGAGTCAAAATTCAGGCTTTGTTTTTCCATTAGTGCAGCTATTCTGCCTGCTTCTTGAAATATTCATCAACCTTATCACGGTAAAACGGATTTAGGTTCGGAGGAACAGTTCTCAGCAGTTCAGTCTCATTGTTTTTCTGCCTTATATACTCGAAAAATATCTCAGGGTTACCATAATTATCACTTTTTGCCTCCTTTGATTCTCTGCGCTGTTCTTGCTCCCTTTCTCGCTCTGCAGATTCTGCTTCCAATAACTTAGTTAGAATCTCTTGCTGACGCATCAACGTTTCTTGCGTAATCATTTTGTTTACGAGGTCAGTTTCGGTCTGTTCCATCAATTCTTGGATTTTCTTCATGTCTCCAGATCCGCTTTTACCCCCATCTTCTTTTTTTAGCTGTGATTCATATTCGCGAGCCATGCTTCTTAGAGCTTCTTGCTGAGCTGCCATTTGAGCCAATTGCTTGCTCATTCCCTTATTTCCGGGACTCAATCCAGGTTTTTCTCCAGGCTTTTTACCTCCTGGAGACATGCCTTTTTTCATCTGTTCAAGTTGCTGATTCATTTGTTCTTGAAGCTTTCGCATAGCACCAGCAGACGGCTTACTTCCTTTTCCTCCCGGTTTGTTGCAAGAACCAGAACCCGGCATTTGAGAAGCCATCGCTTGCTGCATTTGCTGAACCGTTTCGCTCAGCAAAAGGGCGAGATTATTCAGGGAAGTAAGCGCAAATTGCTGTCGCGATAGGGCATCACTCGTCTTCCTGTCCGCCATGTTTTGGATGGACTTTTTCATGTTGCTGTTAACGGAGCGAATCTCACGGTTAACTATCGTTTCTATCTGCGGAACACGTTTACTTAGCGCGAAAAGCGAATCTTCAATCAGCTTGCTATCGTCTTTTAACTTCAGTTGTTCCCGCGCCAAGTCTGTGTATTTGGGGTCGTTCTGATTGGTGACCTTTAGCGTGTTGATGAGCTTTTCCTCATCGAAAGAAAGCGTGAGTAGATTTTCAACAATTTGACGCAGCGCTTCCATGTCCTCTTGTGCACCTTGCGCTTGCATCTGCATCATCATGTTGCCCATTTTCTGAGCCATGTTTTTCATCTGGTCAGCAGCCTTCTTCTGAGAATCAGAGGCCTTTTTGTTCTGGTCTTTATCAAGCTGTTCTTGACTTTCTTTCTGATTTTCGGAGACAGACTCTTCCTCATTCTCGAAATCCTCCATTTTGTTCGGATTTTCGAGTTCTTCGTTCTTCTTCTCTAAATCGTCAAGTTCCTTTTTTATGTCTTCGAACTTTTCATTCAGCTCTTCTTGCTTTTTAGCTAACTCTTCATTCTCTGCCGACTTTTCCTTCGTTTCTTCCGAAAGCTCCTCCTGTTCCTTGGCCAATTCTTCCAAGCGCTCCATGGTCTGTTCTAGCTTCTGCTCAAACTCCATTTGTTTGAAAAGTTCCAAGCTTCTGTCGAGCTCTTTTTCAAGATCTTCGTTAGATAACTCGATGTCTTCCATCAACTCCTGCGCCTTTTCCTTGGTCATCTCGTCCATGAGTTTTTCCATCTCATCAAAGAGCTTCTTCATCTCTTCAGACATCACCTCCTCAAACAACTTTTCGAGTTGTTTTTGTTTTTCAACGAGTTGCGGGTCAAACTCCATCATCTCGTTCATCTTGGAGTTTTTTTGTTCGGTTTTTTGCTGAACGTCTTCCATCTTTTTCTGCAACGCTTTTTGCATTTGCAGCACCTCTTTCATCTTCTCCTTGTCCTCCCAATCCAAGTTTTTCTTATCGAGAAGGTCTTTCTGAATGTCTTTGATGGACTTCTTCATTTCCTCGGCCATCTTCATGCTTTCAGAAAGTTCTTGCTTCAGCTTTTCGCTCTTGGAATCATTTTCCGCGGCCAACTCATCCATGGTGGCAACGCGATATGTGTTCTTTTCGGAGCGTGATGACTTGCTCCCATTTACGCCATCGTTATCCCAAACCTCGAAGTAGTATTCAATGGCATCGCCAGGGGCAAGGCCAATTTTCGCCAAGTCCCAGAAATGGAAGAAGGTTTCTGATTTCTGATTCTTAGAAACGCTGATAGATTCCTCGTTTTCTTCCGTAGAAGAACCCGATTTATCTAATCGTTTGTACTTAAAAAAAAGCGAGGAGAAACCGTAATCATCCTTAATCTGGCCGTTGAAATAGAGCTTTTTCGGGTTCAGGGAATCTTCAACGCCCATCACAGAAATGGAAGGGTAAAGATCAGGAACAACTGTTACCGTGTAGCGCAGCGAATCTCCTGCTTTCATGAATTCGTTAGAGCCAACAACGGTGTATTCAGAACTTTTACGGAACTGCTGAGAAAAAGTAAAGGAGTTTTCCGAAATCCGTTTCAGTGATTGGCTTTCAGCGCCAATTACCACATCAATACCCTCAGTTTTGGCGGTATTGAAAACCCAGTTTACCTGTGTTCCTTCGGGAATAAGAAGGTCGCCACTGTTCTTGCGGTTCTCGGTTGCTCTGCCAATGTATTTCGGGAACTCTAGCTCTACGTCAAACCCAACAATAGAAGGTTTGGGAAACACTTTCAATACGTGAGCTGACGAGTTGTAGCCGTTTCCACTCAGCTGGAAATCAACGTTTTCTCTTGGTTGATGGAATACGTACGAGAACTTGGCGGCACTCAACTTATTCATCAATGTGCGCTTGCCGTTAACCTCAACATAAAGGTCGTTCGGAACTTCTTTTCCATCCAAAGAAACAAGCAATTCAAAATCTTGAAGTTCCACAGTAGACAGGTCTTCGTTCTGAATATTGAACAGAAACGGAGCGAGGTTTTCAAACGTGGTGCGGTGATTCACAATCCTCCGTGTTCCTTCTGTAACAAGCGAAGGCGAGAAAATCAGTATCAGCAGCAACAACAACAATGGCGGAACGGCATAGCGCAGAAAGTGCTTGTTCTGACCAAGGTCGATGGCGGTTGCAAACGGAACAGGTTTTAGTTCGCCAATGCGTTGGTCAATACTTGCCATCAACAATTCAGAACTAGAAGTTTCGGCTGTGCGCTGCAACTGCAACGTATTCAGCAATCGATCTTCAATATTGGAGAAGTGCTTGCCAACAATGGAAGCAGCCTCTTCGTAAGAAATACCAGGACGAATTTTCCAGAGCTTTATCAATGGCTCGGCAATCCACATTCCGAACGAAATGAGAGAAACAGCCACCAGTGCATAAAAAAATATGGTGCGCGCACTTGTGCCAAAATGCCCAAAATATTCTAACGAAACGGATGCGAGGAAAAACGCCACCAACAAGCCCGTTGTAAGCAGCATACCACGAATAAGCTGATTCAGATAGTACTTCCGAATAAACTCATCTAGTTTTTGGATTAACTGGTTGCTGTTCGCGCTCATCTTCTTCTCAACGCCTGCACAATTTCTTTGTTGCCGCGATTAACAAAAATACGGCTATTCCTGATGTGAGTATGAGCTACTCCAATCGTAAACACGAATATGGCTACTTTTGCGCGCCCAAAACTAACCGTAATGGAAAACCGAAAAGTGCGTGTAAGATTTGCTCCAAGTCCAACAGGACCGTTGCATATGGGTGGCGTTCGTACCGCTTTGTACAATTATCTGTTCGCCAAGAAAATGGGCGGAGACTTTATTCTTCGGATTGAGGATACTGATCAAACGCGCTATGTAGAGGCTGCTGAAGATTACATTCTTGAAGCCCTTGAGTGGTGTGGAATGAAGATTAACGAAGGCCCGAAAAACGGGGGCGAATATGGGCCTTATCGGCAATCAGAAAGAAAAGAAAGCTATCGCGAATACGCGGAGCAATTGATAGCAAGCGGCCATGCATACTACGCGTTTGATACAACCGAAGAGCTAACTGAAATGCGCGAGCGTTTGACAAAAGCCAAGGTTGCTGCGCCTCAGTACAATGCCGTTACACGTGAAACAATGAAAAACTCGCTCACTTTATCAGAAGATGAGGTGAATAAGCGGATTGAAGAGGGCGAGCCTTACGTAATCCGTATTAAGATTCCGAGAAAGGAAGAAGTGCGTTTCCATGATGTAATTAGAGGTTGGGTTGTGGTGCACACATCGCAAATGGACGATAAAGTTCTGTTCAAATCAGATGGAATGCCAACCTATCACTTGGCCAACATTGTGGATGATTACAAAATGCAGATAACGCATGTAATTCGCGGTGAGGAATGGTTGCCATCGGCTCCGCTTCACGTATTGCTTTATCGTTATTTGGGTTGGGAAGACGTAATGCCCGCATTTGCGCATTTGCCACTTATCCTTAAACCAGATGGTAACGGAAAACTGAGTAAGCGAGATGGCGACCGACTTGGTTTCCCGGTTTTCCCTCTGAATTGGTTAGACCCAAAATCTGGCGAGCAATCTCACGGTTATCGCGAGCGTGGTTATTTCCCAGAGGCATTCGTCAACATGCTGGCCATGTTGGGCTGGAACCCTGGAACACCTCAGGAGATTTTTACCATGGACGAGTTGATTCAAGCATTCACTTTAGAACGCGTGGGTAAATCAGGTTCCAAGTTTGATCCTGAAAAAGCGAAGTGGTACAATCAGCAATATTTGAGAACACGGGACGATGCGGAGTTGGCAGATATTTTCGCTGTAAAGTTGAAGGAAGAAGGTATTGATGCCGAAAAGGCGTATGTGACAACAGTTTGTTCGTTGATTAAAGAAAAAACGCAGTTCACATCTGAGTTTTGGGACTTCGGAAGCTATTTCTTCCAAAAACCAACCGAATTTGATGAGAAGGTCATTTCAAAACGATGGAATGAAAATGCCGCACGGTTCTTTCCTGCCGTTGCCGATGCATTAAGTGAGTTGGCTGATTGGAAAGCAGAAGCAATTGAAGCGACCTTTAAATCAACAGCCGAAATGCTAGAAATAAACTCTGGACACGTAATGCAGCTGTTCCGTGTGCTACTTAGTGGACAAGGCGGAGGACCAGTTCTGTTTGAAATGACGGAACTTTTAGGACAAGATGAAGTGGTTGTCCGTCTTCGAGAAGGGGTTGAAAGACTGAAATGATGCAGGAACTTTTCATAGAAGACATCCGCCTGCACGCCTATCATGGTTGTTTGGAGGAGGAAGGCAGAATAGGAGGAAAGTACCGTATTGATATCAAGGCGGCAGCTGATTTTTCTGAATGTGCGGATACAGATGACTTGAACAAAACAGTTGATTACGTAGTTGTCTATGACCTTGTGAAGGCAGAAATGGCCATCCGTTCTAAGCTTATTGAAACAGTAGCTAAGCGTATTGCGCTTAAACTTCAAGCGCAATACGCTTGGGTTTCTGAATGGGAAGTAAGCTTGACGAAATACAATCCGCCTGTTGGCGGTAGTCTCGGGCAAAGCCGCATTGTTTGGAAGCTAAAATGAATGTATGCCGTTAGGCATTGATTATTACTTTTGCACCATGGTCGAGTGGCCGAGCGGTTAGGCAGTGGTCTGCAAAACCATCTACAGCGGTTCAAATCCGCTCTCGACCTCAAGGAACCCCATCGTATCAAGGTGGGGTTTCGTATTTTTGAAAAGAAGCGTGAAGCAAATCATAATGAAAAGAGCAGGATTACTTATTCTATTAATACTGGTCACGAAAGGATTGTTCGCTCAGGTAGGGGACTACCGAGTAGTCATTGACGTGACCGGTAACGGTTTCGCCCACATGTCCACAATATACTTTGATGATGAGAGTTGGGACCCCCAACAATTTCCTTCGTATGGTTGGGACCCGTGTTGTGATGCTCAGCTGTTTTTGGGAAACGCAAACCAACCACACATATTTACAAGGGTTGTTGCTCCCCCACTCCCACTAAATAACGAAAGGCTTTCAATAAATGGACTCCCCCTTTTATTTGAGCCAACAGACGTAAGTCTTGGACTCTTACCTGGTCAACTTGCGGAATATACACTCTCATTCAAGGAATTAAGCACAATACCCGCTGGTGTAACTGTGGAACTGGAAGACCTAGCGCTTAGTGTAACACAAAATTTGTTGATAGACTCTACTTACGTGACCTGGAGCGCCCCTTCGGATGAAGAGAATAGATTTATACTTCATTTTAACCCTAGTACCGTAACGGGACTAAATAGAAACGTGAACGATGAAGAAACCAAAATATATTCTGAAGATGGAACCGTAACCATTTCTTGGTCAAAGTCGTTAAGCTATGATCAAATGAGGGTATATGACATTTCGGGAAGAACGATTTCCATTGTGAGGATATCTGAGTTTAAAAATAACGTTGCCCTCAGTGTCGGCAACTATAGGTCTGGGTTATATATTGTGGAATTGAATGGGAAAAACGTTGATTTAGAAAGAGTTAAAATTCGACTTTAATAAATATAGATATATTTGTGTCTAACCTTTTTGGAATGAAGACGTACATTCAACTTCTGATTATTGCCCTTTTAAGTTCTACTGAGCTGTTTGGACAACCCCTGCCTCCACCCCCACCGCAAGGAGGTGCTCCATTGGACGCAATCGCTATGGTTTTGCTCGTGGTGGGCGTTGCATTTGGTATCAAGAAATTATTAGAACATCGAAAGCAGACTGAGAAGAATCCAAACTCAATCTAAGAAGGCACGTTTATCCCCTTTTATTCTTTTTATCAGGGTTCCTATTGATGTTTCGATGTCAATGGAACGTGTATCTCGTACGGACTCATACTGGACCCCACCGTTTTTGTTTTTGCTAATCTTGAAATAAAACGCGAAAGAACCTTCGGGTTCAGGTGAGTCAAATCTGCTTCTACCGAACTATAAAGTGTAAAATTTCAGCGTATCTGCTGACGGTTGTGTAACCACATACAACTGATCAGAAAACCATTTTAATCTATTTAGACCATATTCGTTTTCAAGACCATCTAACAAATGGTGGTTTTTGTTAAACGCTAACCATTCTATGTCTCCAGAATCGTCAATTAGGGAGTAATAACCGATGTGAAATGCAGAATCTGTCTCTGCTACCCCATACCATAGAAGGATGTTCAATGGAGTTGTTCCAACAAATACCAACTCCTTTTTCTTAGGTTCAGACAGCAGGTCTTGTTCAAATACACTCGTTGAGATGAACTTATTTATCAGCCCCATAATTAGGTATGCTGAACTCAAACCCAAGCCGATGTAGTTTAGCCGTTTACGCCAACCGCTGGTTCTTTGCAGAAAAGACAATGCTATAACCGAAATAAGGAAGGGAAGAGTGTAAAATAAATCGACTACAAAAACGGTAGCGATACTTACCCTATGATCGGAAAAGGGAAGAAAAAGTTGAGTTCCATAAGTGGTTAAGCTATCCAACAACGGGTGAGTGAATACAGACCAAAAGATGAGGTTGGCCCATTGACCGAATGTAGCTTCAGAGCGGTTTCTGTACAGCCAATGCACAATCCAGCCCAAGAGGGGTGACATTAACAACGCAAAAGTGATGGAGTGAGAAAACCCGCGATGAATGACTATCTCTTCAATTGCACCTCCGCCCGTAAGGGCAATGTACACAACATCTAAATCGGGAATTGTGCCTGCTATTCCACCCCACAAAAGCGCCTTATTACCAACTTTTCGGCCAAGAACGGCCTCACCGACTGCAGCACCAAGAACAATTTGGGTTAAACTATCCATTTCGCAAATCTAACAATGGCAACCGGCCAAGGTTCGGTGCGCCTTGAATTAGCTTTAGGTTGGTATATTTGGACGAATGGCTGTTCAGGTAAACGATCGGAAATTAGCTCAACAATTCTTCAATGAAACGCGTGAGTGGCAATCGGAGATCAACTCCTTGGTCATAGACCTTATGTTCTATCAGCGAATGGTAGATATTTATGGTCTTAAGGCCGCTAATTCTGCTGAGCAGCAAGACATTAATTTTTTGAAAGAAACACTGAGCTCGTTCATAGAACATCGAGTGGAGAATCAAAAAAGCCGACTTAAGGAACACGAAAGCTATTTACAAAAGGTGGTTGAAGACCGTATTCTGCTTAAAGACAGGGAATTACCTTTTAAGCATAAGGATATGGCAGAGGAGATGCAGGAATTTAGGATTGGAGGGGTAGGTTTGAAGAACAGTTTGTTCAATAAAGTAGAGTATTTAAGAAACTTCGGATGAAAATGCGTTTTAGACTTTGGGGTTTGGTCATTTGCGTATTATTCTACCTGAATACGGTAACTGCCCAACGTAGACCAAAGGA
>ERZ887942.2348-NODE-2348-length-11820-cov-5.409265_pt1 | contig 11820 bp, 13 predicted proteins | sample MGYA00521099_ERZ887942 | MGnify/ENA primary metagenome ERZ887942 (study PRJEB32303, sample SAMEA104408605) | aquatic metagenome | biome: Brackish water; feature: Pelagic; material: water | place: Baltic Sea | collected 2014-06-07T06:48:00 | depth 16,251 m ... | reverse complement strand
AGCATCAAATCGCTTGAAGGAATTGACAGGGCGTGGGTGGAAGAGGCGCAGACACTTAGCGCGCGGTCTCTTTCTTTACTCCGCCCCACGATACGTAAGCCCAACTCAGAACTGTGGTTTAGTTGGAACCCGACGCGCCGCAGCGATGCGGTGGACAAGATGTTGCGCGGGCCGACTCTCCCGACTGGTGCGGTTGTGGTCAGGTCGAACTGGTCGGACAACCCGTGGTTCCCGGATGTTCTGGAGCAGGAGCGGCTTGACTGCCTCAACCTTGAGCCAGAACAATATGACCACGTTTGGAATGGGGGCTATGCGACGGTCTTGACCGGGGCCTACTTCGCCAAGCCGCTGCAAGAGGCACAGGCAGGCGGAAGGATCTGCAACATAGCCCGAGATCCGCTGATGCAGATCAAGGCATTCTGGGACATTGGTGGCACCGGCGCACGGGCAGACAGCACGTCAATCTGGGTGGCGCAGTTCGTTGGTCGTGAAATCCGCGTCCTGGATTACTACGAGGCACAGGGCCAGCCGCTTGCAACACACCTCGAATGGCTGCGGCACAGCGGATTCGAGAATGCCCACTGCATCTTGCCGCACGACGGGGCGCAGAACGACAAGGTTCACAGCACCAGCTTTGAAAGCGCAATCAAGCAGGCAGGGTTCTCTGTGCAGGTGGTTCCCAACCAAGGGGCGGGGGCTGCGCGTGGTCGCATCGAGGCGGCGCGGCGCTTGTTCCCGTCGATCTGGTTCAACGAGAAAACGACAGACCACGGGCGCGAGGCTCTGGGCTGGTATCACGAAAAGACGGACGCCAAGCGCGGCATCAACTTGGGACCGGATCACGACTGGTCTTCCCACGCTGCCGACGCATTCGGGCTTATGTGCATTGCGTACAAGAACCCGACGAACACGCTTTCGCGCACCCTGTCAGGCCCGCGTATGAGCATCGCTTAGGCCCCGAAAGGTTCCCATGGAAATCAACGAAGACACTCTTGCCGCCCTTGGGCGAAAGATAACGAGTGCCGCCGCGCTGTCTACGGATGACAAAACGCGCGCGGACTTGTTCAACGAATACATGGGCGAGCCATACGGCGACGAGGTCGATGGCCGTTCTGCGTTTGTGTCGTCTGATATTTCGGACGCCGTGGAATCGACGCTGCCCGACATCATCGACGTGTTCACCGCATCCGAAAACGTGGTGACGTTCTTGCCCGTTGGGGCAGAAGACGAGCCAGCCGCCGAGCAAGAGACTGACGTTGTCAACCATGTCTTCTGGAAGATGAACCCCGGCTTTCTGATCCTGTACACATGGATCAAAGAGGCGCTGACGCAGCAGAACAGCTACGTGAAACAGGGCTGGGTCGATAAGTACCGGGTCGAAATTGAAGACTTCGAAGACCTCGACGAGCAAGAGTTGCTTTCGATCCTGCGCGACAAGCAAGGCACGGAATACGAAGTGCTGGACCGCTCAGATTTCCAAGTGGCGCAGGTTCCCAACCCGCAGACCGGGCAGGTGGAAGAGCGCATCATTCCAGAGACGGACCCGAAGACAGGCCAGCCCGTCCCGATCCGGATCAAGCTGCGCTGCATCACCCGCGAAAAGCGGTACGAGATTTGCAACATCCCCCAAGAGGATTTCTTCTGCACGTCTGACTGGCATTCAATCAGCCTCGACGGCATCCCGGTCTGCGGTCACCGCCGCAAGATCGAAGTGGGCGAACTGCTGGCGATGGGCTTTGACGAGGAAAGCCTCAAAGCCGCTGATGAAGAGTACGAGCAGGAACAGACGACCGAACGCCACGACACCGAGGATTCCCGGCAGTACAGCCTGAGCGACAATGACGACGATTGGGGCGCAACCCGTCTTATCACGGTGTACGAGGCGTATGTGCGTCACGACATGGACGAGGACGGCACGGCAGAACTGTGCAAGGTCTGGGCTGTGGGCGATGGGAGTCAGATCCTGAAATGGGAAGACGGGACCGACGCGGTTGAGGAGGTGTCAGACCACCCGTTTAGCTGCATCACGCCTTTCATCGTGCCGCACCGCCACGTTGGCCGTTCGCTGGCCGAACTGATCCGCGACATTCAGCGCGTCAAGACGGTGTTGATGCGCCACGGCCTCGACAGCATCTACGCCACCAACTACGCGCGCCCGATGTTCGATGAGATGCAGGGCAACAGCGAGCAGCTTTATCAAGACCTGATGAACCCGGACCCCGGCGCACCAATCCGCACCGGCGGCATCCCGATTGAATGGACCAAGCCGCCACAGGTGGTCGGGGATATCCTGCCGATCCTTGGCATGATGGACAGCTTGGCCGAAAAGCGCACCGGGTCCACGCAATACGCGCAGGGCATGGCAACCGAGGCGCTGAACAACACCGCAGCCTCGACCGTCGCGCAGGTGCGTGACTGGGTGACCATGCGCAAGATGCTGATCGCCCGGACATTTGCGGAAACCGGGTTCAAGGATATGTTCCGGCGGATCCACAAGGATCTGCGCAGCGGGCCGCATCGCGATCTGGCGATGAAGCTGCGTAACCAGTGGGTCGCCGTCAACCCGCGCCAATGGAAGACCCGCACGGATCTGACCGTTGCCGTGGGTATGGGCACAGGCGACCGCGACACGATCCGCGAAGGCATGATGTTGCTGGCCCAGACGCAAGAGAAAATGCTGGCCGCTGGTATGCCCATGGTCGGGATGCAGGAGGTGCGCGCGACCGCTGAAAAGGTCATGTCCACCTACGGCATCGAGGACATCACGCCTTACATCAAAGACCCGTCGCAGATCCCGCCCGAGCAGCCCAAAGAGCCAGAGCAAGATCCACGCATGGCGATTGCAATGCAACAAATGCAGATGCAGCAACAGAAGCAGCAGCAGGACTTCGAACTCAAGAAGTATGAGATCGATCTCAAGCACCAGCGCGAGTTGGAGAAACTGCGCCTCGACCAGCAGAAACTTGTCTTGGACGATGACCGGGCGCGCGACGTGGAAGAACTCAAGGCCGCGACCGGGTTCCAGCGAGACAACCCGATGCGCGCCGAACTTGGCCCCGCGATTCCATATTCGCAGGTCACGCAGGGGCCACGATGAACCGGGACCGCATCAAGGAAATCTTGGACGACAGGGACTTCGCCGCACTGCGGCAGAGCCTTAAGGACGGATGGGGCAAGGCAATTCTTGCCGCGTCCACAACGGACGAGGTGCGCGCGGCTCGCCTCGCCGAATTACACGCGCTTGAACGTGTTGAAGCCGCGATGAAACAGGCAATCAAAGGTAAAAACTGATGGACGAAGAAGACGTGGTTTCCGCTGATGCGGAGCAGACCGCCGAACCCACCGAAGATGAGGCATTCGAGGCTGCGCTATTCCCGAAAGGGGACGACGCGGGCGAGACGGACGAAGCCGACGACGAAGAGCCAGAAGAGGACGACGACAGCGACGACGACAGAGAGACGACGACAGAGACGACGAAGAAGAGGAAGAAGAGCCAGCCAGTCCCGAACCCATCGCCGACCGCGCCGCACTGGTGAAAATGCCTGACGGCACGGTCAAGACCTTGGGCGAAATCATGGATGGGGGCATGGCAACAGCGGACTACACCCGCAAGACGCAGGCCGTCGCACAAGAGCGCAAGCAGTTGCGCGAGCAGTACCAAGCCGCACTTGCTCAATGGGCCGTCCAGCAAGAGCAAGAGCCGGATTGGCAGGCCCTCGCACAGCGTGACCCGGTTCGGTACGTCCAGGAGCAGGCCGCATGGACCGCGCGCAAACAAAAGTCTGACCTTGCCCGCGCGCAATGGCGGCAGATCCAGGCCGAGGTGGACGCCGAGGCAAGACAAGAGCAAGAGCAGCAGATTGCACAATCGCTCGCCATGCTTAAAGACCAGATTCCAGAACTGGCCGACCCTGAGACGCAGCCAAAGGTTGCCAAGCAGATGCAGGACGCGGGCCGGTTCCTTGGATACGAAGACAACGAATTGCAGGGTATCACGGACGCACGATTGCTGCGTGGCCTGCACCTCGTTTCGCAGTTGATGGACATTCAGAGCCAAACGCCCGCGATTACCAAAAAGGTAGCCGCGACAAGCCGAAGCCTGACCACCAGCGCACGCAGCGGCAAGGCCAATCCAAAGGCCGAAACCAAAAAAGCAAGAGCCAGATTGAGGGAAACCGGGGGCAGCGATGACGCTTTCCTTGCCTTCCTGACATCCGGCTAACCATCATGAAAGGGCATTGATATGGCGCAGCCAGTCAATCTTTATTCCTCGAATGACATGGTTGGTATCCGCGAAGACTTGCGCGATGCGATCTATGACATTTCTCCAACCGAAACCCCGCTGTTGACCCGTCTCAAAAAGATGAAGGCGACAGCGCGCAAGCACGAATGGCAAACGGACGCGCTGCGTTCATCGGCCAACAACGCCAACATCGAGGGCGCGGATATCACCCCTCCCGCCATCTCGCCAACCACTCGCCTTGATAACCAAGTGCAGATGTTTGTCGAGGCTGTGACCATCACCGATCTGGACGGCTCTTTGAAGAAGGCAGGCCGCGCCAAAGAGATGGCGTACCAGATGAAGCGCAAAATTCAGGTCATGAAACTTGACGCTGAACGCGCGCTCTATCTGAACAACGCCAAAGTGGTCGGCACTGACACGGTCGCGGGCGAACTCGCAGGCGCTCAGACGTGGTTCACAACCAACACCAGCAACGGCGGGGGCGGCTCTGATGCCACTGGCGACGGGTCGGACACCCGCACGGCAGGTACGCCGCGCGCGCTGACCCAGACCATCTTCGAAGGCGTGATGCAGGCTGCATGGACAGCAGGCGGCAAGCCGACTGAGGTGTTCCTGCACGGCGACCAGATGGCCGTGGTGACGGGGTTCACGGGCTACAACAACCAGCGTACCACGCTGGCCGCTGGGTCCAAGACCGTTGTGAATGCGGTTGACGTGTTCGTGACACAGTGGGGCACGGTCAAGTTCAAGATGTGCCGTGAATGCCCATCCACTGAGGTGTTCATCATGGACCCGGATATGTGGTCCATCGGCGAACTTCAAGGGATGCGCAACTATGAACTCGCCAAGACAGGCAGTTCTGAAAAGCGCGCGCTTGATTGGACTTGGACCCTTGCCTGTCACAATGAGGCCGCATCCGGCCTTATCGCAGACTTGTCGTAAGGAGACAGGAACATGACCGCATCAACCTCCCCGTATCAGTCGAACTTCGGGGCCTCGACACTCACAGCCAGCACCACCATGACAGCCGACGGGTTCGCCGGGGTCTCTGTCATTCCGCTTTCTGCGGCTGCTGGCCTGACGATTACCCTGCCCGCCTCGACGGGTTCGGGTAACGTCTACCGCTTCTTTGTGGCAACCACTGTCACCTCCAACGCTTATCTCATCAAGGTCGCCAATGCGACAGACGTGATCCAAGGCGTTCTGGGCGTGGCAACGGACGCCGCAGGGGTCAACGTGCCGACTGCGGCCACCACTGACACCATTTCGATGAATGGCTCGACCACGGGGGGCCTGATCGGCTCCTATGTCACCATCATTGACGCGGTGTCCGGGGTGTTCAGCGTGTCGGGGGCTTTGATCTCGACAGGCACAGAGGCCACGCCGTTCAGCGCAACGGTGTCCTAAGCAACAGGGGCGAACCCATCTACGGATCTGGGTTCGCCCTCTCATTGAAAGGACCGATCAATGACCAAAGAGAAACCGGCGGGCATGGCGAAAGTCATCGTGATGCACCCGACCAACATACAGCTATCTGTTGGCAAGGTTCCGCACCGCGAAATCGTGGAAATCCCGACAGGCGAATATACCGACATTTGCAAGGGCGACGAAGCCGCAGGCCGACAGCCTCGCCTTGTCCGGGTCGATGGCAAATGAAGACGGGCGAGATTTACGACGTTTCGGACGACGGCAAGAAGCTGCTGACCCGCACGACGTTCGACCCCAACCCGCACTTGAAACACGCCGAGAACCTGCGCGCGCTGAACGAGGCGGGCCGGGGCTTCGACGGAATGCAGCACGTTGCCACAATCCCCGGCTTTATGCTGGAACTTTGGGCGCAAGAGGCTGGCGTTTCCGTCACCGACGAGAAGGCGATGGAAGAAATCATGATGCGCAAACTTGCGAGTAATGAGTTTTCCAAGCTGCGCGTGACTGGGGGGGGGATCTAATGGCGCAGGTCACCACATTCGGGACGCTCAAGAGCGAATTGCTTGCGGTGATTGGCCGCGCGCCATCTGATGCGGCCTACCAACTGGTGCGCGCGGATATCAACCGCGATTTGCGGCTTGAAGAAATGATTGCGACAGCGACAATCAACCTGGCTGACTACGCGCCGACGACGCACCTCTCATTCATCGAGGTCTACGTTGTCGATTCAGGCGGGCGGCGCGTTCTGGCCCCAACAACCCCCGACACGCTCAACCGCGAATATCAGGCCAGCGGGAACGCCACCAAGTACGCCATTGCGGGCGAGGTGATGCGGCTCAACACGTCCGAAGACCCTGACATGGTGGTAAAGTATTACACTTCGGTGGCAGACTTTGCCGACGATGACGCGACCAACGACATTCTGACACGGTTCCCCGGCATCTATTGGTATGGCTCGCTCTTTCATCACTCAAAAATGATCCGCGACGATCAAGCGGCTGCGGGCTACCAGCAGGACTATATCCGCGAAATGCGGCTGGCGCAGGCCACCAATTCGCGCGACAAGATGGCGGGTTCGCCCGTCACTGTGCGCCCGAGGATCGTGGCTTGATCTTCCCCGTGCCTCTCGGCGCTTGGATGCCCGACGCCCCGGATTACAAAAACCCCGGCTTGACTGAAGCAAAGAACGTCTACCCGTCGCCATCTGGTTACTACCCTTTCTGGGACAAGGTGACGACTGGCGAGGCTGTATCAGGAACGGTGCTGGGAGCGGCTCGGTTCGAACGGAAAGATGGGTCAGATTTTCTCTGTATTGGAACCACAACCGATCTTTATGTGTGCATCGGGGTTGCTATCCCGGCAGGCGACCTAGATGCGGCTGTGTCTTTTAACTGCATAAACTCGGGCTTAACCCTATCTGTTTCTACATCCGAAAATTGGGCCTTTGAGCAGTTTGGCTCTGCCATCTATGCCACGACACAGAGCGGCGGTACTTACTATCTCGCGGACATAGAAAGCAACGTAAATCCTTTCTTTGTCATGATCCCGGCGCATCCGAAGGCCAAGGCCGTGGCGCGGATGGATGATTTTCTGGTTTATGGCAATCTTACGGATATCGACGCAAGCAGCGCCCCAACGCGGGTCCGATGGTCGGCATTCAACAACCCCCTTGCGGCATGGGGAACAGATATCGGAACGCAGCAGGGTTTTATTGACATGCCGCAGCACTTTGGCTCTGTGACCGGGTTGGCGGGCGGCGACGTTGGGTACATTTTGCAAGAGAACGCAACAAGCCAATTTGACTACACTGGCAGCGCAATCGTGTTTCAAAAGGTTTTGCTGCAAGGGTCTGAAGACCAGAGTGCAGGCTGTGTCGGTCATGCGTCAATCGCCTCGATTGGCGGGGTGCATTATTGGTTATCTAGCATTGGATTTGTGAAGCTAACTGGCGGCACAATTCAGATCATTTCGAAGGGTCGGGTTTGGGATTGGTTTCTTGAGAACGCCAATACCGACCAGTTACATAAAGTGCAGGCGGCTATAAATTTGGATCGGCGTTGCGTCGTCTGGAATTTCTACCCGGCAGGAACACTGACATATACAAAGCAGATCATCTATAATTGGGAACTTGACCAATGGTCAAACGCCACAGTTGCAGCGGATTGGTTTGTTCCCACAGTTTTCAATGGAGCATATACGGAGGGCACACTCAGGCGCAGACGCCTGCTCGCTGGTTTTGTCTCTGGCACGCTCTACCAGTTCACCGGCGATGCGCTCGCAGCAACTCTTGAGACTGGCGAATTTCAGTTGGAGCCGGGGCGGCGGTCTTTCTTCACAAGCGTTCGCACCATAGCGGAGATCACCAGCGGGACGCCTTCGATCACTGTCAAACACAGAAACCTCCCCGGCGCGGCAAAAACCAGCACCGCAGCGACAGCCGAGGGGCCAGCGGGCTACGCGCCGTTTAATGTCGATGGGCGGTTCGTCTCGGTGAGCGTTTCAATCCCGGCAGCGGCGACTTGGGAAAAGGCCAGCGCGTTGGAGATTGACGCTATACCGACGGGGGCTGTGTGATGGCAGGTGCAAGCGGATCTTGGGGCAACGCCCCACAGCCGGGGGTGTTGGATAGTCTGCCGGACAACATCAAGAAGAAATATAAAAACAAAGCCATAAAATCCCGTATGCCGGGCGGGGCTGATATGGGCGCGTTTCAGCTTTTCTTAAAAGACCAATTGAGCGGGAAATGAACCGACACAGATCGGAGCCAGACACATGAACAACGGACGCAGCCCTTACGCCCAACCCCTGCGCATGGTCGAGGAACGCCACATTCCCGTCTCGGGTCTGGTCATCACGGCAACCACCAGCGGCGCGGCGCAGACATGGGCAACGGCAGGCGCAACCGGGCTGACGCAGATCGAACGCCTGACCGTCATCAACACGACAGGCACCACGGCAACCCTGACTTTCTACTCCATACCCAGCGGCGACAGCATCGGGGATGCCAACATGGAACTGGACGCGGCGAGCGTACCAGCAAACACAACCCTGCGCCTTGATCGGCTCTTGGCTGGGGACTATGCACCCGGCACCACGTTCAAGGCATTCAGCGGCACCAACGGGGCGCTTGTCCTTCGTGGGGCACTGGTAGAGCGCGCGTGACCGTCCACGGCGTCCCTGCGGCTTATATCCGCTCTGCGGGGCTGGAAGGCTACCTCGCAGAGTTTACCGACGCCGGACACGTCACTGTCCCCACACTGCTGGCCGAAATCGAGGCGCGGGATCGGCAATGCTGGACAGTCAGAGACGGGGCAGAGATCCGCGCCGTCGCACTCACCCGGATAGTGGGCGGCGAATACCAGATCTGCGAAATCACCCACCTCACAGGCTCAGGCCTGCGGGAATGGCAGGACGCATTCAACGAGATTGAACAATGGGCGCGGTCAATCGGCTGCACCCGCATAAAGGCACTCGCTCGGCCCGGATATGAACGGGTCGGCAGGCGGTACGGTCTGAAAAAAACACACGTATTGCTTGAAAAGGAACTGTAATGGGCAGCACCAGCACAACAACGCAAAAGGCAGACCCTTGGGCACCAGCGCAGCCCTATATTCTCGAGGGGCTGGACGCCGCGCAGAACATGTGGAACGGCGACCCAAACCAGTTTGTGATCGACCCTTGGCAGGGGCCAGCGGTTGCGGGCATGGATCGCCTGCAAGAATCTGCACAAAACCAGATAGCCGGGACAACCGGATGGCAGACAAACCAAGTCAAGGACGCGCAGAACACTGTCAAGCGGACTATGAACGCTGCCGAATCTAACCCGCTGGACCCGGCATTCAATCGCGGCGTTTCGGCGGCGCAGACGGCTGGCCCTGATCGGTTCGGTGGCATCAACCCGGCTGCACCCAACGGGCAGCTTTCGAGCGCGCTGGATACTGGCTTGCAGCAGGGCAACGCGGCGGGCTTCAACGGGACGATGAACTTCAACATGCAAGCGCCGCGCGATAGCTACGGCGTTTCGCAGTTGAGCAATGTCGCCAAAAACGCAGGCCCTGACTTTGGCGGGTATATGCCGGGGGCTACCTCGCAGCAGAATGACCGGATATTCCAAGGCACAACCAGTTTCGATGCGCAGGCCCCGCGTGATAGCTATGGCGTTTCGCAGCTGAGCAACGTGGCGAAGAATGCTGCCCCTGACTTCGGGGGCTACATGCCCGGAGCAACCTCGCAACAGAATGACCTTTCGTTTGAAAACACGACCAGATTGGCGAGCCAAGGCCAGCAAGATGCTTTCGGCAAATCCCAGCTTGGGACGGCGGCGCAAAACACAACCCCTGATTTCGGCGGCTTCCTTCCGGGGGCTACGTCGCAGCGCACGGACAACTCTTTCAACGCGGCAACGGGCTTTGACGCGCAAGGCCAGCGGGATAATCTTGCGACAAGTCAGTTTGCCAATATCGCGCAAAACGCTGGCCCCGACTTCGGGGGGTATATGCCGGGGGCCACGTCGCAACGCACAGACAGCACGTTCAACGCGCAGACCGGGTACGACGCCCAAGGTCAGCGCGATGCTTTTGCAAACAACCAATTCGCGCGGGTCGCAAACAGCTCTGCACCCCAATTCGGGCAATCCTACAACGCGGCCATGAATGGCAGTATTGACCCGAGGCTGAACGCTGCCGCGAACAACGCGTTGCAGGGCGGGAATGACCTGAATTTCGAACGGGCCATGAATAATTTCACGGGCGACGGGTACGACGAACGCCTGCGCAGCCAGTTGCGCCAAAATGTCACCGATTCCGTTATGCCAGGGATCAACGCCACATTTGGCACGGGCGGGATGACAGGCTCAAGTCTGCACCAGATGAACCTTGCAAAAGGTCTCTCTGCTGGCATGGCAGGCCAAGAGGCAGATTTCCTAAACCGGACGCAAGACAGGATGATGCAGGCGGGGCAGGCATCGCAAGCGGCGCTGATGCAAAACCGGGCTATGGGCCTGCAAGCCGGGGAGTCAGTGCAGAACGCGACAGAAGCGGCGCGGTCTCGCCAGCTTCAAGGGTCGCAAATGTTCGAAAGTGCAAACGCGGCGGGGCTGGATCGTCAGCTTGCGGCGGGGCAGGCATCGCAGGCCGGTTTTGATGCCTCACGCGCTCGCGCGCTGGACGCTTCCGGAATGAGGCAGGACGCATTGCAAGCGGGGCAGGAGCGTTTGTTGCAGGCCGGGGGCATGAACGCAGACGCCGCGGCGCGGGCAATCGACCAAAGACTAGGCGCAGCGCAAGGGTCACAAGCAGGTTTCGACGCCTCCCGCGCGCGCGCGCTGGACGCTTCGGGCCTGCGTCAAAATGCGCTTGAGGCAGGGCAGAGCCGCTTGCTTGACGCGGCGGGAATGACCGCCGACGCTGGGTTCCAAGCGAACAACCAGCGCATGAACATCGCGCAAGCCTCAATGAACGACTTCAACGCCGCACGGGACCGAGGGCTGCAAGCATCCGGGATGCGTCAAGGCGCTCTTGAGGCGGATCAAAACAGGCTCTTGGATGCGGCGGGGATGAATGCCGACGCGGGCTTTAGGGCCAACGACCAGCGTATCAATGCCGCGCAAACTTCGATGAATGATTACAACGCATCGAGGGAAAGGGCGTTGCAAGCTGCGGGAATGCGTCAAGGCGCACTTGAGGCGGACCAAAACCGATTGATGGATGCGGCGGGCTTGTCGGCTGATGCAGGCTTTCGGGCCAATGACCAGCGATTGAATGCGGCGCAAATCTCGATGAACGACTACGGGGCATCACGCGACCGGGCAGCATCGGCAGCGCAGGCCGTTCAGGGCGCACAGGAGGCATCACGGAACCGGGCGCTTGATGCGGGCGGTCTCAGCCTGAACGCGCGCAACGCACAGACCGGGCAGCAGCTTGATCTTGCCAACATGCGGACACAGACAGACCTTGCCAACCGTGGAATGTCCATGCAGGCAGGCCAAGCTGCGCAAGATTCAATGTTCAACAACCGAGCGCAGACATTGCAGGCGGCGGGGATGGCCCCAGCCATGTCACAAGCAACCTACAACCCGCTGCTGATGCAGGAGCGCATCGGTGCGGAGCGGACAGACAGGGCGCAGACACAGCTGGCGGCGGATATCATGG
>ERZ887942.2347-NODE-2347-length-11820-cov-6.048704_pt1 | contig 11820 bp, 8 predicted proteins | sample MGYA00521099_ERZ887942 | MGnify/ENA primary metagenome ERZ887942 (study PRJEB32303, sample SAMEA104408605) | aquatic metagenome | biome: Brackish water; feature: Pelagic; material: water | place: Baltic Sea | collected 2014-06-07T06:48:00 | depth 16,251 m ... | reverse complement strand
CGGGTAGCGGTATGAGTGTTCCATCAAGATCAGTGGCCAGTATTCTAGGTAAAACTTCCCTTTGAGGGTTGAAATAGTTCATGATCCGGCGTCTTATTGGTGACAGAAGGTGGAGAGGCTAGGCGCAAGGCCTTGCGTTACAATAAAATTACTCCTCCGACTACCTATGTCATCCCTTAAAACACTTGAAGAAACTGATCATTTACAACAACAGAGCCCTCTCGTCGTCTTTGGCGAAGTCCTCTTCGATTGTTTCCCCGGAGGTAAACGTATCCTCGGTGGTGCGCCTTTTAATGTAGCCTGGGGCCTAAAGGGTCTGGGCGAGGATCCATTATTTGTAAGCGCAGTCGGAGACGATGAAGATGGGAACTCGATTCGCGCCTGCATGGCGAACTGGGGGATGGAAACTTACGGACTCCAAACCGACGAGACACACCCCACTGGTATCGTTGAAGTGACGATAACCGACGACGAGCCATCCTACGAGATTTGCGAAGAGCGAGCTTGGGACTACGTGCTGGACCCAGGTATTTCGTGCAATGGCATGATCTACCACGGGCTACTCTCCTTAAGGAACGAGATTACTAGAGCGACCTTAAGAGCCATACTCGATCGATCGAACGCAAAACGGTTTTTCGACGTCAATCTGCGCCCACCCTACGACTCCATGGACCTTATTAGTTCGTGGTTGAACGGTGTGAGTTGGCTTAAATTGAACCTCGATGAACTCGAAACATTAGTTGGGAATTCAGTGAGCTTCGAAGACTGTCGTGACTCAGTGAATACGCTTCGCGATCGATACGAAATAGAAAACGTTCTTCTCACCGCTGGGAGTAAAGGCGCCAAAATCATCGGAATCGACGGTGAAGCATCGTTCAGCCCAGCTCCCACTCCGAAACCCTTCGTCGACACGGTCGGAGCCGGGGATTCGTTTGCCGCTTACACCATTCACGGGCTGCAGAAGAAACTTCCCATGGATCAGTTGGTAGCCGAAGCGAGCCAATTCGCCGCTAAAGTATGTGGACTTCAAGGGGCCACCAGTAACGACCCGCATTTTTACCAATAAAACCTATGGCGAAAGACAAAGGAATACATGTCGCACTTATCAGCCTACACGGACTGATAAGAGGCGAAGAACTTGAACTTGGACGAGATGAAGATACTGGCGGACAAACCCGCTACGTGCTGGAACTGGCCCGAGCGCTATCGGAACGGGAAGACATCAGCCGGGTAGACCTCATAACCCGTCAAATAATCGATGACAAGGTCTCAGACGATTACGCAAAGCTGGAAGAACAGGTTTCTGAGAAAGCCTACATACTGCGAATTCCGTTCGGCCCCAAGCGCTACCTCAGCAAAACGAAGCTTTGGCCCTACATGGAAGTCTTCGTCGATCAGTGTCTGAATCATTTTCAAAGGACGCGTACGGTTCCCGACGTTATTCATGGCCACTACGCGGACGCCGGTTATGGAGGCGGGCAACTAGCCAGGTTACTCGGCATTCCATTTATATTTACCGGTCACTCTTTGGGCCGGGTAAAAAAACAGCGACTGGAAGATTCAGGACTCAGCCCAGAAAAAATTGAGACGCGCTATGCGATTTCCGCAAGAATTGAAGCGGAAGAGTTCGCTCTAGAAACCTGCTCGCTCATTTGCACGAGCACTCATCAGGAAGTGAGGGAACAGTACGAGCAATATGAACACTACATCCCGGAGCGAATGGAAGTAATTCCTCCCGGAGTAGATCTTAGCAATTTCAGGCCGCCGGAAGTAGGTGAAGAAGAATCGCAGTTGGCCAAAGACGTAAAGGCCTTCCTCGACGCGCCAGAGAAACCGATGATCGTCGCAATGGCCCGCCCTGACGAGCGCAAGAATCTGGAAATGTTAGTCAGAACTTATGGCGAATCGCCCCAGTTACAGCGAGAAGCGAACCTGGTATTGATAATGGGCAGTCGAGATGATCTTAGGCAAATGCCTCCGGGGCAAAGAGCCGTTTTACTGAACGTCCTCACACTAATCGACGTGTATAACCTCTACGGGAAAGTAGCCTATCCCAAAAAGCACAAGGCGGACGATGTATCCGCCCTTTACCGAGAAATAACCCGCTCAAAAGGAGTGTTCATAAACCCGGCTATGACGGAACCTTTCGGGCTTACACTCCTCGAGGCCGCAGCCAGTGGCGCACCGATCGTCGCGACCAACGACGGAGGACCCAGCGACATTATAGCCAATTGCCAAAACGGCATTCTGGTCGATCCATTCGACTCCAAAGCCATAGAAAAAGCACTCATGCACGCGTTAATCGAACCCGAACAATGGGCTACCTGGTCGAGAGCCGGAATCGAAAACGTTAATAAACATTACTCATGGAAACGGCATGTCCAACGCTACATGCGCGATATCAAAGAGGTCTTAAAAGAAGCAGATGTTCCGCCCCCCATTGCACGGGGTCGCAAAACTCGTCGGCTTCCCCAAATTGATCGGCTGATCATTGCAGACATCGACAACACGCTTACCGGAAACGACGAAGCCATGCAGGAGTTTTTCCAACTGATCAGCGAAGCTGAGGACAACATTGGTTTCGGAATCGCAACCGGCAGAAGCTACGAAGCTGTAATGGAACTGATGGAAGAACATAGTATTCCGAATCCAGAAGTGCTCATCACTTCAGTTGGTAGTAGAATATTCTACGGAAAAAACTACACACTCGATTCTAGCTGGGAGAAGCACATCAACCATCGCTGGGAACCGAATAAAATACACGAAGTGCTCAGCCAGGTGGAAGGCGTCAATCTGCAGGACGAAAAAGACCAAGCAAAATACAAGATCAGCTACCAAGTCGACTTTAAGGTAGCACCGAAGCTTCCGGTGATAAAACGAATGCTACGCGAGAACGGCATCCGGGCGAAGTGTATACTATCGATTGGCATGTTCCTTGATATTATCCCCAGTCGAGCTGGAAGCGGAAACAGCATTCGTCATATGGCTTTCAAATGGGGATTCCCTCTCGAGCACATCTTGGTCGCAGGTGACTCTGGGAACGACGAAGGCATGCTTGCGGGAAATACATTGGGAGTGGTCGTTGGAAATTATAGTAAGGAACTTGAAAAACTTCGTAGGTACCCTCGGGTGTATTTTGCAGGCGCGCACCATGCTGCAGGTATTATTGAAGGAATTAATTACTATAACTTTCTCGATCAAATAACGATTCCCAACGAAAAGTTGCTCGCCGCCGATGCCTGAATTTGATGCCGCCTACGAGGCCACCAGAACCTTAAAACGCATTCGTCCTAAGATCCTCGAACGGATCAAACGGACTCATAAGTCGCTCTACTCAGATTCCCAACTGGAAGAGATGATTGATGCGCGACTTGAGGAACACTGGCCACGCTTATTCGAGTTGCTGTATCAGCTCTATGGGACCCACTACGATTTTTTCTACTACCTTGAACGTATACTCTTAACTGCAATCGACAGTTGGCTAAACCGTCCGGAAGAACTTAGTCAATTGGACGTCCGTAGGGAAAACGATCCTGGTTGGTACCTTTCAGAGCGAATGGTCGGAGGATCACTCTACGTAGACTTGTTCAGTGAAGACCTGAACAAGCTTCGCGACCGAATCCCCTACTTTAAAGATTTAGGACTCACCTATGTGCACCTTATGCCTCTATTCGTTTCGCGTGAAGGAAATAGCGATGGTGGCTACGCGATTAGCGATTACCGGAACGTAGATCCAGAGCTCGGTACTATGGACGACCTGAGCACACTTGCCCAAGAATTCAGGGCCGTGGGAATCTCTCTGGTTCTAGATTTTGTATTTAACCATACTTCCGACGACCACGAGTGGGCCATCAAAGCCCAGGAAGGAGATCGCGAATACATAAACTACTACCACATCTATCCGGACCGGACGATTCCGGAACACTACGAGCGTAACCTCCGCGAAATATTTCCGACCATCCGTCGAGGGAACTTCACTTGGCACGAAGGCATGCAAGGCTGGGTCTGGACGACCTTCAACAGCTTTCAATGGGATCTCAAATATGAAAACCCCGAGGTATTCAGAGCCATGGCAGAGGAGATGCTTTATCTCGCCAATACAGGAGTAGAGATCCTTCGGCTCGATGCCGTAGCCTTTATTTGGAAACGAATCGGCACGAATTGCGAAAACCTTCCGGAGGCACATCTCCTCATTCAAGCATTCAATGCCGTCTGTCGAATCGCAGCGCCAAGCCTGGTCTTTAAATCAGAAGCAATTGTTCACCCTGACGAAGTGGTCCGCTATATCAGTCGTGACGAGTGCCAGATATCCTACAACCCGACACTGATGGCCCTACTCTGGGAAGCGACAGCGACCCGCGAAATCAGACTACTAAAACAATCGATCGGTCATCGTCAGTCACTCCTGCCTGGAACCGCTTGGGTAAACTACCTTAGAGGTCACGATGATATCGGCTGGTCCTTCGATGACTCAGATGCCTGGGCGGTTGGAATCAATCCGGATGACCATCGTCAGTTTCTAAACGACTTTTATACCGGGAATTTCAAAGGTTCTTTCGCTTCGGGTGTACCTTTCCAGCACAATGAAGACACCGGAGATATGCGCGTATCCGGTACCATGGCCTCCCTGGCTGGACTCGAGCGTGCGCTCAAACTTAAAGATAAAACACTTATAGAAATGGCTGTCTGCCGTATTAGGATGCTCTACGGCATACTATGCTCGGTCGGCGGAATTCCACTCATTTTCCTGGGTGAAGAGTGGGGCATATTGAATGATTACTCCTATCTCAAAGACTTGGAAAAGAAGGAAGACAGTCGTTGGGTGCATCGTCCGAAAATGAATTGGAAGCTCTTGCAGGAGACCAAGAAAAAGACGTCGGCCTACGCACGTATCTTCCATAATATCCACGAGCTTTTTTCCATACGCAAGAGACTGGCGGCTCTGACCGGAAGCCAGATGCGAGTACTCGAATCCAACAATCGTCATGTGCTCAGCTACCTCCGCTGGCACGACCAGAATACCCTCGTCGTAATAGCCAATTTCTCAGAGCAAAAACAGTCCATAACCATGCGTCACTTGCGAGCCGAGGGACTCTCGCACTTCCTCAAAGACACGTTATCAGACCGGACCGTTTCGACCCACGAGATCATAACCCTAGGGCCTTACGAGCTACTCTGGCTGGAAGAGGACTGATAGCGCCAACCGTCGCCAACTCCATTCACACACTCACTTCTACGGGCCTGCCATCTTGGTGTCGGGCCGATTCATTCGCAGCCAAGGTTGTGGCCAACGTCTTTAACCCATCTTCGTAAGGGGACAATATACCTGATGAATCACCCGAGGCGACGGCATCAAGAAACGCTTTGTTCTGAACCGAGAAAATGTTTTTATCGCTGAGAATCTTATCCTGGTCCTCCTCACCGGAGTAGACAATTCCTTCAAAACTCCATCCGGTTAAAACAATACGGTGATTGCGGGAAGACAGGCTGAGATTGATTCCACCTCCCGGTGTTTCTGGATGTCCTCCAAGCGGAAAGCATCCCGTCGAAAATGAAGCCAAGGCTCCTGACTTAAACTGACAATTCACCACCATGGCGTCATCCACCGTGAAATCTGGTACCTCTTTCATGAACCCTCGGGTCCGAAAGGCACTCACCGTCTCCACATCACCCATGGTATACCGACATATATCCAATAAATGGGTACACTGCTCAGAAAATTGGCCACCCGATTGATCAAAGGTTCTCCACCAAAGCGGAGGCGGCATCTGAGTGATCCACCGCCCCTGAGCCAGGATGCCTTGATTATCCGACTGCGACAGCAACGCCTTCGCCGTTTGCACGGATTGCCGGTACCGATTCTGGTAGGCGACTGAAACGATCGTCCCCGCTTTTTTGAAGTAACCCTGAATCTGCTGAGCGGTTTCCAATGATTGCGAGATGGGCTTTTCAACAAGAACGCCTTTAACGTACTCCGAGCAGGCACGCTCGAGATCCCCGTGCAAGTGAGGCGGCAAGAGAATGAAGACCGCATCGAGCGATTCCTTCGCAAGCATTGTCAGAGGATCCGTATAAACAGTTGCCTTCCAGGGTTCGGCCAGCTCCTTAGCCCTAGCCTCATTGCGACCCGCAATTGCGACTACTTCAGCCCCACTAATCTCTTTTAAAGCGTTCAAATGAAGCTCTGTGACCCAACCCGTTCCGATAATTCCAATTCTCATAAGCGCCCCCTATGCTTAATTCATGTTTATTACAGGAAAAGGTAATTCTGTATCAATACGCCTTCAGACCAATTTCTCGAGAATCCTTTTGACCCGCAACCTCAAGACGTTCCATCATACAAAGACTCTCACAAAGCTTCGATTCTCTCACAATCTCCTATGCCTTACAAAGCAAACTGGGTCAAAAAAGGTGTGGAGTGGATATTCCACGGTCACGTAACAGGCGAAGAAATACTAACCGCCTGCATGAACATCTATGGAGATAGCCGTTTCGATGGACTCAGCTACAAGATCGTAGACTTTATGGATGTAGAGGGCATTCAGCTTACTGAAGAATCCGTCAAAAAGATTGCTTACTTCGATATGGCGGCGGCGAAAACGAACCCCACTCTCAATGTCGCGATCGTTTCAAACGATGATGTACTCGAGAGCTACAGTGGTCTTTACGCTGCATATATGACCGAGACAACCTGGGACATCCAATTCTTCGTTGATAGAGAAAGCGTTTCAGCGTGGCAGCAAACGATCTCCTAGTCTATTTTCACTCTTTTCCCTGAGTCGAATTACAGCCCCATAATTAAATTCGCTTCACAGACGATCGATTAAAACTTCTAAGCCGGGAGTTGCTCGATCGGAAAAATTGACTTTGGTAGCTTTCTTCGATTAATACGTCAAAGAGTTACTAAGGATTATCTACCCACCCCAAACCCGAACTTCTCATGAGTACTAAAACCACAAGACGAACATTTCTAAAGGCCGCCGCTGTTGCGATTGGTATGCCCACAATCATCCCGGCAAGCGCATTAGGAAAAAATGGCGCCGTCGCACCCAGTAACCGCATCGTGATGGGTGGCATCGGCATCGGGCCACGTGGCCGAAAAGTGTTAGCCTGCTTTCTTCAGCAGAAGGATGTGCAGTTCGTCGCGATCGCCGATGCACAGGAAGAGCGACGAGAGATAGTCAGGCGCCTGGTCAACCGTGAGTATGGCAATGAAGACTGTTACAAAGGCCGCGACATGTTCGAGATCCTAGAGCGCGACGATATTGACGTAGTCCAGATCACGACCGGTGATCGCTGGCACACACTCGGCACGATCCTGGCTTCAAAGGCTGGTAAGGATATCTACTGCGAAAAACCCTGCAGCATGAACATCAAGGAAAGCCAGGAATTAGCTGATGCGGTGAATAAATACGACCGTGTATTCCAGTCAGGCACTCAGCGACGCAACGTTAACAATTTCAAATTTGCAGCGCATCTCGCCCTGAGCGGTAAACTCGGCAACGTCCACACGGTCCACGCCGGCATCCTTGCCCTAAAACCGAACGTTGAATGGCTGCCCGAAGAACCTATGCCCGATCGGGAAATTTGCGATTGGGACCTCTGGCTGGGACCCGCACCTTGGCGTCCTTATAATAAGAAATACGTCCAAGGCCGTTGGCGCGGGCATTACGATTTTCACGGTGGCGCCGGCCTCCCCGAATGGGGTTCGCATACCTTAGACCTCTGCCAATGGGCAGCCAATGCGGACGACACGATGCCGATCGAATATGAATACGAAGGCGATAATATCTACGGTCGCTACGCCAACGGCGTTAAACTGGTCATGCGGCTCTCCGGCTTCAAAGGCGAAGGCAACTGGAATGTGCCTGGGACTTGCCCCGTGCGTTTCGAAGGAGATGAAGGCTGGGTAGAAGTCGGTGATCATGGAAATATCGTGACCAGCTCGGAATCGCTCAAGGAAGGGGCACCCACCGAAGAAATGTTTGGCACAGATCCCATAAAACACGTGCGAGAGTTTCTCGATTGCGTAAAGACCCGTGAAAAACCGGCTTGCAATCAGGACATCACCCGCCGCGGCCACATCGCCTGTCATGCCGCTGCGATCGGTTGGCAACTCGGCGGCAAAAAGGTCGAGTTCGATCCGAAGAAAGAAAGATTTATCAACAATGACAAGGCCAACGAAATGGCCAGTCGGATACGCCGCAAACCCTGGACACCGTCGCTTCGAAAATTACCCGCATAAACCATACAGGCAACCACCAGTGACCTGTCAAAGCAGCTTCGCCGCATTGGCTTTAACGAGCCAAATATGCGCTGAGGCCTGCCGTCTCTGGCTCTGATCGGACGACGGGTTCAAAATAGGCCCCGACTCAAGAGATAAAACTAACTATCCTTCTGCGGTAAAAACGGAAACAATCGCTTAATGGCTTCTGCTGTCAAAGGCGCGCCATACTCACAGCCTTCGAAGGTTTCAGCATGCTCCACCTTATTCCCACGTAACTCTCCGTAGGTGTTCACCAGTAATGCTCGGGCCTCATATCCGACCTCACTGTATTGCAAAACGAATCGCTTGAGCTGCTCCTGCCTTTCGGCCGGGTCCTCAGATATTTCTCCTTCCAACTGCCCAACCCACGGAAGCCACTCATACACCTGCGACTCATGGCAGTGTAACATCTGAGTTTTCTTATAAATGACGGCACCAATATCGACAGCAACATCTGGTTTAAACGGCAAAGGTTTCTGAAAGTCATCTGCGAAATAGGCGATCATCGGGGAAGTGCGTAGCGGCCTCGCCTCAGGACAAATATTCGGTACGCCGACGAGGAACGAACAATCCTGAACCAGTTGCGAGGTGTACCGGTGATCCGGATGATAGTCATTCGGACGGTGCGTAAGGATCAGATCCGGCGCAAACTCCCGAATCAGACGAATAAGCTTATGACGCTCCTCCAAACCAGGGACCAGTTGGCCATCCGGATTGTCCATTACCAAATACTCGATACCCGCAACCGCTCCAGCAGCATTCGCTTCAGCCGTACGTCGTTTCACCAATTCGTCACCCGACATTTTATGGTGCCCGGCTTCCCCATTTGTCACTGAGACAAACCTAACCACACAACCAGCCTGAGCCCAAAGAGCGGCACAACCACCGGCCTTGACGTCACAATCATCAGGATGCGCTCCCAATGCTAAAATACGCGGATTCTTCACTTTCTATTTGGGCCAGTAAGGGGATGGTGTTCGGGCAGTCTCCAAGTAAGACTCAATATGCTGAATTATCTTCGGATATTTCGCAGCGACGTTGTTCTGTTCTTTAGAGTCTTTCGTCACGATGTAGAGTTCGAGTGGTTTGCCCTGCTCCAATCGTAAGGCCTTGAAGTCTCCATAGCGAACCGCTTGCTGAAAACCGCGTTCGAAAAATTCCCAATAGAGGAATTCATGCTCTTTTTGTTTCTGTCCCAGCAATGTAGGAACGACTGAAATTCCATCGATCCCCTCCGGCGTCTTCGCGCCTGCTAACTGAGTAGCGGTGGGAAGAAAGTCCCAGAACGCCCACACGTGATCACTCACCGTGTTGGGTTTAATTTTACCGGGCCAGCGAGCAATCATCGGCACCCGAACGCCCCCGTCGGTCAGGTCGCGTTTCCAACCCCTGAGCGGTCCTGGGCTTTTCAGGATGTGCTCATACTCAGGAATAATATCCTTCTGCCGAAAATAGTAAATCTCTGCCCCATTGTCGCTCGTGAAGAAGACGATGGTATTTTCATCAATCTCGAGTTCCCTCAAGAGTGACATGATACGGCCAACGTCACTATCCATTCGCGTAACCATCGCGGCATAGTTTCTAACATCCTCCGGCCAGTCTTTATCCGAGTACGGTTCGTCGGACTCGATCTCATAACGTCCGTGAGGTATCGTATAGGCCAGGTAAAGAAAAAATGGCTGGTCTTTGTTATCTCGAATAAACTCCAGCGAGAAGTCCGTGAACTGATCGTGAATCCAGTCATTCTGTTGGCCACCCAGATTCCCATCCAAGGACACCATTTCATCGTTGCGCCAGATGTACTCAGGATAAAACCCATGCGCGTGGCGCTGATCGAGAAACCCCAGCCACTCGTCGAAGCCCTGCTTATTTGGTATACCCGTCGTTCCAGGCTGTCCGATTCCCCACTTACCCGTCACGCCCGTTGCGTAACCCGCGTCTTTCAAGAGCTCCGCTACCGTAATATCTTCGTCGCGCAAGGGTACGAGATACCGCTCTCGATCGGGACCACGGAAGCCAGAGTTTCCGCGCACCCGCGAGTGCCCGGTGTGTAATCCGGTCATCAAGACACCTCGCGTCGGCGCGCACACCGTACTCCCCGCATACGCCTGGGTAAATCGCATGCCCTCGAGCGCCAGCTGATCAATGTGAGGCGTTTTCATCTCCGTCTGCCCGTAACAGCCCAGGTCACCGTACCCAAGGTCGTCCGCCATGATGAAAACAATGTTGGGCTTTTCAGCGGCGACTGTAGCCGAATGAATCAAACATGTTCCAAACAGCAGAACCAGGGATATTAGGGGAATGCGCATCTTATAGTAATTGAAACTGTTACTGTGTAATTCGCGGTTCAGCAAGCCAGGTTTTCAACTCAAAGGCAAGCGCAGCCACCATCTCAGGGTGCTCGTCTATGACGCTTTTCAATTCGTTGGGATCCGAATCCATGTCGAACAGTTCGACTGGCACACCGTCTTTAGCCAGCAGCTTCCATGGCCCCCGCCTGACCACTTCGGTCGCAAACGGCTCGGTCTTGGGATAATGACGTTGTAAACTTCGGTAAAGATCCATCTGCCAGAATACCGTGCCTCTCTCTGAGGCCGTCGGCGCAGCTCCACCCTTCATATGGGCCAATAGACTGAGTCCATCTATATCTTTAGTATCCGGTAATTCGATACCTGCAACCTCACAGAATGTCGGGAGCAAATCTGTAGAATGTCCCAAGGCTCTCGAAACCTGTCCGGCCGGAATTGCTGCAGGCCATCTGGCTAGCATCGGCACCTTGATCCCACCATCGTGTAGATCCGTCTTCCCACCTTTCAAACTCCCGATATGGCCTTCCCAAGCAGCACCGTTATCGCTGGTAAACAGGATCAGTGTATTTTCGGCGATACCCAATTCATCGAGCGTATCCAGGATCTGCCCTACCTTGGCATCCATGTGTTGCATCATGGATCGAAAGCGGTGTTGATCATCGGATAGTCCGTCTTTCGCAGTCGCGGACCAATGGGGTTCAGGGGCTGGTTCATAGGGCGTATGAGGAACCAGCCACCAGAGATTGATAAAAAACGGTTTCTCTTCTTTCGCCAATTTCTCGATCATTTCCACCGCATAGTCGCCATTCGCATCAGTGAAATGTTTTGAGTAATAAGGGTCGTCCTCGCTTATTTTATGATCGTCCCGCATAAGAACCGTTCCACCTTTTCGAAACAACGTACGATTGCTTCCCATTTCACCCCGATGAGGTTGTTGCTCAATCTGAGTCTGGTAGAAATCGAACCCATGCTGCCGCGGCCCTGGCTGAGCCGTCAGGCGGGTTCCATTTTCGTCTACATGGAGCCCCCCCAAATGCCACTTCCCTACATGGACAGTCGTGTAACCGGCACCCTTCAATAATTCTGCCGCGGTCACGGACTCGGTTGGCAACCACATATCCACGTCGTTAAAATGCTTGGTAATATTAAACCGAATCGGATACCGACCCGTCATGATAGATGCCCGCGTGGGTGAACACACTCCCGATGCAGAATAGAAGTTTCTAAACGTCACCCCTTCAACCG
>ERZ887942.2346-NODE-2346-length-11828-cov-5.562643_pt1 | contig 11828 bp, 15 predicted proteins | sample MGYA00521099_ERZ887942 | MGnify/ENA primary metagenome ERZ887942 (study PRJEB32303, sample SAMEA104408605) | aquatic metagenome | biome: Brackish water; feature: Pelagic; material: water | place: Baltic Sea | collected 2014-06-07T06:48:00 | depth 16,251 m ... | reverse complement strand
ATACGAGTAAGAGTACGACTACGACGTATGCGACGAACCGATCTACGACTACGACGTATGCGACGAACCACTCTACGACAACTACTTTTTCAACGAGTAGGTCTACGGGCACGAGTAGGAGCACTACTACGTCTTTCAATACCGCCACGACTTTTAGTACGAACCATAGTACGACCACGTCGTACACGACTAATTACAATACGTCGCGTGGCACGAGCCATTCAACCACGACGTCGTTTACGACTAATTACAATACGTCGCACGGCACGAGCCATTCAACCACGACGTCGTTCACTACTAATTACGACACGTCGCGCGGCACGAGCCATGCTACTGGAACCAGCCGGTCTACTGGAACCAGCCGTTCCACAGGTACTAGTCACTCTACGACGACTAATCAACTCACGGGGACTAGTCGGGCCACGAATACTTCCAGGTCTACTAGCACAGTTGTGTATGAGCGGCTGACAGCTACCGGAGTACAAACTGAAGTGGGCAGCGCATCTGCGCACAACGCGGGTTTCTGGGATGGCAGCACTTGGACAGAGGTGTAATTTGGACACTCTAGTAGCTACAGAAAGAGTGAAGTACGAGAAGATGTGGGCGCAGCCTATATATCGAAAGGTGTCCCCCGGCGAGATAAAGCATAAAGAGGCTGTGTACTATCTAGGCCCCAACAAAGGATCTTTGATTGATTTCGGTATAGGTACGGGCCGCGGCGCGAATATGTTTAAGCAAGCCGGTTATGACGTACTAGGAATAGATATATGCGCCAGTTGTCTAGACCCCGGAATAGATATAGAGGTATGGGTCTGCGCCTTATGGGAGATACCCGGATTTATTAAAGCGGACTACGGGCTTTGTACGGACGTGATGGAGCATATACCGCCTAGTAAAGTGGATTTGGTCCTCGAACGCATTAGCGGCGCGGTGTCTAAATGCTATTTCTCTATAGACACTATTCCCGACTCTCTTGGTAAGTTGATTGGGGAGACGCTACATGCCTGTGTTGAATCGGCTGACTGGTGGGAGGCCAAATTACTTGAGCACTTCGATAAAGTTAAGCTAATAAATACCTGCCCTTCCCTCTCCACTTATTACTGTGAGGTCAAATGACTACAGAAGAAATTAACCAAAAAATGGAAACTGCCCTGGATATCATCATGGATCACTTCAGCGAGACCCTTGACCGTATGGCCGAAATGGAGAAACGTATTGAAGAGTTAGAGGAGGCAGTGAGTGCAAGAGCTAGCCATTAATGACGAGCTAGGTAACAAAGCCGCCCACTTCTTTAAGTCAGGGAACGTACTTAGATCGAGGGCAAACGATAAGCTGCTTGAGTTAAAGGCACTCCTGCCCGTTACGGGGCCTAACGGCTCCAAAGTCGAATACGATATCTGGTACAACTTTGCCCACGATCGCAGGGTACACGGCTATGTGTACACGGATATGCTGGCCCAGTTTTTGTACCTAAGAGTCGCTAGCTGTCATTTTTCCCGTACTGCCATGAAGCACGCTGCTGCTTGCGGCATAACGGAGCAAGGGGAAGCCCTCTTCGATCTTATAGGTATGGAGAGCACGGATAAGTACAGACTAGGCCCCGCGAGAGATTTAGCTGACTTTGTCATATTCCTGCCCGGGACGAATATTCTTAATACTGTAGTGAATTGGGACAGAGTCGAGAACGCCCTGCGGCAAGGGGCGCGACTTAAGTGCCATCCCCTGACCTCGGCCCCCGCATACGAACACTTAAAGCATAAATACGGTGCTGCAATTATTGATAAGAAGACTAGCGGCCATCAGTTATTGGCCCAAGCCACTAGAGTGGGTTTTTGTTATAACTCTGAGATGGGGCTCACTGCCTTGGCGCAAGGTAAGGAAGTGCATCATTTTACTAACGAGAGTGAGTGGTGTACCTACAGCGCAATTTATGAAGCTATAACAGAGAAAGGCGTGCTCAATCCCGATCTTTTTAAATCCGTACTATCTTGTAAACAGTCCGGACTAGTGCCCATTCATGTAAGTAATCCGCAGGATTACGTGAAAGGGTTTTTTAACCGATATAAAACGGAGCCGCATGTTGGAAAACACAATATTGGTAGTGGAATCAAACTCGCTAACCGCCCTAACCGTAAATAGTATTAAGCGGAACATGCCAGGCTGGAACTACGAGGTAGTTCAGGAGGGGCAGGGCCTTATAGACACTGCTCTGCGGCACTGTTCTGATGTCACTCTAGTAGTGAAATCTGGTATAATTTTGGACTTAAAAGAGGGCGATCTTCCCCCTATATCCACACTAGAGAAATATGCTCTTTGTGCTGCGAGAGACTGCGTATGGGCAGACCATTCCGGACACAGACATGTGTATGGACTCATAGGACAGGGGACGGGTGCGAATGACCGTATGGACTTATCCATATTTATTATTAACCCCGCTCTCTGGGATGCGGTGCCCGAGTTTGATGAAGGTGCACTGAAGGACAAGAAAGTGTTGCGTATGCCTCGATGTATGAACCACAAAGAGGACTTACTGATAGCAGAGAGTCTTTCTGCTAAACACGTTCTGGAGTACGGAATGCTGGCTAGTCGGGCTTCGGTCTTTAATTACACTAATGTATTTCTCTCGGGAGAAGCTAACGGCAATCAAATGCTCGCTTACCCGTTAGAGAACGCCTTATCTCTCATGGAAGGTTTACCTGTTGATGCAGAGATAACGGTTAGAAAAGTAGCCGAGAAAACTGAAAAACAGGTTGCCGCTATGCGAACGGGGCTATCCAAGGTTTTACCAATAGGAGCGTAGGAAATGAATATAGATGCAGAGTACGTATTAACGCGGGTTTTTACTCTTCCCGAGGCGAATGGCGTAACGAATGTTGTGCGTAAAGTGCTGTGGGAGATTATCTTTTTTGATACGGATAACCCCGAAGAAGTCAGGTCGACTGCGACAGTCGAAACGTATATGGAGCTTGAGACAGTAGACCCAAATAATTATGTGGAGTTCGATTTGATAACTAAAACCCAGATACTCGAGTGGTGTCTAGCTGATGTAGGCGGGACCACTTTCCTAGATAAGCTATTAGCTGGTGGGCACGAACGCATGTTGTACAAGGCATTAGACGATATGCCGCTAGTAGAACGCGACGTCGAGATTATACAAGACGTATGAAGCTAGCTACTGACCGGCCAGTACGTGAGCAGGTTTTTAGGAGCGCTCGACATCCTCTGGAAGGTCAGAGCCTACCTAAGTGGGAAACAGTAGTAGAGTTTGCTAAGTGGTGGATTAGAGAGGGTTCTCCCATATTACCGCCGGACAACATAGTTAATTGTTCGGACGACGCCACTTCTATGGCGTTGTTTAGGTACGGACAATTTCAGGTTGAACTGTACATGATCCACCCCCTGCCCCATCTCCCAAAGCATGAGCACCCGGGCGTTGAAGTTATAAAAATGAGATTGGATAACTACCAAGAAGTAGGGGAGGGGTTACGTGTATTGGGTGACCGAAAGATGTCAGCGCCCCCACTACTGGCTGGTGAAGCGCACGGTCTTGGTAAGAACTTCAAAGAAGAGCGTGATGCTAAAGGGCCTAATACCGGAGGCGGTTTTGGGCTATTGGCGTTCCAGAAATGGGACGAAGGCTTGACTGTCACTACAGTAGCATCTCGCTGGAAAGGCACGACTGTTGGGCCAATGCAAAGAGCGATGATTAAGGGACTAAACCCCGATGCAGTAATCGAAGGACGCTACGCAGATACTACGGGGTGTAAATGAATAAGGTGTGTTATGTATCTTTCTAGAAAGCACGGTTTTTTACATGTAGGCGTGCCTAGGACAGGTTCCGTAGCGTCGTTTCAAGCTATACGCTCCTCGGATATATCCGATCATTCGGACGTATATGCCGTATTCCCTTCGAAAAGCAATAAGAAGTTTAGAAAGCACTTATCTGACAACCTGCCTAACAAGGACAAGACTTTGGAAGAGCTGATAACTATTCTGGGTTTGCCTGGGGAGCGGGATAGTCCCGTAGAGTCGACGCTGCAATTCTATTATAGGAATGATTACTTAGGACCTATTGTTAAGAAAGGGATTTTGCTGCACCACATGACGCCAAGCCACTTAGTAAAGCTAGGCGTTATTACTGAGGGGGAACTGGCTTCTTATTATTGCTGGGGTTTAGTAAGGGACCCATTAGAGAGGTGGCTCTCAGGTCAGTTTCTAATACGTAAGCTCGCAGCTAGTGTAAGCGATGCGATGGCTCAGTTAGTGGACGTGGTTCGTAGCGGCGAATACAGAGAACACCACCCCATTGTTGCTCCGTACTTAAAAGACTACTTTTTCCACGAAGGGCAGCAGGTCGTCACTCCTTTTCAGTATGACAACCTGACTAATGTAACCGGGGATTTTATTGAGACTTTTGGCGGTAGGCGTCCGGAGTCTGTCCCTATTTATGGGATAACTAACGTAGTGCCGGAGGCGTTTAAGGAGCCTATGGAGTCATGGTTCCCAAGCGACTGTATAGAAGCACTGACGGAATTTTATGCCGAAGATTACGAGTTCTACAACAGTGTCCCCTAATTATGTACACATGCCTTGGCCCAGCATTCCAGACGAAATGCGGGGGCGATTAGTAGAGTACACGAAGAACACCCCGATAATAGGGGATGGGGTAGCAGGAGGCCGGCTCATTGAGGGAATCCCTGTTTACGGAATAGTACGGCCGCCAAAATATCTGACCAAGTGGGTAGAGGAGAACATACCTCTGAAAGACCATTTCTTAGGTATACAGCGGTTCTACGGCATGGAGGACGTACGTATCCACATCGATAGCATAAGGGAATACTGCTTTAACTGCTTACTTACTGATACCGGGCCGGTAACTTCTTTCTACGACAACAATAAAAAAATAGTAGAGTCAGTGACCTATCAGCAAAATGAATGGTATCGACATGAAACTAAGCGATATCACGGCGTTACGGGGATTCCAGAACCTTATCGTATATCGATTACTATGTTCAAAGTAGACCTACAGCAGACAGGCGCTTTGCGTTCCGAGGGTAAGGCATTCGTTCAGGCAGTTAGCGTGTTTCCTCCTAAAAAGTGATGTAAAATATCAGCATTGCTAATATATGGACCTTTACTACAGGTAAAAGAGTATGACCAACCCCGAACAGCGTATTGACCTCAATCTAAATGGCGACGGCACCGCTACGTTTAATGGCGAAATATATGAAATCGCATCACTGTCCCCCCGACTTCAAGGCGTGATTCATGGCCTTGCCGAGTCTCGACAGGCTATGGCCGAGTTCGAAGGGCAGCTAGTAGAACTACGTACGGAAATGACGATATGCCAAGGCGTACGACGTAATCTTTCCTCTGCTTTACCGCAGCTATTCGCTGAAGCGACTCCAGTGGAGCCCGAAGAACCGTCGGAGGCGTAAATGCTGGGAGTTTGGTTCAGGGCGTTTACTGACTCTGCTAAAAATAATATGGAGATTACTCTTTTCGTATTGCTTATGGCGGGGACCAGCGCGTGGTGGGCCGAACAAACTTTCGCCACTGAAGATGCTATGGATGAAGCTATTGCCGCTTCGATACTCCCGTTACAGGTGGCTATAAAAGAAAATGGCGACGCCATCCATGCCATCCAGATCGCCGCTTACGAACGTGAGCGGCGAAGTCTGACCCGTCAGATCACTCAAATTACCGCCGCTGTCGAAACCGGTAATGCGGAGGACTGGCAGCTTATTGTGCTATCCGACCTTAAATCTGATGTGCAGCAAATCGATGCTGCAATAAATCGACTTGACCCGGACTAACTATGGAGTTGGTACTAAATAGATTCAATAGCGATCGTGAGGCCACGATAGGTAATTTAATGCTGTACGGCGAAGGCTGGCAGTGTTTTGTTATTGAGGATCAATTTAGCGCGGAGAAGGTCGACGCGGAAACTCGTATCCCTTCTGGTAGCTACCGATTACGGGCGCGTGAGCACGGCGGTTTCTATACTCGTTATACAGAGCGTTGGGAGTGGCATCGAGGAATGATCGAGTTAGCCGATGTCCCGGGCTTTACCGGTATTTTGATTCATCCTGGAAATACAGACGACGATACAGCGGGTTGCTTACTCCCTAATTATTCTGGTACTTGTACTAGCAATGGAATTTTCGGTGGACAGTCAGTACCCGCTTATTTTGATTTATACACGAAGCTAATTGGGGCGGTTGAAGCGGGTGAGGCTTCTATCGCTATTGTTGATGAAGATCGTAATTGGAAACGAGGTAGGGGGTAATGGGCGGTTTAGCGGTATTAGGACTATTAAAGCACGTTCCCGATTTACTCGGGATTTTTAACGATGGCGACAAGACCACGATGGAGAAAGTCGGGGCTATCGCTAAAGAGATAACAGGCAAACCGACTGTCGACGAGGCCGAAAAAGCCTTGAGTTCGGACCCTAATTTGGCGTTCGATTTTAAGTTAGCGGTCATGGAGAACGAGACTGTACTCGAGAAGCTAGACGAAACTAGTCGAAAGCGAGCCTCCGCACAATATTCGCAGCATCACGTACAAGCCGATGCGATCGCCGACAGTATTATGAAAAAGAACCTGCCGGTGGTCTTCCTTTTAGTAATGATTAACGCGTTAGTCGTGTATGCCTTTACTTACTTTGCTATTGAGCACATAGGGCAACTGGCGGTTATTTCTAATCTTATTGGCGTGGTCATAGGGTCTTTGATCCAAGAACGTCAGCAAGTTGTGTCCTTCTTTTTCGGTTCTTCTCTTGGCAGTAAACTGAAAAGTGCTATAGGGGAAGGCATCTAAGTTATGGCTAATATAACGCTAGAGAATTTTGCGGGTATTGCCCCGAAGATTCGTCCAGCTAAATTAGCTGACGAACTCGCCACGGAGTCCGCAAATGTCCGCCTTAGTAGTGGGGCGATAGAGGCGTGGCGCGAGTTAAGCGTCGGCGAAACTGTTGCGGCTAATATTCTCACGGCGTTTAAATATCTTGGTTCATGGGTCACTTCCACTAATCGACAGAGCGTGGTTTCCGGACTAATACCTAATGATGTCCACGACCGCATTTTCTATTCTGACGCGGACTATCCAAAAGTTCGTAGCGGAGCCGATATATATCGGTTAGGACTTCCCCGACCCTCGGCCCCTGTCCCTAGCATCACCACTGCGGGTGATTCGACTAACATCACTGATGTGCGTAACCAACGCTATGTTGTTACGTTAGTTGATGGCTTCGGGGTCGAGGGACCGAGTTCGCTCCCCACTGATGCCTATGAAGTAGGACTCGGGGGCGAAGTCACTCTGGATTTAACTCCTTGTACGGTGACAGGGGCTTATAAATTAGGCGGTGCAGACGGCGGTTTCTACCGTATTTACCGCACTAACACAGGTGATTATGGGACGGTATACCAGTATGTCGGACAGGTCGCTTATGGCTCGGCAAGTTTTGTCGACGACGTTGCGCCGGGCGAGCTTCAAGAGGCGCTGCTAAGTGCGGAATGGGTTGCTGCTCCGGACGACGACGGTGTTCTATATCCCGACGGTCCATTACAAGGACTAATTAAAGCTGGCGACAATGTGCTAGCCGGTTTCAGTGGGAACACGGTGTTCTTCTCGGAACCTGGTGTACCTACTGCATGGCCTTATTACTATTCGGCGGGTGCAACGGTTGTTGGGCTTGTCAAAATACAAAGCGGGATACTGGTTGTTACGACGGGTAAGCCCTATCTACTAGTCGGCGATGATCCATCAGTTATGACGGATGTCCCCATAGAAAGCGATCAATCTTGTACTTCTGGCCCCTCACTAGTTGATATGGGGGCTTCGGCTATTTACGCCTCTCCTGATGGACTGGTGTTAGTTGAAGGCGCGACTGCGGTTCTAATTACTGGGGAATTCATTGACCGCGACACTTGGCAGGGCTACGACCCCACTAGTATGAGAGGTTATAAATATGAAGGGCGATACTTGTGTTTCTACGGGAATGCTGGTCTCGGTTTTGTTGTTGATGTTAATGGTGGCACCGCTGCTATTAGTCCTATTAGTGGGATCGATGCTTATGCTGGTTGGAACGATACTGAGTCTGATACCTTATATCTTGCGCACGGGACTAACTTGGGTATTTTCGACGGCGGGGCGGATGCTGAATTCAGTTGGCAGAGCAAAGATTTTATCTTCCCAAGCCCCCGATCCTTTAGCTGTGGTCGAATCCAGGGACTTGCTGTAGATGTCAATCTAACGATTTACGCTGATGGCGTTACTCGCGGCCCCTATCCCATATCCTCTACCCAAGAATTTAGATTACCTGGTGGGTACGAAGCAACTACATGGAGGGTCAAAGTAGAAGGGACAGGTGCCGTTGACGGCATTTACTTATCTGAAAGCATGAGTGATCTGCCTTAATGAGTATCACTAATGTCCCTTCGAGTATTAAAGATCCGCAGCTTCGGATCTTCCTCGATCAACTCCGCAAAACAGTACAGAGTGATGCGACCCGTGTAGCTACGCTTGAGAATAGTGCGGCGAGTGCGGGGGCTACTTCTAGTCCATTAACTGAGTATTCCACTGCTTCGGAGCCTACTAACTTATCTACGGCGGGTATGTTCGGGGCGGTTTTTCTTGAGTGGGAGGGATACGACCAGGCTTCGGTGAGCTATACAGAAATCTGGCGGAGCGAGACTGACGATCGTGGCACTGCGACTAATATAGGCGTTGCGTCCGGAGGTATTTACGTCGATTACGTCACTCCAGAATATCCCTCGGTTAACTACTATTATTGGGTACGTTTCGTTACTTATTCGAAAGCGTATTCTCCCTATAATGCGGTGTCGGGAGTTGCGGGTACAGCCGCTACGACTCCGGCGACAATTATATCTTTGTTAGAGGACCAGTTAACGGAGAACGAGTTAGGCGTTGCGCTTACTTCTCGTTTGGATTTAATCGATACTCCGACAACTGGCCTAGTTGATGCACTAAGTACCGAGGTGACAGATCGAGGTGTGGCTGTTGGGGAGTTACAGGATTCTGTTGTATCGCTACAGGACCAGATTGACGGCCTGGTTGTCGCGACTGACGTTACAATCTATTATCAAACGACTGCTCCCGGGGGAGCAATTACTGAGGGGTCGCGTTGGTTTGATACTGACGACGGCAACCACCCGTACGTCTATATTAACTCGGCATGGAACAGTGTGCGCGACCAGCGCATCTTAACGGTCGAATCTAACCTAGCGACTGAAACTACTAATCGGACAAACGCAGATTCAGTTTTAGCGGCGGATATTCTGACGTTAGAAGGGGTCGTTAACGATGGCGTGTCCGGTGTGGCTGCTTTATATACGGCTCAGAACACCCTTACCGGGCGTGTTGATATGACTGAGACTGGTATTGCTACCAACACTTCAGATATTACTAATTTAGAGACCGTTGTTTACGACGTGACGACTGGTGTCGCGGCGAATGCTTCGGCGGTGGACACACTTGAAGCGGCTAATGTTATTTCGGACGGACTGATTTCCGCAAATAGTGATGCGATCACCGCCCTTGAAGGAACGGTGAATGACGCGGGTAGCGGCGTGGCGGCTACATTTACTGCGTTAGGGATTTTAACGGGTACTGTTTCTACTCAGGGTGGAAATATCTCGGCTAATACTGCGGCGATCGATGCACTAGAGTTGACGGTTAATGATGCTGGGGCAGGGCTCGGAGCGACGGTAACGGCATTAAATGCGCTTACTGGTGAGGTTAATACGCTCGATGGCGCGGTCACAGCTAACGTCGGAAGATTAACGGCCTTAGAAACGACGGTCGACGACCCCGTTACCGGAGTGGTGGCGAGTTATACGGCGCTTGATGCGTTAATTGGCGAGGTTAGTACGCTTGACGGCGTGGTAACAGTTCACGGCGGTCGATTAAGTACGCTAGAAGGGACAGTGGATCACGTCACCACGGGGGTTAATGCGACATTCGCTTTGGCGGATGCGACTGAGGGCCGTGTTACTTCGGCTGAAGGCAGCATCAGCGCGCATGGCGGCCGGCTCGATTCGATTGAGGCGGATATAAATGATGTGACTACTGGTTTAGCGGCTACGTATTCTCAGGCTTCAAGTACGGCCGGTACGGTCAGTATTCAAGGCGACGCTATTACTGCCCAGGGCAACGCGATCGATGCGTTGGGCTTAACGGTTAATGATCCGGTTACTGGTGTTGATGCGAACGCTAACGCGATAGAGGTTATCGATACAACTATTTCTACACAAGGCGGCGGCATTGCGGCTAACTTGGCGGCGATTGAGGCTCTCGAGTTAACGGTTAACGATGTGACGAATGGCGTTACCGCGAGTGCTGCTGCGATAGATGCTGTTGAGGCCGAGTTAGTTTTGGTTGATGGTGTGCTTAGTGGGCACGTTACTCAGATCAACCAGATAGAACTCGGGCTAGAGAAGGACGGGAGTGGTAACTTTGTCGCTATTGAAACGCTACAGAGTATTACCTCAGATTATGAAGCCCAGTGGTCGGTTAAAGCGACTGTCGGGGATGTTACTGGCGGGATAGGGCTATACAACAACGGCGGTACTACTGAGGTAATGATCCTAGCGGATAAGTTTTCGATAGCTCAGTCCGGCGGGGGTTACGATTCTCAGAGACCGTTCATTGTCGGCACGGTTAATGGCGTAAGTCGGATTGCACTTAATGCAGCGACTTACATTCCCGACGTGTCGATCACGACAGCCGCTATTGCTAATGTGGCTATCACTAACGCTAAGATTGCTAGCTTGGCGGTTGATTCGGCTAAGATTGCTAACCTGGCGGTGACTGAGGCTAAGATTGCTAACCTGGCGGTTACTACCGCCAAAATTGCGAACGCCGCGATCGGGTCTGCGCAGATAGGAGATGCTGCGATTAATAGTGCCCATATTAACTCGCTAAACGTCGATGATTTAACCGGTGATGTGAATACGATAAGCGCATTTAGTGGCTCTGCGTATAAGTACACGGGGCCTTCTTCGGCCGGATATAGAGAAATGTTCACTGTGGATTGCCCGGCAAATTCTGCGGGTAAGGCACATAAACCGGCTCTCGTCGCTTCCTTTGATGCGTCGTATGCGACGGATACAGCGTACGTGCTTTTAGAAGCAGCAGTAGTGACCGGCGGAGTGGCCGGAACTTACACAGCTATCGGGACGATGCGGCATAAGATGTCTTCGGGCGGAGAGTCCTGGGGCACGCTTCCTGTGACAGGGTCTTACGCTAGCGCAACTACTTCGACTATACGTTTTAGGGTATCCGTAAAAATGTACGGGGATAACGGGATAAACACAACGAACACCTCGCGCTATGGGCTAGCGCATTGGTCCGGTGTTGTAATGGGATTAGTTTAATGGCTGAGTTTTGTAGAGTAGAAAATGGGGAGCCTGTTGGTTCTATTCAAGAGTTCGATTCGTGCCCCGAGGGATGGTTCCCCGTGGAGGAGTTAGTAGGTAGTCCTGACCTGGAGACAGAATTTGTGGAGACGTATTATATCAACGGGAGCGTGAAGCGCAGGATTGTGGCGCATCCAACTCTTGCGGTGGAACAGAGCATGAGGGCGGCTAGAAATAGTTTGTTAGCCGCATCAGATTGGACTCAAGTACCCGATTCCCCACTAAGTATTTCTGAAAAAGAGGCATGGGCTGTTTACAGGCAAGAATTACGAGATATGCCGTTTGTGTCTGATGCAGTATGGCCCCAACCGCCTTCCTAATTCTATGTAAAACCCCTGAGTAACGCACTTTACGGTGCGTTTTTTGTGTCTATTTTTGTGTCTATTTTTG
>ERZ887942.2345-NODE-2345-length-11830-cov-6.070149_pt1 | contig 11830 bp, 13 predicted proteins | sample MGYA00521099_ERZ887942 | MGnify/ENA primary metagenome ERZ887942 (study PRJEB32303, sample SAMEA104408605) | aquatic metagenome | biome: Brackish water; feature: Pelagic; material: water | place: Baltic Sea | collected 2014-06-07T06:48:00 | depth 16,251 m ... | reverse complement strand
ATAGCTGCGGAATGGGGGCATTGATTGCGAAGATGCCTTGGAATCAGTGAAGACTACCATCACGGATGTTTAATTACGGCAAGTTTGGCCCGGACTGATGACCTCGTCCGGGGCTGCGAACGCCTTTGATTTGATTTTTCGAAGTCTTTCGACTTTGATTTCCCGTGTGACGGACAGGAAGAGGTCTTGGTGGAGTTTGTTCCGAAGTGATACGTTCCCACGATGACATCCGGTTGGAATGAATGAGGAAATCCAAACGTATCACCTTGCGGATGAAAAAATGGAGATTTTTCAAAGTCATAAAGTGGTTGTTTATTCTCGGGCTTCTTGGAGGGCTGATGGTTCTCTCTTTGGTATTCTATGCCGACCGGACTGCGACGAAGGCGGGCGAGGGAAAACTTTTTGATGAACCAAGTGAAGTTCCCGATGCCCCGGTGGCTTTGGTTTTTGGATGTGCCAGGATCTATCAGGGGAGGCAAAATCTCTACTTCAAGTACCGCATCGAGGCCGCAGTGGCTCTGTGGGAAGCGGGGAAGGTGAAGTGCTTCATTGTGTCCGGTGACAATCATGCCCACGATTACAACGAACCCCGGGAGATGAAGGATGCGATGGTGGAGGCGGGAGTGCCTTCCGGAAAAATCGTGTGCGACTATGCCGGTTTGCGGACTCTCGATTCAGTGGTTCGGGCGAAGGAGATCTTCGGGGTAGAGAAGGTGGTTTTGATCTCCCAGAGATTTCACAATGAAAGGGCCGCCTATCTTGCGAAGTCGATTGGCTTGGAAGCTGTTGGCCTGAATGCCAGGGCCGTCGGTGGTCCGTCAGCTAAGAAGAATGCCCGCCGTGAAAAGCTGGCGCGGGTCAAAATGTGGCTCGATGTGAATGTCCTGAAGACCGGGCCCAAGTTTCTTGGGAAGAAGGAAGAGCTGCCGCTATGAGGTGGGGTTGACCTTGGAGATTTCTTCCATATTCTGAGGCTGTGGATTCTTTGACACAGGCTGTTCTCGGCGCGGCGGTCGGTGAGTTGGTTTTGGGCAAAAAGCTCGGGTGGCGCGGCGCGGCCTGGGGGGCGTTTTTTGGGACCTTGCCCGATCTGGATGTCATCGCATTGCCGTTTTTGGATCCGGCAGCGGGGATTCGTTGGCACCGCGGGATTTCACATTCGATTCTGATCATGGTGGCGGCAGCGGTGGCGCTGGCGAGGCCTCTGGCCCGGTGTCATGTCGCGCAGGGAGTGAAGGGGCGGGAGATGGGGGGGATGGTTTTTTGGGCGTGGAGCACACACGTATTGATCGATTGTCTGACCACCTATGGGACGCAAATTTTCGAACCGTTTTCGTCTGAGCGGGTGGCGGCGAACTTGGTTTTTATCGTGGATCCGCTTGTGACGTTACCACTCTTGGTAGGTCTGGTGTTGGCGTTGCGAACGGAATCCAGGCAGTTTGCGAAGCGGCGAAAAATGATGAGTCTTGGGATCGGAGTTTCGTGTGTGTATCTCGGTTCTGCTCTGATGATGAAGTTTCGAGCGGAGGATGAAATTTCCGCCGACTTCAAACTTGCTCATCAGCAAGGGGTGTTGATCGCGGTGGCACCGACGTCTTTCAATACCATCCTTTGGAGAGGGTTGATCGAGACGGAAACGGGGTATTTTTTGACCTACTGGTCGCCGTTTGATTCGGGGGAGTCGACTTACGAATTCATTCCAAAGAAGCGTGATCTTGCCCGGGCTTTCGAGGGAGAGGATGCGTTGGAGGCCTTGAAGTGGTTTTCGCGAGGTCATTGGGTCGCCCGCGAGGGAAAAGATGGCAGGCTGGTGATCATTGACATGAGGTTTACAGAAATTCGAACTCCCAAGAGCGGGATGTTACAGCCAATTTTTCAATGGCACCTTGATCGTGATGAGAATGGCGAAGTGAGGGCTCCGATGGAGCGGCCCACGGGGTTGGATTATCCCGGAGCTTTTGGTTTGTTGTGGCGTAGGATTTGGGGTGATCGAAAAAATTGGGATGCGCTTGAGGAGTTTTAAGAATAGGGGAAGGAATATCTTTCGAAGAAGAAAGCAATCTATGTCGCCAATATTCACGGAATGCCTGCGATCGGTCGCTTTTTTGCCTTCAAAAAAATGAAGAAGTACAATCATCGGATCATTTATGGGGATGATCAGGCTTTGATGAAGCTCTTCCCAAAACACCCCAAGCACGTCACCGTTCTGAGACTTGATGGAACCGGTAAAGTGACCCGGCTTTCCTACTGGAATCCCGCGAAGGAAGACGTGGAAACTCACTTAAAGTAGGGGCGATTAGCGCATGATTTTGACTCGCTGGGCGAGCGCCACCACTTCGTCATCGCTGAGAGTCTCGTGTCCAGGCATGTCGGTGCCCGGGATTCCAAATTTGATAATGCGGGCAAGTGAGAGGTCGAGATTTTGACTTCCTTCCCGGGAGTAGATGAAGGGTCCCTCGATGAGGTTGGCGGGGGGCTTGCTCCAGAGTTTTGAAAAGGGTCCATTGCCGCGACCTTCGGTGCCGTGGCAAGCGGCGCAGTTTTTGGCGAAGAGGGATTTTCCGTCAGCTGACCCTGAGGGCGCGGGTTTCCAGCCTTGGATTATTTCAACGCGCACGGCGAAGTTTGCCTGACCTTGCCGGGTGAGGAAATCAATGAGCATTTCGCCCCGGGGATCATTGCCTTCGAAGAGATGTCGGTAGGAGGGCATCGATGATTCGGGACTGAGCGATTGGGGATCGATAAAGTGTTGCTTGAGCCAGGCGTGGGAGCGGCGATTTCCGACATTGAGGAGATCAGGGCCGGCGCGGCGATTGCCGATGGTGACGGGGGCTTCTTTTTTGAGTTGGTCGAGTGGGACAACGGGCCCCCACATGATGAGGTCCGGGCTATCGGGGCGGACGTAGCGGGAGTGGCAGTGGATGCAGCCTTCCGAGAGGTAGATCTGGTGACCAGTGAGGGCTTGAGCTGGGGACTTTCCAGGCGAGGCCGAGAATAGGAAGGCGATGGCGGTCAGACCGAGAACGACAAGGGCTTCGGCGCGGTGACTTTTGAAATGAGGGAGGAGGTTGGGCAGGAGGAAGATGCACCCTGCAATGGCGAGAAAGAGGAGAGGGATGTGGTTCAGATTTTCGGCCATGCCGATCCCATTGGCAGAGCCAAACCAGCCAGCCACCGAGTAGAGGATGGCGGCGGCCCGGGCCGGGGAGTGGGGATTTTTAAAACGGGTGAGATAGACGGGACAGGCGACGAGTGCCGTTGAGTAAAGGGAGACACCAGCGGGGTAAAGCCAACCTCCGGTGAGGGCGATGTCCGGGTGATTGAGGCAGAGGCTGGCGATGGTGAGGATGACAAAGGCACCTGCGGTGACCAGGGTGACCCTTTTCCTCTGGAGGAGGTAGCCCGCGAGGAGGGCAAATGAAAAATGGAGGGCGGCATTTCTCCAGAGGTGGCTCTGGCCCCAGCTACTGGACTTGAGAGCAGGGGTGTGTTGGATGATAAAAAAGGCGGCGGAGTCGAGCCAGACGAGGGCGAGAAAGGTGAGGACGGCAAGGGGGAAGGAGATGGTTTTTGAGGAGCTTGCGAGTGGCGGAATCTCGGTGTTTTCCTTCATTTTTCCAATCGAGAAAAAGGCGATCAGCACGCAGGCTGCGGAGAGAAGGGCTTGATTTTCAGGCGTGGTGGCGAAGATTGGGGGGAGGTTGGCGCAGGCATAAGCCAGCCCGGTGCCGCAGCCGATGGCGAGCCCCCAAGAGCGGGAGGAAAGCAGGGAGCGAAGATTGGCGGTGAGGGAGATGGTGAGGATTCCCAGGCTGAGGCCAAGGCCCACGGAAATGGCGAGATAGGTGGCGAAATGATGGGCGGGAATTGCAAGGGCACTCGTCGCGCCACAACCGATGAGTGCCATCCGGAGGACCGGGGTTGCTCCGAAGCGATGAAGGATGCGGGGGGTGAGGAGACTGCCTATGATACCGCTGACGGCCATCGCCGCCATCATGGGTTTGAGGGCGCTGTCAAGGTCGGCATTGAGCAGTTCAATGAAAGCGAATTGCGCAAAGATCAGGAAGTAGAAGTAGGTGGCCGCAATCAGAATGATACCGGACCCGTTGCGACGGAGGAAGGTAATCATGGTGAGGTCAGGACCCGGCGTTGCAGAAAGTTGATGAGGATCATGGCGACGACGAAATCAGTGGCGGTGACGGAGACCCAGGCGGATTCCAATTGCCCCGTGATGATTTTGATTAAGACGAAGAAGGCAATACAGAGACGGATAAAAGCGGAAATTTTCCAGATGGTTTGCCATCGTTCGCGGGAGGGCGCATCGGTGGGAAAGGGGCCTGCGAAGAAGTGGCTGCCTCCCACCGCGAAGACGAAAACACCGATGTAGGACACGAAGATCTCATCGGTCCGGGGGCTCACCCCCATGAGGTGAAGAGTCCAAGCGGGGAGGAAGATGAGGAAGAGGCCGGTGAGGGTATCAATGAGGCCGGTGCCGTAGTGGATGAGGGAGATGAAGCGTGGGGAATTCATGAGTTGAGATCTCGCCACCAATGAATGGAAACGAGAGTGAGGGTGAGTCCGCAAAGTGAACGGAGACCATAGAGAAGATAGTGGAGGTTTAGGGGGGAATTGGGGAAGGATTCCAAAATTCCGGAGGCCAGCATGAGGGTGAGGTAGCCCGCGGTGGCGAGGTGCCAGCTGATGAAAGAAGGGGTGTGGTCAAAAATTTTCGCACGATCTGGCGGGAGAATTTGTTGGAGGATGAAAATGAGGAAGCTTGTGGTAAATCCGGCCATGGCGAGGTGGGAGTGGGCGACGAGGGCATCGGTGAATTTGATGCGATCGAGGATGCCCGGAAGGAAGCTGGTGAAACCATTGAGAACGAGAATTCCGAACCATACGAGGAGAGCCCGCTGCCATCGCGGGTGAGGATTTGTCCAGCGCTGTCGGGAGTAGTATAACGGGAGAAGGATGGGCCAGATGAGGAGCGTTCCGAGGCAGGCAATCTGGCCCGGGTGGTGGTGGGAGGAAGGGAGGGTTTCGGCGTAGATGCCGAGGATGAAATTGAGAATGAAGAAGGCCCGGAGTTTCCGGTCGAGCGCGGGAGATTTGGGAGGATGTCGCAAGGCCCGCGGGACCAGGAGAAGGAGAAAGACCACCGAGAGAGTGGAGTTAAGAAGGCTCGCTCCGGTGGGGCCGCCGGTGCTTTGGTCAACGGCGGGGTAGATGGCGGGGTCGGCCGCGAAGTAGAGGGCGAAGGGAACCGCGAGAAGAACAAGAAGTCCGGGGATGGCGATGAGGGATCTTTTCTCATCTTTCCACCAGGCGAGGGCGAGGATGACCCAGAGAGAGAGGATGGCGGTGGGAAAGAGGACACGCATTGTTCCGGTCCAGTCGAGGAAGATCTTGCCGCTGGTATGACCCGAGAGCCAAAAGTATCCCCCGAGAAGTAAGCAGGTTGACCACGCCCAGATACCGAGGGAGCTGGCGCGGGCGAGTGAACGGGTGGATTCCTTGAGAAGAAAAAAGAGCCAGGCGACGAGGGGGAGGGCGGTCCAGCCATAAAGTTGCCAGTTCAGGTGAAGTGGGAGCCAGCGACCGTAGGTCAATTCTCCAAAAATAAGGCCGAACTTCGGGGCGAGAAGGAGGAGGGAAAGAAGGAGGCCAATGCTATTTGCCGCGACCATCCAGAAGAGGGCGTGACGCGCTCCACAGAGGATGGGATCGGAAGTGGGAAGCGACTTTTGATTCATTCGATTTGACCGTCGCGCATTTGAATCACGCGGTCACTGTTGTGGGCGAGATCGAGATCATGGGTGGCCATGATCATGGTGACGCCGTGGGAGACGACGAGATCCCCGAGGAGGCTGAAGACGGACCAGCTGGTTTTTTCATCGAGCGCTCCGGTAGGTTCATCGGCAACCACGACCGAGGGAGAGTTCATGAGAGCACGGCAGATCGCGGTGCGTTGACGTTCGCCGCCGGAGAGATCTTGAATGCGGTTTTTACTGCGATGGGTGAGACCGGTTTTCTTGGCGAGGTTATGGAAGCGGTCGAGTGCTTCTCCCCGGTCCATGCCGGTGGCGATGGAGGGGATGAGGCAATTTTCCTCCATGGTGAGATCGGGGATGAGGTTGTGAAGCTGGAAAATGAATCCGATGCGATGGCGCAGGGCTTCGAGGCGCTTTTTCTCCGAGTCGAGTGACTGGCCTTCGATAAGGACGGAGCCTTGGTCGGCGGATTCGATGCCCGCGATGATGTGGAGGAGGGTGGATTTTCCGCAGCCGGAGGGGCCGCAAACGGAAACGAGTTTTCCACGGGGGACGGAGACATCGACTCCGCGAAGGACCTGGATTTTTCCGTGATCAAAGCTTTTGGTGACTTGCTTGACTTCGATGGGGGCAGTTTGAGTTTGGATCATTTATTCAAAACGGAGAGCATCCGCGGGTTTGATTTTCATGGCGTAAAGAGCCGGGTAGAGAGCGCCCGCAATGCCGGTGATAAAGGACATGGCAATGACGGCAACGATGAGCGAGGGTGAGAGGTCGGTGTCGATGTATCCCTGAAGGGCAGGGAGTGCTTTGAGCAGGTGAAGGAAGATCAAGCTGATGGCGGTTCCGGTGATGACGCCAATGAGGGAAATCAAGATGGACTCTCCAAAGATCAGACGGGCGACCTGGCTGCGGGAGAATCCGTTGACCCGCAGGATGGCGATTTCACGGATGCGCCCGAAGACCGAGAGGGTCATGGTGTTGGCAACGCTGAGTCCACCAAGGAGGAAGGCGATCCCGCCGACAAGCCACGAGGTTGTTTTGAGGATGCGGAATTGGGAGTAGCTCTGGTTGAATTCCTCATTTTCGAGAGCGACGAGGTTTGGGTAGGTCTTCTCGATGTGCTCTTTGAGCTCCGGGATTTTTTCTTTGTCAGTCATCTTGATGGTGGCGACTGATGCGACTCCTTCCTTATGAAAGTAGTCCTGACAAAGAGCGAGTGGCATGAAGACGCCACCGTCCTCGAAGCCATTTTCGGTTTCAATGATGCCGGCCACTTTGAACTCCTTGTGTCCAACGGGAATGGAACTTCCGACTTCTGCCTTCAAGAAATCAGCGGCCCGTTTTCCAAGGACGACGAGCGTTCCATCGTCGGTGAAATTTCCGGGATCACCATCGAGCCAGGTTGCATTGGAGAGTCGGGAGGAGTCCGCGCGGATGCCAAAGCAGGTGACGACGGGATTGTCCGGGCTGGAGACGATGCCAAAAAGAGCGGGTTCGATTTCAGCGATGAGATCATTCCCGGCGAGGTCATCGATGGCCTGAATTGGAACATTGCTGAAGAAGAGATCTGAGACGTTTTTTTCGAACATGATGATCTCGGAATCGCTGCTGAGGATTCGCTCGAACATGCGGACAGCCCCTTGGAGAATGGTGACAACGCAGAGCATGGCGACGACTCCGAAGGTGATGCCCGCGGCCCCAATGAGGGTGCGCACGAAGTGGCGGCGTAGGTTGAGAAGAGCAAGACGAAGGAATTGCATGGCACTAAAGATTTCCCGAGAGGGGAATGCCATTTTCGTTGATCAGTTGCGGCCCAACAGTGATGCGGAGGTCATCGAGAAAGTTCCAGATGGATGTGCCGCGTGAGAGCTCTTTGACGATGACATCGCCTTCATCCACGAGCGCTCTGAGGCGGCGGGCGGCGGATGGAACTCCTTCACAAACGACAATGTTTGGACGGTGGAGGGATCGGTCTCGGTCGGAGGTTTTTCCCGATTCATCTTCTCCCTGAAAGACGTCTTTGAAGTCGTCTGCGATTTGATAGCCCAGGCCGCGGGCGTGTGCGAGTTGCGTGAGAAGGAGGATGGTTCGATCGGAAGCTCCGGCCAGCATGGCGGGCAGGGTGAGCGAGAGACGAAGAAGAGTGACTGTTTTTCCCTCGGCGATCTTGAGGATTCGCTCGGGGGTGTTGTCCTCCGGCCCGAAACCAAGGTCACGGCTTTGTCCGCTAAGGACGCCATTGGTTCCAAGGCAGGATTCCACAAAGGCGGTGACGGCCTGGGTCTGTTTTGCCGGTAGGGAGGCGGTTTCCGCCCAAATGAGTGAGTAGGCCCGATTGATAAAGGCCAGAGCGGCAAGCATGGCGGTGGCTTCGCCAAAGATGACGTGAACACAGCGCCCGCCCCGGCGAAGGTCGGCGTCGTCCATGCAGGAAAGATCATCGAAGATGAGGGAGGCGGTGTGGAAATACTCGACGGCGATGGCGATGCGTTCGCTCCTTGCCGGGACCAGTCCGCAGGCATAGCCGATGTTCCAGGCCATGCGTGCCCGGATGAAGCTGCCGGGGTGGGCGGTGATGTGGAGGAGGGCTCTGGCGAGCTGCGATTCTGAATCGTGATCGGGAAGGATGAAATCGCGGAAGGGGGAAAGAAAATCAACTTCGATTGATTTTTCCTGGAGGTAGACCGAAGCGCTATCGTGTTTGGCTGACATGGCACACAAGGTTACTTGATTGTTCCAGTGAGATTGAAATCAATGGTGAGTTTGGGCTTTACGGTGGCCACCAAAGCCATACGGATGATGGGAAGCTTGAAATCGGTTGTGTCGATGACTGCTTGTCCGGTGATGGTGAGGGCCGGGCTTTTCTTGGTCGTCGTGATTGGAAAGACGATTTGTTTGGAAACCCCGTGGATGGTGATGTTTCCCAAGGCGTAGGTTTGAGTTTTTCCGACGACTTTTTTGTCAAAGACGCGGCTCAGTTTGAAGGAGCCTCCGGGATGCTTTCCGGTGTCGAGCCAGCTTAGCATCTTGGCGTTGCGCTTTTTTTTCCTGGTGTCCAGATCGGCGAACTTCCAGGTCACGGAGGCTGAGCTCGGTTTTAAGGTGGTGGCGTCTCCGGTAATTGTGGCGCTGTATTTGCCTAAGTATCCCTTGAAGTCCCCACCGGTTGCCTTGGCATAGACAGTGATGTGGCTAAGTTTTTGATCAACGACGAAGGTGGCGGCGGCGCTGGTGGCTGGTTGAAGGAATAGAAGAAGTCCTGCTGCTGCAGAGAATATTTTGTTCATCTATCGGGAATGTGACCGAGAGAAGATGAAGATTGGGTGAGAAATAGGTGAGGTTAGATTTCCCCCGGAGTTTTTTTCTCATTAGAATTTCATGTTCCAATGCTTTAAAGTGTTCCATGCGTCGAGATTTGGCGTCGTTCTTATGAGAGTTTTGTTGGTTGAAGATTATCCCCTCTTACGTGGAAGTGTGGTTGAGTGCCTCACAGAAGAAGGGTATGCCGTTGATGCGACCGGTTCGGGGGCGGAAGGGCTGTGGTATGCCGAGAATCATGACTATGATGTTTTACTTTTGGACATCATGCTTCCTGAGATGGATGGGCTTGAAATTTTAGGCCGCCTCCGTGCCCGTGGGACTATGGTTCCGGTCATTTTGATCAGTGCCCGTGATTCGGTGTCGCAACGTATCGAAGGCCTCGAGTCGGGGGCGGATGATTATTTGATCAAACCCTTTGCGGTTGAGGAATTGGTGGCACGGGTGAAAGCGCAGGTTCGTCGCAAGCATGACAAAAAGACACCGTTGTTGGTGGCCGGGGACATTGTTGTGAATTCGGCCACGAAATCGGTGACCCGGGCAGGTCACCTCATTGGGCTTACCCGTAAGGAATATATTCTGCTAGAATGCTTCATGTTCAAAAAAGGAGAGGTCATTTCCCGGGAATACATTTCGCAGCATGCTTATCAGGACTATGAAGGAGGGACGAGCAACGTGGTGGATGTCTATGTGGGATACTTGCGGAAAAAGCTGAATGTGAATGGTTTGCCGAACGCGATTCGTACAAAACGTGGGCACGGGTATATGCTCCTGGATGGAGGGGACGAGTGAAGAGGCCCTCGATTCGGAAGCGTCTTATTTTTTGGACAACCTTGCTGACCACCTTGATTTTGATTGTGGGGGGGAGTTCCCTGTATTCGGCAATCAAGAAGTCGCTCTACCACCACTTTGATCAGCTCTTGGATGAAGGGGCGACGGTGGTGATGATTGAGGTGGAAGCGAAGGATTCGGAGGTCTATCACGAATGGCGGGAGGCGTTGGAATCTAATTCCCTTAGGAAGACCCGCACTCTGATTCAGGTTTGGGATCAAAAGAGTGATCAGACGGTCCGTTCTCCGGCGCTCGGAGAGAATGATCTCAAAATGAAATTTGGAGAGCTTGGGGAGAGGGTTTTTTATGATCTTAAATTGCCGGATGGGAGCCGCGGCCGTGCGGTGGGGGTGCTGATTTATGCAAATGTGGAGCATCCGGCAGGGAATGAGGGATTTGTACCCGAGGATCATCCCCAGGTTTTTGTGTGGGCTCAAAGTTCCGCTGATTTGCGAAGGATTTTGGATCATACCAAGCAGGCGTTTTTCTTGGGTGGGGCAATTATTATCGCTTTGCTTTGGGTGGTGATTTGGTTTTTGACATCACGTTTGTTGAAGCCGATGCAGGAAGTGGCGGCGGAGATCCTCTCCAGACAGGGAACGGAGGTGGGGCAAGCCATTCTTGTTCCGGAGCGGCTTCCCCTGGAAGTGGCGGGGATGGCGGAGGTGTTCAATGATCTTCTGTCCAAGATCGAGGTCTCACGCGAAAAGGATCGGGATTTTTTCCTGAATGTGGCTCATGAGCTTCGCACTCCTTTGGCGGGTGTTCATTTTATCATCGAGCAGGCCCTTCGCAGGCCTCGGGAGAATGAAGACTACCGTCGTCGGTTTGCGTTAGCACAAGAGGGCACGGAGGGGCTGAACACGCTGATAAACCGTTTGATGAAGATGGGACGGATGAGGAGGTCCAGCGAAAAATTGGAGTTTGAGCGATTTGATGTTCACCCGGTTTTAGAAAGGTTGTGGCAAGAGCTCTCGCAAAAAGTCCAGGAGCGCGATCTGAAGATGGATTGGGAGTTTGCAGAAGAGGGAGTGATTGAGAGCGACCTGGAATTATTAAAGATGGTGACCACCAATCTCCTCGATAATGCCGCAAGCTATGCTGTCGAAGGAACTACGGTGAGGGCAAAAACGGTAAACGGACCCGATCAGTTTACGGTCATTGTTGAAAATAAAATCAAAGATTTGAGCCTTTCTTCTGATGAAATGTCGCGCTTATTCGATCCCTTCTTTCGCCGAGATCAAGCGAGGGGCACCGGAGAAGGGCATGCGGGGATTGGCTTGGGATTTTGCGAGGAAATCGTGGGTCTTCTCGGAGGATCAATCAAAGCGGAGCAGCCGCGGGAGGGCTGGATTTCCTTTGCAGTAACTGTGCCGGCTCAATCGAATAAGGGATTGGAGCAGTCGGACAGAGTGGTGTAGGGTCGGATTTCCCATCTACTGTCCGATGAATTTATCCAGTGCTTTGGACACTTCCCGGGCTTCTGGTTGTTCTGAGATTTCCAATTCCAGGGAAGCATTGGCCAGCTCCCCCCGGAGCCGATCAGCTTTGGCTCCGGTCTCCGGATCTTCGTCGATGGAATCTGATTGGGAATTCTTGTTGAGTTCGGAAAGCTCCAGAGAAAGTTCCTCGATCTTTTGAATCGCTTCAGAGGCATGACCTCCTTGTTGGTAGGATTCAATCGAGGCGACGACCTCTTCCATGAGCGAAATTTGGCTCGGTTGATTTTTTCCCAAGTAGAAGTAAAGACCAATACCCACCGCGATAATGACCAAACAAAGGACACACTTTTTCATAGGCGATCATGTTAGCGGGCGGAGATGAAGATCTGGTGAGAAAAAATCAAGGGGATCTAGTGCTGCGTAAGACTTAGATTGCTGGATAAACGGAGTGGAGCTTAATTCGAG
>ERZ887942.2343-NODE-2343-length-11838-cov-6.169651_pt1 | contig 11838 bp, 11 predicted proteins | sample MGYA00521099_ERZ887942 | MGnify/ENA primary metagenome ERZ887942 (study PRJEB32303, sample SAMEA104408605) | aquatic metagenome | biome: Brackish water; feature: Pelagic; material: water | place: Baltic Sea | collected 2014-06-07T06:48:00 | depth 16,251 m ... | reverse complement strand
CGTCGCATTTCAATTCGCGAAGCCCTCTGCTAAAGACCTTGTGCGAAGTGTCTACGAGGCATTTGACGCGTCGGGACTCGCGTTCGACCAAGTTCACGCATGGGGTTGTGACGCGAGTCTTACTCTGGAGGAGATCACCGAGTGGAACGAGCGCAAACTTGGCGACGATTTTGAGCAACTGGGCTTCGGCGTAGATGTGTCGAACGACTATCGCCAGATTCTTCTCGCAGGACATCCCTTCTCCGAGTGTCGATTGTATATTTTGAACAGTTCGGATTCACTCGCATTTCACTGCATCGTTCCAGAGTCGGAGATCACGGCGCGGAATTGCGAATCCATCCGAGAGGCGGCAGATCGCGTTTGGAGCACGCTACCTGTTCAGTCTATCGACTCATTCGGAGAGTGGGCGGACGACGATTTGACACAACCAGCTTCCCGTCTATTTGCTTACGCTGATGCTGTCACTGATGATATGTTACCAGAGCGATTCGACGTTGATACGTTGGAGTGCGGACGCCGCTTAACACGAAAAGCAGAACAAGACGTCGATTCTAATGCCTGACCCGCTGCGAGTTCAAACCGCTATGACTATTCAATCATCAACCCAGAAGTCGGAGCGCGCCCTCGGTCAGGCGTAGGATGACTCTGACGTTGATATGGCTGATGAGCTCCATTGAACCGGCCAAAGCGCGGTTCTCCTGCAAAAAATCAAACCCCGGCCTTCTCCAAAATCTCCTTCAGTTCTTCCACTTTATCCGGCGTCATTTCGACGAGCGGAAGGCGAACGCGTGGCTCGCAGATGCCTTTCAAGTGAAGGGCAGCTTTGATTGGGACAGGGTTCACGTCGAGTCCGAGCATTCCGTTGAAGAGCGCTTGGTTCGCATAGTGGATTGCCTGAGCGTCATCAACACGGCCTTCAGACATTGCGGTGACTAAGTCGGACATGGTCTTTGGAACGAGGTTCGAGGCGACTGAAACAACGCCAACGGCACCTTCTTTCATGAAAGGAACGGTCAATCCGTCGTCTCCAGAAAGGATTTCGAATTCGGCAGGAAGCTTTGCGCGAAGCGCGGTGACACGCTCAACGCGGCCACCCGCTTCTTTGATTGCGCAAATGTTCGGGCAGGCTTCAGCAAGACGCACAACGGTTTCTACTTTGAGTTCAACCACGCAACGACCGGGGATTGAATACAACATGATCGGCAAACTGGTTGAGGTCGCAATTGCGCGGAAGTGCTGAAAAAGGCCCTCCTGAGATGGCTTGTTGTAATATGGCGTCACAAGCAAAACCGCATCGGCACCGGCTTTTTCAGCCGATTGAGTCATCTCGATGGCTTCGCGAGTGGAATTTGATCCTGCACCAGCGATCACCAATCCGCGCTTGGCGGTTTGCTTCACCGCCAGTTTCACGACGAGATTGTGCTCTTCGTGAGAAAGCGTAGGGGATTCACCCGTGGTGCCGCAGGGGACCACACCGGCAATGCCGTTCTCAAACTGTTTATCCAAAACGACGCGATAAGCATCGGTATCGATGTTGCCATCTTTGGAGAACGGAGTGACGAGGGCTGTATGGACGCCGGCGAACATGGTATTTTGGGCTTGCAGGTTGGGTTGGTTAAAAAATGATTAAAAGTCGAGCGTAAGCTGGCCTTCGAAGGTGAAATCGGCAGGCCCTAACAATGTAACGTTTTCGTAGCGATCGTCACCCAAATGTTCAAATCCAATTTCGAGGGTGTCACCACCGGCAACGGTCACCTTGATCGGCGAAGCTGCGCCAGTCAGCTGGTGATGAATGATCGCACAGGCGGCCATTCCGGTTCCGCAGGCGAGGGTCTCGTTCTCAACCCCACGCTCGTAAGTGCGGATTGAAAGATCGCCGGGAGCATTGACCTGGACAAAATTAGCGTTCGTTCCTTTAGGCGCAAAATAGTCGTGGTAACGGGTCGCTGCGCCGACTTTTACGATATCCAATCCAGGGAGATCATCGACAAACACAACCGCGTGCGGCACGCCGGTATTCACAGAGTGAGCGGTCAGATTGGCATCTCCAACATGGGTGGCCTCCATTTTTAAATCAAACGGAGGGCTCAACTGAACTCTTACATTCTCACCAAAAAACTCGGCGGTGATTACTCCGGCGATGGTTTCAAATGTGGTTTTTTCAAGCGAGCCATCATGAAGGAAATTCAGAAAACGACCAAAACAACGGGCTCCGTTGCCGCACATTTCAGCTTCGCCGCCGTCGGCATTGTAATAACGCATCCGGAAATCAGCTCCGTTCTGAGCCGGCTCAACCGCGAGCAGTCCGTCCGCTCCGACGCCGCGTTGGCGGTTGCAGAGACGCTCGATTTGAGCACCCGAAAGCGAATTTTCGCCATCACGGTTATCCAGAACGACAAAGTCATTCCCAGCCCCGTTCATTTTCCAAAATTTCAGCATGGTTTTCAAAAAGTGGTCTTACGAAATACTGACGTAAAAATCTGATCGCGATTCCTTCTCGTTAATTCCAAAAAATTCTTTTAAATTCCCGTTCGAATTGCGGAGGCAACGGGAATTTGAAGGAATTAAAATGGAATTTGCGGGAATAATTTTCGAAATCGATTTTCTATAAACTTAGGAGTTCAACTATCCGCGTAGCGTTTTTACGAATCAATAGGGTTCGTTCGATGAACCAACCCTGTTGCTTCGTGAAACGTTGGCAAATTTAAACAGACTTCGCACCGTCTACAAGCGGTTTGACGAAGGCCTCAATCTTATCCCCGAGGTCGTCTGATGCGCCGTAAGCTTCTACCTGTTTTACGATAGCACTTCCGACGACGACGCCTTCCGCAGCTTTCGCGACTTCGGCACTTTGTTCGGGTGTGGAAATGCCAAACCCAACCGCCACGGGTAAATCGGTGTGGGCTTTGATCGCGGCGACGTTTTCAGCAATGTTGTCTGAAAGGGAAGTCTGCGCGCCAGTTACACCTGCACGGGAAACGTAATAAATGAAGCCTTCGCTCGATTTTGCCAACTCAGGGAGTCGTTCCGCGGGAGTTGTCGGCGCGATCAGTCGAATGTGCAGGAGGTCTCCGGTTTCAGTCATCTCAGCGTTTTTCCCAGCCTCGTCGGGCGGAAGATCGAGCAGCAAAATGCCATCAGCACCCGCAGCAGCCGCATCTTTGTGAAATTTCTTGAATCCGTAGGTGTAAATCGGATTCAAATAAGTAAACAGCACGATCGGCGTTTCGGATTCTTTGCGAAATTCGCGGATCAGCTCGAGAACTTTAATCGTGGTCGCCCCGGCTTCAAGCGCTCGATGAGCGGCCATTTGATTGACGATTCCATCCGCCATGGGATCGGAAAACGGAACGCCGAGCTCAATGATATCAGCTCCGGCACGTTCGAGCGCGCGAATCACTTCGATAGATTTGGGCATGTCAGGATCTCCCGCCGAAACGTAGGCAATGAAAGCGGCCTTTGATTCCGATTTCAGCCGGGCAAAAGTCGTGTCGATACGGTTGGGAGTGCTGCTGCTCATAAAAGTTTCGTCCTGAACATGGACAGAAATACGAATGAAGAAACCGAAAAGTTACGGTTTCTCACCAGCGGTCGTGCGATCAGAAATTTTAGCATTTTCGGGTGACGTCCTCGCCTTTAGAATCTCGTTGGATTCAGGGTCTTCAATCACGATCGTTGGTTGAGCCGTCCATTGCTTAGGTGCCATTTTGTCGCTTTTAAAATCTCCGAATGCGATGGCGAGTCCGCCAATCAGGAAAATCATCGCCATTCCGAGTCCAATGGGAGGCAAAATCAGACTGCCTTTTTTCTGAACGGGCCGGCTTTTTGTTTTCTGCGGATTTTCAGCACCGGTCGCATCTGTTGCGCCAGTTGAATTTGTGATCCGAATCGGCTGAGTGACCGGAGCGCTGAGCGGACCTGTGGTCGGAATTCTTTTTGAAGGTAGGGCGTGAGAAACCGGCGTTTTAACGGGCTCCGGGCGCGGCGTTACTTCGATCGCAGGCTCGGTATCTGCCCCGGGTTTCAAGGGCACAAAATTGAAGCCCATCGGTGCCATCCCACGGTCGTGGGCCATCTCAAAGCCGCGCAGGGCTTCGGCTGCGTCGCCCGGGCGATCTTCCGGCCAGCGAGACATGAGATGCATCAACCAATCGCCAACGGCTTCGGGTAAATCTTTCCGCCGATCACAAACGTGAACGACGTCGTGATTTAGATGCTTTTTCATCGTCGCTTTGGCACCGTCCGCTCCGAAGGGAGATTTACCGGTTAGGCAAAAGTAGTAAACACAGGCAATTGAATATAAATCGGTCCGATGATCCAGCAGGCCCCGTTTAAATTGTTCGGGCGAGCAATAATCGATGGATCCCAAAAATGAGCCCGTGACATCAACGGTTTGTTTTGATGCCTGAAGGATGAATTTTGAAAGTCCGAAATCGAGAATTTTTGCGTGGAATTTCCCGCTGGGAAGCCGCTGCATCATGATGTTCGCCGGTTTCAAATCGCGATGCAGTAAATTTAATTCTTTCGCAGCGATAAGCACATCCAGAGTCTGATCTACGAGCGAATAGAAATCGCGCAACTCCAGGGGGCCGTTGGCTTTGACCGCGGTCTTCAGGTTTCCGCCTTCAATCAACTCAGTCACCACAAAAGGGCCCTTATCATCTTCGGAAAACTCAAAAACCGTCACCACATTGGGATGCTGAAATGCAGCCAGAGCCGTCGCTTCGCGCTGAAGGCTGTCGGTGGCGGGCTTGTTCAATTCAGTCTGCTCAATCGGAAGGAGTCTTTTGATCGCGACGTCACGCCCCATCTGAGTGTCGAGACAACGGTGCACCGCACCGATCCCGCCACGTCCAAGACGCTTCTTCATGACATATCGCTCCCCCATTGCTGAAAAAAGCTCAGTCTGTCCGTATATTTAAGAAATGCCAATCAAATTCTTCGAAAAGAGTGTCAGAAATGGGAAAAGGGGATGAGGGAGTCAGGAGAGGAAACCCAATTATCGGATTTAAACTTCAAAATTTACCTTTTAAAATTTAGAGGCACAGCGCGTCCGCCTCGGTATTCCGCTTATCAAATCTTTCCTACTGCAGTGCCACCGCCCTGAATCCCGAATCCTAGCCCCTGATCCCTTCTCCTCCTCACCTTTCCATCACGGCTCGCGGATCATCTCCGTGAGCCAATTCAACGAGATACGCGGTCATCGCGTCGATCTCCTCATCCGTGAGGCGGGATGCAATCACCGCCGTTTTGGGACCATCGAAATCGTTTGGATCGGCTCCGCGCCAGCCGTCGCGATATTTCCTGAGCTGGGCTGCATGATACCAATCCTGAACTCCCCAGAGCGGGGAACTGCGAAACACCACTTCCCCGGAACCGTTCCAGCGATGACAAATCATGCATTTGTCCGCGAACATTTTTTGCGCGGCCTTGGTGTTAGGAGGATTTGGATTTGTCGAAGTCGTAGGAATTCGCGGAAGCGAGGCGGCTTTTTTTGCGGCTTCGGCGAGCGATTCTTCATCGAGCATCAGGGCAATCGCCCGCATTTGCTGGCCATGAATGTCTTCCGGATGCGATCCGTGATAGCCTTTTTGAAATTTCTCGATCTGCAATTTCGTATACTAGGTGGGCATTCCGCCGATCGAAGGAGCGCCCAGCTCCCGATTGCCTTATCCATTTTGCCCATGGCAAACCGCGCAGGTTTGTTCAAAGACCTTCCCTTTGGTAATTGTCAGCGCAGGAGCAGGTTCCGGTTTAGGGGTAGCTCCGAAATCCGATTTTGACTCGCTGCAGCCTATTTGGAAAAGCCCACAAACAGCTTCTACGATCCAATAGGGTTGGATCGACGAACAGACCTTATTAATTAGCATCAGTGACATCTTGCGCTGCCGGTTCCCAGACAGCTTCAGACCGCTGGCGAGCCAGCTTTTGTCCCTGGTGATTCGTTTTTTTGAGAGATTGATCACCTTCGCGGAAATTACTTTCCTCGTTACAAACGCGCACCGTTTTTACGTTCACAGAAACTCGTAGAGGTGGTAAGAGTTTTTCGTATGAGCAACTATACGGAGACGACACACACCGGCTGGTTTGGCCGAATCAAGAACGCGTTTGGAGGGCTGATCTTTGGTCTGATTCTAACAATCGGGGCCGTGGTGCTTCTGTTTTGGAACGAAGGGCGCTCGGTTGATCGCTACAAAACGCTCAAGGAAGGTAAAGAGGCTGTTGTTTCCGTCGCAGCAGATCAAATTGATCCCGCCAATGAAGGAAAGCTGGTTCATGTCTCGGGAGTTACCGAAGTGAAGTCAGGTCCGCTATCCGACGCGGTGTTTGGAGTTTCTAAGGACGGAGTAAAGCTCAGGCGCAACGCTGAGATGTATCAGTGGAAGCAGAACGAGTCGAGCAAGACGAAGAAAAAAGTGGGTGGAGGAGCTAGCGAGACCAAGTCGTATAGCTATAGCAAACAGTGGTCCAGCAAACTGATCAATTCGAGTGAATTTGAGCAACCTGGCCGTGATAATCCAAAATCGATGCTGTATCCGTCCGATACGATTACAGCAAAAAATGTCAATGTAGGAACGTTTACGATGCCAGATTTCCTAGTGAAAAAAATCAACAAATCAGAGCTTGTGGTGATTGAGTCTTTGGAAAACGCGAATCCTAAAGTGAAGGAAACTGGCAAGCTGACAAGCGAAGGCGTCTACTTTGGGACAAATCAGGATGATCCTCAAATCGGCGATCAGAAAGTAGATTTTACGGTCGTTCCGACGGGGCCAGTGAGTTTGGTTGCTCAGCAACAGGGCCGCACGTTTGTCGTTTATAAAGCCGAACATGGAACGATCCAACTGCTTGAAGAGGAAGTGAAAACCGCCGGCGAGATGTTTGTCGCAGCCAATTCGAGGGAAAAGCTTATGGCCTGGGCGATCCGCGGCGGGGGCTTTGCTCTGATGGCATTCGGGATTGGCCTCTTATTCAAGCCGCTCTCGGTTTTGGCCGACGTTATTCCGATTTTGGGAAATATCGTGGGCGCTGGTGCTGGATTCCTCGCGACCATTTTGGCCGGAATCATCTCGTTCCTGACGATTGCGATCGCGTGGATTTTTTATCGACCGGTTCTTGGAGTGTCACTGCTGGTTATCGCAGTGGTGCTACTCGTATTGTTGTTCAAACGCATTGGCTCGAAGAAGGCTGCGGCAGCTCAAAGCCAAGCGGGATATGCGGGTCCAACGAGTGCTCCTCCGCCTTTGGATTGATCAAGGGTCCCAAGTAGCGATTGGTTTCGCGATCATTTCGAAAACGCCACTTCGCCGACACCACAACGTGCGGCGAGATCGCGGATCGAGTCCAAAATCACAGCTTCGTCCATCTCGTTGACCTCTTGCTTGCGACCGATTTCCGGAACCAGCGTGATCGTCAACTGACCGCCGAGGTGTTCGCGGAATTCTTCGAGACCAGCCAAAATAATCGGGGTGCCATCCTGGCTTTGCGCTAGAAAATCCGACCAAATGTTGAATCCAACACCTTCGATGAGATTTAGGATCCGGTTCGCTGTTCGCAAATCGAGCATCCCGATTGTTGCCGAATAAATGAGATCAACGGCCATGCCGATGGCAACGGCTTCTCCGTGGCTGACTTCAAAATTGGATATCTGCTCAAGTTTATGGGCCACCCAATGTCCAAAATCGAGCGGGCGAGCGGAACCGTATTCGAACGGATCGCCGCTGGTCGAAATGTGATCGACGTGATTTTCGGCGCTTCGACGGATCGCGATTTCTAGAGGTCCAGTTTCGAGCCGGTTCAATTCTGCCGCATTTTCTTCAAGGTATTCGTAAAAGGCTTTGTCGCGAATCAGCGCAACTTTGATCGCCTCGATAATCCCGTCCCGGCAGGCGCGCTCGGGTAAGCTGCGGATGAATTCGAGGTCGTTCACCACTGCAAACGGGACTGAAAATGTTCCAACCCAGTTCTTTTTCCCAAAGTAATTCACCCCGTTTTTCACGCCAACTCCGCCATCACCCTGACTGAGCGTCGTCGTAGGCATTCGCAGAAAGCGGATCCCGCGATGGGCAGTTGCCGCGCCAAAACCGGTCAAATCGAGGAAGGCGCCGCCGCCTATAGCAATGATATAGGAATGGCGGCAAATCTTATGAAATTCAACGGCTTGCCAGATTTTATCGATTAGACTCCAGTCGTTTTTGCAGGCTTCGCCTCCGGTCAAAATCAACGGGTCAGCAACCAGATTCACTGTGTCGGAATGTTTCGCGAAATACTGTGAAATTTGATCTGAAAGGCGCGGATTGCCTTGAGTGAGGCCGGAATCAACGAGAACGAGGACTTTGCTGACGCCGCCAAATTCCCGCGCATCCGCGATGAGATCCCGCAGGGTTTGGTTTTGAGGATCAAACGCACCATGCGTGAACGCAATCCGGTGCTGGTAGGTGATCGGTATTGGCCGCTGAATCATGTTTCGTAAAAGAGATTATATTAACTTCTATTGGATTCCCGTTAGGGTCAATGTGACGCGAATGTGGGTGCATCTGACGTCATGTGGCTGGAATAAATTTCTGTAAAAGAAGCGTCAGCGGCATGAAAAACAGTGTGAACATCGCCGTTTGGGAATCGACCGAGGCAATCGCTGCTGCATCGATGAGGACAATTCCGGCAATCAAAAACGCAACGCCTCGCGGAATCGAAGTCCGGATTGTGACGAGCGAAATGATCATCCAGGCCAGCCACAGCCCCAGAAATACCGTGTTGGTCGGTGTTCGCTCGACCAAGGTCAGCGCAACAACGGGGCAGAAAAGGAGGAACTGACCGAAAAGAACCGGTGCTCGTTTTTCGGAGCGTTCAAATCGCGCGACGAGGGTGATTCCGGCCACGTAAAGCAGCATCGTTCCCGCCAAAAAAAGCAGGGGAGTCGGCGGAACGCGTTCCGCAAAGGCGGCAGATCCCGCCAGCAAATAGACCAATGCCCGGCACAAACCCATCAACAAAACTGAACCCATCCAGCGTTTGTGAAGCCAGTTGTAGCCCATGATGGCAAACAGCAGCATGACGACACCAAGCGGTTCGCAGCTTGTCCCCACTAGTAAAACTGCAATTCCGGATACCATTTCGATCAGGCCAATGGTCCACGCGGTGTTGCCCGAAATCGCCCCGCTCGGAATGGGACGCTCCGGAGCATTTTCCTTGTCCCAGCCTTGGTCAAACGCATCGTTCAGCGTCATTCCAGCAACGTAGAGCAGGCTGATCCCGAGCATGATCAGTGCAAGCTCTGCTCCGAATTTTCCTCCGCCGACAAGGAACCAGCCCGCGAGGACATTCGTCCAAACGGTGGGGAGATTGGAGACACGGCCAAGAACGAGAAGGGTGCGGAGAAACTTCATGAAAAGTGGAGTCTAACACGGATTTTCATTAGATGAGACGTGGGCGTAGAAAATCCGTTGCGCCAATCGTAGCCATCCCTTAAAAAATCTGCATGTCTTCTTCTGAATTTTCTGTCGTTTCCCGTGAGCAACACGAGGCACTTGTCACCGCTGCGTATCAACACCGTGGATACAAAGCGGATGAATCTGCTGCTGCGGCTCGGACTTGTTCCGACGCATCGTGGAATGGGATTCGAACGCACAACGCACTGAAAGCGCTTCACCTCGATGAGTTGTTTGGTTCTGGCACCGGCGGTTGCGTTCCCGGCGCGGAAATCGAAGTGCGCGAAACGAAATTCAAAGCGGTTCAAGCATGGAACGCAAACAAAAAGCTCGGTCAGGCCGTGGCCGTTGCCGCGATGGAAACCTGCATGAAGTTGGCCGACGAATACGGTTCCGGCACCGTTTCAGTCGACAACGCATTTCACTATCTCTGGGGTGGCGGATACGTGATGGATGCCGCGAAAAAAGGCTACATCGCTTATACAAATTGCACTTCGACGCTTGCCGAAGTGGTGCCCTTTGGCGGGAAATTTCCCACGCTCGGAACCAATCCACACAGTTGGGGATTTCCGACTGTTGATGCCGTTGGCTATCCCGTCGTGGTTGATTGGGCGACCAGCGAAATCGCCATGGGAAAAGTTGAGCAATACAAGCGCGAGAAGAAAAAGCTCGAAGCGAAGTTTGGCGTCGATAAAGACGGAAACCCGACCGACGACCCGTTTGCCGTGGTCGCACTTCAGCCATTCGGACGTCATAAAGGTTACGGATTGGGTCTCCTCAACGAACTCTACGGCGGCGCGATCGGTGGTGGCATTCCAACCGTTCGCGGACGTTCCAAAAAGGCCGCTGCAACGGGCGACAAAACCACGTCAGCCTTCTACTTTCAGGTTGTTCACCCGGACGCGATCAGCGTTGGTGATTTCTCAAATGGCCGCACTCAAACCGAAAACATTACGGCCGTGGTGAAAGACGTGCTTGGTCACGGAAACGAAAATTGCATGCTTCCCGGTACGATCGAAGCCAACTCCGCCAAGAAAAGCGAAGAGGCTGGAGGGTTGTTGTTTACTCCAGCTGAGATGGGTGGTTTCGCTGACCTCGCCGAGGAATGCGGGGAAGACGTTGCGCCTTGGAAAGTGTGATTGCGGAGAACATTCGAGCGAAATTCTGATGATGAAACGCAGGCGAAAGGTGATCTTGATCGCCTGTTCGCTTGCGGTTTTGGCGCTGTTTGTGGGGATTGCGTGGTTGAAGGCGAACGGTGATTTTTATCCGCTGGATCGCTCGGGGATGATGTTGTCGCCTGTCGAAACGGCGCGTTGGCTTTTTAGTGATGATGTGGGAAATGGCGTGATGCTGATCTCCGCAACCTTCCCTAAGGTGCCTGACACTCGCTCATTGACTCAGTCAGAAGCACTACAGATTTTGCGGCGAACATCTTCTAAATGGGAATGCGTTTTTTGGGCCGATGTTGATGGAATTGGGGCCATTGGCATTTTGATCGAATCGAAACTCGGTGAAATTACATTCTATCAGGAGAACCTAGGCTTCACCTTTAACGTTTTCGAAGATAAGGGGAGTTACCAAACTTATGACTATCCAGAGAGATTCGTATTTCCTGTGACCGAGATTATGGCGCTGCCGGAAGGAAGCCAATTTTTCAAATTGGGATTTCGACCAGAAGAAGAATCAGCTAAAGTTGGATGCACTTTTTTGTTACAAATTGCCCGATTCCCCCAATGCAAAAGAGAATATCGCGTTTCGGTGTCTGCGGGAATATGGTGTCGCCGAAAGTGGGGACAACGATATTCTCATCTATTTCGATTCTGCATCTCAATCATGGAAAATGAAAGAATGGAACGACGAGTTGCATTTCACGAAGTGGAAAGCATTCATTGCTGGAGACGAATAAAACTGATCAAATGTTTGATCTAATGAACCTTCCTTTTCCCATTTCGCTTTCGGCAGTCCTAATCCTTAATCTGTCGTTTCAAGCGAAAGCGGACATCACAGAAGTGAAACCCAAGGCAGCTCCATCATTCGGCACAGTGTTCGAAATGGAGGGAATGATTCGGCAAGCAGAGCTAGACGAGCGGCGCAAACGGCCCGGACCGGAATGGTTTATCCAAATCACGGTTGTTGATGGCAAGAAACTCGAAAAATCCGTCGTCATGGAATTTTCAGGACCACGCGGTGCGAAGGAACTCGATTTGAAGAAGGATGGCCTTGTCCTGAAAATTGCCGCTTACGAAACGGGGCAATTCGCCGGCATTCCCAAAAATTATACGAAATACGGCGCCACCTGGCAGGACGTCGCGTTTCATTTTCGCCACGAGATCGTCATCGTGAAGATCCTGGAGTGATCCGCTCTGCACATTCTCACGAGTCAACAGGGTTGGTTCACCCGTATATTCAA
>ERZ887942.2340-NODE-2340-length-11847-cov-5.664009_pt1 | contig 11847 bp, 11 predicted proteins | sample MGYA00521099_ERZ887942 | MGnify/ENA primary metagenome ERZ887942 (study PRJEB32303, sample SAMEA104408605) | aquatic metagenome | biome: Brackish water; feature: Pelagic; material: water | place: Baltic Sea | collected 2014-06-07T06:48:00 | depth 16,251 m ... | reverse complement strand
CCAGGACTTTTATCTGCTGTTCCGGTGTGCTCGCCGAGTTTAGAATGCTTGAACAAACGATAAGAAACAAAGAGGTGAATAATGATTGCGGCCTTTTCATGGAAATACGAGGTAGTTTGGTTCTCCGGCCTTGATAGGTCGTTTTAAGATCTGAAAATTGTAAATGAGTGCTAATTATCTGTTTAAAATTGGTCTCTTTTCTTAGTGTAGTCGAGCTTGTGGTGGTTCCTTGTTGATATTCGAAGCGTTTAAAAATCCTATCTTAACACCCTGTTATGCCTGCTTCAAAGCAACGTTATTACCATACCACTGAACGCGTTTGTACTTCGATCGCTTCTTTCATACTGGTCCTAGGACTGGCAGCTTGCAGCAAAAATGCTGACAAACTGGAGCCACGACCTTTATCAAAGTCTGCGAAAGTATTGGTTAATCCGCCGGCGGAGAGTGCTGATGCAGTTCTGTTGCATACGGTTGATTCCGCTACTGAATTTCCAGCTGCTCTTGAAAGTCTTGATCCAAAGATCGTTGAACCGGAGGTTCGAGTTGTAGAAGATAATCGATCTCTCACCGCTACCGCTGATCCTTCAGTGCCAGCCGTGAATATCGTTACGCCTGTAACTGCATCGGTTCCTTTAAAGGAAGATTGGGGGGGAGTCATATTGGTTCCGGATATGGATCGAATGTCTCGCGGATTTACATCTCGTGTCACACTTACCCGGATTGAGGCGCATCCATTAGTCGATGATCACTTCCGGGTATGGGTTCGAATTCGCAACGATTCTGATAAGGACATTTCAGCGGACGTGGCCTGTAACTTTACTTCTCTGACTGAGGATCCCAAGGAAACCGCGTTCATTCCTGTTCAGATTCCACAGGGGGGCTCTGCGAATGCGTATTTTATATCGCCGATGCCTAATGTAGCCTACTACACCATTTTGGTGCGGTAACTTCTTCGGTCGATGAGTGTAGTGTAAGCCTACGAATATTCGGTTCAGTCTTTGAGCTCTTCGTTGGCTAGGAGGTCGGTGATGTCTTCTTCTCCATTTCGGATTCTCTGATAGATCAACTTCGCTTGGCGCGGAGTATCGGTAATGATATCACGATCCAACTGTTCATAGAATGATATTCCAAATCGCTCCACAGCAGATTCTATGTTAATCAGCATGGCATTTTCGTAGACGTCTTTGCCTGCAAATCCCATGTTTGTTACGTTCCAGATGGATCTAAAATTTGATTTTATTTGCCCGTCCCTGAATACATAAACTTTATCGATGATATCCAGATCATAGGTATAGGCTAGGCTCCTCTTCCCTCGGTCCCAAACGCCTCGAATCCGAAAAAGTAGGAGGACTCCGTTTTCCTTATCAATCGGAATGGACTTTGCCTGAAGCGCGGAATATATTTTACCTTCAAGTGCTGTGGTTGAGAAGTCTCCGCGAAGCTCCTCTGAAACTTCAAGCACGGGCTTTACTCCTTTGATACCCCAGAGAATCTCACTCTGTCGTTTAATCGGGTCTGCTTTAAAGAGACTGTGCCCCAGATACATGGACACCCTTTGATAGGGCGTTAATTCAGAGCCTTCCTCGCCGCCTGTTTTGGAGCTAGCGGTTGTTTGTCTGTCGTTTTGCGCGCTGATGTTGCCGAGAAGCAATAACGACAAAAGTCCGAAGAAGAGTAGGCATTTCATGGGATTCGTTTATATGTGGCGATTTGGAGAGGCAATATCAAAGGTCCGCCGGGGTGGAGTTGTGATACGGTGAATGCAAATTGATCACGAATCGATTAGGTATTTAGTTATGTCGAAGGTAGCTCGTAGCTTTTTACTGGACAGAAACTAACACGTGTTAGATTAATTTTCGCCTTCGATGATTCGCATATTACTTACGACAACTTCTTTTCAAGATACTCACGGCCCTCATCACGACCTGTTAGCTGAATCAGGTTTTGAGATTATTCGTGAAAGGGGGCCGCTTTCTGAAGTTCGTATGTTGGAGTTGGTTGGAGATATTGATGGCATGATCTGTGGTGATGACACCATAACGGCGGCCGTCATCGACAAGGCGCTTCCGCGGCTGAAGGTGATTTCCAAGTATGGAATCGGCCTCGATAAGATTGATGTGCCTTACACGGAGAAAGTCGGAGTACCTCTGACGTTTTGTCCGGGAGTCAATCACACGACTGTGGCAGAACATACGTTTGGTCTAATGCTCGGACTATTCCGCAGTTTGGTTGAAGAAGCTAATTATACACGGAGTGGAGAATGGAAGCGTTTGACGGGACACGAGATCATGGGAAAGACGATTGGTATCGTTGGACTGGGGCGGATTGGTCGGGAAGTTGCCATCCGTGCCAAAGCTTTTGGAATGCCAATTGTTGGTTATGATATCTATTGGCCGACAGAGTTTGCAGAAGCGCATGGTGTAACGCGCCTTGAAAGTATCGGAGAGGTATTTGCTGCGTCTGATATACTGTCGCTTCACACCAACTTGACTCCCGAAACGCATTCGATGGTCAATGCGGATAGTATCTCCAAGATGAGAGAGGGGGTTGTCATCTTGAATTGTGCCCGTGGTGAATTGGTAGATTCAGATGCGATTGCCGAAGCACTCGAGTCTGGTAAAGTGGGGGGCTATGGAACGGATGTCTTGGAGGTAGAACCACCGCCAGCCGATCACGTGTTGTTGTCCGCAAAAAATTGTATCGTCACTCCGCATATCGGATCACGCACTCATGAGTCCGTCCAGCGGCAAGCGGGTATGGCGACCCGGAACCTGCTGAATTACTTCTTAGGTAAACCCGCTGAGGCGCAGGCCAATAAAGCTCCGTGGCCCTCGGCTTAACTTTCATTAATTTCATGTCTCAAGTATGAGTAAAGAAACGTTCTTTGTTGTCCCCGAATCGATTCACAATGAATTGGTGGAAGCGGCTTATCGTCACCGTGGCTTCACCGCTGATGAATCCGCGTCAGCCGCACGGTTTTCGTCTTATGCGTCATGGCATGGCATTCGCACTCACAATGCGATAAAGGCCTTACACCTAGATCATCTGTTTGGGTCCGCAGCGGATGGCTGCGTTCCTGCCGCGGAGATCGAAACGTTGCCATCGCGCTTTGCAGCATCCGAGATTTGGAACGCTAACCGCAAGTTGGGGCAGGCGACTGCTTATGCGGCGCTCGATCGATGTATCGAATTAGCGGATGAATTTGGAATCGGCCAAGTCAGTGTGGACAACGCGTTTCACTACCTGTGGGGCGGTGGTTATGTGATGGAGGCGGCTAAGCGTGGTTATATTGCTTACACGAATTGCACAGCAGCCCTTGCTGAAGTGGTGCCTTTTATGGGAAAGTTTCCCACCTTGGGTACGAATCCTCATAGCTGGGGCTTTCCAACCACCGATGCGATTGGTTATCCGATTGTTATCGATTGGGCGACTTCAGTCGTTGCGATGGGTCGGGTACAGCAGCTCAAGCGAGAAGGCGTGGCATTACCTCCTAATGCTGCCGTCGATAAAGACGGTAATCCGACAACCGATGCGAATGAAGCTACTGCGCTGATTCCTTTTGGTGCGCATAAAGGCTATGGTCTGAGTCTCATTAACGAGTTGGTCGGTGGGTTGATTGGTGGTTCTTTGCCAACCTTGCGCAGTCGACCGCTTCCAGACCCAGAGGAGAAGCGGACACCCTGTTTTTATTTCCAGGTCATTCACCCGGATGCCTTGAGTGGAGGGGCCTTTGCCAAGGGCCGGTCGCAGGCTGAGAACGTGAAAGCCGTAATCGATGACATTCTTGGGCATGGAAATGAAAACTGTCTGTTGCCTGGCCAAATCGAAGCGCGTTCAGCAGCGAAGTCTAAGGAGAACGGCGGACTTCTGTTTAGCGAAGCTGAATTGGATGCCTTTGATGAAATCGCCGAGGAGTGTGGTGCACAAAAATGGGATCGCACTGGTTTCCCACAGGCCCAATAATAATTTAAACACAATTACGTTATGAGTATCGAAATAAAATCTGCCGAATCTTGCAAATATGATATCGTTTCCCTAGGGGAAATAATGCTCCGCTTGGACCCAGGTGAAGGGCGTATCCGAACAGCCCGGAGTTTTCAGGCTTGGGAGGGCGGTGGTGAGTACAACGTCGCTCGTGGTATGCGCAAGTGCTTTGGTCTGCGTGCCGGTGTGGTAACTGCTTTTGCGGACAACGAAGTAGGTCATTTGATCGAAGACTTTATTCTCCAAGGTGGCGTTGATACCTCTTGGATCAAATGGATGCCCTATGATGGGTTGGGACGCACCGTGCGTAATGGCTTAAATTTTACCGAGCGTGGATTTGGTATCCGGGGTGCCGTGGGTGTTCCTGATCGTGGCCTCACTGCAGCGAGTCAGCTGAAGCCAGGTGATATCGATTGGGAAGAGCTATTTGGTAAACAAGGGGTTCGTTGGTTTCACACGGGAGGTATTTATGCCGCGTTGTCAGCCACAACGCCGGATGTTGTGACCGAAGCAGTTAAGGTAGCAAAGAAGTACGGCACGATCGTATCTTATGATTTGAATTATCGCCCTTCACTCTGGAAGAGCATTGGTGGGCATGACAAGGCGCAGAGTGTGAATCGTGAGATTGCCCAGTACGTGGATGTCATGATTGGCAACGAGGAAGATTTTACCGCTTGCTTGGGCTTCGAAGTTGAAGGTGTGGATGAAAATATCTCACACATCGAAATCGACAGTTTCAAGAAGATGATCGAAACAGCGGTATCGGAGTTTCCGAATTTTCAGGCGACCGCTACGACGCTGCGTGCTGTAAAAACGGCTACGGTTAATGACTGGGGGGCTATCTGCTGGCACGATGGAGAGTTTTATGAGTCCAACGCTTATCCCGCTTTGGAGATCATGGACCGCGTAGGTGGGGGAGATAGTTTTGCCTCTGGTTTGATCTATGGCTTTCTGACGACTGGCGATCCTGCGAAGGCAGTAAATTATGGTGCCGCTCACGGTGCGCTTGCGATGACTACTCCCGGGGATACATCCATGGCGACAGTTGCGGAAGTTGAAAAAGTCATGGGTGGCGGTGGCGCACGTGTAGTTAGGTAACCGGTATATATTATGAGTGATTATTTAAATTCTCTTTTTGGGCTCGATGGAAAAGTCGCTGTTGTCATTGGTGGCACCGGTGAGCTGTGTGGTGCGATGGCCGAGGGGCTCGCACAAGCAGGTGCCGAAGTCGTGCTTGTGGGTCGCAGCCAGGAAAAAGCCGATGCGCGTTTGGCTTCGATTTCTGCTAAAGGTGGGAAGGGTTACTTTATTGCAGGTGATCTTTCCTCAAAAGCGGGTATTCAGTCCTTGCTGGATAACGTTTTGAAAAAGTCGGGGCAGGTGGATATCCTGGTGAACGGTGCGGGTGCGAATTCGCCCACGCCATTCCTGGACATTCAAGAAGATGAGTATGATCGAATCTTCGATATCAATATGAAAGCCGTTTTCCTGGCTTGTCAGGTGTTTGGGAAATACCTGGTCCAGCGGGGTGAAGGCGGGAGTATTATAAATGTAGGTTCCATGTCTGGCCTCATTCCGCTATCCCGAGTCTTTACCTATTCGGCAACGAAGGCGGCCGTTCATAATCTCTCCAAGAACCTTGCCCGCGAATGGGCGATTTCGAAGGTGCGAGTGAACACATTGGTTCCTGGGTTTTTCCCAGCAGAACAAAACCGTAAGGTGCTAACTCCAGAACGCGTCAATTCGATTATGGGACATACCCCCATGAACCGTTTCGGAAATTCTGACGAACTGGTTGGTGTCACTCTACTCATGGCTTCTGGCAAAGCGGGTTCATTTATTACCGGCACCGAAATGATCGTCGATGGCGGTTACGCTGCAATGACCATCTAACAGATTTACTATGTCCTTCATACACGACGATTTTTTGCTGAAGAGTGATGCTGCCCGCGCGCTTTATCACGATTATGCCAAGGGTGAACCCATCTGTGATTACCATTGTCATCTTCCTCCACAGGATGTGGCTAACAATCGTCGGTTTAAGAACCTCTTCGAGATCTGGTTGGAAGGTGATCACTACAAGTGGCGCGCCATGCGCAGTAATGGTGTCGCAGAAGCCTACTGCACGGGTGAGGCGGATCCGTATGATAAGTTTCTGGCCTGGTGTAAGACGGTTCCGTATACGCTGAGAAATCCCTTGTATCATTGGAGTCATTTAGAACTGAAACGCTACTTTGATATAGATCTCCTGATCAGCGAAGACACCGCTCGGGAGATTTGGGACGAGGCGAACGAAAAGCTGAAGTCGGATGATTTAAGTGCCCATGGTATCCTGAAGAATTTCAAAGTGAAGGTGATTGGCACCACCGATGATCCGACCGATTCATTGGAACATCACCAAGCGATTCAGGATTCTGGTGTAGAGACCAAGGTGGTCCCTACTTTTAGGCCTGATAAGGCGCTGAATGTGGATCAGCCTGAAGCTTTCAATATCTGGACTGACGCGCTTGCCGTCGTTGCAGGCCAATCGATAGATTCCTTCCAAACGTTTCTGGCAGCTCTGAAATCTCGACATGATTATTTTCATGAAATGGGCGGTCGACTAACCGATCACGGTTTGGAGCGATGTTTTTTTGCGACTACTACCCCTGAACAAGCGACTGCGATATTTGATCAGGCTCGCAGTGGAAAGGCGGCATCTGCTGAAGAGAAAGAACAATTCGCATTTTACGTTATGAGGGAGGTCGGGCGTTGGAATGCTGAGAAAGACTGGACGATGCAGTTTCACATCGGAGCGATGCGCAACAATAACACCCGCATGTTCAATCAGAAGGGACCGGATATCGGGTTTGACTCAACGGGCGACTATTCTCAGGCGCAAACTATGAGCCGGTTTCTGGACAGTCTGGATCAAACGGGGCAGCTTTCGAAAGTCATTATCTATAATCTTAACAATGCCGATAATTACATTATGGCGTCCATGCTTGGGAATTTCCAAGACGGCTCTGTACCAGGGAAAATCCAGCTAGGTTCTGGTTGGTGGCACTTGGACCAGAAAGAGGGGATGATCGACCAAATGAATGCACTATCTGCAATGGGTTTGATAGCTCATTTTGTGGGTATGCTCACAGATTCCCGGTCATTTCTATCGTACCCGAGACACGAATACTTTCGTAGGATTCTCTGCGATATGTTTGGTCAAGATATGGAAACTGGAGAGATTCCCAATGACCTTTCGTTAGTGGGGCCGATGGTTCGGAATATATGCTACGGCAACGCCGAGCGCTTCTTTGGCTTTGATCTTTAGAGAAACGGGCGCTGCTAAAGCGAGGCCAGGATTAGGGCAGCGCCGAGCAAGCAAGATCCGAGTATTCTTAGTATCAATGTCTTCTTACCCTGTTTGCGTTCTTCATTCATGAACCAGTGGCCGATCAGCCATACGAATAGAATACTCCAGAATGCGCGCGAACTGTAGACAATGTTGACCTTGGTTGCCTGCCCGTAGGTTGTGAGGACGAAGGCGAGTATAAATGCATTGATGTTATGGAGGACCCCACCGACTGCTAACCAACCCCAAGTCGACTTTGTTACGAAAGTCAGCGGTGATTTAAACAAGGGAATAAGCATGAGTGACCAAACAAAGGTCATCGAAAAAATGCTGGATACGATTTCGGCATAGCCCAGAGAGGTGCCGTAGCGCTGCATACAGATATCAAACGCCGCGAAACTCAGGGCACTGACCAAGCCCAGGATAATAGATGGCAAAAGGCGTTTCCGCTCAGCTTTGCCCGATCCACGCATTAGAAAAATAGCTGCAGTCGCGAGTATCGTTCCTAGCCAAACGGTTGCAGAGTGTTCGTCGGTGAGCAGAAAAGACCCCAGGATTCCCACAAACACGACCTTGATTCCCATAATCGGCGTCACGACCGATACGTCGCCCTTATAGATGGCCATGCAGTTGAAGACCTGTCCGAGGAAAAATAGAAAACTGATAAATAGGGAAGGGAGGAGTGCTTGGATATTAAACTGGGTGTCAGTTAGAAACCAAAACGGAAGAGAGAATACCGCGAGAATACCGTTCCAAACTACGGTGGTTCGCCAAGGGCCTATACCTGCCTGACTGGATCGCTTTAGGCAGAGCGATGAAAGTGTATAAACGATTGCCGCAATCAGCGGCATCCAGTAATAAGGTTCCATTAAGGGTCGAGAGATTGTCGTACTCTCATCTAAGAGTAAAAGGCTTTCTTGGGATTGATCTCACCAATTGGTTCAAGCCTTAACCAAGTTGAGTAGGCTTACCTCGGGTCGGCAATTAAAACGCAGGTCATGGAGGTTGCCGACTCCGCGGGTTATGTGGATGTGCCGATTTTCCCAGCTTAATATTCCTTCAGGAAAAGTTTTGTCCCTCACGGGAAGAAATGGGCGTAGTCCGAGTATCGGAACCACCAGCTGGCCACCGTGCGTGTGTCCGCAAAGCGTCAGATCCCAATCGAAGGATTGTAGTTCGGTCTTGGAATCGGGATTATGAGATAGGACGACTACGACTTCGTCCGCACTTCTTTGTTTTTCAAGAACTACCCCGGGCATCGCAAGTCCCGACCACAGATCTCCCAGGCCAACTACCTTGATAGTCCTTCCAGCGAGTTGAATGCGTTCTGACTGATTTATGAGTACGTGAATTCCAGCGGACTTGAGCAAAGCTTCGACTTTCGTGCTGTCTTTGTAGCCGTGTGAGCTCCCCGCCCAAAGACCACCATCGTGATTACCGATACACGCAAAGGTCGGTGCTGTTTCACTGAGCTTGCTGAGGATTTTACGGTAGGCCTGCTCGTTTGTGATTCCCCAGGTAATGTAGTCGCCCGTCAAAAAGATCATATCGGGTTTTTGCTCAATCCCAAGATCGATCGCTTTCTCAATAGCTTCCAGACTCATTACGTCGGATGCATGAAAATCAGAGAGATGGAGGGCTTTGATTTTCGTATCGAGCTGGTGAATAGGAATGTCTTTTGTCGTGCACTCGAGCCAGTAAGGTTCGAACCAACGGATATGGCAGGCTCCGATTAGACCGCTAAGTGTGAAACCACCCAGTCCTTGGAGTAGTTTTCGTCGACTGAGTTTCAAATTGTGTGAGGAAGGCTACTTTCTGACGACGGGATTTGTCAGCGTTCCAATCGGCTCGATGGTGATGCTTACCTCGTCGTCGGGGGCTAGCGTAAAGTCGTTTCCAGGTACGATGCCTGTTCCGGTCATCACAAAGGCTCCGTTGGGAAACTCGAGTTCGCGCATCAGAAAACTTCGTAGTTCCTCTGGAGTACGCTTCATATCGCTTAGCTTACACTGTCCGTTAAATGCGATGTCGCCGTCCCGTTTGATCGTAAGAACAATATCCGTGGATGGTTCTAGCGGTTCTTGAGAAACGAGTATGCAGGGACCGAGACCTGCGCACTGTTCGTAGGTCTTGGCTTGTGGAAGGTAGAGTGGGTTATCGCCTTCGATACTCCTCGAGCTCATATCGTTTCCGATGGTGTAGCCCACAATATTTCCGTGAGAGGAGATGACTAACGTCATTTCCGGTTCTGGCACGTCCCAGGTTGAATCCTGTCGAATGCGAACCGGTTGCCCAGGTCCCGATACTCGCGATGCAGTTGCTTTGAAGAAGATCTCGGGCCTATCCGCAGAGTAGACGCGCGCGTAAAAATCACCACCGCCGGCATCTTTGGATTCTTCCATACGAGCGAGTCGACTCGAATGATAGGTAACCCCGCATGCCCACACTTCCTGTCCCACGATAGGGGCAAGGGTGTCGTCTAAACTTGCTTCGGAATCCGTGAGTTCAGCTGTACTCAAGTGGGTGTAGAGATCTTCAATTCTAAAAAGATCATCCCAGTTGGAATTGAGATAGCCGCGTGAATCGGTGCGCTCGAGGTAAGGACCTGCCGGAAGGCGATACAGTTTGTGGGGTTGTGACATACGTTTTTTGGTGAAGTGTTTTCTAAATGGTTAGGCCGGACTGATCCGCGGCATAGGAACGGGCTCCATACCCAGCTCGGCGTCCAACAGTTTTCTCGTGAGCTCCGCTTTTAAAGTGACCGAACCGGGGTCATTCCAAAGGTTGTTGATTTCGCCGGGATCCTCCTTCATATCAAAGAGTTCACCGTAGTCATGTTTCCAGTACACGGTGAGCTTATAGCGGTCGTCGATGTAGGTTTTGACGTGGATGGTATGCGGTTGGTGACGATTTTCAACCAACACGTGATCCCTGGCAGATTCTGTTTCACCCTTCCAGACAGGAAGTTGGTTCGCTCCAGTCATACTGCGGGGAACGTCGAGACCGCAGGCGCTCAAAAATGTCGGTGCGAGGTCTACCAGACTTTGAAGAGAGTCGCTTTCTTTACCCTCCGGAATATTTCCAGGCCAGCTGGCAAGGAAGGGGACTCTGACAACATCTTCGTAGTGAAATGGTCCCTTTGCGTTGAGGCCGTGGTGGCCGTAGAAATGGCCGTGGTCGGAGGTGAATACGATGAGCATATTCTCCGAAAGTCCTAGCTCGTCCAGCTTATCCAGGATTTGTCCGATGTATTTATCCATACAGCTGATCATGCCGTAGTAGATGGCGATATCCTTGGCTAAAGAGTCCCGGTCCTGCAGATGTGAGCAACAGCCATGCATTTCCGAACCGTCCTCTTCTTCCCAATCGGAAAAATCGGGATTCTCTTCCTGGGTTTTTCGAAAGTGCTCGGGGTTCTTGTCGTGTTCTCCGGGAGTTACTTGCGGCACCGTAACCTCTGCCGGATCATACATGGTATCCCAGGGTTCAGGGATCAGGTAGGGTGGATGAGGGTCAAAGAAGCTGGACCAGAGAAAGAACGGCTCATTTTTGGATGCGTACTCTTCGAGCAGTTTGTTAGATCGTTCTGCGATCCAGGTGTTGTAGTGGTACTCTTCGGGAATGCTCCAGGTATGTTGCTGGGCTTTCGTTTTCTCTCCTGGGTCATTGAAATCGAAATGGGGGCAATCAAACTTACCGCCCCATTCGTTTTGGTAGTGTTTTTTCCAATCCTTCAGGCCCTTTTCCTCCATCCAAAGTGCGTAGTGCTGACCCGCGTGACATTCGTCCGCGTGGTTGCGTGCAAGTTCTACGTGGTCAAACCCATAAAAGGGGCCGTTATCTTCCTTCCAGTATTCGAGATCCCGGAGTAGGGGATAAGATTCCTTCGATGGATAATCTTCGGTGCTCACGAGCTGTTGAAAGTGTGCTTTCCCAACTAAAGCGGTCTTGTATCCGTTTTTTGAATAGACTTCACCAATGGTTGTATGGTGCTCCGGGAGTTTGGTTCCGAGTGAGTAAGCTCCGTGTTGACTGGGATACATACCCGTGATCATTGAAGAGCGGGTAGGCGTGCAGGTTGGATTCGGGCAGTAGGCTCGATTAAAAAGGGTTCCCCGCTTGGCGAGTCTATCAAGATTGGGTGTTTTGACCTCAGGATTCTGCAAGCCAATGGTAAACCAATGCTGTTGATCAGATGTAATCCAGAGGACGTTGGGGCGCTTTTCTTCGCTCATAATTCAGGAGCATGAAACGGGGAGCAGGGAGGTCAATTCAGGATCGTTACATTTCATAACATCCCGTTCCACGTTCGTTTGAAAGGAAACTTCATCCTGTTGCGGTAGCATCCAGCTGCGAAGCAGCGATGTTGATACACTCAAAATAATAAATAGACGCCTACAAACCCGCACAGGTAGACAATGGCCCAGAATTTGAAAGACCCGAATAGTCCGACACGTTCCAGAGTTTCTGCCTGTTCCTGCTTTTCATCGGCAGTTTTTTGCATGAATACGAGGTCTTCTGGGTTGGGCGCCGGG
>ERZ887942.2338-NODE-2338-length-11855-cov-22.198475_pt1 | contig 11855 bp, 6 predicted proteins | sample MGYA00521099_ERZ887942 | MGnify/ENA primary metagenome ERZ887942 (study PRJEB32303, sample SAMEA104408605) | aquatic metagenome | biome: Brackish water; feature: Pelagic; material: water | place: Baltic Sea | collected 2014-06-07T06:48:00 | depth 16,251 m ... | reverse complement strand
GACCAAAAGCCCAACCCCTTCCGCGACTACTCCCTCGTCGTCACCTTCACCCACAGTTCCGGAGCTCACGAATACCACGTCCCGGGATACTTCGCGGCCGATGGTAACGCCGGCGAAACCTCAGCCAAATCCGGCACGAAATGGCGCGCCCATTTCTCACCCGATAAACCGGGCGAGTGGACCTACAACACCACCTTCCTGAGTGGAAAAGACGTCGCCCTCATGCCCACCGGAAAGTTCCCCGACAAGCCCGTCGAGACCCTCAAGAAATACAACACCTCTGGAAAAATCACGGTCAAGCCCGCTCCTGCAGACGCCCCCGGCTTTTACTCCGAAGGCCGCCTCACCTACGTCGGCAAACCCTACCTTCAGTTCGCCGGATCAAAACGCTACTTCCTCAAAGCCGGTGCCGACGCGCCCGAAACCCTCCTCGGCTACGCCGACTTTGATGACACCACGGTCTCAACCAAAAAGGTCCCCTTGAAAACATACAAGCCTCACCTCCAGGACTGGAAAGAAGGCGACCCCACCTGGAAAAACGGCAAAGGAAAAGGCCTCATTGGAGCTCTGAACTACCTCTCCGGAAAAGGCATGAACGCCTTCTCTTTTCTCCCCTACAACGCCGGCGGCGATGGCGACAATGTCTGGCCCTTCGTCTCCCGAAACGAAAAATTCAACTACGACTGCTCCAAGCTCGATCAGTGGAATATCGTCTTCACCCACGCTCAAGCGAAAGGGCTCTTCCTCCACTTTAAACTACAGGAAACCGAAATGGACGACAACAACGGCGGTCACGGTAAAAAGAAGAAAAACGGCATCGTCCCGACTTCACTCGACGGAGGAGACCTCGGCCCCGAGCGAAAACTCTATTGCCGCGAAATCGTGGCCCGCTTCGGGCACCATCTCGCTCTCAACTGGAATCTCGGCGAGGAAAACACCCAGACCACGAAACAGCAGATGGACATGGCCCTCCGCATTCGCGACCTTGATCCCTACGACCACCACCTCGTCGTCCACACCTTCCCCGACCAGCAGGACAAGGTTTACAAACCGCTCCTCGGATCCGAAGCCTTCACCGGTGTCTCCTTGCAGAATTCACACCTCAAGGACGTCCACTGGCAAACCGTGAAATGGAACCGCGCCTCCATCGATGCCCGGCACCCCTGGGGAGTCGCCTTTGACGAACCCGGCGACGCCCAGTTCGGCATACCACCCGATTCCGACTACCCTGGAATGGACAAGGACTACAAAGGGCCCAGCGTTGAAGAAACCCGCAAGTGGGTCCTCTGGGGCAACCTTCTCGGCGGCGGCTGGGGAGTCGAATACTACTTCGGCTACAAGCTCCCCCAGAATGACCTCGTCTGCGAAGACTGGCGCTCCCGTGACCAATCCTGGAATTACGCCAGGATCGCCCTCGACTTTTTCCACGACCAAAAAATCCCCTTCTGGGAAATGACCCCGTTCGACGAAGCCGTCGGCAACCCCAAATCCCAGAATACCACCTACTGCCTCGCCGGCGATCACCTCTACCTCCTCGCCTTCCCCGATGGCGGCAAGTGCGAACTCGAACTCCCTGAAGGCAAAGCGATCACCACCATCCAGTGGTTCAATCCCCGCAACGGCAAAATTCAGGCCGCTGTCGCAGCCAAGGGCACTTCGATCACCTGCCCCGACAAAAAGGATTGGGTCGCCATCGTAAGGACAAATTAAGCCGCAGCCAAAAACTCCCGCTTTCGTCCCCCGCCCACCCCAAATCTCCTCCTTGGCTACGACCAGAGTCGAAGTGTCCAAGAGCTTCAATTAAAAATCCTCCTTCGCTTCATTGGTGTATTTCATCACCAGCTTGATTCCCTCCAGCGTCACCAATTTGCAGCCGTGATAGTTCCCCAGAGCATCCGTCCCGCTCAAAAACCATTGCCCCTCTCTCTTAAGCCCGCATCCCGAAACTGAAGATTACACCACCTCCCCCTCTCAGCATATGGTAATCGGAAAGCCCCGGTTCCCTCGTTCCATCCGCCCCCAAAGCTCCGTCACAATCTCCTTGCCATCCTTTGTCACAACAATCAGTTCAAAGGCTCTGTCCCCTCTGACCATCTGTTGCCCGGGCCCGTTGTATACCAGCGCCACCTCGAGACGATAGCCCAACAGGCCCTTTCGAACCCGGTCATGCTTTCACTACCTCACGATCGCAGCTCAGCTTCTTCTTTTCCCAATCATGCTCCTGCCCGTGAAGAACTCCACCCAGAACAAACAAGCACGCCAGAACCATCTTGATCTTTAGGTCTACGTGCCTGAGACCGAAAAACCTGGAATCCCCGCCCCTGTTGTTTTCTTGTCAGCTCCCAACAGGAAATCTAGTCTCCCCCCCCACGGCTGCTTCCCAGCCTCGCACGACCATAACAAATCCTCAGGCATGCTCACAGTCATCTCCTTCATTCTCTTCACCTCCGCAGCCTCCGCGCTCACCATCTGGATCACCCGAAAAGACGAACGGGACAGCTCCGATGGCTTCTTCCTTGGCGGACGTAGTCTGACCTTCCCCATCATCGCCGGCTCCCTCCTCCTCACCAATCTTTCCACCGAACAAATGGTCGGTCTCAATGGCGCCGCCTTTAAAGACGGCCTCAGCGTCATGGCCTGGGAAGTCAACGCCGTGATCGCCCTGATCATCATGGCCCTCTTCTTCCTCCCTCGTTTTCTCCGCACCGGGATCACCACCGTTCCGCAGTTCCTCGAACTACGTTACAACACAACGACCCAGAGTATCGCCAATACCATCTTCCTCCTGGCCTACGCCCTCATCCTGATCCCGCTGATCCTTTACTCAGGGGCCCGCGGCCTCATCGACATGATGGACCTTTCCTCCCTCACCGGCATCGAAAGCGACACCACTCTGCTTCGCCTCACGACGATCATCATCGGCATCGGCGGTCTTCTCTACGCCCGCTTCGGAGGTCTTCGTACCCTCGCCGTCCTCGACACCATCAACGGCATCGGCCTCCTCATCGGAGGCTTCACCATCGCCTGGCTCTCCATCGATGCCGTCGGCGGAAACAACGGCATCGGAGAAGGCTGGAAGACCCTCAACGAAGTCCATCCCGAACGCCTCGACTCCACCGGCGATAAAGACTTTGGCCTTCCCTTTGGCACCCTCTTTACCGGGGTCGCTCTCCTCAATCTCTTCTACTGGTGCACCAACCAGCAGATCATTCAGCGCACCTTTGGAGCCAGCAGCCTCGCCGAAGGCCAAAAAGGAGTCCTCCTCACCGGTGGCCTCAAACTCCTCGGGCCGCTCTACCTCGTTCTACCCGGCATCGTTGCCTACCACCTCTATGCCAGCGACGGCATCAGCAACGACCAGGCCTATGGCACCCTCGTTCGCAACCTCCTTCCCGCCCACCTCACCGGGTTCTTCGCAGCCGTCATGGTCGGAGCCATCCTGAGTTCCTTCAATGCCGCGCTCAACTCCACCTCGGCCCTCTTTTCACTCGGCCTCTACAAACACCGAATCAACCCCGAAGGCACCGAGGAACAAACCGTTAAGGCAGCCAAGCTCTTCGTTGTCGTGATCGCCATCGCCGCCATGATCGGAGCGCCCCTCCTCGCCGCCAATGATTCCATCTTCGCCTACCTTCAGGACATGAACTCCATTTACTTCATTCCGATCTTCTCGGTCGTCGCCGTCGGCATGCTCAACCGCACCGTCCCCGGCAAGGCCGCCAGCATCGCCATGGTTGCCGGAGTTGCCCTACTCTGCATCGGCCTCTTCGGCCTCATCGAAGATGGCGAAATCCTCGGGATGCACAAATTCCACTTCATGGGAGTCGTTTTCGCCGCTCTCGTCATCTATCTCATCGTGATGTCAAAAGTCTCCCCACGCTCCGAACCATGGACCATTGAAACCAATACCTCCATCGATATGACTCCGTGGAAAGGTGCCAGGTGGGCCGCGCTCATTTTAGCCGCCGTCGTCGTCATCATCTACGTCTCTTTCTCCAAGTAGTAACAAAACCCATCCCCGTTTTTGATAAGCCCCGCCACCCGGTGTGCGGGGCTTTTTAAGACCCCTGTCTTGCCCGCATTCCCGTGATCCGCTAAAAAAGCCGCACACATAACACATGCTTGAATCGAACATCGCTCTTTCTGAACTCGCCATGCAGGCGCGGGAAGAGTTGCGATCCAACTTCGGAGTAGCAAGCACCCTGGCCGCGGCCGCACCCGGCAGAGTCAATCTGATCGGCGAACACATTGATTATTGCGACGGCTTCGTTCTTCCTCTCGCCATCGAGCGCTACATCGTCATCGCCGCCCGCCCCAATGACTCGACCGTAGCCCGTATCGGAGCAACCGGGCTCAATCCCATCGAACTCGATCTCTCCGATCGACAGGAGATTGGCGAACCAAAATGGTCCAATTACCTCCGCGGCGTCATTCAAGGCTTCATGGAACTCAACTATGCCATCCCGGGGTTTGACGCTTTCATCGTCTCCTCGGTCCCGCTTGGTGCCGGCCTTTCTTCCTCCGCGGCTCTCGAGTGTTGCTTCGCCACCCTGCTTGAAGGCCTCGTCGACACCGTTCTCCCAACCCAGGAAAAGGCCCTTCTGGCCCAAAAATCCGAACACGATTTCGCCTGCGTCCCCTGTGGCATTATGGACCAATTCGCTTCGACCTTTGGCGTGAAGGATCAACTCATCCTCATCGACTGCCACTCCGGCGAGCCGGAAATGGTTCCCTTTTCCGACCCCTCCCTTTCCATCATGGTCGCCAATACCAATGTCTCGCACGACCTCTCGGATGGCGGCTATGGCGCGCGGCGCAAAGACACCGAAGACGGCCTCACTCTCATCGGAAAAGAAAGCTGGCGCGATGTCACCATGAATGAGGTTTACGCCGAACGCGAAGAAATGGGCGACCGGATCTTCCGCCGCTCCCGCCACGTCGTCACCGAAATTACCCGCACCATTGAAGCAGTCGAAGCTTTCAAGAAGGGTGACTTTTCCAACATTGGCACCCTCATGGCAGGCTCTCATCGCTCACTGCGAGATGACTTTGAAGTTTCCTGCGATGAACTCGACCTCATGGTGGGCTTGGCCAAAGAGATCGGCTTCGAAGGCGGCGTCCTCGGCGCACGCATGACCGGCGGCGGATTTGGCGGTTCCACCGTCACCCTGTGCCGAACTGCCGACGTCGAAAAAATCGCGGCCCAAATGCACCAACGCTACCAGGCCCAAACCGGGATCACACCGCTCCTCTTCGCCACCCGCCCCGCCGCCGGAGCGCATCTTCTTTAGGGCTTCAAGAGCACTTTCAAAAGCCCCTCTTTCCCATCCCTGGATCGTTTGAAATAATCCCCTCCCTCCTCCAACGAAGCCACCGCCGAAATCAGCGGCCTCACCTGAATCTCCCCGCTCGCGATCGCTTCCAGCGCCTCCGTGCATTCCCCCGCAGCCGCACACGACCCCAGAAGCGAGATCTCCCGCGTCACCACCCACTGCAAAGCCAATGGAACCTCCGCCACGACATTGCCGACCAATCCCACGCGTCCCCCTTTGCGGACTGACTTTACCGCCTTCTCCAAAGTCGGAGCAGCGCCCACCACCTCCATCGCGATATCAAATTCGTCGCCGCAATCCTCGTCCGGAGTATGGGCGGCGCTTGCTCCCAATTCCAAAGCGAGATCGAGCCGCTTGCGATCCATATCGACCGCCACCACTTCACCTGCTCCGGCACGCTTCAGTGCCTGAATCACCAAAAGACCAATCAGTCCCGAACCCACCACCAGGGCCCGTTCACCTGGCTGGACTTTTACCAAATTCACGGCGTGCAGTGCCACCGCCAGGGGTTCGGTAAAGGCCGCCTCCTCAAATCCAAGACCCTCCGGAATCCTTTCCAAAATCCGCGCCGGCACCACCACCCATTCTGCAAAGGCACCATCACGTTTGAATTCCTGGCAGGACACCCCCATCACCTGACGTTCGTGACACAAATTGGTTTCGCCGCGCTCACAATGCTCGCATTTCCCACAATAAACCATGGAGTCAAAAGAAACCCGGTCACCCCCATTCCATCCGCTGACGTCCGAACCAACCTCCTCAATCACGCCACTCGCCTCGTGCCCCATGATCATGGGAGGAATGCGACGCCCGCTGCTATTGTCCATTCCGTGGACATCGCTCCCGCAGATGCCACAGCAGGCCACCTTGATCAGCACCTCATCCGCTTTTGGTGAAGGCTTGGGTTTCTCGGAAACAATAAACTGCGAAGGCGCGACAAGCTCGAGGACTTTCATGCGCGAAGCATGCCCTGTCACTTCATCGGGAGGCAAATCTTAACGACAGCATCTTCACCTTTGCTTTCTTTCTCGTAGATTTCAAAAGGCGGAAATTTCTTCGAGTGCTTAAATTGCTTGGCCCGTCCATGCATCATTCCTCCGGCCCAGCCATTGCCGAGATGACGGTAGGGCCCGTGATGCCTCACCGCATGGACATCCATCTCGGGAGCCGTGACCAATTCCATCCCGTCCGGAAGAACTCCCGGTGTCTGATCAACCTTCACGCCAATGAAATAAGTCACCGATTTCTTAACCACGTCCCACTTGTAATAAACGCAAAAACCCTCGCCCTCCGGAAGGTGTTTTCGAACTGCCTTCATATCCACACCCATGACCTCACCGATCTCATCAAACCCGGCCTCTCGTTTTGTTCCAACCCCGATAAATCCTTCAACCGTTCCTGCCCCCGGAAGTTTAACCTTGAGGGAACCTCCCCCTTCTCCAAGAGATCCTTGAGCATTAAAAGTCCACGCTCGTAGTCCATCCCGATAAAACACGCCATCGCCTTCTTCATCCAAAACATGAAGAACGGCAGCGAACCATCCATCGTCCAGGTCACCTCGGTTTTCTCCTTCTTCCGGGTTAAAGTGATCTTCACATCAGCCCGCGACTTCCAGGGCTTGAGAAACTGCAAATCGTAGGTGATCGATTCATTCTCGACCTCGCCGACCACGTCCATGCGTCCTGCACCGCAGATCTCACCTTCCCACGAATACCAATCATTCCGGGCCTCCAGCTTACAATCAGGGTCTGCGATCAACCACGGAGACCACTTCGGCCACTGATGAAAATCCCGGACAACTTCAAAGACCGACGCGATCGGGCGGTCGATTTCCTGCGATCTTAAAATTGTCATTTTTGGCATGAGGCCCTTTTAGCACCCCGAAAATAAAAATGCCAAGTCTTCCGCTTGCGCATTCCCAAATCGGTGGTCCTTTGGAAAAATGAAGAGATTCCTTGCCCTCATCCTCCTCGCCTCTCCCTCTTGCGTGGCCGAGACGGCCGTCGCTGAAAAGGCCGCCTACGTCTCCGAAGCCCCTCTCCCCAAGGAATGGCCGGCCCCGGGGCCCTACAATCAAGTTACTGAAAAAACCTACCCGACCTATCGCGCTGCAATCACCAAGGGCGGTGGCGGATTCTCTTTCTGGACTCTCTTCAGCCACATTAAGAAAAAAGACATTCCCATGACCGCTCCGGTGGAAATGAAGATGGAGAACAAGGGCGACAAACTCGAAAAGGTGAATATGGCTTTCCTCTATCAGGACACCGGAGTCGGAACCACCGGTGCCGATGGCAAAAAAATCGAAGTCAAGGACATCAAAACCTCAAAGGTCCTCAGCTACACGTGGATGGGCAACGACTCGAATGCCCAACTTAAGATCGCCAAAGAAGCTCTCGACGCCGCTCTCAAGGAAAAGGGGGTGGAAGCAGCTTCTTATCGGATGCTCGGCTACAACGGCCCCGGCACCCCGCGCAAAAAGCACACCTACGAGCTTCAGGCGATTCTTCCGTCCAAGTGATCCCCGGATCAGGAACGCAGGAACGCGATCAAGTCGCTCATCTCTTGCAAGTTAATTGCCCCCTCGATTCCGTCCGGCATGAGAGATAGCCCTGAGCCGGTGATTAACTTGATATTCTGCCTGAGAATGGTTTCTTCAGCTCCTTCCGCACGACGCAGTGTGAGACTTGAAGATGACTCGGCCACAATCTGGCCGGTCGCAGTTCTGCCATCATTCAGCGTCACAAAATATTGCGTGAAGTTGGCGAGAACCTCTCGATTGGGGTCAAGAATCTGAATCAAAATGGACTCTGGAGTTTGGGTTTTCACCGAAGCCAGAGTGGGTCCAACTTCATGCCCGATCTCTCCAATTTTGTGACAGGCCATGCAACTTTGCGTGAACACCTTGCGGCCCCTTTCAACGTCGCCACTCAGTTTCAACGCCGCCTGATAGGTCTTGATGACGCTCGCCCGCGGGTTCGCTTTGGCTGAGAAAAGCTCCGCTGCCTTTTCCTTCAAAACCGGATCGCGATGCTTGAGAAGGCGCTGTCGATGGGCCAGGGGAATTTGAGCCAAAACCACCGTCTTCTTTTGAACGGCATCGAGCAATGGCCCGATCCAGGCATCCCGACTCACTAGAACCTCGATGACCTCCGTTCGTGTCGAAGGCGAAAGTCCGGGCAGAGCCTTGATGAGGGCGTCGCCGGATTCACTCTCGGCGAAGCTCGACAGTGTTTTTAAGGCGGCAAGCTGCACCTCCGGAGCTTGGGAAGAAGCGAGCATCCGGTAGAGATCCTCCGACACCTCATCCCACCCGGCATTTTTCAGCAACTCCAACGCTGCCACCTTCCGGGAAACTTTGGCCTCCTGGGTCAAAAGAATGGCCTTCGCTTTCTTTGCCAAGACCGAGGTAAGTTCTGCCGCACCGGGATAACGATTCAGATTGGCCCCTGATTTTTTCAGGCCATTTCCAAGACCCGAAATCACGCTGGATACCGGAAACCCGGGCCCAACGTTCTCCAAAAATGCCAGCAACGATCTCACTTCTGCGGGTTCGTTACGCGCGCCGACAATCGTCGCCAACGGAGCAAACAAGGTGTTCTTGTCTGTTAAACCCCGAATGTTTTTAAGGACCGAAAAAGCCAGTCGCGGATGGGCACTCAAAACAGCCGTGCGCATCCAGGGATCGCCTTCGTTACGAACCGCAATTTTCGCCAAAGCTCCCACAACATCCTCTCCTTCGAGATCGCCCAGTGAAAAGGCAGCCTGATAGCGAACCCGGATGTCCTCGTCCTTTGCCAGGGAAACGACCTTCTCCCGAAGCTCCGCGAACCCGGGACGAAAGAGTCGCAAAGCATGTTCACGAATTCCCGGAAATTGATCGGAGAGAGCAAAAGCGAGGTCGCTTTCCTCCAGTCCGCCGAGACCCGCAATCGCGTGCAAGGCGTGAAGGCGAGCCACTGCTAATTCACTTGTTTTCAAGAGCACCCGGAGTTGGGCAAGAGCGGATTGATCTCCTCTCTCAAAGAGTAAACGGCTCGCGGTGTCGCGCCACCAGCCATTGGGATTCCTAAGAGTTTTCACAAGCTCCGGGGTGGTGGCTTTCCCCAATGCAGGCGGAGGTGGAGGTTGAAATCCTTTCGGAGCAAGCCGGTAAACCCGACCGTGGTCGTGACCCGACCGAAAATCCACCATCTTCAAAATCTCCGGCACCATCGAATCCGGAGTCTCAATCGTCTCACGATACATATCAACGATGTGAAATGTCCCATCAGGCGCATTGACCAGATTTGCGGGACGGAACCAATTGTCCGTCGATCGTAAAAACTCACTCTCCTTCTCCACCCTTTCACTCGAGAACGTCACCCCATCTTGTTTCAAAACCCGCCGATGAATCAAATTTCCCTGCACGTCTCCCACGAAGAGATTCCCATGGAACTCCTTTGGATAAACCGAACCTCGATAAATATTCACTCCGGAACATCCGCTGAAGACATCATGAGCCACAGATGGCGCAGGGTAGTTGCGCTTATCAGCGAGCCGGAGTTTCGTTCGGGCCAGACGCCAGGGCTCAATCGCACTCGCCCGGTAAATCGTGTTCCCTTTCCAGATGTTTGTCTTGGTCGATGGAACCGGCAGGTAGGGATTTCTTTTCAAATTCTTTGAGGGAAGAACGACATGAACCGCCGGCTTGGAATTTTGGCTGAGAAAACGATTCCCCCAATCATCCATCGCATTTCCAAACTGCTCGGACCCCGAAATCGCCTGAAATTCCCGCGTCTTGGGATGAAAGCGAAAATCCCGTCCCCGGATCGAAACAGGTTTGGTCTGGGTATTCATGAGGTTTTGGATCTCCCCGCCGCTATTCGAACCCGCGCCATAGATCCAATGATCGAGCCCCCAATACAGATTGTTCGCGGTGCCTTCATCATTTCGAAAGCCAAAGCCGGTGAAGATTTTCTCCCGAACATCGGCGCTCCCGTCACCATCGGTATCCTTGAGATACCAAATATCCGGCGCGGCAACGACATAGACACCCCCATCCCAGCAACAGATTCCCGTAGGCCAGGCAAGACCATCAGCAAAGATCTGGCTCGTCTCGTAGTGACCGTCACCGTCCGTATCACGAAGCAATCGAATGCGACCGTCCGGGCCATCGCTTTTGCCGCCATGGGAGGGAAACTTCAAATACTCGGCAGCATACATGAGGCCGTTTTCATCGTAAGTTACCACGATGGGCTCACGAATCTGAGGTTCGCTGGCGACCACCTGCATCTCAAATCCAGGCGGTGTTTCGAAAGCCGCCATTGCCTCCCTGGGAGACTTCGGGGCAACGCGGCCTTGCTTCTTCGCCGGATCACCAAGAAGTTTCTTCATCGCCGCCGTGAGAACTTTCTCAGACCCCGGCCCCACTGCACTGGCACTCGGACTTGTTTCATATCCCCCTTCGGAATAGGCAATTTCGGTTCCGATATAGCCGGGGCCATACTCACCGTAGGCAGCCATCGCCACTTTCAGATCCGGCCGCATGGCCTTGGCTGCGAGCTGATATTCCACAAACAATTCGCCGGGCATATGTAGAACCCGGGAATCACCCACGGAGAGGCAGGAGACATCGATTTGATTGCCTGCTTTCCAGTGACGCAAATAGGCGACTTGATCGACAGTTGAAAAGTATCCCCGTGCCGGCTCCTTCCGAAGCGCCTCCAGTAAGGCCTCCTCATCTTTCAAATGATCGGCCATCGGCAGGCGCACTTTTTCCACCTCAAAGCTGATCGAATCCGCAGTGAGAGGGTGTTTTTTGGTGCTTCGCCAGGCTTGAAGCATCCCCTCGGCCATGCGACCGGCCAGGATCATTCGGTTCTCTTTGTTGCCGTCATTGTATTTCCCCGCGCCCAGGTTCCCGCCTGCTCCATTAAAATGAACATGAAGCGCCTCCGGAACTCCCTGCCCCCGCATGAAGCGGGCAATGCCCGGAAAATCCGGACTCGGGGTCCCTGTCCGATAATAGCTTTGAGGATGGCAGGCATAGTAGCTCATGACCGCAACCGGGGTCTTTTCATTCCAAAACGAAAGTAAGGAAACCTCGGGGTCTATCGTCCCTTCGGGCTCGGCACGTAAGGCCGGATCTTTCGTCGCGGTATAACGTACCGCTCTGACCTTGCCATCGGCTCCGAGGAGCCGGCGATTGGAAGCCACTTTCTCCACCTCCGCCTCGCCCCACCCGTAGTGAGTCACGCGTTGCGCATTGGGAATGGCCTCTTTAATGGCAGCAGAGGCGCGCTTGATCACTTTCCGATGAAAATCGCCTTGGGTTCGTTCGTAGTCTTTCAAGCCCAGCTCTTTGACCAGCTTTTCAGCGGTAAAGTCGCACCCCGGCGCATCGTGTTGATGAAGGGCATGAAGGGTCACCCGACTCCGTGTCGTTCCTGCGGCCGCAGCCAGTTGATCTCGGAAAGCATCGTATCCTTCGTTGGCCACGCCAATCCAATCAATGGCGCAGATCACGATGGGCTTCCCCGAGCC
>ERZ887942.2337-NODE-2337-length-11857-cov-4.493645_pt1 | contig 11857 bp, 8 predicted proteins | sample MGYA00521099_ERZ887942 | MGnify/ENA primary metagenome ERZ887942 (study PRJEB32303, sample SAMEA104408605) | aquatic metagenome | biome: Brackish water; feature: Pelagic; material: water | place: Baltic Sea | collected 2014-06-07T06:48:00 | depth 16,251 m ... | reverse complement strand
CAATTCCTTCTTGACGTTGTTCGAGTTCTTCCAGAACCGAAAGTCGAGCAGCTTCGGCACTGCGACGTTCTTTCAGTTCAACAAATTGCTGGGCAGCTACTGATTTCTGATCCGTTAAGTCTGTTCGCTTCAGTTGCAAATTTTGAATCGATTCCTGATTTCCTTCATAGGCAATCTGCGCAGCGTTAAGCTCTTGCTTTCGTTCGATTGCTTTTGCTTCTGTTGTTTGTACTAACTGTTCAGCGACTTGTAGTTCGTTTTGTAATTCAATCTGTTGGTTAGCGTATGATTCTGATTGAATCTTCAGAACTGCAAGACGTTCAGTCGCCAGAGTCTTTTGCTTCTCCAGATCGTGAAAGCGAGTTGTGGCTGAGGAGATTTCTGATCGCCATTGTGTGATCTGCTTGCGAATTTGTGCCGCCTGAGACTCTTTGGCATCGGTCGCTGAGCGAGTTGTTTCATGTTCCTGAGAAAAATTGTGAACATGATGTTGCGTCTTCCGATATTCTGCTTCGATTTCTTGCAGGCGGAATCTGGCAATCGCGCGTTGTTCTCGTAGCCGTTGAATTTCTAACTCAACTTCATTTAGGCGAGATGTTTGGTGATGAACTGTCGATTGATGTGTGGCAATTGCCTGCCGATCAGATGCAAGTTCACGTTCATGGTCGATCAGTTTGTCATCATAGCCAGAGATTTCATCATCGGTCAGGTTCTTGTTTTGCTCAATCTCTTTAATAGCTGTCTGAATTTCTAACTGTTGCTGTTTCAGCGATGCCAGAGCTTTGTGATTGCTCTCAAGTTCATCAGAGAAATGACGATAATCGTCCGCAGCTAAGCCAGTCCAGAGTTGTTTGAGCTCCGTTGAAACTTCTCGGAACCTCGCTGCTTTACTAGCTTGCGAGCGAGTGGAATTGAGTTGGGTTTCGACTTCGTCAACGATATCGGTGAGGCGGAGCAAGTTCTGTGCGACTCTTTCGAGACGACGTTCGGCATCGATTCTACGCGACTTAAACTTGCTGATGCCCGCAGCTTCTTCGAAGACCAAACGTCTTGTTGTTGGATTCGCTTGTAGAATTTGATCAACGCGACCTTGTTCGATGATGCTGTATGCCGCAGTGCCGGCACCAGTTCCCATAAAGACATCGCGAATGTCTTTGAGGCGAACTGCTGAGCCGTTGAGGAGATATTCGGAATCGCCGCTCTGATAGAGTCTGCGACCAATCGACACTTCACTGGTGTCGATGGGGAGTAAGCCTTGAGAGTTATCAAAAGCCAAGGTCGCTTCTGCGAATCCACTGGCTCTTCGTCCTGATGATCCGTTGAAGATCACATCTGACATATCCTTGCCGCGCAGCGACTTCGCCGACTGGTCACCAAGTATCCATTTCAGAGCATCGACGACGTTGCTTTTTCCACTTCCGTTTGGACCAACGACGCAAGTAATCCCCGGCGAAAACTCGAACAATGTTCGATCCGCAAAACTCTTGAATCCGAACAGTTCCAGAGACTTAAGCATGGAGAAAGGAAATAGGAATTAGGTACTAGGAAATCACGATTCATCGCTTCGCAGCATTAAACAAGCCAACTGCTATCCGCTACAAAACTTCAAAACTGTTTGGACCGGCAGCTGGTCCTTTGGCTGTCGTCGGGAGTGTCTTTGAAGAGGGCAGTATCGGTTTATTTGGTTGTTCGTCGAATAAATTCGGCATGAGACCGTCGTTACCAATCGGGACGGGAGTCGCTCGTTGATTACTGAGGTTACCGTTCATGTCTTCTGGTTTTCGATGATAGACACGTCCCGGTTTCGGCAGTTTGTCGATAGCGATTTCACCCGGTAGGTTATGTTGGTGCTCTGCCTGAACCAGCATCTGAACGATGTCCGGATACTTCGCTCCCATGTCTGAGGCAGCTTTGATGACCTCAGCGACGGTGGGGCGTACAGTTTTCATCTGTGTTGCCTCGCCAGCTGCAATTCGTTTGACGACCACGCCATCTGCAGAGGGAGTTCCTTGGATCAAGATGTTTGAACCTGCTCGAATAAACATTGGGAGTTGAAATTCTTGCTCGGCATTAAACAGTACGGCTTCGGCTTTTTTGTGACGAGTCAGATGGATGAAAGGAGCACCTGTTGAATTGACAAGATGCAACGTAAAATCCCCTTCCATTTTGATGCCCTTAATGAAAGGATCATTGGGAGCCATCGTTGACAATGCTCTAAAAGCACCGTATCGAGTTTCTAAACTCTCGCTGCTCATTAACTCGCGGAGAGCTTCTGCTGTCTTCGAATCTGGTAAGGATGCCAGCGCTGCAAGTGCGAAAATACGAAAAGCAGGTTCCTGTTCCGCCGAGTCCTTCAGGACAGTCGCCCCATCGGTATTCCCGAGATAAGCCAGTGCTTCGGCAGATCGGAAGCGAGCTTCTGGAGACTTTGAACTCAAACCGCTCTTGAGGATTGGGATCCCGTCTGAGCCTGCCGCTTCCAGTTGCAGTGCCGCTTTTTCTGCTGTTGGACCAAATTGGATTCCGTCTTCAAGCTGCTGCATCCGCATATGTTTTTCGACTGGGGACTCAGTCAAAGTCATGTGACGAATACATTGCAAGTACCGTGGATAGTTCTCTCGGTAGCGTTCATGCACCATCAGTTCGAGGTGAGCATTACTTTTGGCAGAACAGAGTTTTTGTTGAATACCACTTGAATCGTAATCATAGAAGCGATGTCCAATTCGGTCTGCGATGGTTGTGGACATTCTGACTGTGCGATAGTCGCTGCGAATGCCGACAGTCAGTTTTCGTTCTTCACCGGTGTAACGACCACCACCGGGGACAATGCCCGCTCGTAAGCCAGCAGGAGAGTCGTCATTCAATTTGGAGAGACTGTTGACCAGGATAGGACCTGTTGAAATAGCGATCTCTGAACCTTCACGAACTCTGCCTTCTAACAAAGCGTGTTCACTCAATCGACAGGGCATGAGCCACCCGCCCGCCAGACTTTTTGACTCAGAACCATCGGGGAGTTTGACTTCGATATCCATCACATCCCCCTTGCGAACAATCGGAGGAATGTAAGCTGTGACGACAACCAGACAAGTATCTGCGGATCGGAGCAATGTGTTCGGATCGGTGATCTCTTCACGACGCATGTCGTCGAGTAAGCGTTTTCTCAATGGCGAGGCAGGGGGGTCTTCGCCGGTTCCTTGCAAACCATGTACAAATCCAACACCTTGAACTTTGATATACCCAAGGGTTGAGTCAGCGATTTTGATGTAATCACCAATCAGCCTCGAATGACCTTCCTCGCCAAGGATGGCGGAGCGGACGTTCTCTCGCATCGCTTCATCTTTATCGAACCACTTATTCAAACCAAGTTCATGGCAACCACTGATCATGCCCCCGACAGCGAAAGAACCTGCTGCTTTCAGAAGGAACGAACGGCGGGAACAATTCTCTTTCTGTTGGTCGATGGAAGATTGAGATTGAATGGAACTCGCGGGGCGTCTTGCCTGCATGAGATCACCATGGCGATTGATAACGAGATGTCGTCACGAATCGTTTGTTAGGAGTGAGATGAGATGTGCTGATGGGGAGGTAATTCAAAATGAAGTCGCGAATGGATTCATTGAGATGAGAGGACCGGGAGAATACGAGAGCCACGTTTCAATGGTCAAGACCGCTCATGAGGACAGTCTGATCGGAACGTGTTGATATCGCTGATTGATTCTGCCCGGTTTTGTAGGCAGTTTTTAATGATTTTCCGGTGAGAAGGGCTGAATTCACAACTTCTGGCGATGACATTCTGTTGGGAAACCGATCTCGGGGAGAGATCGGTTTGCTCGAATGGTAATTTGAGTGCTATAAATGTTAGAATCGGATTGCATTAAATTAACCTGATATTGTCCGTAAACATTAAAGACCGGCAATTTTTGCAACTGGAGAGAAACGATGTTAAGTCTTGAAGGCAAAGGGAAAGCGCAAAATTGCGATGGTCTCACAAGACGCGATTTCATGCAGGTCGGGGCATTAGGTGCGGTTGGGCTTTCTTTACCACAGTATCTCGCTGCCAAAGAAGCTGGAAAGATCAAGCCAGGTAACGAGAACAAAGCCTGTATTATGATCTTTAATCTCGGTGCTCCGAGTCATATTGACCTCTTCGATATGAAGCCTGAAGCACCCTCTGAAATTCGGGGTCCATTCAAGCCAATTGCGACAAATGCAGACGGTATCCAGATTTCCGAGATCTTGCCTGAACATGCAAAAATTGCCGATAAATTCTCGTTAGTTCGTTCTTGTCATCACACTGGAGCAGCGGTGCATGATGCCGGTTGGCAAATGATGCAGACTGGACGCCAGTTCAGCGGTGGAGTCAACACTCCACATGCAGGTGCTGTCGTCAGCTATCTGAGAGGTCGCAAAACCGATTTGCCTCCATTTGTTGTCTTGCCCGAATTGATGGGCAGGGGAGGGGGGAACCTTCCAAATGGACAAGCGGGAGGATTCTTGGGGAAGGCATATGATCCATTCGAGTTAAGCGCAGATCCTTCTCAGAAGAACTTCAAGGTTCCAGATTTACTTCCGCCAGCGGACGTTGGTCCTGTTCGACTAGAGCGTCGACGCAAAATGCGGGACATCGTTGATTCCACTGTGAAAAACTTTGAAGCGACCGAAAGCGCTGATTTATTGAACAGCAACTTCAGCGCAGCGTTTCGCATGATGACCAGTTCTCAAGCACGTGATGCATTCGATCTGACTAAAGAACCTGACAAAGTAAGGCAAAAGTACGGAATGAACCGCTTTGGTCAAAGTTGTTTGCTCGCTCGCCGACTTGTCGAAGCTGGAGTTCGTTTCATCACGATCAATACGTTTTTGACCGTCTTCAATGAAGTGACCTGGGATATTCATGGTTCGAAGCCATTCACTTCAATTGCTGGAATGAAGGATATTGTCTGTCCGATGTATGATCAGGCGTATGCTTCACTTGTTCAGGATTTGAGTGATCGCGGAATGCTGGACGATACTCTCGTTTGCAATATCGCTGAGTTTGGTCGGACTCCGAAAGTGAATCCGGCGGGTGGACGGGATCACTGGCCACAATGTTTCACAACCTACTTCGCTGGCGGAGGAGTGCAGGGGGGACGTGTCGTCGGAGCGAGCGATCCAATTGGAGGAGTTCCTGCTGATCGACCAGTCGATCCTGCAAACGTCGTTGCGACTATTTTCCATAGCATGGGTTTCGACTTGGAAACACATCTGCCGGGACCAGCAGGCAGACCATTTCCTCTCGTTAATTTTGGAAAACGCGAGATTCACGAACTCTTCTAAATCTGACTATCCACAGAGACAGATCGTCATGACTGTCTCGAAGTTATCATTTCCTTTCGAAGAAAAACTTCAATCACGACTCATGACCGTTTATAGTGAATATGGTCTCACAAGAAACATTCGGAATACTGCTTGAACACACAAGAGGTTAGAACGTGTCTGACACTGATAAAATTGACGACTATGAGTTAGTGAATTGTGTTGCTACAGGGAGTACTACACAAATTTGGGAAGTGAAGAAAAGTGGCAGTAATCAGCCACTCGCTATGAAGTTAATGCTCGATGAAGCATTAGAAGACCCCGAAGCAAAGAAATCGCTCAAGCATGAAGCGACCATCGGGAAAATGATGGAGCATCCAAATATCATCAACATCTTCGACTTGAAGATCACGAAGACAGTCGGTTATTTCACGATGGAATACTTCCGAGCAGGGAACCTGAAAGCTCTGGTTCGCAGTAATCCGGGACTTGCTCAAGCGCGAGCGAAGAAACTTGTTGAATCGTTGGCTCAGGCACTCGGCTATTTTCATGAGAAGGGCTGGATTCATCGAGATGTGAAACCGGATAACGTCTTGCTGAATAAAGGGGGAGAGGTCCGACTCATCGACTTTTCGCTTTCCAGTAAACCGTCGAATGCAATTCTGCGTGCTGTGACTAAGAAAAAGAACATTGTGATTCAGGGGACACGAACATATCTGGCTCCCGAGTTGATTCGTCGCGAAGCTTTAACACCCTCCGCAGATATGTACAGCTTGGGAATTCTGCTTTACGAAACATTATTAGGGTATCCCCCATTTCGGACAGCGAACCCTAACGATCTTTTGATGATGCACGTGCGCGATAAACCTGCGAAGCCTTCCGATATCGACGACAACATCACTCCTGAACTTGATGACCTAGTTCTGCGATTATTGGCAAAGAAGGTCGCTGACCGACCGAAGTCGATGCAGGAACTCTTCGCTGAGTTGCGATCAGTCACGTTCTTCAAGGAAGACCCGGTGAAAGTTCAAAGAGAACGGAAAGAGACTGCGGAACTCTCTGATGCACAAGCGAATGAAGACCGCTTAAACAGTCGTCGTGATGCGACACGCGACAAGAGTAAAGATGTAGAACGTAAGCCAGTCCCGAAGAAACCAAAACCAATAATTCTTGCTGACGAAAAGAAGAAACCACCCGCTGAACAGCCACCGCAACAACCACAGTTTCCGGGGTATCCTCCGCAGCCGGGAATGCCGATGCCGGGCTATCCACAGATGCAGCCGGGCATGATGCCACAAGGACAAATGCCACCGGGGTATCCGATGCCGGGTTATCCACAAATGCAGCCTGGGATGCCACCCGGCTATCCACAGATGCCACCGGGACAGATGCCACCGGGTTACCCGGGGATGCCTGCGGGACAATTCCCTATGGGACAACCAGGGCAATATCCGCCGGGTCAAATGCCTCCGGGAACTCCTCAACCGGGAATGCCACAACCTCCACAACAGGGCATTCCTCAATCTGGTCCGCCACAACAAATGGCACCGTCAGCGAACATTCCACAACCGTCCGCACCAATACCAGCGACTCCGCAACCATCAGCACCCGCTCAAGAACCTACTGAGAACAAACCCAAAGAAGATATTCCATTGGCGACGTTTGATGATCTTGAGATTGAGTGACGAAGAAAGAGTTTCACTTACCATCATTCATTAACGGAATACGTCCCATGGCGGACAAATTGTATTTCTAAAGCACATTGGATTGCCCACAATGAAGTGGGCAGCTAACCGACTTATTATTTCGAATCATAGTTACCTCACCTGAATACAGAATTACGGATAATGTCTGCACCACTTCCACTCGCTTTTGAACGTCCAATTTTCGAACTCGAAAAACAGTTAGCAGATCTCGAGGCTCAACCTTCCCCGAGTGCTGCGACCCGCGAATCGATTCGCAATATTCGCACCGAATTAACGAAGTTGAAACGAGAAGTTTTCGACAAACTCGATCCCTGGCAAACCGTTCAAGTCGCTCGCCACGATGCCCGCCCCAAAGCACTCGATTACATCGAATTATGCTTCGATGAATTTGTAGAACTGCATGGCGATAAATCGTTTGGAGATGATCGTGCGATTCTTACCGGCTTTGCCAAGATCGCTGATCGAAAAGTAATGCTGATCGCTCAGCAAAAAGGTCGCAATCTTAAGGAGCGGCTCGAACACAATTATGGAATGGCTCATCCGGAAGGGTATCGCAAGGCGCTCTCCAAAATGGAGATGGCTGCCAAGTACAACATCCCGATTGTTTGTCTGATTGACACCGCTGGTGCGTTCCCTGGAATTGAAGCCGAGGAACGTGGTCAGGCATACCAGATCGCATTGAACTTGCGTGAGATGTCGCGGATTGATGTCCCGATTGTTTGTATCGTGATCGGGGAAGGGGGGAGTGGAGGCGCACTCGGAATCGGGATTGGCGACCACATCGCCATTCTGCGATTCGCATACTATTCCGTGATCAGCCCTGAAGGCTGTGCTGGCATCTTATGGAAGCATGCCAAGTTCGCTGACAAAGCTGCTCACGCTTTACGATTCACCAGTCCTCATTTGAAAGAACTAGGCGTTGTCGACGAAGTGATTGAGGAACCGCTCGGCGGAGCACATCGCAACCACCGCCAGATGGCAACCTTCTTATCAGCCTCGATCAATCAGGCATTGAAAGAACTCTCCGAGATCCCGAAAGAAGACCTGCTGGAACGCCGCTACCAAAAGTTCCGCAAGATCGGAGTGTTTGAGGAAGGCGTGGCTGTTGAGAGTTCTAACTCACCTGCCTAACTCCTTATCGAATAACGCCACTGACCAACCATACTCGATGTTCGGCTATTGTCCATTATGTTCGCAATAGCAGTGTAGCTCTCAATATCTATTTGACTAGGTTTTTCCTATACCCGAATTGAACATGACGGACATGACCACTGGACATCGAAAAAATGTTTGTTTGCTGCTAGAATTTTAGGATGAGCTGCGCGTTCGCGTAGTTTAGAAAATGATTCAGTCAAATAGAAAATCTGGCAAGTCGAGGGCTATATGACTAAAGCTGATATGGTGAAAGCTACATTCGGAATCTTCATTGCCATCTTAGGATTCGCAATAGTTAATTGGTTCTCGTTAGGGAGCACTGTGGCAACGCTATAAACAAAGGTTGAGGCTCTTCAATATTTTGAAGCGCAAAGTCTTGTAGATGCAAAACAAATTGCAATTTTAACAACCGAAGTAACTGCATTAAGCCGAGAAATTGAACGATTAAGACATAGACTTCAACAGCAAGGCATAATAGCAAATGAAGAAGCTGAAAGCGACGAAAGCCAGGAGGAAATGCTAGCTGTAGAAACACCAAACAATGAAAGAATCATGTCTCACAATGAAGCGATCATTCCGAGCTTTCGAAATTCTTCAGATTTATTAATTCCTGCCATCATGCGCATCCAGTCTGAAAATCGATGGAACGGGATTTTGTTAATTCTCAATGGACTATTATTGATGGTAGTCGGAAAGTTCGCATTGAAAAAAATCAAGTAGTCAGAAGATCTAGCTCTTTAGTTCAGCTTCAGAGCAGATCCACCAACGCCATTTCTGTCTGCAGATGTTGGTGCACCATTTACACATCGGTTTGCCTTTCTTGTTGTGAGAATACAAAAAGTTGTTTCCAAGAAGGACACGCTTAATCACCATTCCCCACGGCTCTTCCACGTGAGCTGCTAACCGAAATAATTCCTTTGGGTTTTCAACGCTTTGCAGGGTAGGAGATTGAAAATACCCAAAGCTATTAGCAACTGAGATTTCTTGGGGTCAGAAACAAAGTCCTGTCCGTTCACCAGCGATAATCTGGATTGCTGAGGCAAGGAGCTGATTCCACAAGATCAGAGTCATTAAAGAAGGACTAATAGCTAAACAGTGCTAAGCTGTTTGCAGCAAGCCGCTGAAATTGTTCTACCGTCAAAAAGTTGACCGATGTATTGGCTTGAGCGGTGCAACCCTCAATATCTGTTTGGCTAGGTGTTATCCATACCCGAATCGAACATAACGGACATTATCGGACGTTGGGGTCTGTTCCTTTTACGAGGGGTTTCGTTTGAAACCCCGGCTGGTCACCCTTTAGGAGAGAACTGAATCTTCTTTATTTGGACGCCAGGTTCTTTCACCATCAAACATTCTTTGTTGTCGCGGGAAGGATCAAAGTGTTCTATCGCAGCGAGCCAGTGGGTGAATTGTTAACGGCTTTGAGTCGTTGTTGCATTTCTGGTTTCAGGCTGGAAATTGATATACCAGCGACTTCCAGTTGACGGACGATTCGTTCTTCAAGTGTGCTCTGCCCTGATGTCTTTCGATCAGGATCAGGCAGCGACCAGATATCAGCGTTCCAGTCTTGAAGCACTCCGAGATAAACATTGTCTGGGAGTGTCCCCAGGAAACCTTCAATCTGTTTTTCAAACTCAAGTCTCGCTGTTTCATCAGCGGTGTATGCGGAGACGATCTGTTTGCGAATGGAATCAATTTCTGAACGTGCCACCACTGGATTGTTAGGAATGATTGGTGGAGCAGTAGAGTTTGGAAGTATTGGATCTGAATTTGGAATCACTTCAGTGGTTGAATTTGAAACTTGTAAAACGTCCTTCAATTGCCCCAACAATACCTGAGAGCCTTGTTGGCTCCATAATTGAAATTCTCGTTCAATCTGTGAACGTTTTTCTATAGGAACATCCTGTAAAACAGTGACCAGTTTTTGCAGTAATGTATTTTGAGTTTGGGGATCAGATTCATTCTGCAAAGCGCCAACTAAACTTTCTTGAGTTTGGACGCTCACAAGTTGAGTGAGCTGCGTAAGCAATGTTGAATTCGATTGGTTCGACGGAATAACATCTCCGTTATCGTTCGAATTAGATGCGTTTTTCACGTCTGAAAAATGATCATGATCGTCGGCGTAGTGCTCGTGCATTCCATCTTCATCTAACAAATGGATATATTTCTCCAAAGCGTCGACAAGTTTGGCGGGCAAAATTGGGAGATATGGATGTAGAGTTCTCACGATACGAGCGGCAGCAACTCCGCTGCGAGAATCTTTCAAAGCTTCGCGTGCATCTTCAGACATCGTGACAGCTAAGAAAGTGATGATCAGACAAAGAATCACCCCTTTTACGAATCCGAAAACGGCTCCGAGGTGCTTATCAAATTCTTTGAGTTTCACCTTCGCCAGGAATTCGGTAATTCGTCCTGCGATGACGTAAGAAATAAGCGTAAAAACCACATACGCACCGAAAAGAATCACCCAGTTATTGAGTGGCGGTTCTAAAGAGACATACGGTCCAGCCGCGGCAGAAATGGCGTCCGCGAAAACAAAGCAAATGACAATCCCAGCGATGCCGGCGAGTTGCCAGACCATCCCCTTCGCAGCACCGCGCACGGTGAAGTAAATGAGGATTGCCAATACCAAAATGTCATACCACATGATCTCTATCACTCCGTTACCAGAAGATCTGTAAACGGGAGTTTATGTAGCGCTGGCAGTTCAGGTAAAGCCCGGTTTGGAATTTGCGTGATTCAAATAGAATTGAATCGCAAAATCCGAAAAGCACTCTCTAAGATAGGCGCTTTGAAGAGAATAGGATTTGTTTTACCGAGCACTTATAAGTGCTCGGCAAAACTTATCGACTGCAATCGCTTACCAGTTATGAGTGTCGACCCCGAGGAAGCGTTCTGCATCGAGAGCTGCCATGCAACCGGTTCCGGCAGCGGTGACTGCTTGACGATAGTTATCATCTGCAACATCACCAGCAGCGAAGACCCCTTCAACGCTGGTGTTGGTCCTGAATGGAACGGTCCATTTCAGATAGCCTTTTTCGTTCATCTCCAAATGCCCTTTCAGAAATTCGGTATTTGGAGTGTGTCCGATGGCTGCGAAGTAGCCAGCAGCTTCAAGTTCTTCAGTCTGACTTTCATCTTCGGTGCTACTAATACGAACGGATTGAACTCCCGCTTCGTCGCTGCCGAGGATTTCGTCGATTGTTGAATTCCATTTGACTTCGATTTTCGGATTGTCCAATGCACGTTGAGCCATCACTTTACTGGCGCGAAATTCTTCACGTCGATGTACGATATAGACCTTGGAGGCGAATTTTGACAGGTAGTCCGATTCTTCCATGGCACTATCCCCTCCCCCGACGACGACAACTGGATTGTCGCGGAATCTAGGAAGTGCTCCATCGCAAACGGCACAGGCAGAGACCCCTGCATTCTTGAATTGCTTCTCTGAGTCGAGACCGAGGTAATTCGCCCGAGCACCAGTTGCAATGATGACAGTTTTCGATTGGATGTCTTGACCAGACGATGTTTTCATCTTGAATGGTCGCTGCGAGAAGTCGACTTCGACAACATCTTCGGTGATGGCACGTGTGCCAAAATTGATCGCCTGCTGCCGCATCAGTTCCATCAATTCAGGACCACTGGCTCCTGCTTTTTGATGTTCGCTGAGCATGTATTGACGATCTTCTGAAATCGATGAC
>ERZ887942.2333-NODE-2333-length-11870-cov-20.496741_pt1 | contig 11870 bp, 14 predicted proteins | sample MGYA00521099_ERZ887942 | MGnify/ENA primary metagenome ERZ887942 (study PRJEB32303, sample SAMEA104408605) | aquatic metagenome | biome: Brackish water; feature: Pelagic; material: water | place: Baltic Sea | collected 2014-06-07T06:48:00 | depth 16,251 m ... | reverse complement strand
AGGTCTAGCTCTTCTTCCACATGAATCGACAGAACCAACCGACCACCAATATCAACATCAGGTAAGTCAACATTTCGAAGGGCCATTCGTCCGGATGAGTGTGACCTTCCGGCCCGGGATGGGCGGAAGAAATCGAAGTGAGGAGGACGGACAGAGCCATCAGAAGGGAGGAAATTCGTGAGGTCGAAGTGTTCATCATATTTGTGGGATTCGTTGTTCTCTTTGTAGGATCGGGAAAAGGGGCGCAGCGGTTCGACGAATCTCCGCGAAGGCATTTTTCATAAGCAGACTACGTGCCGCAAGAAGGCGGAAGACAATGACTCCGGGGCCTTGCCGGGTGAGGCCACATCGAAGGCCCTCTTTGTTCAGCTTTTTCTCCAAATCAGTCAACGCTTTGAAGCCATCTTCAACCCGATGACTCACAAACCAAACCGCACCGTAAAATGTCACCTCCCACCCCGGATAGATCAGCGGCCAACCACCCTGATCAGGCTTCAAGACCATCCGCTCCTTGCTTCTCAACTCTCCCCCATAGCGAATTTCAAATGAGGTCCCGTAGTGTTGGTAACGGTATTTCTCGCCGTGCCTCACTCGTCCGGGCGAGAGACAATCGAAGAAGATCAATTCCCCCCTCCCATCAACTTCAATCCGGGTGTCTTGCTCAACCGAGGCTCCCTGTTGGGGCACCACCCAATTCGGGTGGTATTCAAGGGCAGCCCCCTTGCCCACCACGAAATTTTGCTGAATCCGGGCCTGGCGATCCGCCATCGCGTAGAACCTCGAGGCACTCGGCGAGGTCAGCTCTACCTTGGCCTCTTCAGCCAAATTCACCGTAAGTTCCATCTCGTCCCCCGCAAAAAGTCCCGCCGTAGGATTCACGATCTGCGCCGCAAGCGCCTGGCCGTCCCAGTACGGCTTCCCGACATGAAACAAGCCTCCCGCGCGACGACGCGACAGCATTGTCCGGCCCGCGCCATCGAGCGAGAATCCGAGGAATGCCCGACTCTGTAAACTACCCAACATCAGTAAAAAGGACGACGCGATCAAACCAGGAAATGAGATCATCAACCGCACGACCGGACTTGAGATCAGTCATCAAAAAGGGTCTCTCTCCTCGCTTCGAAAGACAATCGGAGTGCATTCGCTCCAGATCGACTTCCACGTAGGGAGCCAGCTCTGCCTTGTTTACCACCAGAAGATCCGATCCCACAATCGCAGGGCCACCTTTACGCGGAATATCCCCCCCTTCGGTCACATCAATCACGTAAATAAAGACATCCGCAAGCTCCGGAGAAAAAGTGGCGGTGAGATTATCACCACCGCTCTCGATGAGAATAAACTCAAGCCCCTCAAAGCGCTTTTCCAATTCATCGACCGCCTCAAGATTCATGGAAATATCATCCCGGATCGCCGTGTGGGGACACCCTCCGGTCTCGACTCCGAGAATACGCTCCTCCGGCAGTGCGGAGGCCTCGATCAGCATCCGGGCATCCTCCTTGGTGTATATGTCGTTCGTAATCACCGCCATATTTCGGAGAGCACCGTAGTGACGACAGAGAGTCAGGCAGAGGGTTGATTTCCCCGACCCGACCGGCCCGCCGATCCCCACTCTGATTGCTTTTTTCTCACTCATGTTTCTAGGAAATAAAGAGTCGGGCATCAGCCCGTTCATGCCGACTGGCCGCGATGTCCCACACGGGATTAAAACTCCCAAGTTCGGCATCTGTCGTACTTTGCGCGATTTCGAATTGATCGGACATGACCTGCAAGGAGTCCCGCAAAACCAACTGGGCCGCAGCCGGTCCAATCGGCAAAAGCTTTAGTGCGCTCTGCACCAAAGCCGAGAAGCTTTGATAAACCAGGGTCCAATACGCTGATTTCTCAGACAATCCCCGCTCGGCAAAAATAACCCCGCTCACGATGGGTGCCTGATAGTGGACGAAGCTCTCCCCTTCCAACTCCCGCCAGGTCTTTTGATAAAGTAGCCAGGTCTGACGGCCGATCCGGCTGGCGGCATCCCGAAGCTGACCGGTCGGCCTCATCGCCCAGGCGACTTCGTCCCAATGACGGATAGCCGCAGAGTCCAGATCCAGCGCCGCCTGATACCCGCGCAGCATCAAAGGGACATCCACCATGATCAGACCATGCCTCACATCACGCCCTAAAAAGAGGCGGAGATCATCGACGGTCTTCACACAGCCGGACTGGCACATCCCCTCCAAACCAAAGGAATGCGCGTAACTTCCCACCGGCAGCGTGCTGTCGGCAAATTGAAGCATCATTCCCAAATTCTCGTCATTCATCGCAGCTAATGTCGGTGATCCTCCGAGTGGGGGCGGCAGTTTAAAACATCCTGGCGCAGGGTGTGGGCGATACCGATTCTCGCCAAAGAATCAACCAGAGTGGGGAAATTTTCGACCAGAATTTCATCCTTCCGAACTTCGATCGGGATGTGGCGATTCCCAAGATACCAGCCAACCTTGGCAGCAAGATCGGGTGAAGCAGGCATCGCAATTGCCACCACTTCTTCAGGCCCTTGCTCGATGAGAAAGCAACCCCGCTCCCCCAATAGCACATCGCCATTTCGAGCCGGAGCTTCCAGGTCCACTGCGATTTCCTCACCGTTTTCCGCAACTCCCCGCCAGCGGCGTTTCCACAGGTCAATCCGTGCAATTTTAACCACCGCCGCCTCTCCGGTTGCTTCACCGATACGATTGAGCAGAAGGGCCATTAGAACAGAAAATATCGTTGGGCCAGCGGCACTTCACTCAAAGGTTCGCAAGTCAGTTCCTCGCCATCCGACGTGACGCGGTAGCTCTCCGGATCGATCTCGATGTCCGGGCAATTCGAATTGAAAAGCATATCGTGCTTACCAACTGTGCGGGTCTCTTTCACCGCAACCAATCGCTTGGACACCTGCAACTTTTCGGCCAAGCCCTCCTCCAGTGAAACCGCGCTCACAAAGGTCACGCAGGTCCGCGAACGGGCTTTACCATGCGCCGCAAACTGGGGTCGGTAGTAGGTCGGTTGCGGAGTTGGAATCGAGGCATTGGGATCGCCCATGTTGGCACAGGAGATCATCCCGCCTTTCAGAATCAACTCAGGCTTCACCCCGAAAAACATCGGCTTCCAAAGAACCATATCAGCCAGCTTTCCCACCATTAATGATCCCACCTCAGTCGCCATACCGTGAACGCGGGCAGGATTGATGGTGTATTTCGCAACATAGCGGAGGGCGCGAAAGTTATCGGCAGCGGGGTGATCGCCCGACTCATCAGCAAGAGGACCAAACTGAATTTTCATCTTGTGGGCGGTCTGCCAGGTTCGCGAAATCACTTCCCCCACCCGACCCATCGCCTGGCTGTCCGAGGAGATGATGGAAATGGCTCCCCGGTCATGCAGCAAATCCTCCGCCGCGATTGTTTGCGGGCGGATTCGTGAATCCGCGAAGGCAACATCTTCGGGGATTTTTGAATCGAGGTGATGGCAAACCATGAGCATATCCAAATGCTCGTCAAGCGTGTTCACCGTGAAGGGCCGGGTCGGATTGGTCGAAGATGGAAGCACGTTGGGATGCGAGCAAACCTTCATGATATCGGGAGCGTGCCCGCCCCCCGCACCCTCGGAGTGATAGGTATGAATGGTGCGGCCACCAATCGCCGCCAGGGTATCCTCCAAAAATCCGGACTCATTCAAGGTGTCGGTATGAATGGCAACCTGCACATCCATTTCATCGGCCACAGACAGGCAGGTATCAATGGCCGCCGGAGTCGTTCCCCAGTCCTCGTGAAGTTTCAGCCCGATCGCTCCGGCGCGCACCTGCTCGCGGAGCGGCTCCGCCTGAGCGCAGTTCCCTTTTCCGAGAAAGCCCAGATTTACGGGATATTCATCGGCAGCCTCGAGCATTCGGTGAATGTTCCAGGCACCCGGAGTGCACGTCGTGGCATTGGTCCCAGTTGCCGGTCCCGTGCCACCACCCAGCATCGTGGTGACACCGCTGGCAACGGCTTCATCAATCTGCTGCGGGCAAATAAAGTGAATGTGGGCATCGATCCCACCCGCAGTCAAAATGGCACCCTCTCCGGCGATCACCTCGGTCCCGGCTCCAATCACCATCGAATCAAGCTTCCCGGAAAGGGGATCGGGGATCACCGAGCCAATGCCATTCTGAATTCCCGGATTCCCGGCATGGCCAATTCCCACGATTCGACCATCCCTCACGCCAAGGTCAGCTTTGATCACTCCCAGTTCGGCATCAAGAATGGTGGCATTGGTAATGACCAGATCGAGACACTCGGCGTCCAACGCGGTAGACGACTGCCCCATCCCGTCACGGATGACCTTGCCGCCGCCGAACTTCACCTCGTTGCCATAACCTCCGCCCTCGGCAATGTAGTCTCGCTCCACCTCGATAATGATCTCGGTATCTCCCAGCCTGACCTGATCACCCACGGTGGGCCCGTAGTGCTCGGCATACTTTTCACGTGATATTTCCAGGGCCATAAATTCAAAGTGCTCCGTTGATGCGTCCATTCAGTCCCCAGACCACCCGCTCTCCCGCTAGGGCCACCAACTCGATTTCCTTTTCATCGCCCGGCTCAAAACGCACCGCTGTTCCCGAGGCGATGTTGAGGCGGAATCCACGGGCTGCTTCGCGGTCAAAATCGAGCGCGGAGTTCACCTCGTAGAAGTGAAAATGACTCCCGATTTGCACCGGCCTGTCTCCTGTATTGGCGACAATCAGAGGACGCGTCTCGAGTCCCTCGTTGGCAAGGATCGGAGGAGCTTTCTTGGGGATAATTTCTCCGGGGGGCATCTTCTATTGGATCGGATTGTGAACCGTGACAAGCTTGGTGCCGTCCGGGAAAGTTGCTTCGGCTTGAACTTCATGGATCATTCCCGCTACCCCATCCATGACGTCGTCCCGGGTGAGAATGCGCGTCCCCTCATCCATCAGCTCGGCCACTGACTTCCCATCCCGGGCACCTTCAAATATTTCATAAGTGATGATCGCGATTGCTTCGGGATAGTTCAACTTTAGGCCACGGGCTTGGCGACGGCGGGCCAGATCAGCCGCAACCACCACCATCAATTTGTCTCTTTCTCTCGGAGTCAGGTGCATCGGTCTTAAACAGTAAGGTGGCGGGAGATGAGATCTTCAGAAAGCTCCCCAATCGATCCGCCGGTGAGCATGGCACCGCGATCCATAATGTAGAAACGGTCCGAGACTGCTTTGGCAAATTCGAGATACTGCTCCACGAGAAGAATACTCATGTCGTAGGTTTTCTTGAGGTAAAGGATGGCATCCTCGATCTGGTCGATGACAGAGGGCTGGATCCCCTCGGTCGGCTCATCGAGGACGAGAACCTTGGGCCGCGTCAGAAGGGCCCGCCCAATTGCGAGTTGCTGCTGCTGCCCACCACTCAGGACGCCACCTTTACGATGGAGCATTTCCTTCAAGACCGGGAAAAGGGTATAGACTTCCTCCAATCGATCAGCCGATTCCTTGCCATAAATCGACAGGCTCACTTTCAAATTCTCCCAAACCGTGAGCATCGGAAAAATATCGCGACCTTGCGGAACATAGCCGATCCCCATTCGCGCCCGATTCTCTGGTTTCATCCGACCCAACGACTCCCCCCCCAGAATAACCTCACCGGAAGTGGCGGGCACCAATCCCATAATCGTCCGGAGAGTCGTCGTCTTCCCCACTCCATTTCGTCCCAGCAGAGCAACCACGGAATTAGGCGGCACTTCGAGATTCACCCCGCGAAGTATAATCGATTGATCGTAGGCAGCCTCGACGCCTTGTAGTTCCAACAGGTTACCCATGAGCTTGCCTTCCCAAATAAACTTCTTTGACTTTGGGGTCGTTCGAAACGTGATCGAAGCTCCCCTCTTTTAAAACATGACCCTGATGAAGGACCGTCACCCGACGCGCGATCTGCCGCACAAACTCCATATCATGCTCCACCACCACGACACTGTGCCTTCCCTCCAAACTCAGAAGAAGTTCCCCTGTTCGCTCGGTTTCCTCATCACTCATTCCAGCCGCAGGTTCATCGACGAGAAGAATTCGCGGTTTTTGAGCCAACAGCATGCCAATCTCAAGCCATTGCTTCTGTCCGTGAGATAAGAATCCCGCCAGTTCATCGCGCCGATCCTGTAGGCGGATCGTTTCCAACACGCTCTCGATCTCTTCACGGTCTGCCTTGGTCATCCTGTAAAACAACCCCTTAAAAACTCCTCGCGGACGATTCAGAGAAAGGAGCAAGTTATCGAAAACAGTATGCTGATGGTAGACACTGGGGGTTTGAAACTTTCGCGCAATCCCGAGGCGGTTGACTCTATAGTCCGGCAGCTTTGTCAAATCGACATCATGTCCGTCCGCCTGATGGTATTTCACCGTGCCTTCGTCAGGTCTGGTTCGGCCGGTGATGATGTCCATGAAGGTGCTCTTCCCTGCTCCGTTCGGGCCGATGACGGTGCGAAGCTCGCCCTCCCCGAGATAAAAATTCAAATCATTGATCGCCTTGAAGCCATCGAAGGATCGGTGAACACCCTCCGCTGAGAGGACGAGATCGGTATCGCGATAAAGTGGGTTCATGCTTTCGCCTCCTTTTTTGTGAACTTTGCCCAGAGCTTCTTGGCCAAACCAACAATCCCATCGGGCATGAAGAGGACGACTCCAACAAAGAGACCACCCAGAATAATCAGCCAGTAATCCGGATAAGCACTCGTGGTGTAACTCTTAAGCGCACTTACCAAAATGGCACCAATAATGGGGCCGATTTTGGTCCCACGACCACCGACCGCGACCCAAACGACAATATCCAGGCCAATCTTTGGTTCCATCAGGCTCGGGTTGAGAATCCCCGCCTGCGGGACATAGAGCGCACCTGCAAGTCCGGCTACAATCGCGGATACCACAAAGATGAAGAGCTTGAAATGTGTCGTCGAATATCCCGAAAATCGCACCCGGTTTTCTGAATCACGAATCGCCTGCTGGATCTTGCCAAACTTGGTGGTGAGAAGCCAGGCGATGAGCCAATAGACCAGTAAGAGGAGAATCCCCGAAGCCGCGAACAGCCAACGGGTCGCATCAATACTTCGCAGATCTCCACCAAAGAGAGACTTGAAATTCGTGAAACCATTGTTCCCACCGAAGCCGGTTTCGTTTCGGAAGAAAAGAATGGCAGCGGCATAAGTCAGTGCTTGGGTCAGGATCGAAAAATAGACTCCTTTGATCCGGGACCGGAAGGCCAGGAATCCGAAGATCAAGGCGACGAGTCCGGGAACGACCACGACCGCGAAAATCGAAAAGAAGGGATTATAAAAAGGATACCAAAATGAGGGGAGCTCACGATAACCCATAAACTGCATAAACTCAGGCACAGTGCCATAGTCGACCGTCATCAACATGAGATGCATCCCGAAGGCATATCCACCGAGGGCAAAGAAAAGGCACTGACCCAGACAGAGCAAGCCCGTGTATCCCCAAAGCATATTAAGACTCATCGCCAGGACCGCATAGCAAAGATACTTCCCCCAATTACTCAAAGTGTAAACGGGAACATGAAAGGCCGACCCTTCGCCCACAAGGGTATTCAGGATGAGCATCAGCGCAATCACGGCGGCGATGATTGAAAAGACGATCTTTTCCGATCGATCTTCAAATGGCTTTAATGCGGCAATCATTTAATCATCAAGGCTACGGGTTCTCGCCGGAAAGAGTCCACCGGGCCGCAGTTGGAGAAAAAGAATGATCCCAAAAAGGACCGTGATCTTTCCCATCACAGGCCCAAGAAGTGGCTGCAATCCCTGATCCACCACCCCAATCCCCAATGAAGAAAGAGCCGCTCCGAGGAGATTTCCCACACCTCCAACCACCACCACCATGAAACTATCCACGATGTAGGTCTGACCCATGGATGGCCCGACATTGCCAATTTGTGAAAGGAAGGCACCCGCCAAACCGGCCAAACCGGAACCATAAGCGAAGGTCATCATGTTCACCCGGGAGGATTTAATTCCCAAACTCGATGCCATTCGCCGATTCTGCATCGTGGCACGAATGTGAAGCCCCAAGCTTGTCTTATTGAGAAGAAACCAGGTTCCAAACATCACGAAGATCGCAAAACCAATCAGGAAGAGCCGATTGTAAGACATCGAAACCCGATGGAACTCATAGCTCCCAAAAAGCCATTGAGGAGAGGACACTGCCACATTGGCAGCTCCGAACTTCAAGCGAATTACCTGTTGAATCATCATGGAAATCCCCCAGGTCGCCAGGAGCGATTCAAGCGGTCGGTTATAGAGAAACCGAATGACGCCTCTTTCCAAAAGAACTCCAAAGAGAGCCGCCACAAAAAACGAAGCGGGCAGGGCAAAGGCAAAATACCATTCATAGCCTGTCGTCCCGATGCCAAAGGAACTTTCAAAAATTCCTTGAACGACATAGGCGGTGTATCCGCCAATCGCGATAAATTCCCCATGGGCCATATTGATCACGCCCATCAAACCAAAGGTGATGGCGAGACCATACGAGACCAGAAGTAGAACCGATCCGGTGCTAAGGCCGCGCACAAGGGCTCCAAAAAACTCCACCCTTTTTTGCTCCTTATCGATTTTCTCCAGCGCGACTGCACATGCATCCACCAGTTCCGCAGAATTTGGCCCTCCGGCCTCCTCCGTCTCTCCCCGCAGTTCTTCAATCAAATCCCTCGCTGGAAAGGACGCGGTATCGCCCAAGTCCTTGACTGCTTGGAACCTTTGATCTTCATCGCCATTTTCAAGAAGAGAAATATTAAGTGCGACTTGAAAAGCCTCTTTCACCTTGGGATCGGTTTGCCTCTCCTCACGGGATTCCAGAACTTCAACATAATCAGCCTTTTGGCTCAGCCCCAGCTTCATTGCGGCCTCGATCCGTTCCTTGGGTTCGTCAGAACTTAAATCAAGAAAATCGACAACAAGCCGTAGCCTTTTCCGCAGACTACGGGAAGCCCGATTGATGGGCCCCCCATCAGACACAATTTCACCATTCTCAACATCTTCGTAGATGCCCTCACCTCTCTTCAAAAGCGCCCTTGGTGCTCCTTCAATTTCAATCACTGAAATCTCTCCAATTCGCCACCCCTCGATAACGTCTTTGATAATCTCATCACCATGATCATAAAGATCTTCAACAACCGCCGCCCTCTCTTCGTTTGGCGCAAGAATCAACTTGGAAAGTAATCGACGAGCCTCTTTTTCGCTCCCCAGTGCAGATCCCGATACCACGAACAACAAGAGAACCCCGATAAATGAGTCTCTTAATGATTCTATCAGGTTCATGGTTAAAATGATAAGTGCAGACGCTATGCCAAATTTCGAATTCCGGGCTGAAATACTCCGATTCCTCGATTTTCGGGAATACCTGAGACGAAAACTCCCCGTTCCAGGACCGGTGGCTGGAACGAGGAGGGTCATGAAAATCCCACTTAGAAAATTACCGGTCGGATATCCTGATGAAAAGTCTACTTAGAGAAAGTCCCCTTAAGGAAGGGCTCTCCATAGATATCTTTGTAGTTCTCAATGATACTGAACTGACCGGTCTCCAATGTTTCACCAATGAAAACGGTCTTCGTAACATGGTGATTCTTCTGTGAAGTTACCTTCCCGCCCGGGCCATCGAAAGAAATACCGGATTCAAGAGCAGCAGTCACCTTTTCGACATCGAAACTGCCTGCTTTCTCAACCGCAGCTTTCCAAAGATAGACTCCGTTGTATGAGAGGACCATTGGAGAGCAGGTAACCCGACCTTCCTTGACCACCCCGGCAGCATCGGTTTTCTTGAGCCAGGCTTGAAAACCTTCTTTGAACTTCTTGTTGGCAGGAGAATCAATCGACATGAAGTAAGTCCAGCAACCAAGATGGCCAACCAAGTCCTTCGCGGGAAGAGCGCGAAACTCATCCTCAGAGATCGAAAAAGAAACAACCGGACAATCCTCGGAGGTCAGACCAGAAGCCGCAAATTCCTTGAAGAAGGGCACGTTCGCATCACCATTAATGGTGTTGATCACACATGCGTCACCAGAAGCACTGAACTTCTTGATATCAGCCACGATCTGCTGGAAGTCCGAATGCCCGAAAGGGGTATAGTTTCCTGCAGAAACAACTTTTCCTTCCGAATCATTCCGAAGACCGCCACCAATATTATTGACTGAGACCCCCTTGGAAACCAGGTATTCAAAGAGCACCAAATTGGTAGTCTGGGGATACACATAATCGGTACCAATGAGATAAAACTTCTTCATACCCTCCTTCAAAAGGTAGTCAACGGCCGGAATGGCCTGCTGACCGACGGCCTCCGCAGTATAAATGATATTTTTAGACATCTCCTCACCCTCATATTGCACGGGATAGAAGAGGAGACCGTTGTATTTTTCATACACTGGAAGAACTGATTTTCGTGAAACCGAAGTCCAGCAACCAAATGTCACGGCGGTCTTTTCTTTCACAAGCAGCTCCTCAGCTTTCTCCGCGAAGAGAGGCCAATCAGAGGCGCCATCGACAACGACGGGCTCAATCTTTTTTCCCAGAACGCCGCCGCTCGCGTTGATCTCGTCGAAGGTGTATAGCAACACGTCACGGAGGGAGGTTTCCGAGATGGCCATGGTGCCGCTGAGGGAGTGAAGCACACCGACTTTGACGGTGTCTTGCGCGGTGGCTTCAATACCTTCCCCGGTCTTGTCTTTCACCGCTTCGGGATCCTCTTTGAGAGATTCACCAGCTTTTGCAGCAATTTCCTCTGTCCCGTCTTTTGAAGACCCAGCGGCATCCTTGACCTTTTCCTTGGATTCCTCACTGCAGGAAGATGCGACCAGGGCAAATCCGGCAAGAGCCGGGAGGATGGTTTTTTTCAATTTCATCAAAATTCTAAAGTAATAATTTTAAGATGAAAATCTAGAAACTAAATGTGATTCCTGCATTAAAGGAATAGAAAGAATCCTCGGCATTTCCGATCACTTCACTATCAGTATCCCAATAAGTCACACCCGCATGCAAAGAGGTCATTTCGTTAATGGCATAGTTAGCGGAGAGACCAATTGAAGTAAATCCATAGCCACTCTCGGTGGTGTGGAATTCATCCAGGGCAAAGCCGATCGAAACAGGAATCGTGAGGCTGAACTGATCATTAAAATCGAAGGTGTGCTCGGCACCCACGACGAGGAATGTCCCGTTAAAGCCACCACTGGCTCCTTCATCGAGTCGCTTGTGGAGCGTCACCGAGGGACTTAGGAAAGTGTCGAATGACAAGCCGAGATCGAGGATCCCTTCACTTGTCCCACCATATTGCCAGTTCTGAAGAGTCAGCGAGGCGGTTGTGATCCCGCTGGTGTAAGATGCACCGATCCAGACATCAGTCTCGACAGTTTCAAAGGGCCCGCCGCCGTTATCATTCACATCGAGCCAGAAGCCGGCATTAAAAGACAAGGCGTCATTCAACTTATACTCAACGGAGAGACTCGGGTTAAAGGTTCCTTCGGGATTATCACCGTCACCCCATACATCAAAACCATAGGAAATGAAGTGAGAGTTGTAGTCCAGAGAAAGCTCAGCGGAGAGATCAGCTTGAGCTGGTCCCGCTGTGACTAGTCCTACTGCTGTGATCACTGAGAAGAATTTCTGATTTCGATTTTTCATGTTTGCTAATGGTATTCTTGGGTCTTGAGCTCATCAAACGAGCACCACCCCACGAGCAGATGCCAAGCCATTCAAAATGAATAAGATTCATTACCTGCAGTTATGCTATCTTGCGAACCCGACTAATCAGCCACCCATTCGCGTCAACTTTTCACCTAACTGACTGAACGATAATGAATTAAACT
>ERZ887942.2327-NODE-2327-length-11884-cov-12.023163_pt1 | contig 11884 bp, 14 predicted proteins | sample MGYA00521099_ERZ887942 | MGnify/ENA primary metagenome ERZ887942 (study PRJEB32303, sample SAMEA104408605) | aquatic metagenome | biome: Brackish water; feature: Pelagic; material: water | place: Baltic Sea | collected 2014-06-07T06:48:00 | depth 16,251 m ... | reverse complement strand
GGCTTGACTTCATTCGGGAAGATGTGAGCACCTTCATAACCGCCCTTGCGGGCGTTTATGTTGTCGGTTTCCTGGTCGAAGATGTCGTTGATTCCATAGATCAGGATGTTCATCGGGAAGGTGACCCAAATCAAGATCGGGACGATGTCCCAGGTCCATAAAAAGCCCGCCAACCACATTCCAGTGATGGTGGTTCCTATGGTGTTTACCCATAGAACCGGACGAGAAATCTCAATTAGCCGCTTTAGCATCATAAAAGCCTAGACGGGAAGCGACCGTTTAGTTTGAGCTGAAGCACTATCACAAATGTGCAAAAACAAAACCGCACTTTAGACGCGTAAATTGGCATACTTGTCACCAATGTTCAATCCTATTCACCATCGTGAGGCATAAATGACAAGCATTAACCCACTACTGGCTCCGGATACTGGATTAATTAGCCAGCATGAGCCAAGCGCAAGCGCTGCCCTCGAGTCGCTTTTGTCTATTCGGTATTTCGAAGAGGCCGTGGACGGCCTATTTGCTCGTGGGCTTATGCACGGAACAATGCACCTGTCGATTGGCCAAGAGGCGGTGGCAACCGGGGTTTGTGCAGCGCTAAGAAGGACTGACTTTATTACCTCCACTCACCGTGGTCACGGTCACTGCATTGCAAAGGGTGCCGACCTAACAAGAATGATGGCTGAGCTATTAGCCAAGCAGACCGGCTACTGTCGCGGTCGCGGTGGCTCAATGCACATTGCAGATGTTGAAACCGGAAACCTCGGCGCCAATGGAATTGTCGCCGGTGGAATCCCGATTGCTGCGGGTGCTGCACTAGCCCAAAAGATGAAGGGCAAAGACAACGTGGTTGTGAGCTTCTTCGGCGACGGTGCAACTAACGAGGGCGCATTCCACGAAGCCATGAACTTGGCAGCCATCTGGGATCTACCGGTTATTTTTGTTTGCGAGAACAATAAATACGGCATGAGTGGTTCGACTGAATTCAGCATGAAAATTGACCAGATCTCTGAGCGTGCCGGTAGCTATGGCTTTCCCGGAGTAACCGTTGATGGCAATGACGTGGACGCTGTATTTGAAGCAACTAAGACCGCGGTTGAAAGAGCTAGAGCGGGTAAGGGCCCAACCTTGATTGAGTGCATGACCTACCGACACAAGGGGCACTCCAAGAGCGACAAGAACCTTTACCGCACCAAAGAGGAGATCGAGAGCTGGAAGGCCCAGGATCCGATTGGCCGTTTCGAGCAAAAGATTCTGGAGCAGGGAACTTTGATCCAGGAGCAAATTGATGCGATCGCTGAAAAGGCTCGTGACTCAGTGCGCAGCGCAATCACCGAGGCTTCCGAAGCCCCCGATTCTGATCCTGCAGAACTCCTCAGCAGCGTCTACCGGGAGGCAAAGTAAATGACCGAACGCATACTTACTTACGCCGAAGCAATTCGCGAGGCGATCGGTCAGGCCATGGAGACTGACGAGAACGTCTTCATGCTCGGCGAGGACATCGGCATCTACGGAGGTGCCTTTGGTGTTTCCGGCGATCTTTACCAGCGATTTGGAAAAGATCGAATCCTAGACACTCCAATTTCGGAGCTCGGCATTGTTGGTGCTGCTGTTGGTGCTGCCCTTGTTGGCATGAAGCCAATTGTTGAGATTCAGTTCTCGGACTTCACCGCTCAGGCGATGGACCAGATTGTCAACCAGGCCGCAAAGATTCACTTCATGTTAGGTGGCGAGCTTTCGGTGCCGCTGGTACTTCGAGCACCTTCCGGTTCCGGAACCGGTGCTGCTGCGCAGCACTCCCAGAGCCTGGAGGCTTGGTTTGCTCACGTGCCGGGGCTAAAGGTAGTTATGCCATCCAGCCCCTACGAGGCCAAGGGTTTGCTACTGGCAGCCCTAGATGACCCAAACCCAGTTATTTTCCTGGAGCACAAGCTTTTGTATAAAACCTCAGGCCACGTTCCGGAGGAGCAATACCGGATTCCCCTTGGGACAAGCAACCTGGTGCGAACCGGTAAGGACCTGACGCTTGTGGCAAGCGGGGTAATGGTTTCTAGGAGTCTTGAAGCAGCTGAATCTCTCAAGGATTCCGGTGTTGAAATAGAGGTAATCGACATTCGATCACTCTCACCTTTTGACATGGGTCCGATAAACGAATCGATTCTAAAAACTGGCAAGGTCATGCTTGTTCAAGAAGCTCCAAAGCACGGAGGGTTCATGGCCGAGGTCGCCGCTCAGATTTCTGAAGGCCCAGCGCTGTTCTCACTGACTGAGCCAATTCGAAGGTTGTGCGGAATGGATGTTCCGATTCCGTATGCTCCCCAGCTTGAAAAGAGTGTTGTTCCTCAGTTGGATGACATCATTGCCAATGCTTTAGAAGTTCACAGGGGTAGCTAATGGCCAGCACCGCGATAGTGATGCCCAAGATGTCAATGACTATGACCGAGGGCGAGGTAGTTGAGATCTTCATCGCCGTCGGTGATGAAATCACATCCGGGCAGCTAGTTGCGGTGGTGGGAACCGATAAGACCGACATGGAGGTTGAGTCAGACCACGCCGGCAAGGTGCTAGAGGTTTTGGCTAAACCTGGTGACGTGCTTGAAGTTGGTGCCCCAATGTTTATGTTGGAGACCAAGGGCGAAGACTTGCTTGCAGGCTTGTTTGGGTCTGCCCCAGAGGCGGCTGAGCCTGCTGTAGCCGAAGCTACTCCGGTTGCAACTGTCAGTCAGGCGCCGGTTGAAGAGGCAGTTAGCAGTCAAGTGCCAGCCGCACCAGAACCAGCTAAGTCGATTCTGGCTATGCCCGGCGCTCGCAGAATGGCAAGAGACCAAGGTATTGATCTAGCTACCGTGAAAGCTGCAAGTCCAAGCGGAGTTATCAAGCAGTCCGATTTGAGTGTGTCGAGTGATTTAGCTCAATCTACAGATCCGAGTCGAGAGCTGAAGGCCCGAGCATTGATTGCAAAGGTTGTGGCGACCGCTCTTGAAATACCGCAGTTCAGTTTGAGTAAAAAGGTTTCAGTTTCAAAGCCGCTGCCCAAGGATTTTGTAACAAGAGCAGGCCTGCTACTTCAAGCCTGGCAAAAAACTCTTGCTGCCAGTCCCAAACTAAACACCAGGTTTGTTGACGGGAGCTTTGTTTCTAACTCCGAGGTTAGAGCCGCATATCTCGTGGAGACGAGCCTTGGCTTTGTGTCACCGGTAATTTCTTTGGCCGGGGACTTTGCAGCTAGCGTTCCAAGCATTCTGGCTGCCGCGAGGATAAATAAAATTTCGCTGGAGAATCTTTCTGGGGCGACAACTTCTGTGACTGACTTATCCGAGTTCGATGTTTCGCAAGCAAACACTTTGTTGTTTGGTTCGCAAACCAGCGGTTTGAATTTAGGTAAAGCATCAGAACAGGGGCAGGCAGTCACAATTGATGTCACAATTGTGCTTGATCATAGAATTGCTGATCCGGGCGATGGGGCCAGAGCTCTTGGTCTATTCGAGAAGTTTTTGAACGAGGTGTTGGATGGCTAGCGCTAGAGATCGCGCCTTGATCGTCAAGGTCGCTCGAATGTATTACGAGCAAGAGATGTCTCAAGACCAAATCGCAAGGGCCCTACTTACTAGCCGTTCAAACATCTCCCGCATTCTTACCGTTGCCAAGAAAAAAGGCATCGTTGAGATCCGAATCGCTGAAACCATAAAGCGCGAAACTGAACTAGAAGACATGCTGATTGCGCGCTTCGGCTTGCGCGCAGCCCTTGTCGCCACAGTGCCCTCTGGATCTAGTGACTACAAGTCGGTGGGGCAACTGGCTGCTCAGCACTTCCTGGCGCAACTAAAACCGGGTGTCAAGGTTGCACTTTCTTGGGGCAGGTCACTCCAGGCAATGGTTAATGAACTTGATGAAGATAATCGTCCAGATGTGACCCTGGTCCCAATCATGGGAGGCATGACCGCGACACCGGCTAGCTTGAGCGGCGAGACCTTGATAAGAACTTTGGCAACCAAACTGAATTCGGAATACCTAACTTTGCACGTCCCAACTATCGTGCAGAGCCCGGATGTTCGGACGGCCCTACTGCAAGAGCCGAGCGTGAAATCGGTTATTGACGCCGCAAAAATGGCGGACGTGGCATTCGTGGGGATCGGTTCCAGAGAGTCTTCTAGCTCGAACTACATTCTTGAAACTGCTGGAATTAATAAGGTAGAACACCCGGACTTCTGGTCCAAGGCCGCGGGAGACATTGGTGGCAGGTTCTTTGATTCTCAAGGCAAGGTGATCGACACCAGGCTAGAAAATAGAACCGTTGGTCTAGACCTTGATGAGCTTAGAAAAATGCGAAGAGTCGTCGGCGTTGCAGCCGGCGAGGATAAAACCATGGGAATACTGGCAGCACTCCGGGGCAAGCTACTATCTGATTTGGTAACAAGTTCTAGCTGCGCCTTGAAGCTGTTGGGCCTGGCAGATCAAGAGACACAGAAAGGGTTGGCATAACCATGGTGGAAAATCTATTTTGGATCTTTTTGCTTATTGCGGGAATGTGGGCATTTCAGCTCTATCTTGCAGTCAAGCAATCTCAACGGTTTGGTGAGCAGATAAAAGAGATTAGAACCGCCGGCACCACAACATCTGTTGGCATAGGTGGCTTCCGGTATCGAGGGGGCCGTGCCTTTGTCGCAATTGCGCAGAAGGACGGAATCGTTACCGGCTCAAGAGTGCTGACGGGATTGTCGGTTTTTGCGAATTCCAAGCCTTGGGACAAGGTAATTGGCATGCACATAAGTGATTTAGCCGAGGGCAAGGGTCTTGAAAATGAGAAGAGAAAGCGCCGAGACGGGGCTAAAAGGGCAGCGCAGACACTGCTCGACGAAAATTCACAAACGTGACTACAAAGTAACTACTGATTTGGAACTACCTCCTATAGATTCTTGACAAGCATGGTCAAAGTGGCCCGTGCTTCGATCCTTAGGAGGGTTGATGAATCTCTTTACAGACGCAGCAACGGTGGCAGCACCGGAAGGCGTATGGGGAGCAATAGCTAACGGCGCGGAATATTTCATTGGAATATTCCAAGAAGGTGGAGTGGTACTTTTCAGTCTCATAGGAGGAATCCTTCCGACTCTGATCGTTCTACTAACTGCAGTTAATGCTCTAGTTCGTCTAATAGGTCCAGAAAAAATCGAAGACTTGGGCCGCAAAGCAGCCCAGCCCGGTCTTATCTGGTACCCAGTCCGTTACATGGTGCTACCAGTCTTGGCAGTATTTTTCCTAACGAACCCGATGGCTTACACCATTGGACGTTTTCTACCAGAGGCGTACAAGCCAGCTTTCTATGACAGCGCGGTTTCTTTTGTGCACCCAATTACCGGTCTTTTCCCGCACGCAAACCCAGGTGAGCTATTTGTTTACCTAGGCATCGCAGCTGGAATTACCACGTTGGGCTTCGGTCTTGGAGACATAGCAATTCGTTTCTTGCTAGTCGGTCTCGTTGTCATCTTTATTCGCGGAGTGGTAACTGAATTTATTACCAAGCGAATGATGGCTAGAAGAGATAAGGCGGCTGCCTAATGAATAACCTATTAGTAAAAGTAGGACGCGGAGTTGGTGGCGTCGTTGGAGCTCTTTACCAGGCTGGTAGAGACTCGATTGACACAGTAATCCGGAACATCCTGCCATTTATGGCGTTTATCTCATTCATCATCGGTCTGGTACTCGTTACCGGTATTGGTGACTTCATTGCTCAGGGAATCAAGCCTCTGGCTGGCAGCCTTGTTGGTCTGCTAATCGTGTCAGTGATTTGTGCAATTCCATTGCTATCTCCACTTCTAGGTCCAGGTGCGGTTATCGCACAGGTTGTTGGAACCTTGCTAGGTGTCGAGATTGGTAAGGGAACTATCCCTCCTCAGTACGCACTTCCTGCCCTATTCGCTATCAACCCTCAGGTTGGTTGCGACTTCATACCGGTGGGTCTTGCTCTTGGTGAAGCTGAGCCAGAGACAGTAGAAATCGGTGTTCCTGCCGTGCTGTTCTCTCGTTTGATCACCGGCCCTACTGCCGTTGTTATTGCGTACTTCGCAAGCTTCGGCATGTACAGCTAAACGTTTTCCCCAAACGGTTGAGAAGAGGGTGGGTGGAATAATCCACCCACCCTCTGCTCTTCCTAAAGGTAAGGAAAACCCTTTTCTTAGACAACGACGTTGAAGGAGTAACAGATGGCAGATTACAAGGCAGTACTAATTGAAAAAGGCCCTGGCGGCTGGGGTGGTCCTTTGACCATTTTGCCAACCGATGAAAAGCCACTCATCTACTGCGTAACCGGAGGTGGCATTCACCCAATCGCAGCTCGGATTGCCGAGCTCACCGGTGGCGAGGTGTTTGACGGCTTCAAGTCCTCGGCGCCGTTTGAAAAAATCGCGGTAGCAGTTATCGATTGCGGTGGCACGGCACGCATCGGTGTGTATCCGATGAAGAAGGTCAAGACCGTGGACATTCACGCGACCAGCCCAGCTGGCCCGCTGGCCATGTTTATCACCGAAGAGCTAATGGTTTCCGGCGTAAAAGCCGACAACATCAAGCCGATCGACTAGGAAGCAAAAAAATGACGGCGCTTTACCAAAGCACTGTCACCGAGATTGGCGAATTGGTCCCTGCGTTTATAGCGGAGGGGATGCTGGTCTTTTTCGGTGAAGGTGCTCCGGAGGAACTCAGGGACTTCTGCATCATGCATGAAGTAAGTCACAAGCAAGACCAGATTATGGTTGGCGATTTTTTTGCCATCGATGATCACGAGTTCGAAATTTTAGCCGTCGGCGATGTCGCTAACGAGAACCTGATGAACCTTGGGCACCTAAATCTCAAGGCAAACGGCAACGGTCAAGCGGACCTCCCGGGGGATGTATGCATCGCAGAAGTAGAGCTTCCCGAAATAAGGGTCGGGGCTCACTTCGGTATTACAAGGAGATAACCAAGTGCAATATCGTTTGAAACTAAAGCAGATGGCAGAGGCCAATGGCCGGCCATTTCGCATCGCTCTGGTTGGCGCCGGGCAGATGGGACGCGGCTTCGCCTCACAGTCACACCGACTGGGCTTGCAGGTGGCAGTAGTCGCGGACATAGCTCAAGAGCGCATCAATCAGGCATATGCCGACCTGGGGCTGGATGCACCCTTAATTTCAAACGATATTGCACTTCTCAATGTCGCAATAGCCAGCGGTAAGCCGGCGGGGACGACTGACTCCAACATTGTGCCGCTTTTGGATGTCGACGTTGTTGTTGAGGCAACCGGAGTGGCCGAGATCGGGGCTCAGGTTATCTACAACACTTTGATTAATAAAAAGCACAGCGCCACCTTGAACGTCGAGTGCGACGTGACCGTCGGGCCCATGTTGCGCGAGACTGCCAAAGAAAACGGAGTGCTCTACTCGGTATGTAACGGTGATGAGCCGGCAGAGGCTAAGGAGCTTGTTGATTTTGCGAAGGATCTGTCCTTTGAAATCGTGATGGCGGGTAAGGGCAAGAACAACCCTTTTGAGCCACACTCAAACCCAGACACCGTTGCCGAGCGCGCAGCCGCGAAACACATGAATCCGAAGATGCTTGCGAGCTTCACTGATGGCTCAAAGACCATGATTGAGATGGCTGCTCTTGCCAATGCCACCGGGCTTGGCCTAACCAAGCGCGGCATGATTGGTCCAGAGGCTAGCCGCAAGACGCTGCAGGACGTATTCTGCCCAGTCGAAGATGGCGGAGTCTTAGAGCAAACCGGCGTTGTTGATTACTGCACCGGAGACGTTGCACCCGGTGTTTTTGTGATCGTAAAGACTGACAGCCCATATGTCGCCGAAGAGATGAGCTACCTATCAATGGGCAAGGGTCCCTACTTTGCTATCTTTCGACCCTTCCACTTGGCAAGCGTTGAAGCTCCGCTAACGGTAGCCAAGATGCTCTGCGACGGCTACGAGACCCTGGTCAGCGGCAAGCCGACCACTGAAGTTATTGCTTCAACCAAAAAGGCTCATGCCAAGGGTGAAAGATTCGATGGCATTGGAGGATTCTCAGCCAGAGGCGTGACCGACAGGGTAGAAGATGCCAAGAGCGACAACCTGGTACCAATAGGCTTATTGCAAGGCGCGACTGCTAGGCGCGACATACCAATCGACACCTTGATTACTTATGATGATGTTGATCTAGATCAAAACCAAACCATCTATATGCTTCGCATGAAACAAGACCAACTAGGTCTTTCGTAGGGGTTGTAACAGCGAGAGGGGTGAGAGTTGTCAGAAGATAGCCTCACCGACCCTTGCGGGTTTTGCAGGGACCAGAAGCCCAAGCAGGTTCTTTACCAAGGGAAAGTTGCTTTCGGAACAAAGTGCACGGTCTGCGGTGCGACCGCTCAATACAGTTCTCGAACACTTAGAAACCATGCTCTGGCTGTTACCCCTCCGGGCTTTGAGCACACCCCGCTTGGGATGGTCGCAAAAATGCTGAAAGATCCAGTCTCTTTTTTTAGACCAAAGAAAAACAAGGGTCCAGACAACTAGGCGGACCTGCTGGCTAGAGACGCTTTTGACCAACTCCCAAGAATCTCAATTTTGGCGCTGTCTGTCTTGGCCTCGATGAGAGGCTCTGGAAGGCCTGGCACCTGCCGCTTGTCTATCACTGGCGTTAGCGCTTCCACCTGTTTCTTAGGAGAGCTAGTTCTCCACAGCCTCGAGCTCTAGCTCAAGTGGACTAATCGGACTAGGCTTATCTTTATGGTGAAGCAGGTGAACATGCACGAGGCAAAGACCAACTTTTCTAAACTCGCTCAGCAGGTTGAGGCCGGGGAAGAGGTTTTGATTGCCAGAGATGGGAAGGTAATCATGAAGCTTTCAAAGTTCGAAGAAGAGCTTTCGGTGCCGAGGGACTTTTCAAGCCTCAAGGGTCTGACTTCTCCAATCAGTGACGAGGAGTGGGATCGGATGGATCAAGTGTTCTTAGATTCAATCGAGTATGGCGAGCTGGATGTATAAGGGCTACTTACTTGACACTCAAGTTTTGGTTTGGCTCGAGCACTTCCCAGAGCGCATCGGAAAGAATTCAATCCATCTGATTGAAAGAAGACAGGTCTATTTCTCATCGATTTCAGTCGCTGAGCTGTCGTTCAAAGGGTCTTTAGGCAAGTATCCATTCAACCCGGACTCGCCAAGGGCCTGGAACGAAGCGGGCATCAAGACGTTGAATTTTGACACGGGGGCAGGCTTCGCCTTCCCTAGATTTTCTGCCAGTCAGGTTCCAGATCCAATGGACCGACAAATCATGGCTACAGCCGCCGCAAATAACTTGATTCTTTTGACCTCAGACCGAAAGATACTCGCTCAAAACTTTGATTGGGTGTTGGATGCCACAACGTAGACTTGGGGCTGTCTAAGGAGTCAGATGTCTAACCGCCAAGTCACGCCCAGAACCGAAGGGTGGACTCAGAAAAAAGATGAAACCGGCAAGCCATTATTGCAATTTGCCGAACCCAAGCGCGGCAAGCCCCCGCTTCATCTAGCGGACATCGAACCAGGCGAACGAGCAGCCAGAGTCAAGGAACTCGGCATTGAATCCTTTAGGGCTAAGCAGCTGGCGACCCATTACTTTGATCACTACACCTCAGACCCTGAAAAGATGACCGATCTACCAAAAACCGGTCGGGAAGAGCTGGTTGGCAAAGTTCTGCCCACCATGCTTACCGAAGTCAAGAGGCTGCAAACCGATGACGGTAAGACGGTCAAATTCTTGTGGCGCCTATTCGATGGCGCACTGGTTGAGTCGGTTCTCATGCGCTACACCAACCGCATCACACTGTGTGTTTCTTCACAGGCTGGTTGTGGCATGAACTGTCCGTTCTGTGCAACCGGGCAAGCGGGGCTAGTTCGAAACATGTCGGCCGGTGAGATTGTTGATCAGATCGTCCGTGCCAACGAGTTGATTGCAGCGGGCGGCTTGGGTAAGCGTAAGCACGATGACGAGCGGGTTAACAACATTGTTTTCATGGGCATGGGTGAACCGCTTGCAAATTACTCAAAGGTCATGAGCGCTATTAGGACCATGGTTGAACCACAGCCAAATGGCCTTGGCATGAGCGCTAGAAACATAACGGTCTCAACCGTTGGCTTAGTTCCAGGAATCAAGAAGCTAGCCGATGAGGACCTTCCCTTGACCTTCGCACTTTCCCTGCACGCTCCGGATGACCAACTGCGAGATGATCTGATCCCGGTTAATTCGAAGTGGAAGGTGGATGAGGCACTGGATGCTGCCAGAAGCTACTTTGAGAAAACCGGTAGAAGAGTTTCGATCGAATACGCGCTTATAAAAGACATGAACGATCACGGCTGGCGAGCCGAGCTTCTTGCTCAAAAGCTAAATGACCGCGGCAAAGGCTGGGTTCACGTGAACCCAATTCCACTGAACCCAACGCCGGGTTCGGTATGGACAGCCTCAACGCCGGAACAAACCGACATTTTTGTTTCTACCCTTGAGAAAAATGGAATCCCAACCACCCTGCGCGATACCCGCGGCAAGGAAATCGATGGTGCTTGCGGTCAGCTCGCTGCCGTCGATTGATCGGGTCTATTCGCTCAGCTAGACCGCTTAGGCTAAATAGATGAAAAACATCACATTTGGCCTAGATACCTTCGGCAACGTCTCTCTCGATGAGAGTGGAAATCCAGTTTCTGCAGCCCAGGTGATTCGCGATGTTTTAGCTCAGGGTCAATTGGCGGATGAGTTGGGGCTTAATAACTTCAACATCGGTGAACACCACCGTGATGATTTTGCAGTCACTGCTCCTGACACAATTTTGGCTGGCCTTGCAACCACCACCAAGAACATAATCCTTGGCACCGGAGTCACTGTTTTATCAAGCGAAGATCCAGTTCGGGTTTACCAGCGCTTTGCCACAATCGATGCACTCTCCAACGGTCGGGTTCAGATCACCGCGGGACGCGGATCATTCATTGAGAGCTTTCCGCTTTTCGGTTACGAGCTATCCGATTACAACGATCTTTTTGAGCAAAAGCTAGAACTGCTCGTGGAGCTTCTGAAGGAAGAACCGGTCACCTGGTCTGGATCCATGAGAGCTGGGCTATCAAACCAACAGGTTTACCCAAAGACCGAGGGCGGCAAGATACCGCTTCGAGTTGGTGTTGGCGGTTCCCCGGAGTCGGTGCTTCGAGCAGCCAGACTAAACATTCCAATGGCACTTGCCATTATTGGCGGTGACCCAGCAAGGTTCGAACCTTTTGCAAGGCTTTATAAAGAAACCCTTGCAAAGCTTGGCATGCCAGAGTTGCCGGTTTCGGTCCACTCCCCAGGTCACGTCGCAGAAACTGATGACCAGGCCATCGAAGAGGCTTGGCCCGGCTATGAGGCTTCGTTCGGGAAGATCGGTCTAGAGCGAGGCTGGGATCCGACTTCAAAAGAACACTTCTTATCCGAGGTTTATCACGGGTCAATGTATGTCGGTTCTCCTGAGACCGTCGCGAAAAAGATCGTTCACGCACTTAGCTCCGTTGGTGCTAGCCGCTTTGACCTGAAGTACGACATGGGCCCGCTGTCGCACTCGAAGCTGACAAAGAGCATTGAGCTTTACGCGACGAAGGTTGTGCCTATGGTTCGCGAAATGCTCGAAATCGTCTAGTTAGAGCGGTTCTGAGGGCTTTCGGGGAAAGCAAACTCTTCAGGAATGTTCGCGAATGATTGGAAATGTTCGTTTGTGACCACTTCGTTATCAAATTTGTCTAATTTGATGGTGTTTCGTGGTTATTCTTTAGGCAAGTATTCTAACTAGGAGGTTCAATGCTGAATAAAATTAGCGGTCACGAAGTTGACCGTCGGTTACTTCTCAAGGGCGCAGCAGCCGGTGGTT
>ERZ887942.2325-NODE-2325-length-11895-cov-6.713936_pt1 | contig 11895 bp, 7 predicted proteins | sample MGYA00521099_ERZ887942 | MGnify/ENA primary metagenome ERZ887942 (study PRJEB32303, sample SAMEA104408605) | aquatic metagenome | biome: Brackish water; feature: Pelagic; material: water | place: Baltic Sea | collected 2014-06-07T06:48:00 | depth 16,251 m ... | reverse complement strand
TCTTCGGGCGACTTCAAACCGTCGAGATTTCCGCCAAATCCCAGATAACTGGCGACCGCTGAATTCAGCGTCGCGACTTCGGACTTCAGTTTCTGCTCTTTAACAGATTTGTTGATATTCGAAGTGATGAAAATTCCCGCGCTGGCAAGAATACTGACCATTGCAAGAACACTCATGAGTTCAGCAAATGAGAAAGCTCGATTTAGTGGTGATTTTTTTGTTTTCAATGTTCTGTTTGTTGTGTTTAGAGGTTACATAACGCTATAAAATAATAATTGCAATAAATATTATAATTACAATAACTATTTTACATTTCTTAATATTCCTCTCGTATTAAAAAACCCTCTGCTGTTCCGAAGTTTATTTTTGCGACTTTTTTATCAAAACTGCTCAATTTTGAGCCGAGCCAGCCCTGTTCACCACAGAGAAGAGGCCGAATCTCGTTCTCATTTTCGCCGACAACGTTGGTCGCAAGGATCTCGCTTGTTACCGCGGAACGATTCATGCGCGCCGCACCTCGGTGTGCTGGCAAGTTTAGGAATGCATTTCAACCACGCCTATGCCATGCCGAGTTGTCATCCGTCGTGGATTTGCATTCTCACAGGGAAATATACTGCTTGGATCGGAAATCCTATATGGGGCGGTTTTGAGACGAATCACGAATACAAAACCTTCGGGCATCTTTTGAAAGAAGCGGGTTTTACTGCTGGCGGAAGATGGGATTGGAGGGATGCAACTGATAGGAATTTGCTTTTTCAAAGGTTTTCAACAGCGCATCGGTCCTGCCGGGATTGAGGGGGTGAAAAGCGGGATCGTTTGATTTATCTTCATACACCTAGGATTTTCAGGGCGTCATTCATAAAAAATTGTTGAAGGAAAGTGAAACGACTAACGGCGTTCCGACTCCGGCACGTTAACGATTGTCAGCGCGCAGGTGTTGAATTTGATCTTCTTCTTTGCGGCAATTTCTTCATCAGTAGCCCCGCGATTACCCATCCAGATGATCATCACTTGCGGGCCATCGCCTGAAACCGCGCTGCAATACGAACCCTGCGGGATGAACCCGAACCACTTGCGGCAGTAGTCCGCCAGAAAGCAGATCACCTTGCGTTTCCCCGTTTTCAAATCGTATTGAACCAGCGGGCTGCCATCGACTTCCGCGCCGCCGTGCGATCCGGGCACGTAGTAGAGAAACCGTTCCGTTTTGGGACAAAGATCGAAGCTGGTGATGTAATCCTTCGTGGCAACGGCGGTTTCGCCGAGCGATTTTGCCGTCTCGCTTTTCGTGTCAAAAGCCCACATATCATTGCGATCGACCGTGTAAACGATTCCATCAGATGACTCTTTCGACGCGCAGCGAAGGCCAACTTCGGCAGCGATGGGAGCGAATTCCGTGGGTGTGTCGGGATGGAACTTGATGAGGGCCGCAGCTCCACTTTTTTCAGTGTGAAAATAAAGCGCACCGGTCGTTTTCGAAAAAATCATGGCGCGGGCGGGGCCGGCTTCGCGAGCCGCGAGCACCTTCCGATTTTGAAAATCGTAGGCCAGAAACTGCGGCTCGCGGACCTTCAAACCATCGGCGGTTCCTGCATAAAAAACGAGCCGATCCGGATCAATCTGACCGGTCGGCAGGCATTGCATCGTGAGTGGAGCGTGCGCCACGATCTCGCTTTTTTTCGTTTTGGGGTGATACCGAAGAATCCAGTCACCTGTGAATTGCACGGTCGTGCTACGTCGGGTCGTATGTTTATTTCCGTGAGACGAGGGCAATAAAAGAAACTGGACTACTTAGAGCGACCGATGCTTCCTTTTGGGAGAAGGATGAGCGTTTAGGGGCAGTTTACGCGCCGCTCGTCTGGCTGGACCGGAAATCAACAGGAGCTGCTGTCCATTTTGTAAAGCCAGGCTCTTTCATTTATTAAGAACGCTTGTGAGTCGAAACAACGGAGGTTGATTTGCAAACGAACGGGGCTGATCCGTGTGGGGCGATGCAGCGGATGATGAAAGGACTGACGGTTTGCTTCGCGATTCTGATGATCGCGGGGTCGTCCTACGTCGGGTCGTATGTTTATCTTCGTGAGACGAGGGCGATCAAAATTGGAAATCCGGTTTCCTATGATTTCCTCTATGGGGAACCGGATGAATGGTTACAGCTAATCTACTCACCGCTAATCTGGCTCGACGAGAAATTAACAGGGACGACGATCTGTTTTGTAGAGCAATTCGCTACTATTTTTTATTGATGACGCGGAAAACCCAACCTCACTAGGGCTCTGCTGAGCCTAGGCCGATCTATTGGATCAACTCACCGCCGCAGCTCCTGCGCGAAATGAATCACTCGCAGGTCATTCGCTTCTTCGATCTGTTTTTCGGCGACGGTTGTCACGGGGCAATCGCCGCATTCGCAGGATGAATCTTCGGCCCACACATCGACGGCGGCTTCGTAATACCGATCGAGTTTCGCGAGGTCTTTCACGGGGGGCGAGCCGAACATACGGGTGAGGCGAAGTTCGAGTCCGCGAAACCAGATCAGCTTTTTTGAAAAATCATCTTCGAGCAGCCAGCCGGGACGGAGCAGCTGATTGAAATGCTCGGTGGTGTCGGTCAGCGAGGTGTCGTAGCCGGATTCGTCAGCGTGTTTTTCGAGAAGCCGACTGATGGTTTCGGCGGTGGTCAGGATTTTCCCGAGGGTTCCGCAAAGCCGCGCGGCGGTTTGGGTGATGCCTGCTTTTGCATCCTGAACGGCGGAGTCCCATTCGGCTTGGGTTCGCGGGCTGCCAAGTTGTTCCAGCAAAACACGGGTCGCCAAATCATCCGGATTCCGCCTCGGGTCACGACCGAGGATGTTCAACAAAAGCAACTCGGCGTTGTTCAACATTTGATGAGGCTCGGCTTTTCGGGCGGCGGACGATTGCTGATTCGAAACGCGCGGAGCAGGCGCAGCTTTAGGAAAAGCGGGGGCGTCTCCAAAAGCGGACGCAAATGAACCAAAATTGTCGGCTGGTTTCGCGGACTGAGTCTGCTTTGGCTTCGGCTGCGGTTTGGGAGCGGGCTTATTGGAATTCCCCACGAATAGCCGTTTCTCCAAATCAGCCATCATGACGGGCTCGGCTTTTCTAAAAAGCGCCGCGACCCCGAATCGATGCTGAGCGGCCGCACATTCGGGAGTTGGCCAGAGACGAAGCGCCACGGAATCGTGAAGACCGGGATAGCCGACGGTGTGACGATCGAGTTCGACGGTTTCGGGCAAGTCGCCGATGCTCCACCGCTGGAGATTTGATTTCTCAAAACGAACCTCTTGTTTGATATCGGTGAAACGCGCCTGGACCTCGACTGCGAGCGCTTCCTGAAGTCCGCCGAGATCTTTTCCGTAGCCGAGAATCTTGTCTTTCTCTCCGATGATTTCATAGGTCATCGAAAGGTGAGCCGGCAGTCGCTCCATTTCAAAAGCGGAGAGCACGACTTCGACGCCGTATTCGGTATCGAGAAATTCGATGATCGCTTCCTTCAGCGAACAATGCGGCGCGTAGCCATCCCACGCGTCGAGAAAGTGATCGGTCACCTCGCGGTTCGACGGCAAGCGTTGCCGGGTAAATTTAGGAAGAATCCGAAACAGCGCGCTGACTTTTCCTTCCAGCCACGCGGGAACCATCCAATCGCCAAACCACGGCGGAACGTGCGGCAAATCGGCCAGCGGAATTTGCACGGTGATCCCATCGGCGGAATCATCCAGGGTGTGAAGGTATTGCAGGGGAAACTCGCTCTGTTTATCCGTGCTGAGCAAGACGTCGGGCACATCTTCCGGTTCGACGGGATCGACCGGCGGGATGATGCAGTCGTCCATCGTCAAATCAAGCGTGCCGGGCGGCTGTCGTTCGGCCCATTTTTCAAACGTCTTTTGGGTGCAAATATCGCGAGGAACGCGTTCTTCAAAAAATGCCAGCACGTTCGGCGGATGCAGCAGGCCATTGATGCGACGGAGCTTGTGCTCGAGGCGTTCGGCGGCAGCGAGGGTTTCGCGACTCCCCGCCAGAGCCTTCATGGGACGAGCAACTTCGCCGTTTACCAACGCTTCGAGAATGAAAATCTTGCGAGCGACTTCGACATTGACCCGACCGTAATGAACTCGACGGCGTTCGATGATCGGCAGCCCAAACGCGAAGACCGATTCCTCGCCGTAAACCGCGCCCATGTCGGGAACCCAATGGGGATTGGTGTAGCTGTAACGGCAGAGCTGCGGCACGACTTTTTCCATCCAGGTCGGGTCGAAGAACGCGATGTTTCGCGCGTAGAGCTTGGCGGTTTCAACCATTTCAAACGCCATCGTCCATTGCGGCGCGGAACCAAAAACGCCCGAGCCGGGGAACAGAAAAAACGTGCGGCCTCCGGTTCCTTTGTAACCCAGTTTCTTCCCCTGATGATAACCAATGTGTGATGGAATCGCGGTGAGGATCGCGCGGTGCAATCCTTCGTGATAGGTGTCTTCGGGATCGGCTAGCGATTTCTTTGGGTCGGGTAATTTCCATTTCAAATCGCGAAGACTCGATCGCAATTCGCGCTGCAAATTGATCCATTCCTGCAGACGCCGGTAATTCAGGAAGTTGGTGCGACAGAATTTTCGCAGCGAATTGTTCGAGCTATTTCGGGATTTCTCAATCGCATGCCACCACCGCAACCAGCCCGTGAAATCGGAACGCTTATCCCGGAATTTGGCATGCGCCTGATTGGCTTGCTCCTGTTTATCCTGAGGACGCTCGCGGGGATCTTGAACGGTCAGCGCACTGGCGATGATGAGCCCTTCGCGAAGGCAATCCTCATCCGCCGCCGCCACGAGTAGTCTCCCGACGCAAGGATCAAGCGGAAGCCGCGCGAGCGTTCTCCCGACGTCCGTTAAACCCGACTGCTTTCCTTTTTTCCAAATCGCACCGATTTCATCCAGCGTTTTGTAGGCCTGGGCGACGCGTTTTGGCTGGGGAGGATCGACAAAGGGAAACTGCAACGGATCGCCCAAACCGAGGTGCTCCATTTGCAACACCACACCGGAGAGATTCGAACGAAGAATCTCGGGATCGGTGAAATCAGAGCGCTCTTCGAAGTCTTCTTCATCGTAAAGGCGCACACAAATGCCCTCAGCAATTCGACCGCAACGCCCTCGTCGTTGGCGGGCACTGGCTTTCGAAACCGGTTCGATTTGGAGACGCTGAATCCCCGACTTCGGATCAAATCGATTCACGCGAGCGATTCCAGAATCGATCACCGAACGAATATCAGGAATCGTCAGGGATGTTTCCGCCACATTCGTCGCGAGGATAATCCGGCGCTGTCGCGGGGACGGTTTAAAAACCTGCTGCTGCTCATTACCCGCCTGCCGAGCAAACAACGGCAGAACCAGCGTGCTGGCATAGCGCCGCCCTTCGAGTAGTTCAGCGACGTCTCGAATCTCTCTTTCACCCGGTAAAAAAACCAAGGTGTCACCCAGCGGATCGCAACTCGCGAGGTCTTCCGCCGCCCGCGCTACCTGATCTGCAAGCCGTTCGTATTTATCGAGAGGCGGCTGATAAACATCCTCAACTGGAAAAGCTCGGCCTTCCACTTGGACGATTTCGGTATCGGTAAAAAAGTCCGCGAACGTCTCGGCATCGAGCGTTGCCGATGAAATCACCACTTTCAGATCAGGGCGTTTCGGCAAGAGTCGGTGCAAATACCCGAGGATGAAATCGATATTGAGCGAACGTTCGTGCGCTTCATCGATGATCAACGTGTCGTATTGTTTCAGCATCTGGTCGCCGCGCGTTTCCGCGAGCAAGATACCATCTGTCATGAATTTCACGGACGTGACGTCACGCTTCGTGTTGTCCTGAAATCGGATTTGATAGCCGACCTCAGCCCCGAGCTCGACCTGCAATTCTTCCGCAACACGCTTCGCCACCGACGTCGCCGCAATCCGTCGCGGCTGAGTGCAACCAATTCGGCGACCATCCTGTCCCCTGCCCATTTCGAGCGCAATTTTGGGAAGCTGCGTGGTTTTTCCTGAACCGGTATCACCACAGACAATGACGACCTGATGCCGCTTCATCGCGGCGCTGATCTCATCACGCTTGCGCGAAACCGGCAGCGCTTCTGGAAACGTTATTTTCACACGACCTCAACTTCTTCCGTCGACGCTTCGATCCAGCGGTCGTGCTCCTTGATCAAATCAATCAAGCGATCCACTGCCTCGGCCTCGGGAATATTGAATTTCACAGCCTCTTTTCCAACGTAGAGATTGATCTTGTTTGGGGCGCCGCCCACGTAACCAAAATCCGCATCAGCCATTTCGCCGGGACCATTGACGATGCAACCCATCACCGCAATCCGAACGCCTTTGAGGTGGCCTGTCGCTTCGCGAATTTTCTGAGTCGTCGTCTGCAAATTAAAGAGCGTCCGCCCACAACTCGGGCAGGCCACGTAATCCGTTTTGAAAATCCGCGCGCCTGATGCCTGCAAAATGTTGTAGGCCATTCGCAAGCTTTGACCGGGTGCTTGTTCGCCTTGAATCAAAACGGCATCGCCAATTCCATCACAGATCAACGAGCCCAAATTCACACTCGCGGTAAGTAATTTCGGAAGAAACTCAGATTCCTCATTTTCCGATGGCACCAATGTATCCTTCAGCAAAATTGGATGCTTGGGATCCACCTTGATCGCGAGAAGGCGATACGCATCGATCACCGACAAATCGATGCCGTCAGAAACGGTCACCAAACTCGGCGTTTCGGCTTCGTTCAAAAATATAACCGCTTCTTCATCACGAGGATCGATCGCGATTACTCCTGAATCTTCGACCACGATCTCAGGTTTGAAATCACCAAGCCGATCAATTTTGTGCGCTAACGCATCCCATTTTTTCCGACTGGTGAAAACCCGAACGGTTTCGTCACCGCCGAGTGGAATTCCGCAGACTGCAATTTTCGCCGACTTCCGACGTTCGTAAGAAAATGGATCCCATGTCGCAGCGTCCCAGCCGATTTGCAGATCCGAACGCGTTAGCCGCATTTCAGTCACCACTTTATCAAGGGCTTCGGCCACGGGGATTTCGTAAATCGAATCTTCCGTCAAACTCACCCGAATCGTATCGCCCACGCCATCGTGCAGCAGCGAACCAATTCCAATCGCGCTTTTGATCCGACCATCTTCGCCGTCTCCTGCTTCGGTCACACCGAGGTGAATCGGGTAATTCCAATCGTCGCCCTCCTCCGCAAGTCGCGCGGTAAGCAAGCGATAAGCCTCGATCATCACCTTCGGATTACTCGCCTTCATTGAGAAAACGAAGTTGTGATAATTTCGATCCCGCGCGATTCGCGCAAATTCCAGAGCACTTTCGACCATGCCAAGCGGTGTATCGCCGTAGCGATTCATGATCCGATCGCTCAACGAACCGTGATTCGTCCCGATCCGCATCGCCACACCGCCTTCGATACAGAAATCGACCAGCGGTCCAAATTTTTCTTCAATCCGCTGCAATTCGCCAGCATACTGCTCATCGGTGTATTCGAGGATCTCGAACTTTTTCTTATCCGCGTAATTACCCGGATTCACCCGCACTTTTTCCACCCACTTCGCCGCTTCCATCGCCGCGTCGGGTTTGAAATGAATGTCAGCAACGATCGGGACATCAGAACCAGCATCTCGTAATCCTTTGAGAATGTGCTCGAGATTTCGCGCGATCTTTTTCGTCTGCGCCGTCACCCGAACGATTTCACACCCCGCTTCAGTAAGGCCCAGCGCTTCTTTTACGCAGGCTTCAGCATCCCGCGTGTCAGAAGTCAGCATTGATTGCACGGCCACCTCGTTGTCACCACCAATCGCAACATTTCCGACCGTGACCTCTCGCGTCTGACGACGTGGAGGTGAGAATGGACTTGGCGAGTAAGTGGGCATCGTAAGACAGCTTAGTCGTTTTTCTTGGCGGCCTCAGCTTTTTCAGCAGGAGAAAGAAACCGTGGCATCACATTTTCCTCCGCATTCGGATCAGTTCCTTTCGGAACCCGGTCGCCCACGTCTTTAAACGTCACAAAAAGCATGAAGCCGAAGAGAAACAAAACAAAAGCCGTCTGAACAACCTCGAGAATTTTCAGCGGAATCGTCTTTTTCCGAATCCACTCGTAGCTGGCCATCACGATATGTCCGCCATCAAGAACTGGGAAAGGAAGCATGTTCAGAATCGCGAGGTTCACATTCAGCAGCACACTGAACCACAATACTTTTTTCCAGCCGTCAGGAGTTTGAAACAAATCGTAATAAACACCTGTGATCGCCACAGGACCATTCATGTGACCCGCGGAAACTCCCGATTTCGGAGTGAAAAGCGCTTTCAGCATTCCACCAATTGAACGTCCAGCCTTAGTGATCTGCGCGATCGGATTCGGATGATCGATCGTTTGCACGCCGCCTCTTGATGGAATAATTCCAGTAAGCGTCCTATCAAAATCTTTCGGCCGAACATCAGGAACTTGTGGAGTCAAATCAACTGCCATCTCCTTTTTTCCGCGCTTGATTCCCAATTTATAAGTCTCACCAGCTTTCCACGGAAAGGCTTGATACTCATGAAAATAGCTAATGTCCTGTCCATTGATCGAAGTTATCACATCCCCTTTTTCCAATCCACTTTTAGCGGCAGGTCCAAATTCCATCGTTTCACCGACGACGGGGGTGATCGCAGGACTCACGCCCATCGCCCGAAGTGGAGGACGATTTGCCAGCCATCCCCAGGCTTTCTTTATAAAATTGCCTTCCGTTTTCTTCAGTTGAGGACGGGGAACATCCACATCGACGCTCATTTCGCCTTTTCCAGGGCGATCAATTTTAACGTTCAGAACTTCTTGATCACTTGAAAGAACCGCCCACATCACGCTGTCCGTCATGCCCATGAAACGCTCGATCTTCATCCCATCGACTTCTTTGATGGTATCGCCAACCTGAAGACCCGCCTCTTTCGCCGGGCTAGTCACCATTTTTCCCTCAGCGTTTTTGATCTCGGGCATTCCTCCGATCATTGTCGAAGAAACCGCTTCGTGAACCGGCGTTCCCACACCCCAAACAATCACTGCAAAGGCTACGGCGAGAAGAAAGCTGAATAGTGGGCCTGCGACCGCGACGATGATTTTATCCAACGGCGTAATCGGCGGCAAATTTTTCAATTCCTCGTCATCAACCTCGCCTTCGATCGATTCCATCGGCGCCATTTGTGGCAGCGAAACAAATCCACCAGCGGGGATCGATCCCAATCCGTATTGCACGCCATTGATCGTCTTTTTCCAGAGCGGCTTGCCGAACCAGATTTGAAAACGGTCGATCTTGAGCCCGCGCCAGCGCCCAGCTAAGAAATGGCCCCACTCGTGGACCACGATCATTAAATTGAAAACCATCAGGGCCAAAAAGAGGAACCAGATGAAACGGAGGACGGTAATTAAAAATTCCATGTGCAGGGTTACGAACGTAAAAACCGCAAACATACCACCGCCCCGTCAGGGTGCAACGGACACCCCCCGCCGATTTTCATCAAAAAAGTCGGGCCACGAAACAATAGGGTGCACTTTACTAACCAACCCTATTGGTTCGTAAGGCCTTCACGATCAAACAGGGTATGTTCGTTGAACATACCCTGTTGCTTCGTGAAAGATGCCTACGAATCCGCCCCCCCCGTTAAACCAGATCAGCGGAACGGGAATTTTTAGGAATTAGCGGGAATTAACAACGGGATCACTCGCCGTCGTTTTCTGGCTTCGGCGGCTCTGGCTCAGGATTTGGAGCTTCGTTTTGTGGCGCTTCTGCCTTTAGTTCCTCTGGTGCAACGGCTTCAGGCTGCGGTGCCGGTGCACTTTGTTCCTCAGGCTGGGGCGCTGGAGCTTTTGGCTCTTCGGGAGCAGCTGCCTCAGGTTGTGGCGACGGCGTTTTTGCCTCTTCAGCCGCAGCCCTTTCAGGTTTGGGCGCCTGAATGTTTCGTTCGTCGATTTTTTGATCAATCTCGGAACGGAAGGTTTTTCCACGAAATTTTGCGCTGCTGAGTGCGGCCAGAAGACTATCGGCATGCTCAGTTTTCACCTCAACAAGGGAGTGTTTTGGAAAAAGCTGAACGCGGCCGATTGAACCTTGGGGAATATTGCTTTCGCCATAAAGCATGCCGAGAAGCGCTTTAGGTGTTACGCCAAAAACTTTGCCCAAACTGAGAAACAGACGGGTGTAACCACCTTGTCCTGAATGATCGCGGGGCGGACGGGGTTCACGTGGCGGCCGATCCTGGCGGTCATCATTTCGATCACGGCGATCACCACGGTCGTCATTGCGGTTACGGCGGTCATCTCTGCGATCGTCGCGACGATCATCCCGATTGTTGTTTCTCTCACCCCGATCTGGCCGTTCATTTCGAGGGCGTTCTTTGCGCTCGGGTTCGCGATCTTCGGCAATGGACTGACCTTCACGGACAGATTCGCCACGCCAGAGAGTGAACAATGCTGATGCGACGTCCGTCGGGGTGTGGCCTTGATCAAGCAGACGGTCGATGTCGTTGTCGTAGGTCTGAAATTTTCCGCTTTCGAGCAATTCCTGCAAAGTCGTGAAAAGACGGTTTGAATGAAGTCCTTCGACCTGTTCTTGTGTCGGAATTCGCTCACGACGAATGGTTTGCCGCGTGTATCGCTCAATGGAACGAAGACGATGAACTTCGCGCCCAAAGACAAAACTGATTGCGATACCGCTTCGTCCCGCACGACCTGTCCGGCCGATTCGGTGAACGTAATCTTCGGGATCGTAGGGCAAATCGAAGTTAAAAACGACGTCAACTTCGTCGATGTCGAGTCCGCGAGCGGCAACATCGGTTGCCACGAGAACTTCGACCTTTCCTTTGCGGCAGCGATCGATCACTCGTTCCCGAAGGTGCTGAGTGATGTCTCCATGAAGGCGATCGGCCGCATAACCACGGGCCAGAAGCGATTCGGTGCATTCGTCGACCACACGCTTGGTATTACAAAAAACAATCGCGAGTCGGGCTTCACCCATATCAAGGATTCGTGAAACAACTTCGACTTTCGAACGACCGCGAACTTCGTAGTAGCTTTGATCAACCGTTGAAACCGTCCGGGCCTGACCTTTAATCTGAAGCAGTTGAGGATCGTCCGAGTGAGCTTTGATGATGTGCTCAACCTGACGATTCATCGTCGCCGAGAAAAAGAGCGATTGACGCTCTTTGGGCATCGCGTCCAGAATCGTTTCCATATCATCACGAAATCCCATGTCCAGCATGCGATCCGCTTCATCGAGAACGATTTTACGGCAGTTCCGAAGATCAAGGTTTCCCCTATTCAGATGATCAATCAGTCGTCCGGGCGTTCCCACCACAATGTGGCAACCGCCACGAAGATGACGAATCTGGCGATCGTAAGCAGTTCCGCCATAGATGGGAACAGCCTGCAGTCCCTTCAAATGAGAACTGAGTCGATGAATTTCTTCGCACACCTGAACGGCAAGCTCACGAGTCGGGCAGAGCACGAGCGCCTGTGTCACGTGATTATCGATCTCAATTTCATTCAACAACGGAAGACCAAACGCGGCGGTCTTTCCCGAACCCGTTTGCGAAATACCGACCAAATCCTTGCCGGCAAGCGCTGGAGGAATGGTAAGGGCTTGAACCGGAGAAGGCTTTTCAAAGCCCATTTCGGTGATTGCTGCGAGCAGTTCAGGGCGCAAGCCAAGCTCGGAAAAAGGAGGTGTTTCCATGGTGAGAATAGATCAATATTTAGGTCAGGCCGGTTTAAGAAAGGTTGGCCGGAGACCAAATCACCACACCTGAAACAGAAAGAAAAAGTGGGCAGGAGAGGATTCGAACCTCTGAAGGCATAGCCAGCAGATTTACAGTCT